>Ga0187863_10002985_pt1 | contig 12686 bp, 12 predicted proteins | sample June2016WEW_11_1_FD_132975 | JGI IMG/M metagenome (GOLD analysis project Ga0187863, IMG submission 132975) | Peatland microbial communities from SPRUCE experiment site at the Marcell Experimental Forest, Minnesota, USA - June2016WEW_11_10 | ecosystem: Environmental > Terrestrial > Soil >...
AGGGGAGAACGGCGACCGTCTCCGCGCCGAAGAAGTCCGTGTACCAGACCGAAAGCAGGCCCATCAGCACCGGCAGATTCTTCTCGAACGGCGCGTGGCGGAAGTGCTCGTCGATGGCATGGAAGCCCGCCAGCATCGCGCGGAAATTCTCCGGCCCGACGGCCAGCATGGTCGATAGCCCAATGGCGGAATCCATGGAGTAACGGCCCCCGACCCAGTCCCAGAACCCGAACATGTTCGCCGTGTCGATGCCGAACTTCGTCACTTCCTTCTCGTTTGTCGAAACCGCGACGAAATGCTTCGCCACCGCTTTTTCGTCCTTCAGCTTCTCCAGCGACCAGTCGCGCGCCGTCTGCGCATTCGTCATGGTTTCCAGTGTGGTGAAGGTCTTCGACGAAATGATGAACAGCGTCTCTTCAGGATCGAGGTCCCGCGTGGCTTCGGCAAAATCCGTCCCGTCCACGTTGGAGACGAACCGAAACGTCATATCGCGCTGGCTGTAGTGGCGCAGCGCCTCGTAGGCCATGACCGGCCCCAGATCGGAGCCGCCAATGCCGATGTTGATCACGTTGCGAATGCGCTTGCCGGTGAATCCTTTCCAGGCGCCGCTGCGCACGCGGTTGGAGAAGTCGGCCATGCGGTCCAGCACCTCATGCACGCCGGGGACGACGTTCTCGCCATCGACCTTGATCACGGTGTCTTTGGGCGCGCGCAGCGCGGTGTGCAACACAGCCCGCCTTTCCGTGATGTTGATCTTCTCGCCCGTGAACATCGCCTCGATGCGCTCGCGCAGCCCGCTCTGCGTCGCCAGATCGAGCAGCAGGCGCACCGTCTCGTCAGTGATGCGGTGCTTCGAGTAGTCGAAGTAGATCCCCTCGGCCTCGGCGGTCAGCCGCGTCCCGCGTGCCGGGTCGCTCTTGAACAGCTCGCGCAGGTGCTGCGTGCGCATCTTCTCGTAATGCGCCTGCAGCGCCTTCCAGGCGGGAAGGGAAGTCAATGGGACCTGAACGGCGGTCGCGGTTGCGCTCATAAGTCTCTCCTCTTCATGGATACGATTCCGTCCGGACCCCGGTGGTCGTTCAAATTCCGGGACGGTGCGAAATTAATTGCCGGTCGGAATGATTCCGGCGTTCTCGACCATCAGGATTACGGTGCGCTCGGGCGCGCGGGTGCGATGCAGGACTGTCTTCGGGACGACAAATCCCTGGCGCGGCCCCAGTTCAACGGTGCGGCCCTCGAGATCGATAAGCAGTTTGCCTTCGACCACGTAGAAAAACTCATCGTCCTCATCGTGCTTGTGCCAGTGGTATTCGCCCTCGATCACCGCCATGCGCACCACGCTGCCGTTCACCTGGCACAGCGTCTGATTGAACCATTTGTACTCGCAGGCATCGGCGATCGCCTTCTCGTCGATGATCTCCAGCGGCTGATGCAGGATGTTCAGCCGCGTTTCGTAGGGGTAGCTGGCGACAGAATCGGCCATGGGGACCTCCGTGGTGAATCGCAACCATGGTACGACGCCTGTGTGAAAACGAAAAAATAGCGGCGTCGGGACAAAATGCCGATAAAAGTGTGGCATAATGTCCCTATGGAAAATGCTGCAACCTCCGAGCGGCTTTCCCTGATGAACTCTCTGCGTCTCGACCTGCGGACCGTGGAAACCGGCGTTTCCGTCGCGACCATGGCCAGCTTTGTCTCTGCTTCCGGGTTGCAGTTGCGCGACATCTACGACATCGTGATTCCGGCGCGCACCCTCAAGCACCGCAAGGCGCGCAAGGAGCCGCTGACCCCCGACGAATCCGACAAGCTCGCGCGCCTGATTCGCGTTTACGACCAGGCAGTGCGGGTCCTGGGCGACCGCGACAAGGCGCTGCACTGGCTCAATAAGCCTCTGCGACGGTTTGCCGGGCGCCCTCCCATTCAAATGCTGCGCACGGAATTCGGCGCGCGCATGATTGAGGAGATGCTGGGCCAGATGGATTACGGCATGTTCGCCTGATGCCCTCGCTCTGGAGGATCAGCAATTATTCTTCGCTTTCCGGCGACGGAGGCCTGCACTTTTCCGCGCGCTGGCACACAGCCGGGAGGCCCATCGTCTATTTTGCGGAGTCGCCCGCCGGCGCGATGGTCGAAGCGCTCGTTCACCTCGAATTCGATGAGCAGGACTGGCCCCGTTCCTACCAATTGCTGCAGGCGGAGTACCCCGAGAAGCTCCGCGTGGAGACACTGAATCCTGGAGCGACCCGCGACTGGCGGACGAGCGTTGCGGTAACGCGCAAGCTGGGCGATGCATGGCTGCGCTCCGGACGCTCAGCGTTGGTTCGGGTTCCGTCCGTAATCCTGCCGGAGACGTGGAATGTTCTGCTGAATCCCGATCATGAAGACGCCCGCCAGGTGCGCGTAGTCAGAACCGTGCGCGCCGATTACGATCCGCGGCTGATCCGCGCCCCGCGTCGCCCCAGGCACTCGTAGTTCGTCTTTGCGCCCGAAGGGCGCGTCTGCCTGGACGGCTAGTCCCTGCTCATGGCGAATTCCCGGGCCGCTTCGAGCAGCTTCTTCACCGACTCCTTCGAGCAGGACTCGGAGTAAATCCGCAACAGCGGTTCAGTACCCGATGCCCGCAGCAGCAGCCAGGTCTTCGCGGCGTTGGGCTTCGTCTTTGCCTCGGGATTGTCGAGCCAGAACTTGATTCCGTCGAGCGTCTCGACCTTCTCGACCGGCATCCCGGCAAATTCCTTCACGCCGGCTTTGGCGCGCGCGATGGTCGCGTTCTTCAGCGCGTCGGGAATGTGCAGATCGATGCGCCCGTACTGATGTTCGCCGTATTCCAGCTGCAGCCGCTCGACCAGCTGGCCCAGCGTCTTCTTCTCCTCGGCCATCACGTTGGCGATCAGCAGCGCGTTGAGCAGACCGTCGCGCTCCGGCAGATGCCGCCGGATCCCGATGCCTCCCGACTCCTCGCCGCCGATCAGAATGTCCTCGGTCAGCATCAAGTCGCAGACATACTTGAAGCCGATGCCGTGCTCGTACAGCTTGCGTCCGTAGCGCGCCGCGATGCGATCGAGCATCGACGTGGTATTAAAGGCGCGCGTCACACCGCCGGGCCAATCCTTGCGTTCGAGGATCCACTGCAGGATCACGGAATAAATCTTGTGCGGATCGACGAAGTTGCCGTGCTCGTCCGCCGCGCCGATGCGGTCCGCATCGCCGTCGGTGATTAGCCCCGCATCGCACCTCTTCTCGACGACAATGTCCTGGCAAGCGCGCACATGGGGCTCGATCGGCTCAGGATTGATCCCCGGAAAGAGTGGATCGTGGTTTGCGCGAATTTCGACGTAATCGACGCCGATTTTCGAGAAGATTCCGGCCAGGATCCCCGCTCCCGCCCCGTACATGCAGTCGATGGCGAATCGGAACCCCGACTTCGCGATCAAATCCAGGTCGACGAAGCGCTGGATCGCATCAACATACGGCGGCACAAAGTTCACCCGCTCGATCTTCGCGGTCGAACCAGAAGGCACGGGCTTGCCCAACAAGCTTTCAATCTCCGCCATGATCGACGGGCTGCCCGATCCACCGTAAGACGCCTTGTACTTCACCCCATTCCACTGCGCGGGATTGTGGCTGGAGGTGATCATCACACCGCCTGCCGCGCCCAGTTGCTTGACTGCATAGGAAAGCGCCGGAGTGGGCGTGATCCGATCCGCGAGCTTCACAGGGATGCCCGCGCCGGCGAGAACCTCAGCGACTGCGGCAGCAAACGCCGGCGATCCGAAGCGGGTGTCGTACGCGACGAACACGCCCTTCTTCGGATCTTCTTTCGTCAGAACATAGCTGGCGATGGCCGCCGCCGCGACGCGGACGTTTTCAAACGTGAAGTCGTCGGCGATAATGCCACGCCAACCATCGGTGCCAAATTTGACAGGGGATTTTGTCGCCATGGTCTAGATCAGCTTCTCTTGCCCGCGCTCCGCCAGCTCCTTCACCACCTTGCCCACGTCCTGGGAGTGATGCCGCGTAGTGATCAGCAACGCGTCGTCCGTCTCCACGACCACCAGGTCCTCAACCCCGACCAGCGCCACAAATTTGTCCGGGCTGAAAACGTAATTGCCCTTCGAGCTCAGCACCACGCTGCCGATCGCGTCCAGCACGTTGCTGTGAGCGTCCGCCGCTTTGCGCTCCACCTGATACTCGTGCAGCGCCGCCCACGAACCCAGGTCGCTCCAGCCAAACCGGGCGGGTATGCAGTAAAGATGAGAATGATGCTCGCCTTTGGCCGAGCGCGGCTCGAGGATTGCGTAATCGACGCTGATGTTCTCGCACTTCGGATACAGCTCGGCGAAAACGCGCTCGAATTCCGGCGTATCCCAGGCCGCCGCGATCTGCTCCAGCAGCGGAGCCGTCTCCGGCAGAAGCTCGCGCACGGCGTTGGCCAGGGTGTGAGCGCTCCACACGAACATGCCGCTGTTCCAGAAATAATTGCCCGCAGCCAGAAATTCCTCCGCCCGCTCCCGATTCGGCTTTTCGGTAAACCGCCGCACGCGCAGCACGCCATCGTCGCAGGCGGCGCCCGTTTCGATGTAGCCGTAGCCGGTTTCGGGGCGCGTGGGCTCGATGCCCAGCACGACGATGTTGTCGCCCGCGGCCGCCAACTGGATCGCGCGGCGGATGGTCGCAACAAAAGCTTCGTCGTCGGTGATCACGTGATCGGCGGGGAAGATCCCCAGCACCGCCTCGGGACACAGCCGCTCGATCAGAAACGCCGCGAGCCCACATGCGGGAGCCGTATTGCGGGCGGCGGGTTCGCAAACCACCTGCTGCGCCGGCACGCAATCCAGCTGCGTGCAGATCGCTCCCGAGAGAAGCGCGTTGGTGATCACCCATATGTCGTGCGGCTTGGCCAGCGGCGACAGCCGATCCGGAGCCGTCAGCCGGTCCAATGTCCGCTGGATCATGGTCCGCTCGCCATCGAGCGCCAGCACCTGCTTGGCCCGCGCGCGGCGGCTGCGCGGCCAGAAGCGCGTGCCGCTGCCACCGGCCAAAATGACAGGTCGAAAATCGATCGCCGCTGACATCGTTGTTCTGGATGGAATCCTACAGGATTTAGTCCATCGCCGGTCTAGTCCGCTGCAGGCAGAATCCGGATGATTTCGGTTGCGTCGTCGCCGGCCAGGGTCCAGCGCGCGGAAGAGGAAGGAATCACCGCGAGCTGGTTGCGTTCCACCGTGAAGGGCTCGAAGCCATCGCCGGAGATGCGAATATTCCCCTGAATGACGAACAACATCTGCACCACCGGCGCAGGAGCGATCAGCGCAGCCGCGGCACCGGCTCCCATCGGCCACTTTTCGATGCGGAAATAACGCTCGTCGATGAGGACGCTGTGCCCGTTGACGTCGCGCGGCCGCACGATGCCGGCACTCGTAACCAGCTTCATCGCCGCGAACGCCTTTTCAAGATGCAGCTCGCGTGAGCTGCCGTAGTCGTACATGCGGTAGGTCAGGTCGCTGGTCTGCTGCGTTTCCAGCATCACCACGCCCGGCCCGAGCGCGTGTACGGTGCCCGCGGCGACGAAGATCAGGTCGCCCTTCCGCACCGGCACCATCGCCAGCAGCGATTCTAGAGAAGCATCGTGGACCGAAGCTTTCACCTGCTCCACGCTCACGCCGGGCCGGATGCCGAGCGCCACCTGCGCTCCGGGGTGCGCGTCGAGTGTGTACCAGCACTCCGTCTTGCCGCGCGGCTCGCCATAGCTTTGCGCCAGCGCATCGTCAGGATGCACCTGGACGCTGAGCTTCTCCTTCGGAAACAGGACCTTGATCAGCAGCGGGAAATCCTGGCCGGTGACAGCCGCGCCCAGCAGCGCGGAGCGGTGCTGCGTTGTAATGTCAGCCAGGCTCACGCCCCGCAGCGGGCCCGTGTCGGCCGAGCACATTTCGCCCGTCAGCCACACCTCGCCGATTGGCTCGCCGTCCGTTTTGTAGTCGTACCACGGAGCGAGATCGTTAAATCCCCAGGGACGCGTTCGAAAATACGGAGCAAGGCGGAAAGGCGCGAGCGTCTCCATGACCCTTTAGTATGCACGAGCAACACCAGGTTGGGATTCTCCGCCAAACCCGATCCGCTACGATGAAAGCAATGCCCCGTTTTCTCGTCACCGGCTGTGCCGGCTTCATCGGTTCGTGGATTACGCAAACCCTCGTCGAGCGCGGCGTAACCGTCCGCGGCCTCGATAACTTCGAGACCGGCAAACGCGACAACTTCGCCCCTCTCGCTGGCAAATTCGAGTTTATTGAGTGCGACCTGCGCGACGCCGACGCCACCGCCCGCGCCTGTGAAGGCGTCGACTTCATCTTCCACCAGGCCGCCCGGCCGTCGGTCCCGCGTTCCGTCAAGGACCCGCGCACCAGCCACACTGCAAACCTCGACGGCACCTTCAACCTGCTCGAAGGCGCGCGCGCCGCAGGCGTTAAGCGGATCATCTATGCCGCGTCGTCCTCCGCCTACGGCAATCAGCCGGGATTTCCGCGCCGCGAAACCATGGTGCCCATGCCCATCGCGCCCTACCCGGTGCAAAAGCTTGCCGGCGAGTTCTACATGAAGAGCTACTGGCAGGTCTACGGCATCGAAACCGTCTGCCTGCGCTACTTCAACATCTTCGGACCGCGCCAGGTCCCCGACTCGCCCTACAGCGGCGTCATGGCGAAGTTCACTCTGCAAATGATGCGCGGCGAGCGGCCCACCATCTTCGGCGACGGCGAGCAGGGACGCGACTTCACCTACGTCGAGAACGCAGTCTCCGCGAACCTGCTGGCCCTCGAAGCGCCAGCGGAAAAGGTCGCGGGGCGCGTCTTCAACGTCGCCTGCGGCGAGCGCCACACTCTGAACAAGACCTTCCACGTCCTGGCCGAGTTGCTCGACTTCAAAGAGCAGCCGATCTACGGACCCGAGCGCACCGGCGACATCCAGAATTCGCTTGCCGACATCTCCGCCGCCCGCGAAGCCTTTGGCTATGAGCCGAAGGTCGGCTTCGAAGAAGGTCTGCGCCGCACCGTGGCCTGGTACCGTGAACAGTACGCTTCAGCCCCTGTGTAAGTGGTCACAAAACCGGAACGTTCCGTCCCCAACCTGCGTAAACTAGAGACAGTCCTCAGACCAGGTGTGTGCCGGGAAAACCCGGCAAAGGGCGTACTTCCAGCATGGGTTTTGCCGAAGCAATCCGGGTGGCGCTCCAGTCGCTGTGGGCGAACAAACTGCGTACAGTCCTCACGCTCGTCGGTGTGGTCATCGGCGTGGCTTCGGTCATCGCCATCATCACCCTGGTCAACGGCGCAAACCGTTTCGTCGCCACCAAGATCTCCGGCTACGGCTCCGACGTGCTGACCGTGACGCAGATGTCGTCCATCATCCAGACCGCCGAGGAATATCTCCAGCAGCAGAAGCGGAAGAACATCGAGTTTTCTGACTACGAGTACGTCGCGCAAACCTGCACCCGCTGCCAGTCGGTGGGCGCGCAGCTTGCAACTTCCGGCAAAGTGGTCAACGGGAAACAGTCCTCCGATAACACCACCATCAATGGCTGGACCTCGGCCATGGCGGAGATGAGCAACATCAAAGTGGCGGAAGGCCGCGAGCTCACTCCCATGGACGACCAGGAGGGCACCCACGACGTGGTGGTCGGGGCGGACATCGTGGACAACCTGCTGCCCAATGGCGACCCCATCGGCCGGGAGGTTCGCGTCGATGGCGAAGTCTACACCGTGGTCGGCGTAGCCGAGCGCCAGGGCACGACGCTGGGGCGCAGCCGCGACAACTTCGTCAACATGCCGCTCAGCACCTACATGCACACCCACGGCGAGCACGAGAGCATCACCCTCTTCGCCCGGGCCGGAACCGCTCCTGGGGCGCTCGACAGCACCGTCGACGAAGTCCGCGCGCTGATGCGCATCCGCCGTCACGACCGGCCCGGCGAGGAAGACAGCTTCGCGGTCCAGACCAACGAAACCTTCGCCAGCTTCTGGAAACAGATCACCGGAACCTTTGCCATCGTCATGGTCGGCATTGCTTCCATCTCGCTCGTCGTCGGCGGCGTGGTCATCATGAACATCATGCTGGTGTCGGTCACCGAGCGGACCCGCGAGATCGGCATCCGCAAAGCGCTGGGCGCCAGGCGTCACGACGTGATGCTGCAGTTCCTCATTGAATCGGCGACCATGGCTCTGGCCGGGGGAATCTTCGGCGTCATCCTGGGCGTGGGCGTCGCGGAAATTGTGACCACGATCATCGGCTGGCCCTCATCGGTGGCATTATGGTCGGTAGTGCTGGGTTTGTCCGTGGCCACCAGCGTCGGCATTTTCTTTGGCGTCTACCCGGCGCATAAGGCGGCTCAGCTGGACCCCATCGTCGCCCTGCGCGCGGAGCTATAACCTATGCGATTCACCGACTCTCGCGAATCCATCCACATGGCCGTGGACACGCTGCGCGCCAACAAGCTGCGTTCCGGGCTCACCATCCTCGGCATCGTCATCGGCGTGGCCACCGTGATCACCATCTCCTCGCTGATCAACGGCGTGAACAACCGCGTCGAGTCCTTCGTCAGCTCACTGGGCACGAATGTTCTCTGGGCGTTCCACATGCCGGTTATCAACGTGCGCCCCACCGCGGAGATGCTTGCGCGCAAACGACTCACGCTCGATGACCTCGACGCCCTCTCCAAACTGCCGCACGTCACCGCGGTGAGCGGCGGCATCCAGTACGCCAACTGGCAACTCGGCGTCGGTAGCGTGGCCGTCAGCTACAACGGCAAGAAAATTCAGAACACCATCCTCGAGGGCGATACGCCCGACGTCGCGAAGACCTACGACCTCAACGTCATTCAAGGCCGCCTCTTCAACGATTCCGATCAGTTCCGCAGCGCCAACGTCGTGGACCTCGGCTATGACGCGGCCGACGACCTGTTCCAGGGGCAGGACCCACTCGGCAAACAAGTTGTGATCAATGGAGACGTGTTTACGGTCATCGGCGTTCTCGATAAGCAGAAGCAGCCGTTTGGCACCGGTAAAAACGCCAACGACAATGCCGCCTTCATGCCCCTGAGCACCTTCCACAAGATTCACCCCGAGCTGAAAGACCTGTGGATCAGCGTCAAGTACGACGATGCGAAGAACGCCTCCATCGTCGAAGAAGAGATGCGGACGCTGCTGCGCGAGCGCCGCCGCGTGCGCGTAGAGAAGGACGACGATTTCTCCATCTTCAGTCCGGATTCGCTCACCCGCCTCTGGGATCAGGTCACCGTCGGCCTGGTCATCTTCATGTTCGCCGTCTCCAGCGTCGGCCTGCTGGTGGGTGGCGTGGGTGTAATGAACATCATGCTGGTCTCGGTCACCGAGCGCACCCGCGAGATTGGCGTGCGCAAGGCCATCGGCGCGACCAGGAGAAATGTCCTCATCCAGTTCACGTTTGAAGCGATGGCGCTCTGCGCCCTGGGCGGCGTCATCGGCATTGCTCTCGGGGCCATCATCACCCTCGCCATCCGCTACGGCGTTACCTTCCCGGCCACCATGTCGACCATGTGGACCATCATCGCCTTTGTGGTTTCCTGCGGTATCGGCCTGGTTTTCGGCATCTATCCGGCCTGGAAAGCGGCCAACCTCGACCCCATCGAAGCCCTGCGTTACGAATGATCCTCTTCTGGCGGCGGTTCATCACACCACGGAACCGCCCGCCGGGAAACTGCGTAAACTAAACCGAGAACCAGCAGACAAGTGTGCGCCGGCGAGACCGGCAGAGGCGTACTTCCAGCATGGGCTTTGCCGAAGCAATCCGGGTGGCACTGCAGTCTCTGTGGGCCAACAAGTTGCGCACGGTTTTGACCGTCATTGGCGTGGTCATCGGCGTGGCGTCGGTGATCGCCGTCATCACCCTGGCCAACGGCGCCAATATGTTTGTCGTGCAGAAAATCGCCACTCACGGCTCCGACACGCTGACCGTAAGCCGTCTGCCGGCGGTCATCTTTACCGGCGAAGAATATCTCAGGGTCAACAAGCGCAAAAACATCGTCTATGACGACTACCTGTACCTGCAACAGACCTGCACGCGCTGCCTGACGCTCGGCGCCGACCTTTCCTCCGCGGGCAAAGTGGTCAGCGGCAAGCAGTCCACCACTGACACCATCATCAACGGCTGGACATCCAGCATGGCCGAGATCTCCGACCTCAACGTGGTCCAGGGCCGCGCCCTCACTCCCATGGACGACGCGATGGGCACCCACGATGTGGTCGTCGGCTATGACATCGTCGACAATCTCCTTCCCAACGTCGATCCCATCGGCCGGGACATCCGCGTCGACGGCGAGGTCTACTCGGTTGTGGGCGTCGGTGAGCGCAAGGGCGAAGTCTTCGGGCAGAGCGAGGACAACTATGTCGACATGCCGCTCAGCACCTACCTGCACACCCACGGCGAGCACGAAAGCGTCGGCATTTCGGCCAAGGCGGGCATCGCCCCGGGCGCCCTCGACAACGCCATCGACGAGGTGCGGGCGCTCATGCGTTCCCGTCGTCACGACCAGCCCGGTGTCGAGGACAGCTTTTCCATCTATACCAACGACACGTTCATTAGCCTCTTCCATCAGCTCACCAATACCTTCGCCACGGTCATCGTCGGCATTGCCGCCATTTCGCTCGTCGTCGGCGGCGTGGTCATCATGAACATCATGCTGGTGTCGGTCACCGAGCGCACCCGCGAAATCGGCATCCGCAAAGCGCTGGGCGCCAAGCGTCAGGACGTGATGCTGCAGTTCCTCATCGAAGCGGCCGCCATGGCTCTGCTGGGCGGCGTCTTCGGCGTCCTCAGCGGCGTCACCATCGCCGAGGTCGTTACCCGCCTGGTTGGATTTCCCTCTTCGGTCGCGGTGTGGTCGGTGCTGCTGGGCCTGTTTGTCGCCACCAGCGTGGGCATTTTCTTCGGAGTCTATCCGGCGCGCAAGGCGGCTATGCTTGATCCCATCGTGGCCCTGCGGGCGGAGCTATAAACCATGGCCCTCAGCGATTCCCGCGAATCCGTCCGCATGGCGCTGGACACCCTGCGCGCCAATAAACTCCGCTCCGGCCTCACCATTCTCGGCATCGTCATCGGCATCGCCACGGTCATCACCATCTCTTCGCTCATCAATGGCGTCAACAACCGCGTCGCCGATCTGGCCAGCCAGTTCGGCACCAACGTTCTGTGGGTCTTCCGCTGGAACTTCATCGGCATTCGCCCCACCGCCGAGATGCTGGCCCGCAAGCAGTTCACCCTCGATGACGCCGAGGCCATCACGACGCTGCCTCACGTCGTCGCCGTCAACGCCGCCCGGCGATTCGCCAACTGGCAGCTCGGCGTCGGCTACGTCGCGATTCAATACCGGGACAAAAAGGTCCAGAACTCCATCCTCATCGGCACCTTACCTGCCTTTGCGATCGTGGACGATATCCAGTTCCAGGAAGGCCGTCCTTTTACCGAAGACGAGGAATTTCGCCGAGCCGATGTCACCATCCTCGGCCATGACACGGCGGAGAAGCTCTTTGGCACAGCAGATCCCATCGGCAAAGACGTCGTGATTGGCGGCGACGTCTTCACCGTCATCGGCGTCCTCGATAAATACAAGCAGCTCTTCGGCGGCGGCAGCAATCCCGAGGACAACAAAGCCGTCTTCCCCATGAGCACCTTTCACAAGATTCACCCCGAGATTCTGGACACCATCATCGCCATCAAGTACGACGATGCCAAGAACAAGGCGATGGTGACCGAAGAAGTGCGCACCATGATGCGCGAGCGCCGCCGCGTACGCGTGGAGAAGGACGACGACTTCGCCATTTTCGGCCCCGACAATATCCTCACCCTCTGGGCGCAGATCACCGCCGGCCTCGTCATCTTCATGTTCGCTGTCTCCAGCGTTGGACTGCTGGTCGGCGGCGTCGGCGTGATGAACATCATGCTGGTCTCGGTCACTGAGCGCACCCGCGAGATCGGCGTCCGCAAAGCCATCGGCGCGACGAAGAGAAATGTTCTCGTCCAGTTCACCTTTGAAGCCATGACCCTCTGCGCGCTCGGCGGCGTGGTCGGCATCATGCTGGGCGCCATCATCACCCTGGCCATCCGCTACGGCATTTCCTTTCCCGCCAGCCTGTCGACCTTCTGGGTCGTGATCGGATTTGTCGTCTCCGGCACTATCGGCCTGGTTTTCGGCATCTACCCGGCCTGGAAAGCCGCCACCCTGGACCCTATCGAAGCCCTGCGGTACGAATAGCTGGGAGCCGGGAGCCAGGAGCTGGGAGCGCGACTGGGCTATGCGCCCCGGAGGAGTTTGGCTAACAGCCCATGAATCATGCGTGATATTTCGGCCGCCTCGGCAATGATTGCGGCGGCTTGGTCTTTGGTCGCAAATCCCAGCTCACCCGCCAGTTCTGCCTGCGTTTCCAGCTCGTAAAGCGAGCCCCGTGCCTGCGTGAGAAAAAGTGCGAAGCTCTTCTCAGAAGTCCGCCCCCGGCCTTCGGCGATATTGCTCGGAATAGAGACGGCCGCACGGCGAATCTGGCTCGTGAGCCCGAAGCCCTTTTTGTTGGGAAAGCCTTCCGCGGCCGCGAAAACATTGGGTCGCAGGGCCATGGCCCCCTCCCGGCCCTCCAGTCGCCGAAAAGGCGGATTCTCCA
>Ga0187863_10002989_pt1 | contig 12670 bp, 4 predicted proteins | sample June2016WEW_11_1_FD_132975 | JGI IMG/M metagenome (GOLD analysis project Ga0187863, IMG submission 132975) | Peatland microbial communities from SPRUCE experiment site at the Marcell Experimental Forest, Minnesota, USA - June2016WEW_11_10 | ecosystem: Environmental > Terrestrial > Soil >...
CAAGCGGGTTCGTCTGCTGTATGAAAATCGGATCAGCCTGTATGCGTTTCTGGTTGCCTTGCCGGGAATTTTGGTGGGCGGGATTTTGATATGGATGGAGGCGTGGTCGACGCAATCGAAGTTGGCATTGTCGTTTGCGGTGTTGGTGGTGTGGTGGATATTGGCGCTGGTGTTGCATGAGCAAACGGTGAAGCCTCTGCAGACGCTGGCGAATGTAGTGGGAGCTCTTCGGGAAGAAGATTATTCGTTTCGGGCGCGGGGAGCGGTTGCCGAGGATGCGCTGGGCGAGCTGTCGCTGGAAGTGAATGCGCTGGCTGACTTGCTGGCGGATCAGCGCATACGGGCGATTGAGGCGACGGCGCTGCTGCGGCGGGTAGTGGAGGAGATTGACGCTCCGCTGTTTGCGTTCGATCCGGATCGGGTGCTGAGGCTGGTGAATCCGGCGGGGGAAAGACTTTTGCAGCAGGCTGCGATTCGGTTGCTTGGTCGCACAGCTGACGAGATCGGATTGGCGGATTGCTTGAGTGCGGCGAATGAGTCGCTGGTGGCGTTGCCGGCGAATAGTGGTGGCGCGCGCTGGCTGGTGCGGCAGAGCAAGTTTCGGGAAAAGGGCGCGCCGCATACTTTAATCGTACTGTCGGACGTGAGCCGGGCTTTGCGCGAGGAAGAGCGGAGCGCGTGGCAACGATTGATTCGAGTGCTGGGGCACGAACTCAACAATTCACTGGCGCCGATCAAGTCGATTGCGGGGAGTTTGGGCTCGCGGCTTAGCGAGAGCGGACTGAGCGTCGAGCATCGTCAGGATTTTGAGCGCGGGTTGGCGATTATTGAGGCTCGAACTACTTCGCTGAATCGGTTTCTACAGGCGTATCGGCAGTTGGCGCAGATGCCGCCTCCGGTGATTAAGAAAGTGGCGCTGCCGCCGCTGATTGAGCGGGTCGCCTTTCTTGAGACGCGGCTGGCGGTGGAGATTTTTCCGGGGCCGGATGTGACGGTGATGGTGGATGCCGATCAGATTGAGCAGATGCTGATTAATCTGGTGCGCAATGCAGTTGAGGCGGCGCTGGAAACGTCGGCTGGTAACGGTGTTTCGGGGAATTCCGGTGCGGAGATTCAGAAGCCACGGGTGACTTTGCATTGGGAGGTCGAAGATCAGAGCGTGGTGTTGACGATTGACGACAACGGGCCGGGACTTTTGAATCCGAGCAATGCGTTCGTGCCGTTTTATACGACCAAGCCGGCGGGGAGCGGGATTGGGTTGGCGCTCTCGCGGCAGATTGCGGAGGCGCATGGCGGATCGATTGTGTTGGCGAATCAGAATGGAACGAGGGGTTGTCAGCTGCGGGTGACATTGCCTTGCGCGGGGTAAGATCGTCGCGCGTGCTGAGAGCTGCGCTTCGCCCGCTGGGCAGGTGAGGGCACCCTTCGACAAGCTCGGGGCAGGCTCTGCCCCTACGTGAGCGTTGATGCCCGCGGACACTCAGTCCGCATCTTTTTGAGGGCTCTTCCAGACTTTTGTAACTCTAGTTATAACTCTAACTTAGACTCTGAGTAAGTGTCGGCAAAAGCGCAAACCACAGGGTACACAGGGGTGCACGGGGGAACCCTGGGACTTGATCAGAATCTCCGTAGATTATTGTAAGGTCACCCCTCTTTATCTGTATCTCTCTCGCAATTACTGGTTGTTAGAATTCAAAAACTTGATGATAGCTGGCTTGATCACCGTGGCGCGCGCGCTGCACAGGCGAATGCGTTCCAAAGCATTGGCTAAATAGCGCGCACCACCGGGCAGCGCGGTCATACGAGGCTGGAAGAAACTTTCGACTTGCTGACGGTGCTCCTCATCGCAGAAACCGGCGGCGGCAAGCGGAAGGGATGCGCCGAAGGGGATTCCGCGAGCGCCGGGGAGCGCGGAGTTTAGTGCATCGAAATTAGTCTGGATGTAGTGCCACACGATTTCGCGCGCATATGCGGGCGCATTGAAAAGTGTATTGCGCATTTCTCTTGGGTCGACGCCGCTATCGAGTATTAGTCGGAGCCGTGCCTGCGTGATGGAGGGGTCGCGAAAAGAATCAAGCGCGCCGATTATCCAGGAGCGTTCGCGTTGAATTTTGTCTTTCTTGATTTCATCCACCAGTAAGTCGAAGAAGGCGCGGTCGCCGTTCCAGGCTGCGGTGGAGAGGATGGGTTCGACCATATCGGGGTCGAGAGATTGATGGTTCGTTAACCATGCATGCGCCAGCGCCGTGGCTTGGGATGAAAGGTCTTGATCTTCCCCGTGAGTGGCGACAAACGGCACGATCTCGATGCGCAACTGACGAACCTCTTGCGACTCGCCGGGTTGTGGCTTCCATCCCAGTTGATGGGCGCGCGTGCCGTAAAGCGAACGGATGAATCGCGCATAGTTGCGGCTCAAATCGGCGGGAACGAAATCGCTGATGCTTTCGACGGTGACGGCGGCTTGCCTCACAAGCCCTTCATCGGAGCTGTGGCTGAATTCGCTTATGAATCTGAGTTGCTGTGCAGCGTCGCCGACTCCGGCCGAGAACATGAGCTGAATATTGCGCAGGGCGGCGGCCGATTCGTCGCGCTGGAGATTAGGCAAGCCTCGCGCGATTAGTTCCCCGGCCAGGTCGGCAGCATAGTTGACGGCGTAATAGCCGGCGGCATTGGAGTCGGCGAAAAGCCAGGCGGGGCAGCCCTTTGCGTCCTTCAGTTCGAAATGGTCGGCGGCTTTCGTCAGCAGATTGCACTGGCGATGTGTGCCAGCGCCGTCGCTCCAGCTTGTGCAGACTGGAACATTCCAGACGGCGTCGGAGTTGCCGGAAGAGCCGACGGGGAGGAAACGGCGTTGTTCTAACTCAAGGGTAGGTGGATGAGACTCGCAGGACAACTTTACGGATACCAGCGGGAAGCCTACTTGATTCAGGAAAGTGGAGAATGCGGCGCCCACTTTATTGCCTGACGCAGAATCGAGAGCGGCGAGGAGATCGGTGCTGCTGGCGTTGCCCCAAGCGTGCTGTTGCAGGTAGGCGCGAATGGCGCTTTGAAAATCCTTCGGGCCTATGTAATTTTCAAACATTCCGATGACAGCTTGGCCCTTGTCGTAGGTGATGCCGTCGAAGGCGTTGGCGATGTCGCCGGGAGCTTCGATGGGCTGGCGAATCTTGCGCGCGGTGGTGAGGCTGTCGCTGCGCATTACATTCGATGAGGCGGCGGTGTCGGCTTTGATATTCCATTCAGGCTTCCATTCGTCGAGCAACTTGCTGGAGACCCAGCTAGCGAAAGCTTCGTTGAGCCAGATATCGTCCCACCAATTCATGGTTACTGAATCGCCGAACCATTGATGCGACATTTCATGCTCCATCACCTCGGCGCGACGGCGCTGCAGCAGGCCGGTGTCTCGTTCTTTTGGCGAGAGCAGAAAATCGCCGTAGGCGATGATGGCGGCGTTTTCCATAGCGCCCCACGCGGTGGTGAGAGGCACGACGATTTGATCGAGTTTTTCGTAGGGATAGGGCGTGCCGAAATAATCTTCGAGTAAGTCGATCAGCTTCGGAGTGATGGAAGCGGCATAGGCGGCTTCAGGGGCGCGGCCGCGGGGCACGATGATACGGCTGGGACGGCGGTTGGCGCCGACGGGGGCGGTATCGACCACATCGAAGGGTCCCACGGCGAAGGCAACCAGATAAGAGGGCAGCGGCCTGGTTTCGGTGAAACGAACTTCTTTATAGGCGACCTCTTTCGTTTCGTTCGGCTCGTCTTTTTCGGAGGCGACGGGGGTGTTGGAAAAGGCTTTCAGGTCTTTCGGGACATGCAGTGTCAGTTGCCAGGGAACTTTGAAGGAGGGCTCATCGAAGCAGGGGAATACACGGCGCGCGGTGACGGGTTCGAATTTGGTGAAGACATACCAGTCGCTTCCGGCCTGCTGTTGGAAAGCGCCGTCGGTGAGAGCGCGGCTGACTTCACCGGTGTAAGTAATGTGCAAGGCTGCGTGGCCCGTGGGAAGCGGGGTGGGGGTGGTGATGGTGACGAAGTCGCCTTCGGCAACTGGTGCGGCTTGCGCGGGGACATCGTGGCCTGCGATGCGAATCGTTGTCTCTTCAAACTTGAGGGATTTGGCGTGGATCCAAAAGGTTGAGACCGGCTGCGATATTTCGAGGTCGATGGCGATGGAACCACGGAAGAGGTCTTCTCCGGGCGTTATATGAAGGTCGGCGGAATAGCGAAGTGGGCGGACGGTTGTGGGCAGGCGCAGTTTGGGCGCTGCATTCTGAGCGATGGCTGCGACCGAAGCGAGGCAGAAGGTGAGGAGGGAAAAAGCGATGAGTCGAGTCACACCCGCCATGATAAGCCGGATCGAGCTGCGCATGGTAGATCTCGCTGGTGGCATCGTCTGGATCACGATCAGGTCATACCAGCGTTCGTCCGGGAACCATTGATGCCGGCTCCCCGGAAATGTCGAATTGCGCTTCTACTACTTGTCATTTGGCCGCAGCGTAGCCGGGCTCGGGGTTTCCATCGGGGCCAAGCTCGCCGCAGCTCCACAGCAGTCCGTTGGCAAGAAGTTGCACGTAGGCGGGCGAAGCGGCGGTTTCAGAATCGTGGCCGAGCGTGGTCGCAAAGACGCGAGCTTTACCGTAGGTGTGAGTCCAACCCACCACGTGAACGCGTCCATCAACTGGGCTCTTCGCCGTCAGCAGGGGCTGAGTGCCCGCGATCACTTCGATGGTCTGATACAACTCATCGCCGGTGGTTTTCCAGTCGGCGGGGAAATTTGCGGTGATGGCGTTGGCGAGTCCAACTTTCTGCGTCGCGAACGGGCCGAATTTATCGTGAAATTTTGAACGCAGTCCGACATAGTTCTCCCATTCGTGAATTTTAGGTGAGTTCCTGAATGAGTGAACGGCGCAGTGGATGAAAACGGTGGGCTTGCCTTCATATCCAGCATGAAAGGCGTGATCGAGAGCAGCCGAGTCGGCGTCATCCAGGCACAGGTCGTAGACGATGACGTCGTAGCCGTCGGCGAAATGCTCGCTGCCGAGTTCCTTCAGGCTGGTGATGATGTCGAACTTCACATTGATCAGCGTACTCAGTTGAGAAGTAAGATAGGGCGCGAGCTTATCGTAATCGTGGTAGACGCCGCCAGTGATGAATAGCGCCTTAAGCGGAGGGGCGGCGAGTCCACTTCGGCGCGCACTGGTATTTGTTGGGAAAGCGATAAGCGCGACACATAGCGCAATCGCAACAGAGATCGGCACGACCCGCTGCAGAATAGATCTTTTTTTACGCATTATGAGACCGGCCGATGACGGAAGAGTATCTCGTGAAGGGTCTCTAAGCGCAAGCGATAATTTCATGAATGGCAAGAGTTTGGGCGATGAATTATTGTGGTCGAGGTGATATCTATGCGCTTAGACGTACGCATTTAGACAAGCGCCGCGCCGCTTCTGAAAACTGAAGAATTAAGCACGCTGGAACGGAAACTTGAAAAATGAAAATCCCCTTCGCTATCGGGGCGGTGCTGATCTTGGCCGGTTATGCCGCCTCGCAGAATGAATGGCCAGCCTACGGAGGAGCGGGCGGGACGCACTACTCCGCCCTCGAAAAAATCAATCGCGGTAATGTGCGGAATCTGACCGTGGCGTGGACCTACGACACGAAAGAAGAAGGCGGCCTTGAAACCAGTCCGATTATTGTGGACGGCATCCTCTACGGAATCACTCCCGCGCAAAAGGTATTTGCTCTTGATGCCGCGACTGGCAAGGAACTGTGGAAGTTTGGAGCGGGAATTGAAGGCGGGCAGCCGAACCGCGGATTGTCTTTTTGGGAGGATAAGAACAACAGGAATCCGCAAAGCGACCGGCGCATCCTGGTGGGCATAGGGAATTTCGAGTATGCGCTGGATGCCCGTACCGGCCGTCTGATCGCTTCCTTCGGAGACGGCGGACGTATCGATCTGCGAAAAGACTTGCGTGGAGACTATGAGCGCCAGTCGCTGGTCGTTACCAGCCCCGGCGTGATCTATAAAGATCTGATTATTCTCGGTGAGCGAGAACCGGAAACGCTGCCTGCGCCTCCAGGCGATATTCGCGCCTACGATATTCGGACGGGCAAGTTGCGCTGGTCGTTCCACACCATTCCGCATCCCGGCGAGTTCGGCTACGAAACCTGGCCGAAGGATGCGTGGCGCTACAGCGGTGGTGCGAACAACTGGGCCGGCATGGCAGTGGATGAGAAGCGGGGGATAGTTTATGTCCCGACCGGTTCTGCTGCATCCGATTTTTACGGTGCGGATCGGCTCGGTGACGACCTCTTCGCGGATTCTCTCATCGCTCTCAATGCGGAAACCGGCGAGCGTATCTGGCACTTCCAGGTCGTCAAGCACGACTTGTGGGACCGCGATCTGCCTTCGCCGCCGACACTGGTGACTGTGAAACACGATGGCCGCTCCATCGATGCGGTTGCCCAGACCACCAAGAGCGGTCATGTCTTCCTTTTTGATCGCACCAGGGGCCAGCCGATTTTCCCCATCGAGTATGCAAAGTATCCGTCCAGCCCAGTGGCGGGTGAACAAGCAGCGGCGACGCAACCATTGCCGACGAAGCCTGCGCCATTCGCCCGACAACGACTCACCGTGGATATGCTGACGAAGCGCACGCCGGCGGCACATGAACGGGCGTTGGCGGAATTTCGAAAATTACGCAGCGAAGGTCAATTCGTGCCATTCGGCGATGAACGCCCCACGGTCATGTTTCCTGGCTTCGATGGAGGCGCGGAATGGGGAGGGTCCGCGGTTGACGTTGAAACTGGCGTTCTCTATGTGAACTCCAACGACGTGGCGATGACCGGATTGCTCGCGAAAAATACCGGGCAAGAAGAATCGGTCGGACGCACGGTTTATCTGAGTCAATGTTCGGTCTGTCATGGTGACGCAATGAACGGATCGCCACCGCAATTTCCGCCGCTCTCTGGAATTGCGCAACGCCATACTCGAGAAGAGGTTGTCGAAATTCTAGAACACGGGCGAGGAAGAATGCCGGCGTTCTCCTCGCTGCCGTTCGATCAATTCTCCGCGCTGGTCGAGTACGTGTGGAGTGGGGGAAAGTCTGACCACTCAACGACCAAAGAAAGTAAAGAAATTTCGAGCTCCGACACCGCGTTAAAGCCAGCGTACAGGTTTGCGGGCTACGGCAGATTCATTGATCCGGATGGTTACCCGGCGGTCGAACCGCCGTGGGGAACTTTGAATGCCATCGATCTGAACACCGGCGAATATCGCTGGAAGATTCCGCTCGGTGAGTATCCGGAGCTTGCAGCGAAGGGCATGAAAAACACGGGCACAGAAAACTACGGGGGCCCGATCGTAACCGCCGGTGGGTTGGTATTCATCGCGGCGACAAACTTCGACAACAAGTTCAGAGCATTCGACAAGGACACAGGGAAGCTTCTGTGGGAGACGACCTTGCCTTTCGCTGGGAACGCGACGCCAGCGACCTATGAAGCGAGTGGGAGGCAGTTTGTTGTGATCGCGTCCGGCGGAGGCAAAGCGGCAGATCGCCCCTCGGGGGGAATCTACGTGGCCTTCGCGCTACCGGAGAATAAAAACTGACAAGAGCGACTTGGCGGAGACTAGCGGCAGCTGTCGCGAACAAAATATGTTTTTTGGAATAAGCGGTTTGATAGAGTGCAGTTCTTCGCAACCACAGGCGTTGATTCTTCTTGACTCTGGTTGATTCGCGATGCTATACGTCGGTGCGCTAAGCGCTCTTGCACTTCCCCGCAATTTCGGCAATTGTGGTGGCCGGGACGTTTGATCTTAAGGGGGGATGGGCTCACATCCGCATTCCGGGAGACGATGATGAATCCAACGTTGGACTACATAACATCGCAGTTCGCCGCCTGTAGACGATCGATTATTGCGCGAATCGGTTTTTCATTCCTGCTCTTGCTTTTGGTGGGCCTGTTCGGGATTCAAAGTGCTCAAGCGAGTGTCACCGGAAGTATTTCTGGCGTGGTGCGCGACTCCAGCGGAGCCGTACTCGCGGGGGTTGAGGTTGTGGCGAGGGAAACGGCGACGGGCGTCAAGACTGCGGTGACCACAGATGCCAAGGGATTCTATTCTCTGCAGGCGCTCCCGGTGGGTACTTACAACATCGAAGTGAAGAAACCGGGATTCAAGAGTTATTTGCAATCGGGATTGCTCTTGAACGTGAATGACGCGTTGACCGTCGATGTCTCTCTGACCGTTGGGCAGGTGGCAGAAAAGGTAGAAGTCGTGGCGGACGCGGTGCATGCGGAAACCACCAGCACGGAAATGGGCGAAGTGATCAGTGATCAGAAAATGACCGCGGTGCCTCTGAACGGGCGCAGCTATACGGATCTGCTGGCTCTGCAACCGGGCGTGTCGCCGGTCAGTTCAGGACTTTCCGGAGGAATGGGAGGAGAATTCACCTCTACAGGGTTTGCCATCCAACAGGTTTCAGGAAGTCTGAACGCCGGCAACCTGTCGGTGAACGGTATGCGGGAAGCGGCGAACGGTTTCCTGGTGAATGGCGTTACCGTCCAGGAGACAGGATTTTCCGGAACGGCGGCGATTCCCAATCTCGACTCGATCGAAGAGTTTCGTATTCTGACGAATAATTTTGATGCTGAGTATGGGAACTATGCCGGCGGCCAGATCAACGTAATCACCAAGTCGGGAACCAACTCGATTCATGGGAGTGCATTCGAGTTTCTGCGAAATACTGATCTCGATGCGCGCGGCTACTACGATCCCTCGCGCGGCGTGTTTCAGCAGAACCAGTTTGGCGGGACGGTGGGCGGCCCAATTCTGCGCGACAAGCTGTTTTTCTTTGGCGACTATCAGGGAACTCGCACGAGGTTCGGGGTGAGCAGTGGTTCCGTAGTGGTTCCGAGCGACGCCGAACGTACCGGCGATTTTTCGGCATTATCGGCCGACTTCAGCAATCCGACTACTTTAGAACCCTATACGGTGCAAGGGGTCTCTTGGGCAAGTCAGCTAGCCACGGAACTAGGGCAACCGCAAGGAACCTTTGTGGCTGGCGTAACCCCATACTACGTGTCAGGGTGCACGAGTTATTCGCAGTGCGTTTTCCCCAATGCACAAATACCTTCGGCCCTGATCGTAGCTCCTCAATCAAACATGCTGCAGTACATTCCGCCGGTCAATGGACAGAATGTAAGCGGGCAGCCAACTTTCTCGGGCACGGCGCCGCAGCATCTGCGCGACGATAAAGCAAGCGGCCGGGTGGACGCCAATACCCACTACGGCTTGATCAGCGGCTACTATTTTTTCGACGACAACAACTTGATATCGCCGAATCCGGTTGCTCCCGGTTTTGCCAGCGGGTCGCAGGGGCGCGTTCAAGTGATCACCGTGGCCGACTCAAAGACGTTTGGCGCGACCGCAGTGAACGAGGCGCGCTTCGGCTATACCCGCTTGTCAGAAATCGTCAATGAACCGATCGGAGGGATCGGTCCCGGCATTTTGGCGCAGCTCGGTTTTACGGGCATTGTTCCGTCCGTGCCCGCGTTTGCGGGTGTCCCGCAGATCGGGTTCAACAACTTCGGGATCGGGTCGGGCAGTTCTCCGCTGCCTATCATCGAGAACACTTTTGGCGTGAGCGATGGTTACAGCAAGGTGATTGGTACCCATCGCCTGAAATTTGGCGGTCAATATCGCTACAACGAACTAGTGGAAAAAAATCTTGGGTCCAACGGCTCCTACGGTTTTAGTGGAACGGAGACTGGTATCGATTTTGCCGACTTCCTTATCGGAGCGCCCAACGGCTATTCGCAGGGTCAGGGCTTCCCTTCCAACGGACGCAGCTTCTATTTTGGTTTCTACGGACAGGACAGTTGGCGAATACGTCCGGATTTGACGCTGAACTATGGACTCCGCTGGGACGTAAGTTCGCCGTGGTGGGAACAGCACAATGAACTGGAGACAATTATTCCTGGCGAACAGTCTCTGACTTTTCCCGGCTCGCCCACCGGTTGGGTTTTTCCGGGAGATCCCAATGTACCGAAAACCCTGGCGCCAATACGCTATGACAATCTTGCGCCTCGCATCGGAATCGCTTATTCGCCGAGCAACAGAGATGGATTGCTGGCTACGTTGACGGGCGGGCCGGGGAACACCAGCATCCGCGCCGCCTGGGGAAGGTTCTTCACCACGTTTGAAGGCGCCACCAACTTCAATGAAATTGGCGATGCCCCTTTTGGCGTCTATTACGGCAGCCCCAATCCGCCTGAGTTCGCGAATCCTTTTATCAACCGCGGAAACGGCGTCGACAACGGGCAGAGGTTTCCAGTTGCGCCCCCGCCTTTCAATGCCTCTCCACAGAATCCAGATAACAATATCGTCTGGTCGCAATACCTTCCGATCGGGAGTTCGCCCGCTTTTTATTACAGAAACGTACTTCCCTACGCCGAAGACTATGAGTTCGCAATCGACCGGCAGCTGAATCGAAACACGCTGTTGACCCTTGCTTATGTCGGTACACAGGGTCATCACTTGCTATCGGCGCAGGAAGCAAATCTTGGCAACCCCGCCCTATGCCTCAGTATTCCGGGTTGCGGTCCAAATCTGGAGAATCAATACGGAACCCGCCAGCCGCTGGGCACTAACTTCACCAGCAACTCCTACTTCAAGACGATCGGGAACTCGGACTATAACTCGTTCCAGTTAACTTTCCGCCACACCACCGGACGCCTGGAGTTTCTGGTCGGATACACGTACAGCAAATCCATGGACACGAGCTCCGGATACGGCGAACAGGTCAATCCCATCAACCCGAGCCTCAAAGCTCTCTCAGCTTTCAATGTGACCAACAACTTCGTCACCAGTTATACCTACAGACTACCGTTTGACAAGATAGCTTCGAATCGATTGACAACCGGCTGGAGCGTGAGCGGTATCACACGATTTTCTACGGGTGAGCCCGTGTTCATGATCGAAACCGATGATCTTTCGCTGCTGGGAACTGGCGGTTCGGGCCCCATTCAACTGCCCACGGACACACCCAACTACACACCCGGCCCCCTGGGTTTCCACAATCCGCGCCACGGCCTTTACTTCAATACGTCTCTCTTCAGTTTGGAGAATGAGGGACAGTTAGGGGATTCGAGCAAGCGTTTCTTTCACGGTCCCGGTATCAACAACTGGGATATCAGCCTGGTAAAAGACACGCACCTGACGGAAAGATTCAATCTCCAATTCCGGACCGAATTCTTTAACGCTTTCAATCACACGCAATTTGGAGAGCCCGACGGCAACATCAACCACAGCACCTTTGGTCAAGTAAGCACGGCCAATCTACCCCGAATTATGCAGTTCGCGCTGAAGTTGCAATTCTGATTTGTCGCACGAGAATTGCAGTCACCTATCCTGACGCGAATCCGGCCCAGAGTTCTTGACGGGGGCCGGTTTCGCGAAAGGAACGCTTTGGCTGCTTCGGCTACTTTGAATCCGAGGCCATGCTTGTGACTCGCGGCATTTCCTCAGCCGAGATTGATATCATCCCCCCAACTGGTGCTCATGCATGATTATGAAGATCGTATGGTTCGGGCTGGCTGTTTGTCTGTTCGTAGTCCCCTTCTCCTGCGCGCAGAGTATCCAGGGAAGCTGGCAGACTTTAGTGCAGGAGCGACGGGGGCAGCTGCGCTGCGTTATTCATGTACGCCAAACGGGCGGCGGGCTTACCGCCAGTCTCGATTATCCTGATCGATTTGAATTCGGCGATGCGGTCGACGCGATTTTCTTTGACGGCCCGATCCTGAAATTTCGGGTCGGCCTGGTGTCGTTCGAAGGCACCTTGTCTGCCGACGCACAAGCCATGCAAGGCACCTGGTCGCTCGGCGCCGAAAAGCAGACTGTGGCGTGGAGTCGCGCGAGCAAACCCGCCGCCAGCAGCCTCGAGTCGGTCGCACTGCGCCTCAAGTCGCTGATGACTCTTCCCGCCGGTGAATGGAAAACGCATTTGGGCGACACTCCTCATGGCGAGGCCGCCGATTTTAATGACAGCGGCTGGCAGGTTGTGCGGCCGAACGAAGTCAGTCTGCAAGAAGCCGTCTGGTATCGCCGCTGGATAGAAATTCCGAAAACCCTGAATGGATACGATTTGGCTGGCAGCAAGATTTGGTTCGACTTTCAGGTCGACGCCAATGGCCCGGTTACGCAGATTATTTATTTCAATGGACGCCGCGTCGCCATGGGTGACAACCTTGAGCCCATTATCCTGTTCGACTCGGCGCAGCCAGGTGACAAGGTTCTTGTCGCCGTAAAGTTGCTGGAGACCGTGGACCAAAAGCATTTTAGAAACGCGAACCTTCGAATCGACTTTCCCAGCAATCGCCCCAGTCCCGCGCAGCTTTTCCAGGAGATGGGCGCCGTCTCGATTCTGCTGCCGTCGGAGGAGGACTCCCACGCGGCCCGCTCAGCGCTGGCCCAGGCTGCAGCAGCGGTCGATTTGGATGCCCTGAACAAGTCCGATCAACAGGCATTCGACGCGTCGCTGATTAAGGCGCGATCCCTGATCGAACCGCTGAAGGCGAACTTGCAGCAAACTTCGGTTCGGCTTACTGGGAATTCGCACATCGATGCGGCATGGCTCTGGCCGTGGACCGACACCGTCGATGTGGCGCG
>Ga0187863_10002993_pt1 | contig 12664 bp, 12 predicted proteins | sample June2016WEW_11_1_FD_132975 | JGI IMG/M metagenome (GOLD analysis project Ga0187863, IMG submission 132975) | Peatland microbial communities from SPRUCE experiment site at the Marcell Experimental Forest, Minnesota, USA - June2016WEW_11_10 | ecosystem: Environmental > Terrestrial > Soil >...
ATTCTTTATTATTGGGCACAGAAGTCATTGATTCCATGGGCTAATGGGTGGTGGTGGGGGGGGGGGGGGGGGCGGGAGTGGGCCCACCCCACTTGGGGAGAAAAAAGGAGGTTGGTGGCGGGGGGGGGGGGGGGGGGGGGGGGGGGGGGGGGGGTGGCGCCGCAGCTGGCTGCGATGCGGGCGGTGGAAGAGGCTGGGCGGGGGGCGGCTGGTATTGGTTCGGGGGGCCCGCAGGAACGGCATTCTCGGCCGTTTCGCTTGGCTCCTGCACCTCGATGTGTTTTTTCAGGCGTGCCTTGCGGGTGGGCGCAGGCGCAGCTTGCGATGAGGCAGAGGGAGATATTGCGGGTACCGGTGGAGCCTGCCGAACCTGCACCTGCGGCACCGTCATTTGATCGGTTACCTTCGAGACGCCCGGCGTTTGGGTGGCAATCTTGTACGCCTCATAGCGCGCCGCCTCGCTCGGGACTGTCCCGCTCAGCCTGACTTGGCCGTCCTTTGACGTAACCTGCAGGCTCGCATCCTTCAATTGCGCGTCTGAAAACATCTGCGACTGGATGTTTGTGACAAGCGCTGTGTCATCCGGCTTCCTGTTGCAACCGGCTGCGAGCACGACTGCGAGAATCGCAAGGGATAGCACACATCGCTGGCGCATGAATTTTTCTCTCCTGGATCTACGCGCTGGAATCTTTCGAGTCGCACGCGGAGGGCGTTCAAAATTCCGCGTTAGCCCTTATGCTACTACGATGCAAGCATGCCATTAAATGCTGTCTCGAGGCGGTTGGCAGAACCGGACAGGGATACCGATAGGGTTACGGAAACTCTCGCCCCCGAGGCCGCCGCGGGAGGCTATCGCTCCATCCGTACCGCGATGACCTGATTCCCCTGGATGCGGATCTCGATCGCCGTGGGCGGCCGCCATCCTGACCCCTTCTCTATTTCGCCGCGGACCAGACCACTCGGGGCGTTTCCGTAATGGGTGAGGTCGAAAACTGTTCCGTTACACGGGTCGACCACCATCGGATAAGCAGCATCGAAGCCGTAGGTCGTTCGAAGCTTGCGCAGGTCGGTCACGTATTCAAGCTCGCAGCTGCCGAAAGGCTCCGCCAAGGAAAAGCCCCAGAACGCTCCGCCCGGAAGATGTACCACCAACGCGGGTACAGGCTTGGAGGTTACGGCATCCCGGAAATAGAAGCGTTTCGTAGACCATGTTTTCGACAATTGTGCAGTTGTGGCAACCTCGCCGGGGCCCATGGGCGGGGTCGTGTCGTGTGGCGACGCTTCCAGGATCACAGGGGCCGGCCTGGCAGGCTCAGCGGCAGCGACGGCGTTCGCCGGAGTGGGTTTCTGCTTCAGACCCCAAAACAGCAATGCGGTCAAAATCCCTGCCAGCGTGAGCCCTAGCCATAAAAACTTTAACCGAGATGGCGCGTCACGGGAGGCGCGCCGCAGCGGCGGCGCTTCGCGATTCTCTTTCAGCGGGGCATCTTCGGGGGGCCTCTCCTCCGGCGCTGAAACCCCGGGAATACGAGGCTGTGCAGGCTTGAACGGATCGAGGATTTGGTTCCCTGGCATGGCGCGACCGACCCATCTAGCTTGGTTCGGCAGCGTGCGGAATGCAAGGTTGCGACGCGTGTCTGCTGTTAACTATCTGGGATATAGTCCCCGCGGGAGATGGGGGAGAATGTCTGAGCGTCTCATCGGCGGGTGAACGAGGATTCAGGACACCGGGCCAAGAGAAATCGAGTGGTGCGCGGCATACTCGTGAAGATTCGCGAGACTGAGCAGCAGCTCCAGCATGCGGTCGCGCTCTTTCGGTTTCGGCTCGGCCGCGCCCTCCTCCAGGTTCGTCACGACGGTAAGAGCGTCCGCCAGCAGCCTTTCAAGAATCGGGGGATCGATCGTGTTGCCTTCGCGGAATCGCTGCATGATCTGATCGCTGCGCAGGAAAGCTTCGTCGAGGAAATGATCGAGGCACATTTGCTCGGTGGCGAGGCTGGGCGGAATAGGATTGGTGCAGGGGGCTCGTCGGCAAATCCCAGCGATTGTGGCATTCATAACGGCTTACTTCCCCTAGTGGTAAACTTCAGAATAAGGGAGAGTAGCACATTTTCAAACTGCTGGAATAAACACGCGACGAAAAAAAGTTCCATCCAACTACGAAGTTAGTATCCGGGCCGCTCAGGACTCCACGCCGTGGCACTTTTTGTATTTCTTGCCGGAACCGCACGGGCACGGATCGTTTCGCCCAACCTTTGCGGCGGCGCGTATCGGTTTGGGAGGTTCGGCCTGCGCTGGGCCAGCTTGAAATTGCAATTCCTTCTTCTGCTGCTGTTGGCGGCGCTCGATCTGCTTGGCTTGATCTTCCGGCCGGGCCGGCTGCATCAGGAAAAGGAATCGCACTGCTTCGGTGTCGATGCGGTCCATCATGTCTTCGAAGAGAGAGAAGGCTTCCTTCTTGAATTCGACCAGCGGGTCTTTCTGTCCGTAGCCGCGCAGGCCGATGCCCTCCTTCAGGTGATCGAGGGTGAGCAGGTGGTCCTTCCACTGCGCATCCACGATGTCGAGAAGAATATGGCGCTCAAGCCAGCGGAGCATTTGCTCGCCGAAGAGCGTTTCTTTTTCATCGTATCGCGCCTTCACCTTTTCCAGGAGAGTATCGGCCAGCTGATTGTGATTCAGATTCGCAGTATCGATCGCCGCGGACTTCAAATCGAAGCCAAACTGATTCAGAAGTTCGTTGCCAAGTTGCGTCACATTCCACTGATCGGGGTGCTGCGTGGCCGGGGCGTAGGTTTCGGCGAGCGAATTGGCGATGGCTTCGGCACGCTCCAGCACGAATTCCTTCTGGTCGCGCCCTTCGAGAAACGAGCGGCGCAGCGAATAGATCGTCTCGCGCTGCTTATTCATCACGTCGTCGTATTCAAGCAGATGCTTGCGGGCCTCGAAGTTCTGGGCCTCGACGGCCTTCTGCGCATTTTCGATGCGTTTGCTGATGAGGCGGGACTCGATCGGCACGCCTTCGGTCATGCCAAGGCGGAACATGAGGGCCTTTACGCGTTCGCCGCCAAAGATGCGCAGCAGATCGTCTTCGAGCGACAGAAAGAAACGCGACGAGCCGGGGTCGCCCTGGCGGCCCGCGCGTCCTCTGAGCTGATTGTCGATGCGGCGCGCCTCGTGGCGTTCGGTGCCGAGGATGTGCAGGCCGCCCATGGCTACGACTTGGTCATGTTCGGCCTTGCATTGCTCGGCGAACTGGCCGTAAATCGGCTTCCACTGATCGACAGGCACCTGGAAAATCTTGCCTTCCTGCTGGAAGAGCACCATGGCCGGAGCAGCCACTCCGTTCAACTCCGCCACGGCGGTCTGGCTTGCCGTGCTGACCCGCGCGGCGGCGCCCGACGCATCGGCCTGCGCGGGAGTTTCGGTTCCCGGCGCGGCACCGATCACCGCCGACGGGGGAGCGTACGGCATGGCGAGCTTGTTCTTCAGACAATATTCCCGCGTCATCGCTTCGGGATTGCCGCCCAGCAAGATGTCGGTTCCGCGGCCGGCCATGTTGGTTGAAACGGTGACGGCACCCTTGCGCCCCGCCTGCGCGATCACTTTCGCTTCGCGCTCGTGCTGCTTTGCGTTTAACACCTGGTGCGGGATGCCTGCCTTCTTCAGAAGCTCCGCGATTTTTTCCGATTTTTCGATCGAGATGCTGCCCACGAGCACCGGCTGGCCGCTTTCGTGATACTGCCGGATGCCCCCCGTGCGAGTGCCATCCTCCTGGATGATGCCATTTACCGCGGCTTCGAACTTCTCGGGCTCGGTGCGATAGACCACGTCTGAAAATTCTTTGCGGATCAGGGCCTTGTTGGTGGGAATCGCCACCACTTCCAGTTTATAGATCTTGTCGAATTCGGGCGCTTCGGTTTCCGCCGTCCCGGTCATGCCGGAAAGCTTGGAGTACATGCGAAAATAATTCTGGAACGTGATCGTGGCGAGCGTCTGATTTTCGCGCTCGATCTTCACACCCTCTTTGGCTTCAACGGCCTGATGCAGTCCGTCGGACCATCGGCGTCCCGGCATCTGGCGGCCGGTGAATTCGTCGACGATCACGACTCCGCCATCCTTGATCACGTAATCCACGTCTTTTTCGTAGAGGGTGTGTGCGCGCAGGGCCTGATAGACGTGGTGAATCATGTCCATGTTCGCGGGGTCGTAGAGATTCCCAAGGTTGAGCAGGCGCTCGCATTTGGACACGCCTTCTTCGGTCAGCGTGGCGGTGCGCATCTTTTCGTCGAGCGTGTAATCGATCTCCTGGATCAGCTTGGGAATGATCTTGTCCACCCGGTAATACTTGTCAGTTGATTCCTCGGCGGGGCCGGAGATGATGAGCGGGGTTCGCGCCTCGTCGATCAGGATCGAGTCCACTTCGTCGACAACCGCGAAATGGTGCCCGCGCTGGACGCAATCCCTTAAGTCGTACTTCATGTTGTCGCGCAGATAATCAAAACCGAATTCGTTGTTGGTGCCAAAAGTGATATCGGCACCGTAGGCGGCGCGGCGCTGCGCGTCGTCTAAATCATGCACGATCACGCCCACCGTTAGGCCCAAGGTCTTGTAGATCGGGCCCATCCACTCGGCGTCACGGCGGGCAAGGTAGTCGTTTACCGTGACGATGTGAACGCCCTTCCCGGTAAGCGCGTTCAGATAGGCGGGAAGCGTCGCGACGAGCGTTTTTCCTTCGCCGGTCTTCATCTCGGCGATTTTCCCATGATGCAAAACGATGCCGCCGATAAGCTGCACGTCGAAATGGCGCATCCCCAGAGTTCGCCGGCCCGCCTCGCGCACGAGGGCGAATGCCGGCACCAGCGCCGGATCGGCCGCTTCCCGAAGCTTCTGCTTGTAGTTCGGGTCGTCGCGCTCAAGCCCTTCGAGGCGCCCCTGCACCTCGGCCTTGAGCGCAAGGGTCCGCTCGCCCAGCTGCGCGTCGGTAAGCTGCTTCATTTCCGGCTCGAGCGCGCTGATCTGGGCGACCAACGGCTGAATGCGCCTGACGTCGCGCTCGTGCTTGGTGCCTATGAAGCGGGCTACAACGCTGTCTACGATCCGCTCTACATCCATGTTGTCTGGTTTCGAGGTCCCTCAGAACCTGTGAGATGCCCACGACTTATTGTACTGCGAGGATTTCTCTCTGTGCCCATTGCACCGGAACAACCCTCATTGTATCCGCACGGGGCCCTTGGTGCAAAGCAGCGATCCGGTAGTCGATCCACTTGAAATTTCGGCCTCCAAAACCGCGATCAACGGGTTCTGCAACCTGTACGGCGAGATAGAACCAAAGGCGTTCAATACCCAATAACCCGCGCATCAACGGAGGCGCTGTTATGGGAACCATCGTCCCCGCTTGTAGCCACAGTTTGTGAGCCAGGCACACCGGAAGACCAAAATATTCCCCCTGCTAGAAACGGATATTGGCACCGGCGCACCCCGCTAATTGTTGCCATTTTTAAATCCGATCGAGATCGACGGTGTGGCGAAAGATTTTCGAGCGGACGCACCGCAAATGGCTACCCATCTCTTGACAGCCTGTTGGGGGCGACAGAGACTGTAGAGAAGCCTTCTCGAATCGCTCGTTGCGGTGTGTGAGGCTTGCCGACCGTGCACGCGACCCCACGGGAAAGGAACATTTCTGATGCCTCCAGCCTTTATCTGTGAGGGAGTTCGCACGCCGATCGGGCGTTACGGAGGCGCGCTCGCGCAAGTGCGGACAGACGATCTGGCCACGGTTGCTTTATCCGCGCTGCGAGATAAGTTTCTTCTGAGCGACTGGGAATCGATCGACGAAGTCATCCTGGGCTGTGTCAATCAGGCCGGAGAAGACAACCGCAACGTCGCGCGGATGGCATCGTTGCTCGCGGGCATCCCCCCTACAGTTCCTGCGGCTACCGTAAATCGGCTTTGCGGCTCCGGCATGGAAGCCGTTTCGGTGGCGGCGCGAGCCATCGCGGCGGGCGAGATTTCGCTGGCGATTGCCGGAGGCGTGGAAAACATGAGCCGCAGCCCGTTCGTGATTCCCAAGGCGGCTTCGGCATTTTCGCGCGAAGCGCAAATCTACGATACGACGCTCGGATGGCGTTTCATCAATCCGCTCATGGAACAAAAATACGGCACCGATTCCATGGCTGAAACTGCCGAAAATGTCGCGGAGGCTTATGGCATCGAGCGGCACTGCCAAGACCTGTTCGCGCTGCGGTCTCAGCAGAAAGCTGCCGCCGCTCAGAAGGCCGGGATCTTCGGCGAGGAAATCGTGCCGGTGAATGTGCCCGGGCCAAAGGGCACGGGCAAAGCGGTCGCGGATGACGAACATATTCGCGCGGACACCACGCTGGAGAAGCTCTCAAAACTGCCAGCGCCCTTCCGTCGGAATGGCACCGTGACTGCCGGAAACGCCTCTGGCATCAATGACGGGGCGTGCGCCTTGTTCGTGGCTTCCGAAGCGGCGGCGGCTCAATTCGGGCTCACGCCGGTGGCGCGCGTGGTGGGCGCCGCAACGGCAGGAGTAGAGCCCCGCGTGATGGGCCTTGGGCCGATCCCGGCCGTGCGAAAACTGATGGCGCGCTTGAATATGTCGATGGACGACATCGGCATATTTGAACTCAACGAAGCTTTTGCGGCCCAGGCGCTTGCTGTAACGCGCACACTCGGCCTGCCCGACGACAGCGAGAAGGTCAATCCCAACGGCGGGGCGATTGCGCTGGGCCACCCGCTGGGCATGAGTGGCGCGCGGCTGGTGCTCACCGCTTCGCGCCAACTGAAGCGCACCAGCGCCCGCTACGCCCTTGCGTCCATGTGCATTGGCGTGGGCCAAGGAATCTCGATGGTTCTCGAGCGCGTATAGCGCTAATCGCTCTTGGCTTGAGAAGTGGCGCGGGGCTCCGCGTGATGGCTCGCCGCCTGCGCGGCGCAAAACTCCACAATGCGCGCTTCTGACCAAAATCTCTCGTCGCCCGATTCCTTCGAAATAAAGGCGCAGTGGCCGCCGTGTTTCGGCACCAGCAGTGTAATGTGCGGATTCTCGCGAATCGCGGGATTCTCGAATGCGGCGAAAGGTACGACGGGGTCATCCTGCGCGGCGATGACGAGCGTGGGCTTCCTTATGTTTTGGATGATGCGTATGGCGCTCGATCGGGCGTAATAGTCGGCGGCGTTGTGAAAACCGCAAAAGCGCGCCGTAATTGCTTCGTCGAAGCCACGCACGGTATGGATCTCATGCATTTCACCGATCGGATAGCGGTGGGGATAAAGGCGGGCCTTCTCCCGCATGCGGCGCTTCATCCGGCGCACAAAATGACGCTCGTAGAAGAAATTGGATGGCTCCTCCAAGGCGTGCGCGCAACCGGCCAGGTCAACAGAAGGAGCTAGGGCCACGAATCCGCACAAGGAGGGGGGCGCCAAGTCTCCAAACTCGCCAGCCATCTTGAGCACCAGGTTGCCGCCCATCGAAAAACCGGCGGCAAATACCTTCGCCAGGCCATCCCGGGCGATCAATTCCATAACCACGGCGCGAATGTCACCGCTCAGGCCCGAATGGTAGAGGCTTTCGGTAAGGTGCTGCGTGCCGCCGCAATTCCTCTGGTTCAATCGCACCACGTTGAAACCCGCGATCCAGGCTTTCTCGGCAGTGCCCAGCATATAGCCAGACTCGCTCGATCCCTCAAGACCATGCAGCAGCACCAGAGTCGGATGCTTCTTGGAATGCGGTTGCCAGTGACATTCGCCCCGGACTCTCGTTCCAGGCTCCACGTCGAACGGCCTGGTCACGCTGGCCGGCAAGCGAGGAAAGCGGCGCCGCCAAAAGGAAGCGGCAATGGTCATCAGATGACCGTTGCGAAGGGGCTTGGGCGGTATGAACGGTTTCACCACAATCCATGTTAGGCAGTTCGACTCGCGCATGCAATCGGGCGGTTGTGCACGCTCCCCGGAAGCAGAAACCCCATTTTCCCTGGCCGGATCATGTCCCTCAGCGGCGAAAGCCGCCGAGATTGTTGGACCGTTGCGGCACGGCTGAAACCATAGCCTGACGACGCAGAGAACCAAATGCAGAACCCTCCATCGGTCCGGGAGGACACCCAGGAGTTCCGCGGGGTTCTGCGGCAGGCCCTCCGGCTGGCTTTCGGCTGGCATTCGGCTGGCCCTTCGGCTTGCTTTGAAAGAGCGAAGCGCCTAAAATTACAATCGCTTTCATGGTTCGCACCTGTTACAAATACAGTTTCCACGAGCCCAGCGATTCCGGCTGGGCTTCGGTGTTTATGGATGCGCTGAAACAGGACCCAATCGCTCGAACGGGCCACCGCCAACTGGAGAAATGATGATTGAGGGACCGATCCCGGAGGGATTGACGTTTGACGACGTGCTGCTGCTGCCAGGCAAGTCTTCCGTGTTGCCGGCGCAGGCCGACACGCGCACGTGCCTCTCCCGCAAGATTTCGCTCAATATCCCGATCGTCGCAGCCGCGATGGACACCGTGACGGATTCGCGCCTGGCGATCGCCATCTCGCGCCAGGGCGGCATCGGGTTCGTTCACCGCAACATGACCATCGACCGCCAGGCCGAAGAAGTGGATCGCGTGAAGCGCTCGGAAAGCGGGATGATCGTCGATCCGGTGACGATCGCCCCTGAGATGACCGTCCGCCAGGCGCTCGACATGATGAACAAGTACAAAGTGTCCGGCGTTCCGGTGACGCGAGGCCCGCGCCTGGTAGGAATTCTCACCAATCGTGATCTCCGCTTCGAACGGAACCTCGATCAGCCTGTCAGCGACGTGATGACAAAAGACAATCTAATCACTGTGCCCGTCGGCACCACTCTGGACGAGGCCGAACGCATCCTGCAGACGCACCGCATCGAAAAACTCCTCGTGGTAGACAAAGATTTCAACCTGAAGGGCCTGATTACCGTCAAAGATATTCAGAAGAAAATTGAATTCCCCCATGCGACCAAGGACGAGCACGGCCGCCTGCGTGTGGGCGCAGCCATTGGCGCGACGGGCGATTTCCTGGAGCGCGCCGAGGAAATGGCGCGGATGAAAGTGGACGCGGTGGCCATCGACACGGCTCACGGCCACACGTCGCGCGTGATGGACGCCATTCGCCAGGTCAAACACAAATTCCCGGATATGCAGCTTCTCGCCGGCAACGTTGCCACCGCCGAGGGCGCGCGCGATTTGATCGCTCTCGGCATCGACGGCCTGAAAGTCGGCATCGGCCCCGGGTCGATCTGCACCACCCGCGTCGTTACCGGGGCAGGCGTACCGCAAATCACGGCGATTCTGGACGCCTATCGCGCCGCGCAGGGCACGGGTGTACCGGTAATCGCAGACGGCGGCATCAAATTCTCCGGCGATATCACGAAGGCGATTGCGGCGGGCGCTTCAGCGGTGATGATCGGTGGCCTATTCGCCGGCACCGAAGAGTCGCCCGGCGAGACGATTCTCTATCAGGGGCGAACTTTCAAATCCTATCGCGGCATGGGATCGCTTGGCGCGATGGAAGCGGGCTCGGCAGACCGCTACGCACAGGAAGGCGCGGAGCGCGGGAAATCGGTGCCCGAGGGCATCGAGGGCCAGGTCCCCTATAAGGGCCCGCTATCGGGCCTTGTGGAGCAGCTGGTGGGCGGCCTCCGCAGCGGAATGGGTTATTGCGGCGCCGCGACTCTCAAGGAATTGCAGGAACGCAGCAAATTCATACGCATCTCGCAGGCGGGGCTCCGCGAAAGCCACGTGCACGATGTAATCATCACGCGAGAAGCGCCGAACTACCGGTTGGAATAATTGAGTTCCGGAGGCAAATCCGCCCCAGAGCGAAACGCGCCGGATTCGGCCCCGCCGGAGGGAAAAAACTGGATCACGCGATGGTGGCCCGCGCTCGTCTGGGCCGCGCTGATCTCCTGCTTCTCAACCAGTGCTTTCACCGACGAAAAGACCTCTTCGGTCATCGTTCCAATCTTGCACTGGCTCTTGCCGAGGGCCTCGCACAACACGCTGCTTGCGGTTCACCACGTGATCCGCAAAGCGGCCCATTTCGTCGAGTACTTCATCTTCAGTCTTTTGATTCTTCGGGCCATTCGCGCGGGGCGGCGCGACACGCGGCTAGTATGGGCGCTTGCGGCGATCCTCATTGTGGCCGGCTACGCCTGCTTCGATGAGTTTCACCAATCCTTTGTTCCCGGTCGAACCTCCCGAATTTCAGACGTGCTCCTCGATACAACCGGCGGAACTGCCGCGCAGGCCATTGCCGGCCTGGTGCTTCTCTGGGGACACGTTCGCGAACGTCAGAAGAGATTCGATCCGAATGCTTCTGCCTGACATCTGAAGGCAAGCCTACAAACAAGAACCCCGCCTCGGTTTCGCACGCGGGCGTCCTCTGAATGCAGCTTGTCAGCCGGCTCTATTAGGACTTAGCCGCTGCTTCCTTTTCTTCGGGCGCTTCTTCGGCGGCTGTCTTTCTTGGTCTGTTTTCCTTCTTCTTCAGTTCCGAACCGATGAATTCCAGAATCGCAAGCTCAGCACCATCTCCGATGCGCCATCCCGTGCGTACGATCCGCGTGTAGCCGCCCGGACGATCCGCGAACCTCGGCGCCAAGTCCGTAAAAAGCTTCTTGGTGGCGCCGGGGGTCATGAGAAATGCAGCAGCCTGCCGCCGGGAATGCAATGAATCGCGCTTCCCGAGTGTGATCATGCGCTCGGCAAGCGGCTTGGCTGCCCTGGCGCGAAGGATGGTGGTCTGAATGCGCTCCTTCTCGATAAGGTTGGTAACCAGATTGCGCAGCACGGCCCGGCGATGAGCCGGCTGCTTCCCAAGTTTAAAGCCTGAGTTAAGGTGTCTCATGTTTTCCCCAGCCTAAAAAGCCGTGGTCTCCTCGGAAACTGAAGGCGAGGTCTGACTCGGGAGCGGCGGCCAGATGATGCGGCCGTGTTCGTCGAATTTCATCCCGAGGCTCAGGCCCATCTTATGCATGATGTCCTTGATCTCGTTGAGAGACTTTCGGCCAAAGTTCTTGGTCTTGAGCATCTCGGACTCGGTCTTTTGCACAAGCTCCCGCAAATTCTGAATATTCGCGTTTTTCAGACAGTTGTAGGAACGCACCGAAAGTTCGAGCTCTTCGACCGAGCGGTCCAGGAATTCAAGGCGCGGATCGGCGTAATTCTCGACCGCTTCTTCGGGCAGATCCGGTGTTTCCTCGAAATTGATGAAGATGCTCATGTGATCCTTCACCAGCTTCGAAGCCAAGCCAATCGCGTCCTGCGGAGTGATGGCGGCGTTTGTCCACACCTCGAGGGTCAGCTTTTCGTAATCGGTCATCTGCCCAAGACGCGCGGCTTCCACCGCGTAGTTGACCTTGCGCACAGGCGAATGGATCGAATCGATAGGAATGTAGCCGATGGGCAGATCCTCGTCGAAGTTCCGGTCAGCAGCGACGTAACCGCGGCCGTTCTTCACGCGCAGCTCCAACTCGAGCTTCCCGCCCTCGCTTACCGTGGCGATGTAGATGTTCTTGTCAAGCACCGCGATGTTGGAGTCCTCTTCGATCTTGGCAGACATCACCGGCCCCGGCGTATCAACGACCAGGGTGATTGTCTTGGGCTGGTCGCTATTGAGTTTCAGCGGCACTTGTTTGAGGTTCAGGATGATGTCGGTAGCATCTTCGACGACACCAGGAATCGGCGAGAATTCGTGCAACACGCCTTCGATCTTAACCGCGGTGATTGCCGCACCCTCGATGGAGCTCAGCAGAGCGCGCCGCAGAGAGTTCCCTACAGTGGTTCCCCAGCCCCGCTCGAACGGCTGTGCGGAAAACTTACCGTACTTATCGGTCAGTGTCTCCGGCTCTGCCGCCAGGCGCTTTGGCTTCTGAAAGCCCTTCCACATGTTTCTATTCCTCCCGGCCCGCCCGCGGCGGACCTCAACAACTGTTCGACGTAAGTAAACTGGATATCGCGCTACTTCGAATACAACTCCACGATTAACTGTTCGTTCATCGGAGGCGTCTGCACGTCGTCGCGACGCGGCATCGCCACGACACGCGCCTTGAAATTCTGCCGGTCGATGTCAAGCCACGGCGCCGCGCCCTGGCTCTGCGTCAGATTGCGGGCCTCGAGCACCATGGCGTTCTGGTGCATGTTGTCTTTGAGCGTGATTTCATCGCCCACCTGCACCAGATAGCTTGGGATATTCACCTTCTGGCCCTTCACGCGAATGTGCCCATGCAGCACCAGCTGGCGAGCCTGCGCGCGCGATCCGCCGATCCCCATCCGATAGACCACGTTGTCCAGCCGGCGCTCCAGCGAGATCACCAAGTTCGATCCGGTCGGCCCCTTCGCGCGGACCGCCTTTTCAAAATAGGAGCGGAACTGCCGTTCGAGCAGTCCGTAGGTGCGCTTCACTTTTTGCTTTTCGCGCAACTGGATCCCATAACCCACCATCTTCGGACGCCGCGCCTGGCCATGCTGTCCGGGAACGAAATTCCGCTTCTCGATGGCGCATTTTTCCGTATAGCACCGGAGGCCTTTCAGGAAGAGCTTCATTCCTTCCCGGCGGCACAGCCTGCAAACTGCTTCACGATGTCTTGCCAAGTGCTTCTCTCCTTTGCATCAACTGCAAAACAAATTTCG
>Ga0187863_10002995_pt1 | contig 12651 bp, 8 predicted proteins | sample June2016WEW_11_1_FD_132975 | JGI IMG/M metagenome (GOLD analysis project Ga0187863, IMG submission 132975) | Peatland microbial communities from SPRUCE experiment site at the Marcell Experimental Forest, Minnesota, USA - June2016WEW_11_10 | ecosystem: Environmental > Terrestrial > Soil >...
AGACAGGACTAAACGGGATTCGCCACCTGAGCTCGGCATCGCGTAAATATTGCCATGAGCGTTCGTGTAAACCACCTGCTTGCCGTCCGGCGACCAACCAACGTCATGCGCCTCGGTCAGGAAGCGAACTGGGCTTCCAGAGGTACCCACAACCCAGATGTCCCACACTCCGTCCGTTACGGCTCCGCAGGCGATAAAGCTTAATCCATCAGGTGAAACAGCATCCAGGCAGTCAGCATAGACAGGCTTTGCTCCGGGCACGGCGAACGGAATAATCGTGATATCACCCCCGGAAATCGGTACGGAACCAAGCGCAGGCGGTTCCAAGCTCAGATAAACAAGTTCCCCATTGGTTCCAAGCACCAGCTTTCGATGGAAGCGAACGTCATGGGTGAGTTGCACCACTTCAGTGATGCGCGGAGGCGGCAGCGGCAGATGCGCGTACCAAACCGCGCTTCCGGCGAGTACGGCAGCGGCGCCTGCAGCACCAGCGAGCGACCAGCGCCTTCTTTTCAGCCAACTCGACCTGTTTGCGCAGCCGGTTCCTGAGCTGACCCCAGTTGGATGCCGGGCAACTCCGCGCTCTGCGCCAGGGGCAATTCTGCGCGCGGGGAGGCTTGAGCAACATGCCCATTCTTCCCATTCGGCGTAGCCGCAATCTTCGGAATCGCGCCTTCGGACTCAGCTGCCGTCTCGATCCGCGCAATGAACCGATAGCCAAGCCGTGGAACCGTCTCGATAAATCGCGGATTGCCGGCGCTGTCTCCCAATGCATCTCGCAGCCGCCGAATCGTGCTGTTGAGGCTATGTTCGAAATCAACGAAGGTGTCTTTCGGCCACAACCGCCGCTGTATCTCCTCACGTGTCACCACCTGGCCAGGACGGAGCAGCAACATCGCCAGCACTTCCACGGGCTGGCCCTGCAGCTTCAGCTTCAAACCGTTCCTACGCAGTTCCCGCGTCCCAAGATCAAATTCGAAGCTCTTGAAGCGAACGCGTTGGTTTGACAAAGTCTCCACGAATATCTCCTTGGAGAACAAATCCTGTTCAACAGGCCGGAAGGCTATCAGCGCGTCGGTTGGTCAGGAGCATATTATCACTGAGCTTTCTCAGCCGCTCCAAAGGGAAAATCGTGACCCTTCAATCGATTGGTCTGTTATACGCGTGTGATATGAAAATCACCTCCTTTGCATTGATCGTTTTCCGCGCGCCCTTCATGCTCCAGACAATCTGAGCTTCAGTTTGCATTTGTAAATCCATCGAAAGGGTGCGCGAGACGAAGCGTCTCTACAAATCAAAACTCAAATCCCAGCTAGGAGGACGACTTATGCAACATCGATCGATGAATCTGTGCGCTGCCTTGGTGGCAATCATGGCGGCCGCAGCGATCGCGAGCAGTGCGCTCGCGCAGGACAAACAATTCTCGACCCTCTATAGGTTCGAAGCTCCAGCCGCTACAACCTTCACGAGTGCTCTCGGGTCTCAACCAGACACTACGCCGGCTATAGGTCCGGACGGCGCCATTTACGGGATGACCAGTGTCGGGGGCCAGTATGGCAATGGTGTCATCTATCGGTTCGACCGGGATTCGCATCAGTACACAGTCCTGCATACCTTCAGCGCGATGGATGCGAATGGAGACAACGCGGACGGAGCTGCTCCGGGCAATGGACTGACGGCTGGTCGCAACGGTGTGTTTTATGGGATGGCTTATCTCGGCGGCCCGAACGGAAACGGCACGATCTTCCAAATCACCACCACCGGTAAGTTCACTGTGCTTCACGCATTCAGCGCACTGGATGCGAACGGACACAACGAGGACGGAGCGGGACCGCTGCGCAACATTGTCGTCGGCAATGACGGCGACCTTTATGGCACCACCCGGACTGGCGGCCAAAACACTTGCCTCTTCACGCATGGTTGCGGAGTCGCATGGACGATTAACGGCCGGGGCAACTTTACGGTCTTACATCAGTTCACTGCCGATGAAGGCCACGCAGCGTCACTCACTCAGGGAATAGATGGATACTTTTATGGCTGCGCCGTGTGGCCGGCTACCTCTCTGCCTCCAGGGCCATTGCCCTCGGGGATCCTGTACCGGATGGATCGGTGGGGCGAAGAGTTCCAGGTGCTGTACACATTCAGTCAGACGAACGCGAGCGGCGAGAACACAGATGGCGCTGAGTGCTACGAACCGCTGGTCGAGGCGAGGCCCGGCGTCTTCTATGGGGCGGCCTATTATGGCGGAACAAATGGCAATGGCGTCGTGTTCCGGTATTCCCTCTGGAACCCAGGGAGTATCGAGGTGATGCACAACTTCAGCGCCATGAACTCGGCTGGACAGAATTGGGACGGTGCGGCCCCGGATGGCCCGCTAGCTCTCGGGCCGGATGGGACCCTGTACTCGAACGCCGATTACGGGGGTGGAAACGGAAACGGCGTGATTTATAGCCTCAGCGAAGACGGCCGCTTCGAGGTTCTGCACACCTTCAGTGCCACGAATGCAACAACCGGAGCCGATGCCGACGGTGCGACCCCTGATGACGGCCTGGTGCTGGACGGGAATAGCCTCATCGGGATAGCCATCTACGGCGGCAACGGCAGCCCCGCCGGCTTCAACAACAGCGGTGGTACGCTCTACGAACTGACACTGTATTAAGGCCTGTTAACACTATGGGGATGGCGGCGACGCCTTCCGAACCTGACTAGAAGTTTCACGTTGCAAGGACCCACCGGCTGGGGAGCGCGAGTTCTCTGGCCGGTGCTTCGCAGCTCCGAGCGCTCGCGGAATTCTATGCGCGCAGCGACTCGCAGCGGGCTTTCGTGGATGACTTTGTCGCGCCAGATCGAAGGTTCTAACGGCAGGAGGGAAGTTATACCAGGCGCAGGAAGTTGTTGGGCGCCAGGCGTGCACCGGGGAAGACTTGTTCCAGATTGCTTGCGCCGAGGGTGCGAGAGACGACTTCGCCGAGGACTTCGCGGTAGTCGGTGGTGAGGGCGAGGTCGCGGCCTTCGTTGAGTTGATCGTTGTCGAGACCGGGCCAGCGCCCGTAGACCTTGCCGCCTTTCACTTCGCCGCCGAGGACGAACATCGCGTTGGCGTGGCCGTGGTCGGTGCCGCCTGTGCCATTTTCGCGGGCGGTGCGACCAAACTCCGACATGGTGACGAGCGTGACGTTGGCGGCGCCATCGCCGAGGTCGCGCCAGAAGGCGCTGATGCTATCGGAAAAATCCTTCAGGCGGTTGGAGAGCTGGCCGTTCACGCTGCCCTGGTTCTGATGCGTGTCCCAACCGCTGACGTCGGTGAAAGCTGCTTCGACGCCGAGGTTGGCCTTGAGCAGTTGCGCAATCTGCTTCATGTTGTTTCCGAATTCGGAATTGGGATAATCCGCTCCGGCTGTGGGCGTGTATTGGCCCGGGTTGGCGGTTCGCAGCATCTTGACGGCTTCGAATGTCTCCTCGCCGGCGGGATGAAAGATTCGGTCGCCGCTGTCGCCATACATCGCCTCAAAGGCGCTAGCTGCGGGCGAGGGGGCGGGACCGCGGCCGCCTACGGCAAAAGAATTCAGATTGCTGAGGGCGATTGCGGGGATGCTGCCGGCCAAGGTACGCGGGACATCGGCTCCGAGAGATACGGCGCGGAAGGGCGTGTGGGTGCAATGGCAGCGCGCGTCTTCGGCTTGCAAAGCACGGTTGAGCCATCCATCCTGCGTGCTCTTGAGGCCAGGCGTGCCGGACTCCATGTAGTCCTGCGCGTCGAAGTGGGAGCGGGACATGTCGGGCGAGCCGACGGCGTGGACGATGGCGAGGTGACCCTGCTCGTAGAGCGGCTTGAATGCGGCGAGCGAGGGATGCAGGCCGAAGAATCCATCGAGATCGAGAACTTGATTTTGCGGAATGGCGATACTGGGGCGCATGGAGTAATAGTTCTTTTCACGATAGGGAACGACGATGTTGAGGCCGTCGGCAGCGCCGCGCTGGAAGATGACGACGAGCCGGCGATTGGGTGCAGTCACCGTTTGCGCGAGCACGGAGCGGACCAGAAAGCTGGGAATCGCGGTTGTGCCTGCGATGGCGAAGGCGCCGTTACGAAGAAAGAATCGCCGATTCATCTGCATGGAGTCTCCTCTAGTCCTTTGAGCGCGTTATTCAGAACCCTTACGTTCTTGCTCTCCCACCCTTTCGCCAGAAAGAAGGCGAAAGGATGGGGCACGGATATGGCACACAAACGAGCAGCCAGAGAACTAGCGGCGCTGGAACTCCGGTGAGCCGAGGAGGAGTCCGGCGAGTAGTTGGTCCTGGCGTTCGAGTGTGGCAGCTTGAGCGTGGGCTGCAGCAGGACGCGCCTGGGCTGCGATTGTCTGGGCTGAAGCGGCCTGCTGCGCTTGTGCACTTTGCTGCTGAAATTGTTGCAGGACCGCGGAACGCGTGGAGTCGCTGATGCCGCCCGCGACGAGCAGTGACTCAAGGCGCGATTCCTCGGATTCGGCGCTCACATCGTCTGTCGCCAGTATGGTTCCCGCGCTATCGTCTGTGCGCGGACTCCACGATGTGTTAATTCCTGGGAGCCGGTTAGCTGCAAGACCCAGGGCAAAGTTCATGCGATCGACCAGTGCGCCCGTGCTGACCCAGTCCGATGCTTTCCAGTTGTAGCCGGTGGGAGGAACGCAACCATAGAGCGGCATCCCGAGGGAGCGCAATTCATTGGCGATGGGACGGAGATTGTCGATGTTGGCGTCGGTGGCGCGGACTGCGGAGACGACGTACTCGATGGGGGTTTTGACCTTCGCCCGATAGACGCTGGTGGACCAGAACTCCGGCGAATGATAAAGCGTCTTCAGCACGGCGGAGATGTCGCCGCCGCTGGAGAGATAGGTCTTTGCCATACGGTCAATGAGCGATTGAGGGGGATCGTCGCTGACGAAGCGAACGGCGATTTTGCGGGAGAGGAATTGGGCTGTCGCAGGGCGCGTTGCCAGGTAGTGGAGCAGTTCGCGGCCTTCCTGTTCACCATGATCCTTGAATTTCTGACCTAGCGCTTTCTTGGTTCCTGGTTCGTGGCGATTGGGATTGAACTCGAATCCGCCGCCGCGCTCAGGGCGCTCGACCGTCCAGCCGGTAAGGATGCGCGCCACCTGGGTGACGTCCGCCTGGGTGTAGCCGCCATTCACGCCGAGGGTGTGGAGCTCCATCAACTCGCGGGCATAGTTTTCATTGAGACCCTCGCGCACTTTTTTCTGATTGCCGGGCTTGCGTGCGCTCGCAATTTCCGCGCGTTCAGCGGCGAGGGAATCGGGGCCGATGCTCTCGGCGTTGTCGAGATAGAGCAGCATCGCCGGGCTATGCGCGGTGGCTTCAAGCAGATCTTCAAATTTTCCGAGAGCTAGTGGACGGATTACGTCGCGCTCATAGCTGACGAGGTAATACGGCGTGGTCTCGTTTTTGCGCAGGAACACGTTGAAGTGATTCAGCCAGAAGTCGGTCATCACTTCCTGCAGCTGGGCGGTGGAATAAATGTCGCGGGTGAGGCGTTGGGCGGCCAATTCCTCGACAACGAGGCGCTCGGGATTCTCGAGGGCGCCGACTACTTCGCGTTGGTCGGGGGTGAGGCCGGCGTCGAGCATGGCGCGCTGCAGGGGCTTCAATGATCTGAAGAATTCGTCGAACTCCGGCTCACGCATGGAAGCGAGGCGGACCAGGCGCTGTTGCGGCGGGAGGTCAAGGATGAGATTGATCTCGGCCTGGTCGAATTGCGGCGCCGCCGGCTGCGGCGGTGCGGACACCATGTTCATCTGGCCGGCTGCCTGCATGGGGGAGGGATCTTTGGAAATCGGCACAGAGTTCTCGGCTTCGGCCTGCATTGACATCCCGGAATCCATTGCGGGAGAGAATGCGGCGGTTGAAGGCGCCGGTTTATTCAGTTCGGCTTCTTTCTTTCGGGCTTGTTCCTGTTTCTTCTGGGCGACGCGGTAGATCTGGTTTTCGTAGATTGCGTGTAGCGCGCCTCGGTCAGGTACCTGGAATTTGCCGTTGATCGCCTGGCGGATGATCGCGTTGCTGGGAATACGGAAGAGCAGGTCTTCAGGAGTCCATTGCATAGCAGGGAACTCGGCGAGCCGGGCATTCAGATCGGTGAGGTCGAGGCTGGCGGGATGCAGTTGCTGATTGAACCAATTATCGAGTCCGATGGTGCGGATGACCTGTATGTCGCCGGGCCGCGGTCCGAAGGTGAAGCGGTTCAGAGCGTGCAGAATGCGGGCGTCGCCTTGTAATTCTCCTGATTGATACTCCGGCCTGGATTTGGTGTTATTGGCAGGCTGTTTGCCGCTGGCAGAGGGGCTCTGGGGCCAACCCGGCGAGGGCGTAAGGCTAATGCACAGAAGCGCCGCCAGAGATTTCTGCAACAGCTGCATTGAGAATTCCTTCAATTGCTTTGTTTTGAGGGGATCTCGCCGACCTCGTCCCTCACAAGAGATAACGGGATTTTACGCAGAAAGTTGTGGAGGGAAAGCTGTCCAAAGTCACTTCTCCTCGACGGAACTTAACCGAAAACTAGGTAGCAGACGGGTATGATCGATTCAATCTACTTCAGACACCTTCGTTTAACGTTGTTTTGCGAAAGTCTAAATAGTTGATGGCCAATCGATAAGCCCGGCTTGCAAATGCATCCTAATCCTTGCGGAAGGATGATAGACCCCCCATGCGGAGAGGCTGGCAATTGAAGAAATACAGTATCTGGATACTGCTTTTGACGGCATGGACCGTCGGTTGCAGTTCGTATACACAAAACACTTCGTCCCAGGCTGACTTTTCTCTTCAGGCGACCCCTACGAGCGCGAGTCTCGCGGCGGGCGGCTCGGGACAATCGGTCACCGTTACAGCGACGGCAGTCTCGGGATTTACCGGCAACGTGAGCGTTTCATTGAGTGGCGCTCCCTCGGGCGTGACTGTTTCTCCTTCCACACTGATGCTGGTCCTCGGAACTCCGCAACAGGTGATGGTGACCGCGAGCTCGGGAGCCGCGGCCGGGAGCGCGACGATCGTCTTCACAGGGAGTTTGGGTGCACGGTCGCATACCGCGTCGGTGGCGCTTACGATTACAGCAGCCGCTACGCCTGCCCCCCCGACTCCTACTCCGCCGACGACGGGGAGTGTGGACGTTACGACGTATCACGTCGATGTCGCACGAACCGGCCTGAATCCAAACGAAACGACCCTGACGACGAGCAATGTGGCCGCGGCGACTTTCGGTTTGCTTAGGACGCTGCCCGTCGATGGCAAGGTGGATGGCCAGCCGTTGTACCTGTCCGGTTTGTCGATCGGGGGCCAGTCTCACAATGTCGTCTATGCCGTGACTGAGCATGACAGTGTGTACGCATTCGACGCGGACACCGGTGCGCAGCTCTGGAAGACTTCGATCCTCGGCAGCGGTGAATCCACCAGCGGCGATCACGGGTGCGGGCAGATCACACCGGAGATCGGCATTACGTCTACTCCGGTCATAGATCGGAAGGCTGGCGCCAATGGCACGATCTTCGTGGTGGGAATGTCTCAGGATCAGTCTGGTAATTATCATCAGCGACTGCATGCACTCGACGTGACTACCGGGGCGGAGCTTTCCGGCAGCCCGACCGAGATCGCCGCGAGCTATCCGGGGACTGGCGCGAACAGCTCGTCCGGGAAGGTTGTTTTCGATCCAGGACAGTATGCAGAGCGCGCGGGGTTGTTGCTTTTAAATGGCACGATTTATATGGGGTGGACCTCGCATTGCGATGGGGGGCCTTACACCGGCTGGCTAATGGGTTACAGCGAGTCGACGCTGGCGCAGACCGGCGTGCTCAATCTGACACCGAATGGCAGCGAAGGATCGATCTGGATGGCAGGCGCGGGTCTTGCCGCCGATGCGAGCGGAAACATTTATTTTCTCGACGCGAATGGGACGTTTGACACGTCGCTCGATGCGAATGGTTTTCCGACCAATCACGACTTCGGCAACGCCTTCATGAAAGTTTCGACAGCGAGCAACAGTCTCAGCGCGGCGGACTATTTCGAGACTTCGAATACGGTGTCCGAATCGGCAGGCGATGAGGATCTCGGTTCCGGAGGCGCTCTTGTTTTGCCGGATCTAACGGACGCTGCGGGCACCGTGCATCATCTGGCAGTGGGGGCCGGAAAAGACTCCAAGATTTACGTCGTTAACCGCGACTCGATGGGGAAGTTCAATTCCTCGAGCGATAGCGCCATCTACCAGGAGATCTCGGGGGCGATCGGCGGTGTGTTCTCGATGCCCGCCTACTTCAACAATACGGTTTACTACGGAGCTGTAAACGATAACCTCAAGGCCTTTCCGATTGCCAACGCCAAGCTGGCTACGTCAGCAAGCGTGCAAAGCGCCAACAGCTTCCAATATCCGGGATCAACACCGGCCGTGAGCGCGAACGGGACCACGAATGGGATTGTCTGGGCGGTTGAGAATGCCTCGCCGGCGGTGTTGCACGCCTACGACGCCACAAGCCTGCAGGAACTCTACAACAGCAACAAGGCGGCGAGCAGCCGCGACCACTTCGGCAATGGCAACAAGTTCATTACACCGACGATCGTGAACGGGAAGGTGTTTGTGGGGACGCCGAACGGGGTGGCGGAATTCGGGCTTTTGCCTTGAGGGAGGAGTGGACGCAAGTCGGGGTTCTAAGAGATTCAGGTGGAAGGTAAACCAGAAGAAATTTCAAGTGCTTCTTGAAGAGGCGACCTTTGCGCGTTGCACCTAATGAGCTTCAGCATCCCTTTTTGCAGCGGGCCATAATGGCGGCGTGCAGGCGCTCACGGAGGTCGGAGGGTAGGTCGTAGATCTCGTGGGAGCGGTAAATCTCGATCGTTTTGCGGGTGGTGCTCAGCGTAACCTCGCAGTGCTCGCAGCCTCGCAGATGCTCCTGCAGATCGGCGCGCATCTCGCTGGTCACGGCGTCGTCGATCAGGTCGTCGAGCTGGGCTAAAAACTCAGTGCAGGTCACTTTTCAACTCCAGTTTCCTTTGGACCCTTTTTGTTGCGGAAATAGCGGGTCAACCGCTCGCGCAGTTGCAAACGTGCGCGCAACAGGCGCGACTTGACGGCCGGCACGCTCAAACCGAGCGTTTCCGCCGTCTCTTCTGTGGAGAGTCCTTCTACATCGCGGAGGACGAAGACCACTCGAAACCCCTGCGGCAGCCCCTGGATGGTTTTGCGCAGGATTTCTGCCAGTTCCGCCTGGGTATAGTTTTGCTCCGGATCGGGAGCCCAATCGGCCAGGTCGCGCGGAACGCTCCCCTCTTCGGTCTCGACGTCTTCGTCGATCGAGACCATTCTGCCTGTGCGCCGCTTGCGCAAACGCATGAGGCTTTCGTTGACTGCAATCCTTACCAACCATGTATAGAACTTCGAGTTTCCCTGAAACTGGTCGAGCTTTTCATAGGCCTTCAGGAACGCGTCCTGCACCACATCTTCCGCATCTTCACGATTCTGCGTAATGTGCTGCGCGATCCGAAAAACCTGCCGGTCGTACTTACGGACCAACGTGTCATATGCTGACACGTCACCGCCGCGCACCCTTTCTACAAGGGCTACGTCGGGATGCTGTTCGTTCTCTCCTGCAATAGGTTGGATGGTCGCCATGGGAGTTAGTTGCGGAAAATCGTCCGGGAACCCTGGAGCCGCGCCCGGTTGGGGACATCTCTAGTGTAACGGACGGCGGGGAGTTGAACCAAACGGCTTTGAAAGGTCTTTTACACCTGCATGACTTCGGGTCGCGGCGGCACTGGTTAGGGACTGTCGTCCGGATGAATTTCCGCTTAGAGTGAATCTATGAAGTCCCCCACATTTTCAATTCTCGCGACCATGGGGATCCGCGCAATCGCGGGCATAGTGGCCGCGCTGTTTTTCGTCGCACCTTTTGCGGCTCAGATCTCTGACTCCACTTCGTCGCCCAAAAAACCTACGGCTTCTGCGTCGAGCGCCGCCGCGAAGCCGTCGGCCAAAACAGGATCGAAGAAGACCGCCACGACGAGAAAAGGCTCAGGCCGATCGGGAGCGCGGTCGGCACGAGCGAGCAGTACCCGGCGCAAACGACGCCCATCGGCTCGTGCGATTCGAATCAAGCGGGCGTTTGTAGCTTCGAGCGAATTGCGCCCGATGGCCCAGCAACTGGCCAACCTGCGCACTCCTGCGGCCTACGAGGGTGTCGGCAACTACGCGCGAAAGCACACCGGCGATGCCGCGGCTGCAGCTTACTTGGCGCTCGGCCACGCCTATTTGACCGACCGCCGATTCGCCGAGGCCACCGCGAATCTGCATCAAGCGCGGCAGGCGAGCGATGTTCTCGCCGACTATGCGGATTTTCTGGCGGCGCGCTCAGAACATGAAGCAGGGAACGAGGCTGCGGCGGAAGCCTTGCTGCATAACTTCATTCAGAAATATCCCGAGAGCGTATTTGATGTAGAAGCACCCGAACTCGAGGCGACTGTCCTGTTGGGCATGCACGACCTGGAAGGCGCACAGCGGGTGCTTTCCGCAGGCGGGCATGGCGCTGCGACCGATCGGCCCGGCTATCAGCTTGCTCACGGCCAGGTCGCTTTGGCGCTTGGACAGGCGGCGGAAGCAGACCGCATCTTCAAAGATCTTTTGCTGAGTCATCCGCTCAGCCCGGAGGCCGAGACTGCCCGAGCGCATTTGACCGCGAGTGGCGCAGAGGAATTATTGACTGCCAGTGAGTTGCGCAGCCTTGGCGACGCGTATTACAACGCGGGCCGCTACGCCCTTGCGCAGGAGCAGTATCGCGCCTTGGCGCGCCAGGCAAGTTTGCCCCAGCAGGCGCGTGTCGGTTTTGCTGTGGCCGCTGCTGCGTGCGACCTGAAGTTGAAGAGACTGACCACGGCCGAGGCCGAAGCTCTTGCTGATACACCGGATGAGAACGGCGCACGGCGGGCCTATCTGCTGTTGGAACTGGCTCGAAGCCGTAACGATGGGGAAGAACAACAGCGCATCGTGACGGACATGGAGAGTCGATTCCCGCAGAGCGAGTGGCTGGCTGAAGCGCTTTTTTCCAGTGGAAACATGTACCTTCTGTCGCGCGATTACGCGAAGGCTGTTGCGTATTACGGATATCTCGCAGAGCATTTCCCCCAAAACAAAAATGCAGCTGCGGCCCATTGGCGCGCGGGCTGGCTCAATTACCGCCAGGGTCTTTATGCGGATGCGGCGCACACTTTCGATGAGCAGATTCACCTCTATCCCAGCGCGACCGAAACCGTTGCCGCTCTCTACTGGCGCGCGCGGCTTTACGAGACGCAGGACAACAAACCGGGCGTAGCCGCGGCGAATTACAAGGCAATTGTTCGTGCTTATCAGCATTTCTTTTATGCGCAGATGGCGCGACAGCGGCTGGCAGCATTGGGGAATATGCAACCGGTCGCGGACCCGGATGCCGATCGCATCAACGCGCCTGAGCTGCCGCCGCTCGACGACAGCTTTCCCGAAGACAGCGAGCATCTCGCAAAAGCACGGCTGCTCGCCAATGCCGGGTTGAACGAATATATCCCGCGCGAGATTGCCGCGGATCCTGATTCAGGGTCGTGGAGCGCGCTTGCGGAGGCGCAGATCTACGCGTCCTTCGGCGAGACGTATCGCGCCATGCGCGCCTTGAAGCGGGCGCTACCCTATGCGGCGACGGCGTCCATCAACTCCATTCCACTGGTCTACTGGCGCATTTTATTTCCGGAGCCATACTGGGACACGATCAAGGCCGAGTCGGCAAAGAATGGCCTCGATCCCTATTTGGTGGCTTCACTCATTCGGCAGGAATCGGAGTTCAATCCGGCGGCTGTCTCGTACGCAAATGCGTGGGGACTCATGCAACTCGAACCTTCTGTCGGCCGAGCCATGGCCCGCGAAGAGGGAGTGAAGAATTTTCAAACCTTCCAGCTTCTCGATCCTGAAACCAACATCCGTCTTGGCACGCGCTACTTGCGCCAGATGCTCGATCACTTCGGCGGCGTGCAGGAGTACGCACTGGCAGCGTACAACGCCGGAGACTCGCGCGTCGTGGACTGGGAGGCCGCCGGTCCCTACCACGGGATGGATGAGTTCATTGAGTCGATTCCTTTCACGCAAACGCGGGAATACGTCGAGGCAATTCTGCGCAACATTGAGACCTATCGAGCGATCGATACAGTTGCGGAGTCGAAGAGCGGGGAAACGGCCGGCAGATGAATCCCACATTGGTGTGTGTCGAGAGTACCCCGTTCGATACTGGTATACCCCTATTTCCGATTGACGCGTAGGCCAGGCTCCGGCAACACTGATTTGCAACCGGAAAAAAGCACTTCTCTGGCAAGCGCTAAGGCAGGGACGCTGTATTCCGAAGCTGTGGGTTTCAAGTCGACGCAACCGCTCAAAGAGTGTCGGTCGAGTAGAAAGCTCGTTAGTCTATATCTTCACCGTTTTGCCATAGCCATTCGCAGCCTGCTGTCGTTGCACAACAGAGCGGCGGAGTTCATCAAAAGTCGCTCCGTCACGTCAAACTCTCGGAGGGCAGATGTCAACCGATTTGCAGTATCTAGAGGAATGGATCCCGGAGCGAATGGACCCGGGTACTGTATTCGTCCTTGAAAACCAAACTA
>Ga0187863_10002996_pt1 | contig 12650 bp, 13 predicted proteins | sample June2016WEW_11_1_FD_132975 | JGI IMG/M metagenome (GOLD analysis project Ga0187863, IMG submission 132975) | Peatland microbial communities from SPRUCE experiment site at the Marcell Experimental Forest, Minnesota, USA - June2016WEW_11_10 | ecosystem: Environmental > Terrestrial > Soil >...
ATCATCTTTGTCTCGGCGGTGCATTTGACGGATTTGGACCGTCTGAAAGGCTACCAACATGGAGCCGTCGACTACCTATCGGTGCCGATTGTTCCGGAAGTCCTGCGTGCGAAGGTTCGCGTCTTTGCCGAATTGCACCGCAAGAAACTTCAGCTCGAGCGGCTGAATATCGCGCTTGAACAACGCGTGGCGGAGCGAACTCAGCAACTGGAGCAGAAGGCTCTGGACCTGCAAAGGCTGAACAGCGATCTGGCCCAGAAAAACCAGGAACTGGATGCCATTGTCCATACAGCTCCGGACATCATCTTCAGCAGGCAAGCTGACGGCACACGAGATTACATTAGCAGCCGATTCTATGACTACACGGGAGCAGCGGCAGGGACTGCCATCGGACTAGGCTGGCTGGAATACGTTCACCCTGACGACAAGCCTCATTCGCTGACGCACTGGATGCACTGTGTTCAATCCGGCGAAATGTACGAATCTGAATACCGGCTGCGGGGAGCCGACTCCGAGTATCGGTGGTTTCGCGCTCGTGCAGTACCTCTACGAGATGCTGACGGCGGCATCCTCAAGTGGTATGGAACATGTTCCGATATCCATGACAGCAAACTGCTGGAGCAGTCGATTCGTAATAATGCCATTGAATTAGAACGATTGGTGGACAGCCGAACATCGGAGCTGCGACGGCTCTCTGGCCGGCTCATGACGATGCAGGACGAGGAACGGCGACGGATCGCGCGCGAAATTCATGACGGACTGGGGCAGGAACTGGCGGCGGCCAAAATGATTTTGGATGGAATCCTTGCCAAAGATGCATCGCCCTCTGTGCGACAGGCGGCGGCGGAGACCAGCCAGCTAGTGGATCGCGCCATCCAGCAAGTCCGGTCCATCTCGCACCTTTTGCATCCGCCACTGTTGGACGAGGTTGGGTTGGTTTCGGCTTTGCGATGGTTCTTGGAAGGACTGTCAGAGCGGAGCGGGATCGAAGTGCGGCTCGAAGTTGATCCCCCGGATTTGGGCCGCCTGAAATCCGAACTCGAAACCGCGATCTTTCGCATCGTTCAAGAAGCCCTCACGAACATGTTTCGCCATTCGGGAGCGCGTAACGGTATGGTAAGCGTTTTCGATCGAGCGGGAAACATCGTGGTCACGGTTCGGGACGATGGAAAGGGCATCGGAGAGCAGGTGATTCAACTCCGCCCCGACAGCGTTGGGATCGGCATTGGCGGTATGCGTCAGCGCGTTAACGAACTCGGAGGGAGCCTGCGGCTGGCGAATGCCAACCCGGGAACTATCGTTGAGGTCGTTATCCCCGCGCGGCGACACGAGCCGCAGAGCGTGACGGTTACGGTTTAGCCGACGCTTCTTGTTACCAGATCGTCATGCAGTTCGGAGACTATCGGTCTTCTTCTCGTCAACCTTGATTTCCACCTGCTCGTGTTTTATATCGAGTCGCAACCGATTGTAGATACTCATGTATTGGTTTGCGAGCCAGACTACTGCAAAGAAGGCGACGAAATAACCGCGCCAGTCCGGCAAAAGCAACTTGTATCTAGTGACCAGAAGAATTCCTGCTGAAACATAGTGGCTGAAACAATATTCACAGGTAAACAGGTAGAAGAATTTTCGGAGAACGACGTTCTTTGAGCTCGCGCATTGCTCTTGGCAGTATTGTCGCGGTTCACGAAACACTTCTTCGTGAGTTACGGTCCACGCGACACATGCGACCGGAATTGCGATCACCAGAAGCCAGGCAACCTGTAGACCTAATCCCATCATATTCCGTGTTGGATGCAGACCTGCGAGAAATCGTCGGTGAGATCGGCCATGGATTCTCTGCCGCCCCTGCGGAAGACCATGTGCAGGTAGGTGTTTCGACTTATTGCAATGGGGGAGTCCCGTCTCGTAATCTGGAGATCGTAATTGGGCGGGCATGTCCCGCATGGGAGTGACTGCACACGGCGGCCCTTGTCGGGCCTTTGCAGTTTGACCGGCTTGGAAGCCGCTCTTGCCCGCCCACTCTCCTGGCTATCTTGACTCGTTGAATGAGCCGAGGTGCGAGTCTAAGCTCCGCAGATCAAGCCCAGCAGCGTCAGCTCGAAGTACGGCAGAAAGCGGAAGCCCTTGACCAGATGATTGTGAATTGGTGAGGCGCACGGAGGGGGCAAAAAGAAGAGCTCCCTCTGAGCGAGGGAGCCTTCACCTTGATGCGCCTCGATATGGCCGTTCACCGGACTGCGCTGCCTCGGCCAAAGTGACCGATCAGCGAAACCAGGAACAGCACCAGAAAAACGATGAAAAGTATCTTCGCGATGCCGGCGGAAGCGACGGCGATGCCAGCAAATCCGAGCACTCCTGCGATCAACGCAACGACCAGGAAGACCAATGCCCAATAAAGCATAAGTTCTCCTCCAATGAGATTTGTATTCCAAACGAATCCTAGTGGACTCGCCGAGGGCCTAGAAATCCACGCGATTCTGTATCTTGCATGAGGCGCCGCTGTATGAGAGCGCCCGGCCGGAATCGAACCCAGAAAAATCTTTGGAAGGAGCGGGTGCCAGTCCGTCCCAGAGGACCGGCACCCGCTTGGGGGGCGTTGTGTCGAGTAGAGACTGCAGACTAAGTCTTCGATGCGATTATTCACAATACTGTTAAACCTGTATGTTTTCTGCGGCTCTGGTCGATTCTCCGTAGGGCTGCGATGGCATGCTGCGACCGGGTTACCCCCTCATCAGGAAGTTCTCCCCGTCGTTTACTGGCAACTCCGGATAGAAGCGATCTCGTGTGCAGGTTAGGGTTGGTGTCGCAGTTAATCGTGAATAGCGGGTGCTCGCGTGGAGCACAGAATGAAGAGGAAAAAAATGAGGCGAATTTCTTCCCGATGGTCGAGATGTCTCTTGGTGTTGAGCCTTTGTTCGATCTTCGTTGGCGTGAGCTGGTGCGCCGATGACAAGGACGAAAAAAACGACTCCGACATCGCCAAGCGAATTGAGGCGTCCGCGAAAGTTCTTGACGAAATCATGGCGACTCCAGACAAAGCCATTCCTGACAAGGTAATGAGCGGGGCCAAGTGCATCGCGGTGATTCCGTCCATGGTGAAGATTGCAGTAGGTTTTGGCGGCAACCACGGCAAGGGCGTCGCCACCTGCCGCACCGACCACGGATGGAGCGCTCCTGCTCCCATCACCATTACTGGTGGCAGTTGGGGATTGCAATTGGGCGGGCAGGCGGTTGACCTCGTTATGGTCGTTATGAACGATCAAGGTATGGATCATCTGCTTTCGAGCAAGTTTAAGCTCGGGGCGGATGCCTCCGCCGCTGCGGGACCCGTCGGTCGCGATGCGGGCGCAGATACCGACATCAAGATGCGATCTGAAGTGTTGACCTATTCCAGGGCGCGAGGTTTGTTCGCCGGCGTCGATCTTAGCGGAGCGGCGCTCACGCAGGACAAAGATGAAACGCGGTTGTTGTATGGCAAGTTCGAGCCATTTGCCGACATCCTGAGTGGCAAAGTTCGGCCGACTGCCACGAGTGCTCCCTTTCTTGCTGCAGTCCGGAAGTATTCAGCGCAAAGCAAAGAATCGAGCATGAACACCCATTCAGCTGGCGACTCGGCAGCGCAGTAAGTCGAGTTGAGAGTCGCGATTGGTGAAATGAATTTGCTTGAAAGAATCACGTCGAAAACTATGAATACGCGGAGGGAGAAGTTATGTACACGATTCTTGTAGTGCTGCTGATCTTGCTGCTGCTTGGCGCGTTGCCTACCTGGCCGTACAGCCGGTCTTGGGGATATTACCCAAGCGGTGGCTTGGGCCTGGTTGTAATCGTCGTGATCGTTTTACTGCTGGCCGGCCGGTTGTGAACGGCGGGCACCGGATGAAAACAAGAGTCGATCCGTGACAACACGAAATGGCGGGAGCCAGTGCGGTTCCCGCCATTTTAATTTTTGGTCACGCTCAAGATTCTCGAATTTGGTCGGCGGCCTCAAACCCGTGTGTTGTATTCGTGCATCTTAATTTCGTACGAACAGGTTGAGCGGTCGTTGAGGAGTATTCATGTCGGGCCATCGCAATTCTGCTTACAGCGGCGAATCCTTATTGCAAATGCCAACCCGAGATCTAGCTCGCCCTCGAGGGCGAGAATTTCGCTCATCCTCGCGCCCGAACCGGTCTCAATCTCCGGACCAAATCTGGGGAAAGTTCAACAATTACCGGGCCAATGGTGTTGCAGTTTCGGCGATGGTGCATACCGCGCTGGTCGGATTGCTGCTCAGCGGAATTTTCGTTTCGCATCAGATCACGCAACGTGAGACTCGGCAGAACGTGACATTGATTGCTCCTTCCCCCGATACTTACACCTTACCCGCAGCTAAGAAAGTAATCAGCGGCGGCGGCGGCGGCGGCGACCACGATGTATTGCCAGCTCCCAAAGGACACCTTCCGAAGGCAGCTCTGCAGCAGATCACGCCGCCAGCCATTGTCATGCGAAATGAAAAGCCACGGCTCGCCGTCGAAGCGACGGTCGTGATTCCGCCAACCGTGCATCTCGCAGATAATCACATGCCGACGATCGGTACCAATTCTGCCGCCGTCATGCCTTCGGCTCCGCCATCGAACGGCACTGGCTCCGGCGGCGGTATCGGATCCGGCTCGGGAGGAGGAGTCGGCGTTGGGCACGGGGCGGGAGTTGGTGCCGGAAGCGGCGGTGGCATCGGAGGAGGCGTTTACCGCGTGGGTGGAGGCATCTCGGCTCCGACGGCGATCTCCTCGCCTGATCCCGACTATACGGAAGAAGCCCGCGCGGCCAAGAAGCAAGGCACTTGCGTGCTGTGGCTCATCGTCGATTCGTCAGGCCGTCCCCGTGATATTCGAGTCCAGCGTGGTTTAGGTTTTGGGCTCGACACGAAAGCGATCGATGCTGTGAAGCAATGGCGCTTCCAGCCGGCGCTCAAAGATGGAAAACCCGTCGACGTGCAAATCAGCGTGGAAGTAGAGTTCCATCTTTACTAAACCGCAAATGTCAATCGGGCATTTGTCTTATTCATGCGCGGTATTCCACTGAGCGCTCCGGTTTCCTCCGGCCTATTACTCCCGCGCCAGTACACTAACCTCTTTCTTACGAACCACAACCGGAAGTCTTACAGCGTCTCCTGCAAGTGTTTACAGATGTGACCCGATACGAGCGCGGTGCGTCTTTCTCTACTCTGACTAAGTTGTTCGCTAGTTCTGGCTTCATGCGGACAAAACTCTTGAGTGCCTGAAGGAGACTAAACCGTGGCGACCTGTGCGATTCCCGCGACAGAAGCGAATGTCATTGCCTCCACCAGCGTGAAGGGCCGTGACGATTCACAGATCAACCTGGTAAAGCGCGCGCAATTGGGCGATGAGCAAGCCTTTGCGATGCTGTTTCAACAACACAGGAACCGCGTTTACTCAGTGTGTCTCCTGATGACCAAGGACGTCGCCGAGGCCGAAGATCTGACCCAGGAAGCGTTCCTGCAGGTATTCCGCACCGTCAGCTCGTTTCGGGGTGACTCCGCGTTTTCAACCTGGCTCTACCGGGTTGCTGTGAACACCGTGCTGATGAAGCTTCGACGACGCAAATCACCTCCCACCATCTCCTTGGACGAACCGGTCAATTCCGAATCTCCCTCCTTGCATCGCGATTTCGGCAAGAACGACCCGGAACTGAGTGGAGTCGTGGACCGAATCGCCCTGCGGCGGGCACTCGACGAGCTTCCAGAAGGATGCCGCACGATTTTTGCCCTGCACGAAGTTGAGGGTTATCAACATCACGAGATCGCGCAATTGCTCGATTGCTCGATCGGTAATTCGAAGTCTCAACTACATAAGGCGAAGCTGAAAATGCGAGCTCTGCTCTTCCCCAAAACGAAGATTCGCCGGCGCACGGCAAAGATGGCTGCCATGAATCTAGCCACCACGAATCTAGCCACCACGAATCTAGCCACCACGTCCACAAGGTAATTTCATCCCGGCACTGCCGGAAACCGGGGAGTGGATTCGAGTGGCAAATGCGATTGTCATTGTGGAGAATGAGAGCGTTCCCAGAGGGTCCGCTCCAAAGGGAACGCAGCGGGAGGCGTTGGCGAGCGTGGATGTACTCGGTATCTCTGTCGTTCACCGAACGGTCGACCGTTTGATTCGAGACGGAGTGCAAAACATCGCGGTCTACAACAGCAGCCTGGCTGAAACGGAGACCTTGGAAGAACGGCCCAACGTAGTGGTGACTCCGGTGACCGCCCCATGGGAGGCTGCCGCGAGGGAGTTGGCACGGTGCAAATCTGCGGGCGTCGATACTGTGCTGATTATGCGTGTTGGCGCTTACATGGAGTTCGATCTCGCCGACGCATTTCGGTTTCACGCTGAGCACGCGGAATGTGTAGTTCGTGCATTTGATGATGGGGGCCCGTTGGACTTGTGGATCCTACAGCCGGCTCGGATCCCTGAGAGCGAAGACATGTTGGCAGAATTGCGATCGGACAAATCGACGTATTACCCGCTGCGGGGTTACGTAAATCGCCTGGAGAACCCGCGCGATTTGCGACAGCTCGTGGTGGACAGCTTCAACTCGCGATGCCGTCTCCGACCACAAGGGTTTGAAGTGCGACAGGGAGTTTGGATGGGAGAGGGAGCACAGGTGGAGCGAGGGGCGCGGATCGTATCGCCGGCATTTATTGGGCGCGATGTCACGATCTCCGAGCAGTGTCTTGTAACTCGATGCAGCAACGTCGAGCGGGACTCTCACGTCGATTACGGAACGGTGGTAGAGGACACTTCAATCCTGCCAAATAGCTACGTAGGCATCGGTCTCGATTTGGCGCACTCGATTGTAGATGGCAGCACTCTGATGAATTTGCACCATGGCGTCATGCTGAAGATCGGAGATCCGGCTGTGATGCGACAGAACAAACGTCTGCCTGGAGTGGATCGTAATTTGTGGACTTCTTCCAGAGTTGCCCCAGCGATTCCGGCAATGAGGGAGCAAGGTGCGAAGTAGTTCGCTTTCGCGATCCGACGTTTGAGCAGTCAAAAATGAAAAGGGGTAGGAAAATGTTGACCAGTTGGCCCGTTATAGTGATGCAGGTACCAGAGCACCTTACTCTCCAGGAAGTCCACACGTTCATGCAGGAATTGGGGCCACTACTCCAGTCGAATCGTCCGCGAGTCGTTCTCGATTGTTCTCAGATTCAATCGATGGATAGTGCAGGCGTCGAGATGCTACTGCATTGCCTCGAGGAGGCGCTTAAGCGGGACGGAGATCTGAAGTTAGCCGCTCTGTCCCCGGAATCAGAAGTCATTATGGAACTCATGCGAGTGGCACGGATTTTCGAAACGTTTGAGACCTGCGACAACGCGGTGCGAAGCTTCCAGGCGATCCCTGTCGAGGCAATTCCGCAAGGAGTTCCTTGGCAAGGCACGGTGTTCGGAGATATGGGAGCTCTTGAGGAAGCCAGCTAGGGAGGATCCGATGCTACGGTTGAAAAAAGGTCTTTTATTTGCGGTCTGCTGCACCGTGGCTTTCGGCTTTCCTTTGCGGATTGTCGCGCAAGAGATACCACGCGCGAGCAGCGCAGTAGTGCAGGATGCTGCCAGCGAAGCACCCACCGTTGCCTCTGGGGTGGCGGCATCTGCGGCGCTTCCGGACAGCCCGGGCACGAAACGAGCGCAGTCGCAAGATGCTTCATCTCAGCGGAGTGGTAGCTCGCAAACGGCATCAACGCCGTTCCAGCAGTCTGCTGTTACCACGCAGGATCAAAAACCGGACCGGCCCGTGGGAACCGCTGCCGCCGAGGCACCAAAAGTTAGCGGCATTACTGCTGCAGAACCGGCGGGAGTCGCGATTGCTCCAGCGAAGCAACGGAGAGTGCGCACGATGGTCCTCAAAGTGGGGGCGATCGTCGGCGCAGGAGCCGCATTGGGGGTAATAATCGCGCTCAGTGAAGCGACGCCGAGCAAACCACCCGGGGCCCGCTAACGAGTCCTTTAGAGCATAGCTGCGTGCGCGGGTGCACATTACGGCGAATCGACTTCATGAAACTTGTAAGTTTCTCAGGAATTGACGGGGCAGGCAAAAGCACGCAGATCGATTCGCTCCGTAACTACCTGGAGGAGCGTGGGCTGAAATCCAAGCTGTATACCTTTTGGGACGATGTAGTGGCGTTGCGGAGTCTACGCGAGGACATCAGTCACACTGTCTTCAAAGGGGACCGAGGTGTCGGAAGCCCAGAAGATCCAATCCATCGCCGCGATAAGAATGTAAGGTCGTGGTATGTGACGCTGCTTCGATTCTTTCTTTATGCACTGGACGGGGCCAGCCTGCGCATTGCTGCTGCCCGGATCGAACGAACCACCGATGTGGTGATTTTCGATCGATACATCTACGACGAGCTGGCCAATCTTCCCATGCAACGTCCGGCAGTTCGACTCTATACCCGCCTTTTGCTGCGCGTCGTTCCGAAGCCTGACCTCGCGTTTTTAGTCGATGCTGATCCGGAAGCTGCAAGTACCAGAAAACCTGAGTACCCGTTGGAATTCGTCCACCACAATCGGAATTCCTATTTACTGGTAAGCCAGCTTGCAGGTATGACGGTTTTGCCCGCGCGGACGGTCGAAGAAACAGCTGAGAGTATTCGTAAGTTGGTAGACGAGAAATGGTTGCGCGGCAGAGGCGCGTCTCGGGAAGTGAAATTGCGAAATGCTGACGCCAACTTTTCCTGAGCCAAAATCAGTCCTTCCTTTCTTCCCGGAGCCTACAACATCTTCCTTTGAAAGCACATCGAATCTGCTGCCGCTTACGAGACGGGAGACGAATGAAGATTTGTTTGGTCACGACTTTCCCCCCCAGTACGGGAGGCTTGAGTGAATATGGATTTCATATCGCTCGGGAATTACAGCGCAACCCGTTCCTCAGTCTCACGGTCCTCGCGGACGAGCTTTCGCCAACTCACGTTGAGTTAGATGGGTTCGCGGTGCAGCGCTGCTGGTCATTCGATGATCCATTCAGCGTGATCCGATTGACGAAGACGTTGCGGTTTCTCAAGCCTGACGTAGTCTGGTTCAATCTGCTATTTAGCACCTTCGGCCGCAATCCGCTCGTCGCCTTCAGTGGCCTTATGACACCATTGCTGGCCAGATTGAGTGGCCGCTATACGCATGTGACGTTGCATCATCTAATGGACACCGTCGAACTGAAGGATGCAGGAGTTCGGCACGAGCGGTTGTATCGCATGGCCGGAGCAGTGGCAACGAGGATGCTTCTGCTGTCCAACTCCGTGTCTGTACTGATGCCTGGATATCGCAAGATCCTGAACGACAAGTATGGGAGAGACAACGTCCATCTTCGCGCCCATGGCATTCTGACGCGGAGGCCGGAGCTGCCAGATTTCTCGAGGCGCGGAACGCCTCACCGGATACTCGCCTTCGGAAAGTGGGGCACATACAAGCGTCTCGAACTCATGATTGAAGCGTTCCATCTTCTCCTCGAGAAGTCTCCCGATGCGAGGCTCGTCATCGGGGGAGGAGACCATCCGCAAGCTACGGGCTACACAGCAGCGATGAAGGAGCAGTGCGCTGGCAATCCCAGCATCGAATTTCGTGGATACGTCCCGGAAGAGGCTCTCGGAGATCTGTTCCAAAGCTCGACTGTTGCTGTCATGCCATATTCGTCATCGACAGGCTGCAGCGGGGTCGCGCATCTGGCATGCGCTTATGGCGTGCCGATCGTCTGCGCGGACTTGGCCGACTTCCGGCAGATGGCGCAAGCAGAGGAATTGGCCATCGAGTTTTATCCTCCCGGAGATGCGCAGGGGCTTAAGGACTGCTTGTTGCAATTGCTGCAGAGTGATGAAAAGCAGCACGCGATGGCGGGCCAGAATTTCTCCGCTGCCTTACGTATGACGATGCCCAATGTCGTGCAGAAGTACCTTCGGCATTTCGAACTTCAGCAAAGGGTCCAGACGTTAAGACATATTTCTCGGGTGCGGCGCCTGCCACGCTGGATCCCGTCGAAGTCCTTGTTGCTGCGTTTGATGACCAGGAATTCTCTCAGTTGGTCGCGACGTTCCGCTCTACTGCACACTTCCTGGAATGGCGATGAGCAGCCGCTACTTCACGGTAACAAGAACGGTGGTGGAAAGTTGGACGGAGCCGGCATTTCCGTTCACCGTAACGACATAGCTGTTGGGAGTCGAAGTGGACGTGTTGACGGGGCTGGCAGTCTCCCGCCCGCATGACAGGCTGCCGCAAATCAATCCAATCACCAAGCAAGCTCCCACACCAGTGACGATTCGCTGTTGACGAACTTTGCCGACCAGAGCAATCCCGAACAGCCCGAAGCTGAAGAATGTTGTGAAAAGGAACCGCCGTCCCTCGCGGTGGTCCGCAGCGACAGAGGAAGCAGCAATCACGGTGAGCATCGAACTGGCGCTGTGGGCTCCGGGAGTGACCGACGAGGGAGCGAACGAGCAAGTTAGCCCGACCGGCAGTCCTGAACAGGTCAGTCCAACGGCGCTGTTGAACTGCCCGGCACTGGGAGTTAAGGTCACGGTAAGCCTGCCGGAACCGCCGGGCGAAAGGCTGACTGAACTCGGATTTGTTCCCAGGGTTAGAGTGCCGGCGCTTGTCGTGCCTCCGCCGCAGTTGAGTGAAAGCGATACTGCTCCAGACATCTGATTCGTAATGCTCGGCTTTCCCACTGCCTGAACGTATGAGATGTAGTTCCCGTCGGGGATGGAATAACTGCAGAGGTTTACCGAAGCCGTACCTGCGTAAACCTCTCCCAGCGACATCAGGTTCTGACCATTGGTGCTGATGTAAGCGACATAGTGGTCCACCGTGTTTTCGTTGCCTTGAATGGTCCAGTGGAGCGCATTGCTGGTCGCAGACGCAGAGATGCTGAAGCAGTTGGTAATTCCAGATTCGATCTCGGTTGCTTCTTCGTAGTCGTTCCACGTGACCAATTGCAGGGAGGACAGTTGTTTTCCGGAGCTGTAAAGACTGTTGACTTCCGAAAAAGTCTGTAGCCATGTTTGGCCGCATTGCTGGCCCATGATGCGGTTCGAGCCCCACGACGCGAGAGAATCGTTGAAGCCTTTGTACGAAGCACCGACGGTTTGCTCACTGTTGAATGGTATTCCTGCGTCGTAAAAGCTGGTGAGATAACTCATTCCATAGTCCGAGGTCGTCGGCATCACCCAGGAATAGCTGCCTTCGCTCAGCACATGAGTGAATCCATTGTTGTTCTGAAAGAGAAAGGCCGGCCGCGTAGAAAGCGCCGCAGTGGCCGCATTCCAGTCCACCGAGTAGGAAAGATCGACGTTGAAGTTAGTGATCACAGGCTTTCCCTGCAGAGTCATGTACGCCTGCGAGGGAAAGTAGGTCTGTTGAATGTACTCGAGATCGTCGACCAGTGCCTGCTGAGCCGAGCAGCCAGGGCACGAATACCATTCGATCGCGCCCTGATCGATCATGATCGCAAAGGTAAATCCAGGGTGAGTTTCAGCTTCTGCCATAACCAGTTTGGTGGCCTGGTCGATGTTGTTACTCGGACCATACCAGTCGATGATGACGCCGTCGATTCCGCGGCTTACCATGTCCGAGATTTGGTTGTGGATCTGGTTCGCATCCATCGAGCTGTACCCGACGTTCATGTGGTTTGATCCGCCGAACCATAGCACGAGGTGAGCGTAAATCTTTGTGCTCGACCCCGCATAGAGCAAGGAGTGCACGTCAACTTTGCTTACATTTCCCGCGCCCGCGTTGCCATTGGTTTGATTGCTAAAGCTGTTAGCGGCGCTGGTATTGTTGGTGGTTTGGGCGGCCAACGTGGTTGTAGGTACGACGGAGGTTCCCGCCGCGGATACACCTGTCACAGACAGGAGCAGAACTGCAACACAAAAACTCTTGACACACATCTGCCCTCAGGAGCGGAGTTGCTGGGGCTTGCTTCTTGCTTGAGTCAGTTCGGGAGGGAGGCGCGCAAGCCTGTAGATTCCTCTGAACCAGCTCTGGGACTTTCTGGGATCGGTAGGAGCTTAGTTGGGAACGAACCGTTGTGAAAGGTCACGTTAGTTCACGGACCCGTCGGCCAACAACATCGCGTACCAGGGCTATTACGCTCGCGGGGCGGATTTGAACTTGATGCGAAATCGGGGATAAAGAAACAGTTCGAAGACGCCGACTAAAGCCTTGCATCCCCGTTTCTACAGGAGTTAGCAGCAATCCCTGCCTCTACCGACAAACCAACATTCCGGCCGGAGAAGTCATCCAACCTAGGCCTTAAATCTAGCTTTCGCGCAGAAAAGGTCAGAATGGTCACCAACAGACAAGTACGTTTTTGCTTGCTCGCAGCAGTTGCTACGTTCCTGATTGTCCTTTCAGGTTGTCAAGGTCTGCAACAGGGAACGACGCCCGTTACAACGCCGCCGTCCAACGCAGGCATCCAGTCGATCAATCACGTCATCTTCATGGCGCAGGAAAACCGTTCCTTTGATACGTACTTCGGGCAACTGGCAGCGTATTGGGCGGCGAATGGTTATCCCTCGCAGCAACTGGACGCGATGCCGGCGACTGCGTCGAATCCCAGCTACGACGGCACGACCACCGTTTCTGCCTTCCATGTCGCAAGCG
>Ga0187863_10002997_pt1 | contig 12649 bp, 10 predicted proteins | sample June2016WEW_11_1_FD_132975 | JGI IMG/M metagenome (GOLD analysis project Ga0187863, IMG submission 132975) | Peatland microbial communities from SPRUCE experiment site at the Marcell Experimental Forest, Minnesota, USA - June2016WEW_11_10 | ecosystem: Environmental > Terrestrial > Soil >...
ATGCTTTTCGAAGGCCGGCTAGCGTCCGGCGATCGAACAGCAGGACGGAATCGACATAGGGATTCGCTTCCAGCAGCGCGCTCCATTTTGGTTCAACCACCCACGTGATCTTGGAGTGAGGGATGCTGTGCTTGAGGCTGGCCACCGCGGGCAGCGCGGCGATGATATCGCCCATGGCGCCTAGCCGGACCACCAGGATGCGCGGACCGTTCATCCGGCTCCTTCCGGGCAATGACGCCGCAACACGTGTTGGATGAAGCGCTCCGTGATGTCTCGGTCACCTAGAGCCTGGGCCTCGGGCTCGCCGTCTTTCAGCACCACATAATCCACCATCGCGAGCGCCGCCACCAGTTCCGCGCGTGCTCTTTGCGGGAGCAACGGTCGCGCGGGATTGGTTATTTCGACAACCAGGAGCCGATCCGGCGCGGAGTATTCTGCCAGGCGCCGCACATGTTCGGCCAGCAGAGGATCAAAATGGCCCGTCACCCATTGCGCCGGTTTCCCTTGGAGGCGCTGGGGAGCGTCTTCCAACGCGATTATCTTCGTGCGTGTGTCCAAGAAAGTTAGTCTATCAGTGGTGCTATTGCGTATGCCCGATGGACTTGTCCACTAGCAAGGCTAGCGCTTCCCGGACTACCCGCTCGGAGCTGACGCGCGTCATGCAGCGATGGTCGATCGGGCATTCACGCAACAGGCAGGGGCTGCATTCCACCTTCTGGCGCACCACGCGCGACCGAAGTCCGGTTGGTCCGGTAGCTTCATCGTCGGTGGCGCCAAAAATTGCAACCGTTGGCACGCCCAGCGCGGAGGCGATATGCATGGCGCCGGAATCGTTCGTCAGGAACAGCTCGCAGCGGGCGGCCAGTTCGATGAATTGCTCAAGCGTGGTCTTCCCGGCATAATTTGTGACATCGTGACCATCCAACATCCGAGCGATTTGTTCGCACAGATCGTGCTCGGCGCGCGATCCAAAGAGGGCAAGCGAGGCACCGCGAGCGGAGGCGATGGCGCCCGCAGCTTGTGCAAAGCGCTCCGGAAGCCAGCGCTTGGCGGTTCCGTAAGCTGCGCCGGGGCTGATCCCGATGATCCTCTTTGTCCCGCGGACCGAAGTCTGTGGCACGATTCTGATGGCATCGGCTGGCGTTGTTTCGACCAGACCTGCCCGGCGCAGCAGTTCCAAATAGTAGAACCTCTCGTGGCGCGGTATTTCGCCGCGCTTCGGAACCTTCACCGCGCGCGTTAAGAGAAATCCCCGGCCATCGCGATTGTAGCCGATTCGCGTCGGAATCCCGGCCAGGCACGCCACCCAGGCAGCTCCAAAAGCGTTCTGCAGCAGAATCGCACAGTCGAAATGATGGCGGCGCAATTCCAGGGCTAGCTTCCACCATGACTTCGCGTCATGGATGAGTATTTGATTTGTAAATGATTCCTGTGCATAGAGATCTGCAACCCAAGACTTGGCGAGAATCGTGATATGCGCCTCCGGAAACCGCTTCCGAATAGCGTGCAGCGCCGGCAGACACATCACGGCGTCCCCCACCCAGTTCGTCGCCCGGATCAGTATGTTCGAATAGTTCACTCGACTGCGATTGTAGCCGTGTTCGATGTGACTCCGCCAATCGTGAGGACCATCGGGACCGCAGAACCACTGGGAGCACCTGATGGAATTTGGATGTTCACCTGGTACAAGCCCGCAAATCCTGGCGCGAGACCTGAGAACGTCACCGAGACTCGCTGGCCGCCCAGTGTGACGATGGGCGTGCCTATGGTATGCGACAACGGGTCGGATAAGGCGGGAGCGCCCGGGATCGGCGCGTTCGTAACGTTGCCGAGGCCGGTGCAGAAAACCGAAACGGTTTCGCCGGGTTGCGCTGGGCGCGATCCGGGAAAGGCGCCTGTGGGAGCAGCCAGCGAACCTCCCACCAAAGCGGTAGCCTGTCCCGTTCCTTGAGAACTTGTTGTGAATAGCGCTGGGGCGTATGGAACCAGCGTGATATTCAGCGTATTGCTGAGCTCGCCCTGGGTGACAGTGAGCGTGGTCGGGGTAGATCCAAAAAATTGATTGAAAGGAACCTGGAAATTGATCTGCAACGGCGAGACATAGAACAACGCGATGGGAGCGAGACCGGGAATCGTCAAGGTTGCTCCTCCCAGTGTGAACGGAAGCGGCGGTGCGCTGTCCGCTCTGGCCGTGACGCCCACCAGATTGGTTCCGTATAGCGACGCGATACTCCCTGGCGCCAATCCCTGCCCGCTGCTGGCCGCGTTGACCGCCGCAAGAGGCTTCGGCGCGGGACCAATGTTGAACCCCAGGGCGTTCGAAGCGCCGCCCCCGGTGGACGGGCTGAACACGTCGATGTCAGCCACGCCGACTGCAGCGATATCGCTTGCAGGAATTTGCGCCGTGAGATGTTGGCTATCCCCAACCTTGCTCGATCGGCTCAGCCCATTCCAGCGCAGCGTGGTTCCGTTTGCAAAATTTGCTCCGGTCACGGAGAGCGAAAACTCGGCGCCACCAGCGTCAGCGGTATTTGGCGACAAGGACTGGATGCTTGGATTGCTGGACGCTGACGTGGAAGACAAGGGGATCAGAAGGTCCCACACGCCTCGGCCATGGGTGCCGGCGCGCAGGGTTCGAGTCGGCCGGTGCAGCACCACTGACAGCACAACCACGCGCGGCAGGCCGCTTCCGAGGCTTGCCCAGGACACTCCGCCGTTGGTTGTTACCATTACGCCGGCATCGGTCCCGATGTAGAGGGTATCGGGAAGATCGGGATCGACCGCGAGGCTGTTCACCGGCAGATCGGGCAGATTGCCGCTAATATCGGTCCACTGAGCGCCCGCGTCCGTGGTCTTGAAAACGTGCGTGCTGGGCTGAACGTTCGAATTCAGGAAGCCGGAGTAAGTGACGTAGGCCGTGCTCGAATCGATGGGGTCCACGGTTATGCTGGTCACCGTTCTAGCTGCCAGGCCGGCGCTGCGATCGTTCCAGGACGCGTTCACTCCGTCCAGGGCATTATTGGTTACTTGAACTTTTCCGTCGGAAGTGCCTGCATAGACTATACTTGGATCGCTGAGCGCTGCCGCGATGGCTTGGATGGTGGCGCCATTGCCGGCCGTCAAATCCGGTGAGATCGCAAACCAGCTTCCGGCACCGTCGCGCGTCTGCCAGATGCGGAATGTGCCGAAATAGAGCGTTCGCGAGTTGGATGGGTCAATTACGAGGGGCGGGACAAACTGGACGCGATCCTGCGGGTTGATGCCGTATTCGCTGGGGATCCAAGAGTTCCCGCCGTCGGTCGTAAAATTCACTATGTCGCTGTCCTCAATGTTGCCCGCCACGCAAGCGGTAAAAGCGGTGGACGGCACAATCCGGTCGATTGCGGAGTAACCTCCATCGCCGCAATTGACATAATCCCAACTCGGATTTCCGTCGTAGCGCTGCAGCCCGTTGTCCTGGGTGCCCGCCAGAGCCATCTTGATGTTGGATGGGTGGATGGCGACGCCTGGATAAAACTGCGTGATGGAGAGTGTGTCGTTAAGCTCGGTCCAGTTGACTTGCAGGTTGGTAACGTCGGTGGTGGTGTACATGCCGCCGTCATTGGCGAGATAAAGCGTCGAGCCGTCCGGAGTGAACTGCAGGTCATGGAAGTCGGCGTGAATGGCCTGTTGACTAAAGCCATCGGAGGTTACGTCCACCCAGGTGGCGCCACCGTCGATGCTCTCGATAATGGAGGTCTGGCCGCCTGCAAACACCACATTTGGATTGGTGGGGCTCACACGCACCGTCATGTCATACCAGCACTGTCCGGAGGCCGCGCAAATGTTGGGAGCATTGGTGGGATTCCATAGATTGCCGCCGTCAGTGGTCTTAAAAATATCCATGAGACTGCCGTCCGTATAGTTGTGATAGGCGGCAAAAAGCGTCGATGGGGATGAGGGAGAGATGGCGAGCGAAATTCTGCCGACATCGGTTATGGGCAGGGCATTGGCGCCGCCGCCCCGGATGCTGTGCCAGGTCTGCCCGCCATCGGTCGATTTATACACGCCATTCTCAAAGGCCCCGAACGGCGTGCCCAAGGCCCCGTAGGCGATCTGGCCGTTGGTAGGGTCGAACAAGACGGCGGTCCCAGTGCCGCTGAGCACCAGGGTCCAGGTAGCCGCGCCGTCCGTCGATTGCCAGATTCCCATGTCGGAAGAGCACAACAGCACTTGGCTGTTGGTAGGACTCACCGCCATCCCTCCGATATAGGCGTGCAGGAACGGACCGACAGTATTCGTCCAGGTTGCGCCGGCGTCAGTGGATTTGAGGATGCCCGCACCGTAGTAGCTATCAATCGCGAAATTTTCTTCTCCGGTTCCGACGTAGACAGTGTCGGGATTAGACGGGTCCAGCGCAATGGCTCCGTTGGCCATGGATGGTTGCGCGTCGGTAAGGGCTTTCCATGTAGTGCCCCCATCCGTGGATTTCCAGACTCCGCCCTCGGCCGCGCCCGCGTAAAGAGTGTTGTTGTTGCGAGGGTCGATGGCGATTGAATTTATCCTGCCGGCCGTGACAAAGTTGGTTCCAGCGCTGGTGGGCTGAGGACCAATGGATGTCCAGCTACCAACTTCCAAGGCTCTTGGCGCCATGAAGTTGGCGGACCCCGCGGGCAGTTGCCGTTGCGCCTGCGCTTGGGCATCGATACGCTCGATTTCGGCGATGCCTTTCAGCCGTGCTCCGGTTGGAATGCGTCCCAGGGGGTAGGCGCGCTGCGAGTAGAACCACTGTTCGCGCTCGGCCTGTTGGTCGTCAACTTCCTTAGGCTTTCGGGTTTGTGCGAAGGAAATGCCGGAAGATACAATCAGACCGATAGCAACGAACCGGTGCTTCATGCGGGTCCTCAGAAGTGCTGCGCAGAATATTCTTGATTTTAACAGCAACTCCGATACCGTAGCACCAGAGTTCTTCGATTCCGCCAAACCGAGCCCCGACCGGAAGGGAGTGATACCACGGGTGCCGCTAGTTGTGCTTTCGTTGTAGCGCTCTTAAGGAACTCGCGCAAAACGGAGTGCGGCGCGGGCCGGTTCCTGGTCCGTTTGGCGGTGCGCGCCGCACCCTTTGCGCTTCCTCCCTGTCACGGCTCGGTTTTGCGGCGCGCGCAAAACTTGCCGTGTGGGTAGCGTAACCTGAAGACAGTAGGGCCAATCCGAATTCTGGCCCATGTGTACTGGTCGTCAATACCCCCAAAAGAGTACCTAAAACCACTCATCAGTACTATAGAAAAGAATCCTGTAAGACCCAATAATTACCTTTACCTTGTACAAGGGTTAGGAGAACTCATGGACTTGTTTGTCACTGAGAATCGGCCGGAAAGCTGTTCAGCTCTCGGCCTTGACTGCGGTACCTGCACTCGCAGGGCGGCGTCCAGTGTTGCCAGTATCTGTGGCGGCCTCGATCCCCAAGGTGTCGAGCAGATCTTTTTTCAACTTTATTCTTCTCCAGGCTGCCGTCCTATGGCCCAGGCCTTCGAGTTGGCCTACCTGGAAGCTACCGTTCCTATCCAGATAGCCGCCATGGCGACCGCTGCGGCGGCGTAGAGGCAGTTTTGTCCCCTTGCTCACGCGCGGGGCTACATTGCCGGATATTTGATCGCATCAGAAGGTAGCCCCGCGCGTCAGCAAGGGGACAACTTAGCTAGAATAACTAACGTATGGTGGTAGAGATCGAAGGGGTAACTCTTCATCTGGCGCATCCCGACGAACTAACAGTCACGTGGGTGGGCCAGGAAGAAGTAATGCGACAGTTGTTGGCCGCCTGGCTGGTAGTGGATCCCCAGGACGTCCCCATGAATCCGCGCCTGCTGGGCAAACCAGGCGTCGGCAAAACCACGCTGGCCTACGCGGCGGCCAAGCGCCTGCAACGCGAAGTCTACATCATGCAGGCCACCGTGGATACGCGGCCGGAGGATTTGCTGGTGACCCCGGTGATCGAGGGCCAGTCGAAACTGCGTTACGTGGCATCGCCGCTGCTCACGGCCATGATCCGTGGCGGCGTGGCAATTCTGGACGAGGGCAACCGCATGAGCGAGAAAAGCTGGGCCAGCCTTGCGCCTCTCTTGGATAATCGCCGCTACGCTGAATCCATCGTGGCCGGAATCAAGATCAAGGCGCATCCGCTGTTCCGGCTGGTGGCCACCATGAATGACGACGCTTCCACGTTCGATCTGCCTGAGTACATCCACTCGCGGCTGCAACCCCAGATCACCATCGATTTTCCAGAGCGGCACGAAGAGTACGCAATCTTGAAGGAAAATGTCCCATTCGGCGACGAACACATTCTCAACTACGTCACCGAGTTCCTGCAACAGGCCCACTCGGCCGACGAACGCTACACCGTCCGGGATGGCATCAACATCGCGCGGTTCGTGATGAAGCTCAAGGGCATGGAAAACAGCCTGGGGCTAACGAACCAGAGCGAAGAGCGATTTCTGATGCGCACGGCAATCCTCGAAACTTTGGGGGACGAAGCGTTGCGGTATGTCCCGCGAACCTAGCATTTCCGAAGATTCTGCCAGCCTGCGGCGCGGGAATTTCACTTATTTCCCCGTCGTACCGGGGCGCCTCGAATTCAGCGTCGCACTACGCCGTGCCATTTTCGAGCAGAGGCCACGACTGGTCGCGGTCGAGCTGCCCGGATCGCTCGAAGATACCTACCTGCAGGCCCTGGCCCGGTTGCCCGAAATGTCGGTGATCCTCTATCCCGATCCGCAGGATGAGGAGCGTGGCGTCTATGTTCCCGTGGAGCCCTGCGATCCGTTCACCGAAGCGGTCCGCACGGGCTTGGAAGTGGACGCGGAAGTGATTTTCATCGAGCCTGACTCAGGCGATCGGCCGCACCTTCCCGATACCTATCCCGATCCCTATTCGATCAAGCATATCGGCATAGAAAAATACATTGAGGCCTATCGGGTTTATCCGCAGGAGCGCAATGATGAGATCGCCGCCCACGCCGCTGGCATGGCCTGGAAGTTGCAAGGCGCGGATCCGTTGGCGCAGGTTTTCGTGGTGGTGTCTTTGAATCTGTTGGATCCCCTGCTGGACGCCATGGAAACTCCGCAAGAACCCCCCAGCCGCCGACGCCCGCCCGAGATCCGATTGCTCAATCCGCATCCGGATTGCCTGGCCGAGATTACGCTGGAATATCCGTATCTGCAGGACCGTTATGAGAAGTTCCGGCCGGAAATGACGCCTGACGAGCTGATTGACCGGCCCAAAGTGCAATTCGAGTTGCTGCGGGAATCGGAAAAAGAATACGTCAAAAACACCGGCGATAAAATCGAATATTGGCAGCGCCGGATGCTCGCGCGCTTCACTCGGAACCTGGCATCTATGAGCGGCGACCTGCTGGCCGGCGTGTTCGATCTCACCGTGGCGGCGCGCTCGGTGGTGGACGACAACTACGCCTACGAAGTCTGGCAGATGGCCAATCGCTATCCGGCGCAGAAACCTGTCAGCGAACTGCTGGAAACGGTGAATCTATCGGGCGACGAGATTTGGTTCAATACCCGCAAGATCCGCCTGCGCCGCCGGCTGCCGCGTCCCAAACAGCGGATTCTGCCACGGCATCTCAAGGAGCGCAAGAAAGAAAAATTCGAGGGCGAGTGGGCGCGGCAGACCGATGGAACGGCCATCTGTTCTTACCCGCCCGAGGACTTGTTGATTGAGGACTACGGCCGTTTCTTAAAAACGAAAGCCAAGAGCGTGCTCTCGAGCGAACGCAGCCGCACGGAGCCGTTCACTACATCGATTCTCGACGGCATCGATCTGCGCGAGACCATCCGTAACTGGCACGAGAACAAGATCTACGTGAAGCAGCTCGACCGGATTGCGGGCGAAGTGGGCGCCACTATCGTGATTTTTGACGAGGATAATGATGACCGCTATCCTTATCTGACCACCTGGTTGGGCGAGCACCAAAACGAATCCGACATGGCGTTTTATTCCACGCCGCCCTTCGATCATCTGGTGGGGCCCGGGATCGGCCGCGCCGAATACGGCGGATTCCTGATGACGCTTCCGCCGCGCCGCTTGATCGATGTATGGTCGGACTCCGATTACGATTTCGCGCAGAGCAAGCCAGAGCGGCTATTATTAGCAGGCTTGGATTATTCCACGCAGCGCTATGTCGTATACGTGGCGGCCAAGCCTCCGCGCTCGGTGTTCCGATCCATCGCGGGACATTTGAACCGCCGCATTGTGTATATTCCCATCGGCGCGCTGAATCCCGCCAAATTGAAGAAGATCCGCGTAGTGCACGTTCTGGACAGTTATGAGCGCCGCGACGGGGCCAAGGAATTTATTTGGTAGGTAGATCGAAACTCTACCGTTCCAACTAACTCCCCGAACTTCCAGAAGTGCTAGAGGCCGTCATAGTACTGGCAACTTTACTGAAAATCTTGCTGATGCTGGTTGCCACGCCGGGCATAATCGCGCCCGCTGAGACTGCCACAAAACCGGCCATCAAGGCATATTCGATTAGATCCTGTCCATGCTCATCAGTCCAGATTCTCAGCTTCCACAATAGATTCATCACTCTCTCCATCCGTCTCCTCCAGTAACCAAGCTTTCATCATGATTATCTCCCTTGAATCCTGTAGGGCAAATCGGGCTAATCGCCTAGAGGATCGGTGAATTCTTCTTAGCGAACTACTGCCTTGGGTTGGGACAATCTACTTCCTCGGTACCTTTGGGGCAGTGGGGCAGGATGCCATGCCAATTCACTTTTCCCAAAATCGAATACTCCGGGCGCACGTGGGGCAGGTCCCCGACAGTCCCCGACCTGCCAGCCCTCAAACCTTCGAGTCTCGGAAAACTAAGTGACATTGGGATGGCATCCTGCAGCGGCTTGCTAAACGCGCGCGGTTTTGCGCAAGGTGGTACCGTGAACGGCTACGTTGCGCGGCTCTTCGTGCGTAGCCGCGACGTCCAGTCCACAATCAGCTTCACGCCTAGCAGGGCTCCGGACGCAGCCAGGCTCACTTCCAGCGGCGGCTTATGTTCGGCTACCAAAGAAAAAGCTGTCAGGCCGAGAGAAGCGAAAAACACGATGTTGCTAACAACTGAGAAACCCTTGGATCTCTGCCCCGGCACCGAGCTCACCCACTTGGGTACCTTGTCTCCGCAGCTATAGCAAATCCGGTCCGTCTTGGTCAGAATTCCATTGCAGTTTAAGCAGCGCGACGCCATGACTAATTAAACCCTGAAAGTTGTTTCATGTCGATGGAGCACGTGTACCGTTACGAGAGATCCAAGTACTCGATTCGCCCGGATACTGTTCCTTTGGAGCTATGATGGACTTCGGAATATAGTGACGCACTCCGGCTTAACACGGCGCGATGTTTTACGGCAGGGGACGGCCGCGGCCCTGGGGATTTTCGCCGGGTACGGGCGAGCGGCAGGTACCGCCAAGTCCGATTTGCTGTCGCAATTCGAGTATGGAGATGTCCAATTCGCGTCCGGTCCTCTCGCGCGGCAACTCGACCAGAATCGCGAGCTCCTGCTCAATTTGAGTGAAGACAGTCTGCTGCGGCCCTATCGGCTACGCGAGGGCCTGGCTGCTCCGGGTCAGGACCTGGGCGGCTGGTACGACACCGATGCTTTCGCGCCCGGCTTCACCTATGGCCAGTGGATGTCCGCGCTAGCGCGTTACTACGCCGCAACGGGAGACCCGGCGTGCCGCGAAAAAGTGAACCGCATGATTCGCGGCTACGCGGCCACTATTCATCCGGAGGGCAGGTTTTACATCGAGAATCGCTTCCCCGCCTACATCTACGACAAACTAGTCTGCGGTCTCATCGACGCGCATACATATGCGAAAGATCCCCTGGCGCTGGATGTGCTTAGCCGCGCAACAAATGCGGTCTGGAAATATCTCCCGGCCAAAGCCATGCCGCATTGGGAAGCGCCCGTGAACAATCGCGAGGATTTCACGCTGCACGCCTGGGATGAAAGCTACACACTTCCCGAGAATCAATTTCTCGCGTACCAGCGCAGCGGAAACGCCCGCTACCTTGAATTGGCGAAGCGTTTACTCTTCAATGAAGAGTTCTTCGACCCGCTTGCGAAAGGTGAGAATGTTCTGCCAGGCAAGCACGCCTACAGTCACGTAAACTCGCTGAGCTCGGCCGCGCAGGCATATCTGGTGCTGGGAGATCCGAAGTATCTTCAAACCATAAAGAACGGTTTCGATTTTGTGCGCCAGCAAAGCTACGCCACGGGCGGCTGGGGGCCGGATGAGCATTTCGTTGTTCCCGGCAGCGGAAAGTTAGCCGAGAGTCTGACAACCACGCACTCCACGTTCGAAACTCCCTGCGGCGCGTATGCCCACTTCAAGCTCACGCGCTACTTGCTGCGCATAACGCGCAACCCAATGTACGGCGACAGCATGGAGCGCGTTCTCTACAACACCGTGCTGGGCGCCCCGCCGATTCAGCAGGACGGATCATCCTTCTACTATTCCGACTACAATTTCGAAGGACGCAAGGCTGTCTTCGGGGACAAATGGCCATGCTGCTCAGGCACGCTGCCGCAGATCGCGGCCGATTACCGGATCAGCGCGTATTTTCGTGACGCCCGAGGCGTCTATGTGAATCTGTACACGCCATCTACTGCCACTTGGACCAACCCCGGCGCGCGTTTTGCGCTGCGGCAGATTACCGAATATCCCTATGACAGCGTAATTCGGTTGGACGTTAGCTCTTCCCGCCCCGAGACGTTCTCTGTGTTCCTGCGTATTCCGGAATGGGCGGAAGGAGCCAGCCTGACCGTCAGCGGAACGCGCGACACCCGAAAGCTTCAGCCGGGCACGTTCGCTGAAATCCGCCGTGAATGGAAAAGCGGCGATCGCATCGAGTTGGACCTTCCCCTTAAGATGCGCCTGGAGCCAGTGGATGCCCAGCATCCCGATACTGTCGCGCTGGTCTCAGGTCCACTCGCGCTCATGGCGTTGGGTGGGGCAAGCCTCCGGCTTGCCAAGGCCGAGCTACTAGCCGCCGAACCCGAATTTCCAGGCTCGCGAACGTGGAGAGCCGGGGATTTGAAGCTCAGATCCTTCCCCGATATCAACGACGAGCCGTATAGCACCTACCTGCGCGTCACCGGCTGATCAGCGCGCGTAATATCCGGTCTTGGCTCGGACCGTGAATAACGGATTCCTGGATCGAATCACAATTCTGCGAAAATATCCGTCGCGCTCGGTATTGGTGGAATTGTAAGCCAATTCGTAAGAAGAGCGCAGCTCCTCGCCGATCTCGCGGAACGATTCTTTGAGATCCTTCTTTTCGGCATCAAAATCTTCGCCGCCGGATTCCTTGGCGATCCGCGCCATCACACTGGTTCCATATTTGTTCCGCGCCGTGATCTTTCCGTGCCTGCCGTGCTGGGTGTACCGGACACAGAACAACGGGACGTTTTCGATTTGCGCTTCTTCAATCGCGTCCAGCATGTGATGCGCGCTGGAGTTGTCCTCTCCATCGCTGAAGATGATCAGCGCCTTGCGCCCACTGGTCCCATCTGACAACTTTTCAGAAGCCGCGTAGTAAATTGCATCATAAAAGGCCGTTCCGCCCTCGCGATCCTCGTCCGTGGGTCCGACTTCGTCGAAATGTCCCGACTCGTGCTCATAGCGCTTGAGGTCGTCCAGAATCTCGCTGCTGGAAGCCGTGAAATCAGAGACCAGCCGGATGTGGTTTCCAAATCCCATCAAGAATGCCCGGTCGTTGGGCTGAAGGACACCCTTCAAGAATGACTCGAGATCGTGGTGGTGCGCCTTGACGAAATGCTCCTGGCTCCCGCTAGCATCCACAATCAAGCCCAGCGTCAAAGGAAGATCGGCGCTGCGGGAGAAAAACGAAACATTCTGCGGCACGCCATCTTCGAAGACCTCGAAATCGCTCTTGGTGAGGTTGGCGGGCGAAAGGCCGGCATCATTCCGCACGCTGAACGTGACATTGACCAGGTGAACATTGACCTTAATGTGCGGTGGTTCCTGCGCCACGCACACGAAGGCCAGTAGCGGAATGCATCGGTATCCAACCATGCTTTCTAACCGTACTACGCACCAGAAGTAGCATCGAACGCATCCCTTTGTAGGGCAGGATGCCATCCTGCAGCGGGTTGTCAACCCGCCCCACATCTGCGAAACTTGCGCTATGTCCAAAAAAGTCCGCTGGGGCGTTCTGGGTGTCGCTAAGATCGCCACCCACAAGGTGATCCCAGCCATGCAACAAGGCGAATGGTCTGAAATAACCGGTATCGCATCTCGCGATCTGGCGAAAGCGCAACACGCCGCAGCCGATCTGAAGATTCCGAAAGCCTACGGCTCCTACGAAGCGATGCTGGCCGATCCAGAAATCGAAGCCATTTACAATCCCTTGCCGAATCACCTGCACGTGCCCTGGTCCATTCGCGCGGCCGAGACCGGCAAGCACGTATTGTGCGAAAAACCAATCTCGCTGACGGTTGCGGAATGCCGCACCCTGATCGACGCTCGCGACCGCACCGGCGTGAAGGTCGGCGAAGCGTTCATGGTACGCACTCATCCGCAGTGGCTGCGCGCCCGCGATATCGTGCGCTCCGGCCAGATCGGCGACCTGCGCGCCATCATGTG
>Ga0187863_10003004_pt1 | contig 12635 bp, 10 predicted proteins | sample June2016WEW_11_1_FD_132975 | JGI IMG/M metagenome (GOLD analysis project Ga0187863, IMG submission 132975) | Peatland microbial communities from SPRUCE experiment site at the Marcell Experimental Forest, Minnesota, USA - June2016WEW_11_10 | ecosystem: Environmental > Terrestrial > Soil >...
CTCTACCAGGCTGAGCCACTCCCCGACTGTTGCAAGGACGCGGAAGGAACGCTAGCGCGTCTGGGAACTTGCTGACGTACCCGAGCATTATAACATTCGACACCACGCCGACGTTCTTCGCGACACGCGCTCCGGCGCAGGATTCGGCACGCGCCTCCGCCGGCTGAAATAACCATTCCTCCACTTCGTGCCACCGGCCGGTTGTGCGAAACATCTGCCCCAGCTACCATGTTTCTTCACCGGCCAACCTTCATGAAAACCGGATTCACCGCCCGCCGCCTCTTCACTCCCACCGAAGAAATCGATCACCCCATGCTCGTCGTCGAAGACGGGCGTGTCACCGAACTGTTCTCGCTCTCGGGAACAAATTCTTACCACAACTTCCCTCTCGTGGATTTCGGCGACGCTACGCTCACTCCCGGTTTCCTCGACATCCATATCCACGGCGGAGCCGGTCTCGACGTCATGCTTGCCGCTCCGTCCGAACTGCCGCGCCTCGGAAAATTTCTCACCACTCACGGCGTGACTGGATATTTCCCCACCACGGTAGCCGCTCCGCTCGACGCAACTTGCAAGGCGCTCGATCATTTGGCAAACGCGATCGAAGCGGCCGAAAGCGGCGCCAATGATTCAGTTGAAGCCCGGCTCCTGGGCATTCATCTCGAGGGACCATTCCTCAGCCACAAGCGTCGCGGAGTCCATCCGCCCGAGAATTTGCTTGAGCCGACGATCGCAATTTTTGATCGCCTATGGCAGGCTGCCCGCGGCCACGTAAAAATGTTGACGATCGCTCCGGAAATTCCCGGCGCGATGGAAGTGATCCCCGAAGCAGCGAAGCGCGGAGTATGCGTCAGCATCGGACACTCCGACGCTGAAATGCCGATCGCAAAAGCTGCGGTCACGGCCGGTGCGCGCCACGCGACTCACACCTTCAACGCGATGCGTCCCCTCGATCACCGCGAGCCGGGCATTATCGGAGAGGTGCTCAGCGACGATGGCATCACCGCCGACCTCATCGCCGACGGAATTCACGTTGACCCCGCAGTGGTGAAGGTGTTCCTCGAGGCCAAAGGGACCGAGCGCGCCGTTCTGATCACCGACGGGATCTCCGCCACCGGCATGCCCGATGGCCGATACAAACTTGGTCCGATCGAAGTCGATGTCAAAGATGGCAAGTGCACGGCCAACGGCAGCCTCGCCGGAAGCGTCCTCACCATGGACCGCGCCGTGCGCAACGTAACCAAGTTTTCAAATTGGGGGCTGCGCGATGCTGTGCGCGCGGCAACTTTTAATCCAGCAAAGGCAGTTGGGTTGTCGGGAAATTACGGAGTGCTGGCCGCGGGAGCCAGAGCAGATTTCAACGTTCTCAGTTTCGAGGGAAATGTAATCAAGACAATCGTCGGGGGCAAAGGGTTCTAGCGGAGCGACACTACTTGGTACGTCTCTCTCTACCGATCTAGTTCGGCTTCCGCCGCTTCGCTTCCGTCAGATGATGCAGCAGCATCAACTCATCCACGCGCGAAAGCTGGTCGAGAAAGGCCTTCCCAGTTTTAGGGCTGTCGTCGCTCGGCGCAGTGGCCGTGCCGGCCTGCCGCAACTTATCGCCCAGTTCTGGATCGTTATTCATGACTTCGGAATAGAACCATAGAAAATGACGCATTTGATCGAGCGCCACGCGCAGCGTTTCGATCGGCTCGGTCTCCGAAAGGGAATTCAGGGCTTCCATGAGCTCGGGATCGCTCGGAGCCTGCATAGCTGCGCAATTCAGCTCTTGCTGAATGGTGCGCAAGTCGTCGGTAACGCGCGCAATTCGGAGATGTAGGTCTTCCATGTCTTCGATGGCCATTCTCTTTCGCCGTACCAACATCTCATCGGCAAGGCGAAGGGAATAGATGTCCCACGGGCATGCGCTTTCGTAAGCCCGTCCGTTACTTTGGTCCGCGCGAAGGTCACCAGCCCTGAAAAGCCCTTGTCTGGCGCGGCTTTCCAGCGACTCCGCAATTTGTGATACAAACTCCCGATGCCGGCAACACCGCAGGAAGTGACTTCCAGCGAGGGATTAATTCGCGCCATCGGCCGCTGGAGCCTCGTCGCGCTGACGATCAATTGCATCCTCGGGAGCGGCATTTTTGGACTGCCTTCCAAGATCGCCGCCTCCCTCGGCAAGCTCAGCCCTCTCGCCGTACTGCTCGCGGGCGTTGCGATGGCAGTCATCATCGCCTGTTACGCCGAGGTCGCCTCCCAGTTCACGCAGACCGGCGGCACCTATATCTATTGTCGCGCCGCCTTCGGACGATTCACCGGCCTGCAAGTGGGATGGATGATGATGCTAACTCGCCTCACGGCTTGCGCCGCCAATGCCAACCTGCTCGTGATTTACCTCGGGGAGTTCTGGCCCCAGGCCACGCAACCCTTGCCTCGATTGACGATCGTCACCGTGCTGTTGGGAGTTTTGCTGCTCGTGAATTATCGCGGAGTCCGCGACGGAACTTTAGTCAGCAACGTCTTCGTCGCCGCAAAACTTTTGCCGCTGGCCATCGTCATTCTGGCAGGCGGATATTATCTGGCCACTCACGCAGCCACAACTCTGCCCGCTCCCCACACCAGCTTCAGCGGCTGGCGCGATTCGCTGCTGCTGCTTTTCTTCGCTTATGGGGGGTACGAGGCGGCGATGAACCCCATGGGCGAAGCGCGAAATCCCAAGCAGGATGCGCCGTTCGCCCTGTTCGTGGCACTCGCAATCATCACAATCATCTATACGTTAATTCAGTGGGTGGTGGTCGGCGTTCTCCCGCCATCTCTGCACACAGACCGACCGCTAGCCGAGGCCGCCAGAATTATTTTGGGGCGCGGCGGCGCTTCCCTGGTCGCTCTTGGAGCCATCGTCTCCGTCTACGGATACCTCAGCGCGAACTTCCTCACCGCCCCAAGAGCCACCTTCGCCTTTGCCGAGCAGGGAGACTTCCCCGGCTGGTTTGCAGCCGTGCATCGCAAGTTCCGAACGCCGCACATCTCGATCGTAGTTTTCGCCGCTCTATGCTGGATATTGGCGTTGGCGGGAAGCTTTACTTGGAACGTAACCCTCTCCGCGGTATCCCGCCTCTTCTATTACGGCGCAGTCTGCGCGGCCGTGCCTGTGCTCCGGCAAAAGCAGCCCGAAACAGCCTGGCTCCGCCTTCCCGCAGGCTCTGGAATTGCGACTCTCGGCGTTCTGATCTGCCTGATTTTGCTGACCGGCGCTGACTTCAGCAAATCATTAGTTTTACTGGCAACGGTTGTAGTCGCGCTGCTGAACTACCTGGCAGTTCGCCGTTCGTAGCGCGAAGGCCGGTTGCAGCAAGGGCGTTTCGTCTCCGTACCGCCCATATCTCTACGGCCGCCGCTCCATCGCCAACAGCGCCTTCTTGCGTTCCATGCCCCAACGGTAGCCGCCCATGCTGCCATCTTCCCGAACCACGCGATGGCACGGAATCGCCACTGCTACAGGATTCGTCGCGCAAGCGCGCGCCACTGCTCGAACTGCAGTTGGCTGGCCAATCCCTTTCGCGACCTGGCTATACGACTTGGTCTCTCCGAACGGAATCGACTGCAGATACGCCCACACCTTCCGTTGAAACGCAGTCGCCCGAATATCCAGCGGCAGCGATGAATCCAGATTCTTCCCGCGCATATGCCGCAGCAGCGCATCCACCCAAGACCGCAGGCCGCCTCTATCTTCTTTCCGGGCAGCGAAGGGGAACTCACGCTTGAGTCCTTCGAGCAACTCGCCGTCGGTTCGCGCGAACTGAATCGAACAAATGCCGCGTTCCGTGGACGCAATCAGCATGCGTCCCAACGGAGACTCCGTGCACGCATACCGGATAGTCGCTGCGATGGCGCCGCGCCGGTACTTGTCGGGAGTCATTCCCAACTGTGAAGCCGTGCGCTCGTACAACCGGCTGCTGGAGCCATATCCGGCGTCATACATGGCGCGTGTTACAGAATCTCCGGCCTGAAGGCTTCGTTTCAGCATCTTCAACCGGCAAGAGTCTGCGTAAGCGCGAGGAGTGATCCCCAGAACGGATTTAAATCGCCGCTGCAAATGAAACGGGCTCTGATGAAACTCCTTGGCCAGGCGCTCCAGCGTCAACGGCTCATCGAGATGCTGCTCGATGAAGCGGCACATCGCCTTCACGCCATCGGACTCCGTGTTTTCACGAAATGCTTTGGGACGGCAGCGCAGACAGGCGCGATATCCGGCATGTTCGGCTTCTTCCGGCCGGCTGAAGAACTGAACATTCTCGCGCCTCGGCCGCCGCGCCGCACATGACGGACGGCAATAAATGCCCGTCGACGAAACTGCGAACACGAAGTCTCCATCGCGCTTCGCGTCGCGCGACAAGACGGCGCGCCAGCGCGAGTCGCGGGCAGTATCGGCTCGAGTCACATCGGCATTCGATGCTTGCACGGGCATGGCGTCGGGGTTTTCCGTTGCGAGTATGGCATTGGTCGTCATGGTAATGAAAGCCTAAGCTGCACCGTCCAAACGAACTATCCGAATCTTGCGTTCAAACCAAAATCGCGGCGCACCCAGTCTTGCTTGGTGAAGCCTCGTGTCCTTAGTGGTTAAGGGGTTGTCTGAAAGCAATCTCATTTGCGCCAGCCTCACAGAACGATTTAGAGTTCCCTCAACAATTTTCGATCTCTAAACTCGAGGATCTATTTTCTATGAAGAATGCTCGCCGCTTTACCGTCGGTGTATTGGTTCTGACGATCGGGGCGTTGGCTTCGGCCCAGCAGGCGTCCAAACATGTACTCAGCAGCGACGAAGTGAAGAAAGCAACTCCCGCGGAGTTCTTCTTTCGCGGACAAAAGGCGCCCGTTCAACTCCGCAATGCCGTGGGATTTCAACTCGCCAACGGCAAGATGATGCTAGCCGCGCTGGTCGATGCCTCCGGCTACTCGACCGCGATCCAACAGAAGTATCAGGGACTGCTGATCACCGAAGTGAAGCTCTCGGTCGGCAGTTCGATGCTTGCTCCGGGCGAATATGGTTTTGGTTTCACCTCGGACGGCAAGTTTGCTGTCATGGACGTCGGCAACAACGATGTCCTCAGCGAGGCATCACAGACCGAACCGGCACTGCAGCACGCCGTTCCGCTCAAACTGGTGGAAGATGGCGCAGGCTACAAGCTCTACGCCGGAAAGAAATGGATCGCCATCAAAGCAGAATGAATCGGGGCGGAAGGCGGTGAAGCGCTCAGATCTTAGAACGGGTGCGTAGCCGACTCCCTTTAGTGCGTCAGGGGCTGAAACGGCCCTCGTACGGCGGTAATGCCGGCGCGTTTGCGCAACTCCGACAGCAGCGCGCTGGCAGCATTCTGGTACGTCTTGCTCGGATCGGAGGAGTCAGCCCAAACTGCGTCGTAAACGATCTGCGCCGCTTCCTTCAACTCCATATGCAGTGCAGCCTCGCATATGTCCGCGCGTTCCTGAATTCGTTCGTAGCAACCGGTACAGATCTCGGCAGGCGCCGTTTCCCCAGGATGATGCTCGCCAAACTTGCAGATTGCATCGGGCGTGTCCGCCACTTCCGCATGGGCTTCACGAAGCTGGGCTTTGAACTGCCGCAGAAATTCTTCCCTCTCCTGCTCGAGAACCGCAGTGTCGGGAACGGTCTCACCCGCGGCCTGGGCCGACTTCACAGGAATCTTCGGCACAACCGGCGAGACTCGCTCGTTATGCTTGCAGGTCGGGCAGACATCGAGATCGGCAGGATAATAAAGATGGCATTTCGAACACGGCAATCCGTATCCGGAGGGCTTTCGCGGAGTCGCAGGAACTTGCGCCTCGGCCCTGCGTGCGACGGCTTCCTTTGCCAAAGCCGGATGAGCGGCACCACTTCCACTGGCGTGTTGGGATTGAGTAGCGTTCGTTCCCATCGTAAATTCCCCTTGGTTCTGGATCCGCCCGGACTTCAGTGTAAGTACGAGCCGTAATTTCGCCTACGACCGTTGGTACAACAACCACTAGTGGCCGAGCGGACAGCCTCAGACTGGCGTTTCTCCTCAGCGCGAGCTCGGATCCTTCATCAGCTTCAGCAACTCTTCACGGCGTGCCCGGTAGAGCGAGCGCTCCGGATCGAGTTTCGCGGCCACTTCCAGTTCTGCAAGCGCTTCCTGATAGCGGTCCAGGCTCATCAAACACGCTGCCAGCGAAAAGTGATTGTCGGCGGAAGGATTCACCCGCAGCGCCTCGCGGAATTCCTTCTCGGCCGCATGCAGTTCCTGCTGCTGGAATAGCGCCGTGCCGAGCAAATGATGCGCGACATCCGAATCCGGATTGAGCGATACCGCGATCCGTAGCTCGTGCAAAGCCTCTTCCGGTTGATTATTCAGCAGCAATGCCTGACCCAGGATGCGGTGCTCGTTGGCTCCCGAAGGATTGTCATGTACCGCCAGCCGCAATTCGGCGATGGCCTGGTCATACTCGTTTTTCGCCATGTACGCGCTGGCCAGGCAAGCGTGTCCCTGCTGCCACTCCGGATGCTGCTTGTATAGCTCCTTCAACTCCGTGATGGCTGCGTCGAACTTTCCCTCGTCGCAATACGTGTTTCCCAGGTTGTTTCGGACCGATGCCTCTTCCGGAGCAATGCGCTTTGCCTCGAGATATTCCGCAGTGGCCGCAGGAAGGTTCCCTTCCTCGTGCCGGATTAGCCCCAGATTCGAGTGCGCCTCCCAGAAAGCGGGCCTTAACCGGATCGCCTGCTCATAGGCTGCGATCGCGCGCGGCAGATTCCCGGCTGCATGCAGAGCGATTCCCATGTCGTAATAAGTGTCGGCGTTGTCCCGGTCGCGCAGGAGCGATTCAGCGTAGGCATGAACTGCGGCCTGATAATCGCCGAGAGAGTACTGTCCCAGCCCGAGATATTGGTAAGCTTCCGCGTTTTTCGGATCGATGCTGAGTGCGGTACGCGCCTCGGCGATCGCGTTCGGGCCGTCGTCCAGCCGGTAGAAAAGATAAGCCAGCGCGCTGTGGTTCTCGGCAAAATCTGGCATCAATTTCAGGGCCGCTTCGAGCTCATCGTCGGCATCGTCCCACTGCTCCTGCTGGCGAAGCATCTGTCCCAGCGCAAAATGCAGCGCAGCATCCCTGCTGTCGCTGCCCATCACTCCGCGCAATTCGATCTCAGCCTCGTGATAGTGCTGTAGTCGGGCCTCCGCCGCGGCTTTCAGCAACCCTGCCGGAATCTCCGGGCCCACCTTCGCCGACTGCACATTTCCCGAACTCAGTACGCGCATCAACTCTTTTCCCGCACCCGCCGATTCCAGTTGCCGCAGTTCGGCTTGCGTCGGTAAGGTCGCCAGTCCTCGTTCGGTAACGAGATGCGCTAACTGGCTGCCGGGAATCCCGCCAGTCAACCAAGCCACCAGCTGGGTCGTGGTCACAGGGTGAGTATCAGAAGTCTGGCCGTAGGAAGCCGGCGCAACCAACGCGCCTACAAAGAAGACGAAAACGAGAAGGAACAATGACGCCTTGACTCTCACCGGACTCCCCAACTCTTGGATTGGCTTGCGGGTAGCGGCTTTTCAAGGAGTGGCCGGAACCACAGAATCGGAAAGCCCTTCAGAAACATAGCCCGCCGCTGAACCCGGAGGTAAGGTCACGGAGGTAACCTCGGGAGCTAGGCCCTCGTCTGAGAATCGCACCCGCGACGGCGCTACGGTGTGACAGGAATCACGGCTCGCCGTGGCAGGATTCACCGAACTCCCACCCAAGATGGGGTAAAACATTGAAAATGCTGTCGTATTCCCGGGCTAGGCCGGCTGCACCTTTCCCTATGCCTGCGGAATAGCGTATGATCTAATCTCGCTTGTGTTCCTTCGGAGGCTCCGATGTTGGAAGGTCTATTTCAACCGATGCACCTGCTGGTGATCTTCTTTATTGCCCTGTTGGTGTTCGGCCCCAAAAAGCTGCCTGAACTCGGCAAAGGTCTGGGTGAGGGGATTCGTGCACTGAAAGATGGCATGAAAGACAATCCCCCGGCGCAGGCTTCGACTGATCAGAGCAAGAAGACTGACGTCAAGAGCTGACCGACTCCTCGTCGAGTAGTGTCGCGGGCAGCGTGCTCCGCCCCTTTGTCTCTGTTTCCCTATTTGTGTTCTAAAGCGGTTCTGGGCTCCCAACTAGTTCTTCAAAGAAAACTCTGCCAGCTGGAGGTAGGTCGTGTTGCGTAGATTTCAAGTTCTGACCCTCATTGCGTTTTTCGGACTCTCATCGGCTCTCTTCGCGGATCAAGTCACCTTGAAAAATGGTGATCGCCTGACCGGAACGGTTGTGAAATCAGACGGCAAAACGCTAGTCCTGAAGACCGACGCGGCCGGCGACGTCACGCTCAAGTTCGATGCGATTCAGGAGATCAAAACGGACGCAGATCTGCACGTGAGCCTGAAGGGCGGGAAGACCGCGGTCGGCCCGGTCACAACCACCGACGGCAAGCTTGAAATCGCGACCAGGACCTCGGGCACCATCGAAGCATCGAAAGACGATGTCACGCTCATTCGCAACGACGCCGAACAGACCGCCTACGACAAATCCCTACACCCGGGACTGGCGCATGGATGGACCGGCGGAGCCAACGTCGGATTCTCCGTGGCTCGCGGCAATAGCGAGACCGAGAACCTCGCGCTCGCCATCAACGCCGTCCATCCCACGCTCAATGACAAAATCACTATCTACTTAAGTTCGATCGACACCCAGAACAACCTGGCCACCCCGAGCACTGTCGCCAACCTGATTCAGGGCGGACTTCGCTATGACCGCAACATCAATCCCAAGATGTTCGCCTTCGCATCCGGGGATTTCATGAGCAACGCCCTACAGTTCCTCGATCTCCGTCAGGTGTACACGGGAGGCTTGGGCTACCACGCCATCAAGTCCGATGCGACGACTCTCGACTTCCTCGGCGGCGTCAACTTCACCCACGAAACCTACTCGAATGGAACCTTGCTCCAAGTCGGTCCTCCGCCCGTCTACACCTCTTACGGAGTCACCAATCGCTTCGTGGCTCTGACGCTGGGCGAAGAACTGAGTCAGAAACTCGGCAAGGGCACCGTCCTGACGCAGAACTTTGATTTTTATCACGACCTGCAGCAGTCCGGCCAATATCGCGGAACCTTCAATCTTGGCACCGTCACCAAGATCAGCAAGTGGTTCGGCTGGCAAAACCAGTTCGGCGACATCTATGTCTCCAACCCGCCCACCGGATCCAAGAAGAATGACCTCATTTTCACGACAGGCCTGAACGTCTCGTTCACTCACTAAACGGCGATCAGGCTGCTGGACCGAGGTTGCGGGCATAAATCTGTGGGAGTCCGTGAGATTGACGCCACGACGGACGATTTTCGCCATGGAAGAGCGGTCTTCAATGGCTTCGACAGCGGCTTTCTTGGGGGACCTAGCCTCGGTCCCCGGTTTACCGAAGGTTTGTCCCCCCTCCCCTCTTTGGCGTCATCCCGTCTCTTGAATGTGACTTTCGTCTCCAAACCTGCCCTTCCTACTACCCAAAAACGGGAATTCCACAGGCCTGATGTGATATCTGATCTTGTCCCATAAATCGGAAACCCCGATGATGGCCCTGAAGAAACCAGCATTTCTGGCCGAGCGAGCGCTGTACTTCTGAGTTAGGGCGTTCGCCCAATTGCAAGCTTTGCTGATTTCTTCTACAAAACCTTATCCACCTCATTTGTCGGGATAAGGTTTCAGCCTACTTCGTCTGATTCAGCTCAGATAGCGTTGTCGTCACTGGCCAGATTCCTTTGCGATCTGAAAATTTTTTTGGAGGTATTGTAGTTATGAGGAAATTCTCCCCCATTGTTGGCATGCTCGTGCTCGCGTTCTGCCCAAGCATTCTGTTGGGACAGGCCGGCTCGGATGCTTCCAGCTCAGGCATCGACATCCGCGTTTCGCCGGATGTCGCCACCCTCACATCCGCAGAAGCGGTGCAATTTACTGCACTGGTGAAAAACACACCTCGCGTGGCAGTGACTTGGTCTGCTTCCGCGGGATCGATCTCGAGCACTGGTCTTTACCATGCTCCAAAAGTCAGCGACGACACGACCGTGCGAGTAACGGCAACCAGCGTTGCCGATCCAACTAAATCCGACGTAGTCTCGATCGTGATCAAACCGGCGCAGCAGGCAGCCCTCCCCGCTACCAGCGGTTCGAAACCGGGCGGAGCCACGATCCAGGAATCCTTTTTCGGAGCCGACTTCAATGGCTTCGGAGTCTGGCCTCCAACCGACGGCCTGAAGCAGGTAGCTACGCTCGGCGGCATTCGTCTTTGGGATGACGGCGTCAAGTGGGCGCAGGTCGAAACTGCGAAGGGCGTCTACAACTGGGCAGAACTCGATAACTGGATGAGCAAAGCCCAAGCCCAGCACATGGACATTCTCTACACCATCGGCGACACCCCGAAATGGGCTGGTTCCATTCCTAAAGGGAGTCCTTGCGGTCCGACCGGATCCTATAGCTGCTCGGCCCCAACCGATTTGAACTCGGATGGCACGGGAGCCGACGCGTACTTCTCCGACTTCATCACTGCGCTGGTCACACGCTACAAAGGCCAGATTGCTTTCTACGAATTGTGGAACGAGCCTGACTGCACTTGCTTCTGGAGCGGCACCACCGCCCAAATCGTGCGCATGGGTAAGGACGCTTCCGCGATCATCCACTCCATCGATAAGAACGCGATCGTGATCAGTCCTTCGGCTCACGGTCCGACGATGGCAACGTGGTTCGACGGTTATGTTGCGGCGGGTGGAGCGGCAAATTTCACTGTCGTGAACGTCCACATGCGCGGCACTACCTCGACCAACAAAGACCCCGAGGCTTTCCTAACGATGTATAACGATGTGATTGCGGAAGTTCAGAAGCGCAATCTCACCAAAGACCCGATCTGGGATGACGAGCACGGCATCAAGCAAAACGAACTCAGCAATACGGAAGAGCTCGCCGGCTATGTCGCGCGATCACTCGCCCTCCGGGCCGGTGTCGGACTGCAGCGTCAATACGTGTACTCATGGGATCAGGGCGGCGGGGACGGACTCCAAGGCAACGAATCTGGAACGGCTTGGGATACAGTCGCCGGATGGCTCATCGGCCATTCCATCAGCCCCTGCGTTGCCAGTGGCACCGTCTATACCTGCGCGGTAGATGATGGTCAGATCGTTTGGGACACGGCGCAATCCTGCAGCAACAGCGGTTGCACCACCTCCAAGTACACCTATCCGTCGACCTACAAGAAGCAAACGGATATCTACGGTACGAAGACTTCACTGAGCGGATCAACGGTTGGAATCGGATACAAACCGATCTTCCTCACCGTGAACTAACTTCCGCAAGACCGCGCCCAGACATCGCAAGATGTCTGGGCGTTTTTTCTTGCGAATAAGAATCCCTTATGGTTTTGTCGTGATCGAGGCAGGCTGTTTCTTCTCTTCGTCTCGCTTGCGCATCGCCTCTTGCCCTTGACGCCTCAGCTGATCGAAGAGATAGCGGTGGCGGGCTGATTTCACCGCGTCCCCGCCAGGTTGAGCGTAAAGCACTCCCAGCCAGCGATGCGCAGCCGCGAGCCCAGGAAGAATCGTGAGAGAGGTTTCAAACGCCAGGATGGCTCGCTCGCGTTGGCCTAATCGGGCCAGTGCAATCCCCAAATTGAAATGGCCGAGCGGAGAGAAATGCTGCAGGCCGACGGCAATCAACGCCTCTGATGCAGCTTCCTCGAACTTCCGCTGCCGCAGGTAGACCATGGACAGTCCCACGTGCGCTTCGGGACTATCTCCATCGATTTCGAGCGCGCGATGGAACGCCCGTCCGGCATCTTCCACACGCTTGCAGCGCAAATACGTTTCCCCCAGTCGAAGATGGAGGTTCGGCAGATGCGGCTCCGCGGCTTCGGCGCGCAGCAGTGACGCGAGACCCTTCTCCGCGTTCCCGTCGGCCAGTTCGATGGTGCCGATCAACCAATCAGCCCACGGCCGCGATGCCGGTGCTTTGGCGGGCTCCGGCTTGGCATCTTGCGGTTGATCGCCATTCTTCTTTGCGCTCTGGGGCTCAAACTTGAGAACTTCTTCCAGAAGCGCTCTCGACTCGGGATTTCTGCCGAGCGACACATAACACTGCGCCAGTTGCAGCTTGAAGCGCATCTCCTCCGGCTTCTCGCGGCACAAGTCCTCGAGCAGCGGCTGCGCATCCTGGTAGCGCCGGCAATCCATGTAATCGCGCGAGAGGTTGTATTTGCATTCGCGGACCGCGCTGGCAACCGCCTTTTCCTGGCTCTCGGTTTGCGGCTGGATATATCCCAGGGCTACGAATTGTTCGAGTACCGCTTGCGCCGCCACCGGGTCCATCCGCATGTCCGACGAGTGCATTCCGCATTCGCCAGCTTCGTTTTCCCAGCTTGGAATCCGCTCGATCTCGGGAGTCTCCTCAAACGCCTGCACCAGGACGCGTCCATCCATGTCCTCGCCGACCGGCAATCCAAATAGAGTAAGCACCGTCGGGGTCACATCCAGAAGCGTCGCGCCGTAAACTCGTTCGTCTTTTCTGACGTGCTGCCCCTTCATGCAGAAAATACCGAAAGGCCGGTGCTGCAC
>Ga0187863_10003005_pt1 | contig 12632 bp, 15 predicted proteins | sample June2016WEW_11_1_FD_132975 | JGI IMG/M metagenome (GOLD analysis project Ga0187863, IMG submission 132975) | Peatland microbial communities from SPRUCE experiment site at the Marcell Experimental Forest, Minnesota, USA - June2016WEW_11_10 | ecosystem: Environmental > Terrestrial > Soil >...
CACCAGAATGCCCGACTGACGATCTATCGTCGAGAGCAGTTAGCCAGAAAAGTGATGGAAGAAGGGAGCACGCTGAAGCCTGGCTGCGGCCAGTTTCAGCGTGAGCGCGAAAACCGCCGCCAAATGGGTGCGGCGCTATCGCGAGGGTGGCCGGGGCGGACTGGCTGATCATAGCTCGCGCCCGCGTCGGATGCCGCGCCAGACGTGTTTTTCCTTAGAGCGCGTAACAAAACCTACCGAACCTGATCTTCGTCGGCGAAGTAGCGTGAACGGCGTATGGCCGCGGCGTTGCTTCCAGATCGGTTGTGGAATCTTGTCGAACCCTTCTTGCCGATTCTTGCACGGCGGCCACAAGGTGGCCGACCACGTGTTTCGGATCGCGCGTGCCTGACGGGCATCGTCTTCGTCCTTCGCAGCGGAATTCCCTGGCAGATGCTTCCGCAGGAACTCGGGTGCGGGTCGGGGATGACATGCTGGCGGCGCCTACGCGATTGGCAACGGGCGGGCGTTTGGGATCTGATGCACTTTGCACTGCTGGACTGGCTCGCGCGTTCCGACCAGATTGATTGGTCGCTGGCAGTCGTGGACAGTTGTTCCGTCCGCGCGGTCTGCGGCGGTGACCAGACCGGTCCAAATCCCACTGATCGGCCAAGCGCGGGAGCAAGCGTCATCTGATCTGCGACGGGCGGGGCGTGCCGCTCGCGGTTCGCCTGACCGGCGCCAACCGAAACGACTCGCAGGAGGCGCTGGCGCTGGTGGATGCGATTCCGCCACTCCAGGGCGCGCGGGGACGGCCGCGACGTCGCCCAGATTCTGTGGTGGGAGACCGCGGCTACGATGCAGAGGCCATCCGATCCGGGTTGCGAACTCGCGGCATCCTGCCACTGTTGGCGATGCGCCGTACCAAGCACGGCAGCGGTTTGGGAACTTGGCGCTGGGTCGTCGAGCGGACATTTGCGTGGCTCAATCAGTTTCGACGCCTTCGTGTCCGCTACGACAAGCGGGCCGACATTCACGAAGCGTTCCTCTCGCTAGGCTGTGCGCTAGTTTGTTGGCAGTCGCTGCGCAGGACGTGGAGGACCGCCTGAGCAGATCCGCTCTCTAGCTCCCATCGCCAGGTCGCCGTTGGGGGTAGTGGCGTCCGCCGCTGCTCTGGCTTCCGGAGACGGGACCCGGAGTCGATCGACCCTGCGGCCCTGCAGAGGATCTATTGCACTTGCGGTCCGAGCTCTAAAGACGCGCGACGGATCGCGCCAGAAAAACGACCCGTTCAAAGAGTTCGAGGAGCGGCGCGTTCTGTGCGCGTTCGCGTCGATGGGGGAGTGCCCGGCCGCTGTGCTGTGGGTTCGTCGCTCAGAGACCAACCGGCCGTCTAAATGCCTGCAGGACACGCGAGGCGAGCTCGCCCGCAAAGGCCTCACTCACCGGCGCATGTCCAATGATTCGCCGAAAATAAAGTGGTCCTGTCAGCGCGTCAATGAGCAGGTCGGCGTCGGTATCCCGAGGCAGTTCTCCGGCCGCGATGGCCTGTTGGATCAGGTCTAAATTCATGGCTCGTCGCGGCAGATAGAAACGTTCGAGGAAGAGTCGCCGAAGCACGGGATCTTCCTGAACATCACTGATCAGGCGGACGGCGACGGGTGAGTCCTTCGAATGAAGCCACTCCGCGCCGCGGACCACACTCTGATGCAGCCGTTCGAGCGCCGATCCCTCAAGCGGTGGCGCCAGCGCCGGCTTCACCCGCGCCAGAAATGCGTCGAGCATGACCGCCTCCTTGCTCTTCCACCAACGATACAGAGTGGCCGTGCTCACGCCTGCCTGCCTGGCCAATTCCTGCGCCGATACTGACGCAATCCCCCGTTTCTTCAGCAGACGGTAAGCCGCCCGGAGAACGGCTTGCTTTGAAGCGTCGCTTCGAGGTCGGCCGCGGGGGCGGGGCTTGGAGTTTCGTGATTTGCGCATCGGCACGGCCTGTTTACAGCGATTCGGTAAATACGACAATAGCAGTTTCGTTTTTAGTTGACGAGACCACTGCGCAGTGATTATAAACGAAAACATTCGTTTCGTTATTAGGGGGATGCCATGGCGCAAGTATGGTTGATCACGGGAAGCGCTCGGGGGCTGGGTCGGGCGATCGCTGAGGGCGTCCTCGCAGCTGACGACAAGCTGATCGCCACCGCCCGCAATCCACAGCAGCTCTCCGATCTGGTTGAGCGTTACGGCGACAACGTGCGCGCCGTCGCGCTGGATGTAACCGATGAGCGTGCAGCGATCGCGGCCGTCCAGTTGGCCGTTGACGTGTTCGGCCGCCTCGATGTGTTGGTCAACAACGCCGGCTATGGGAACCTTGCCGCGATCGAGGACACGACCATTCAGGACTTCCGCGCCCAACTTGAGACCAATCTCTTTGGCGTCGTGAACCTGACCAAGGCGGCCATCCCGGTGATGCGACGCCAAGGAGCGGGCCGGATCCTCCAGTTCTCGTCCGTGGGAGGACGCGTCGGCCCGATCGGGCGCGGCGCGTACGCGGCGGCCAAGTGGGGTGTCGAGGGCTTCTCGGAGGTGCTCGCCAAAGAGGTCGGGCCGCTCGGGATCAAAGTCACGATCATCGAGCCCGGGGGCTTCCGCACGGACTTCGCGGGATCCTCCCAAACCATTCTCGCGGACAATCCCGCCTATGCCTCGACGGTCGGAGCCGTCGCGCGGTTTCAGCGCGAGTACGATGGCGCGCAGCCCGGCGACCCGAAGAAGGCGGCGGCGGCCGTCCTGAACATCGCGCGTCTCGATGAACCGCCGATGCGGCTCTTGCTTGGGCGTGACGCCGTTCGTGCCGCGGCGGAAGCCGAGCGTACGCGCGCCGAGGCCGACAGGAAGTGGCGGTCGTTGAGCGAGTCCACGGATTTCATCGACGACGCCGGACAGACTTCCAATCCTGCCTCGCAGTCATCGTCGACCGGCGGTCGCGCCGATCTGAAATCCAGAACTTGGCTCATTACAGGCGCGTCGAGCGGGCTCGGCTATGCCCTCGCCGAGTTCGTGCTGCAGCGCGGCGATCGCGTCGTTCTGGCAGCGCGATCGATGAACAGCATGAGCGGTCTCGCCGCGCGTTACCCGGATAGGGCGCTCGCGATCGGATTGGACGTGACGCAGTCGCAGCAGCGGATCGCCGCGGTCGAGCGGGCGCAGGCGCACTTCGGCGGGATCGATGTGCTTGTCAACAACGCCGGCATCGATTTTCTCGGCGCCGTTGAGGAGCAGCGCGAGGAGGACTATCGAGCGCAGTTCGAGGTCAACTTCTTCGGTGCCGTGGCAATGCTCCGTCTCGTCCTGCCAGGCATGCGTCGCCGGCAATCCGGGACGATCGTGAATATCTCGTCCATGGACGGGATTGCGAGCCTGCCCGTGAACGGCTACTACGCGTCCAGCAAGTTCGCGCTCGAGGGCGTTACCGAATCCCTATGGCAGGAAATCGAGCCGATCGGCCTGCGGGCCTTCCTGGTCGAGCCCGGCTCCTTTCGTACGGGAATCGAGCAGCGCACGCGCTTTTCAGGAGAGCCAATCGAGGCATACGAGGCAACGTCGGGTGTGTTCAGGAAGATGATGACGACCGTTTCTCCTGACATGTTTCCGGGAGACCCAGTCCGCGCCGCCGCTGCGATCTATGAGGTCGTGGCATCGGAATCTCCGCGACATTGGGTGGTCCTTGGGAGCGACGCGCAACGAAGGATTGGGGCCAAACTCGATATGCTCCGCGCCGAATTTGAGGCGGGCGCCGACACGGCCCGAAGCACCGACTACCCTGGGAGCGCGAAAGCGATTCTCTGACCAGCGCCGACCGCCGGATCAAAAGGCAATTGTCGAGAGAATTTCATGAGGGGCGATGGTTCGTCGAACGAGGAAAGACTAAAAACCGGTCGGAAATATCGAACCGACCGGACAGAAGGAACAGCAGCGGTTCGCACCGGGTCAGGGTTCTGTTACAGGCTCTTAGTAGAAAGGGTTTTGGGTTTGCGCCGCCAGCGCTGGACCGGCTGCCGGATTGCCGGGACCGTCGGGCTGAGCCGGGCCACCATCAGCCGCATCCTGTGCCGGAACCGGCTCAGCCGCATGCGCGATCTGGAGCCGCGGCCTCCGGTCGAGCGCTACGAGCACGAGGCGCCCGGCGATCTGCTCCATCTGGATATCAAGAAGCTGGGCCGCTTCTCCGCGCCCGGGGCGCGCGCCCACGGCGATCTGAGCCGCCGCACGCGCGGCGTGGGCTGGGACTACGTGCACGTGGCCATCGACGATCACTCTCGCATCGCCTTCTCGGCCGTCCATGCCAACGAGGAAAGACTTTTCTCGAGGCTGGCTTCGTCTTCTACATTGAGGCAGGTTTGGGTGCGGTCGATTTGGCGCATCAGGCCGGTGAGGACGGTGCCGGGTCCTACTTCGATAAAGTGCGTGGGGGCCTGGGCTATCAGCAGGCGGATGGAGTCGAGCCAGCGCACGGCGCCGGTGACCTGGCGGATGAGGGCTTCGCGGAGCTGATTGGGGTCGGTGACGAGGGCCGCGTCGACGTTGACGGCGACGGGTACGCGGGGCGTTGCGAAGGTGAGGGCGCGGAGCAGCTCGGCGAGGCGATCCTGCGCCGGCTGCATGAGGGCGCAGTGGAAAGGCGCGCTGACCTGGAGCATGACGACGCGTTTTGCGCCGCGCTCTTTGCAGAGTTCGGCGGCGCGTTCAACGGCGGAAGCAGCGCCGGAGATGACGGTCTGCAGGGGCGAATTGAAATTGGCGGCGGAGACGATGTTGCGCGATTCGGCGGCAGCATCGGCGCAGGCGCGGGCGGTGTCTTCAGAGCTGAGGCCGAGGACGGCGGCCATGGCGCCCAGGCCTGCTGGGACGGCTTCCTGCATGAAGCGGCCGCGATGATGGACGGTGCGGACGGCGTCGGGGAAAGCGAGCGAGCCGGCGGCGACGTTGGCGGCATATTCGCCGAGGGAGTGGCCGGCGACGAAGGCGGGCGCGATTCCTTTTTCGGCGAGGACGCGCAGCGCGGCGACGGAGACGGTGCAGATGGCGGGCTGCTGAAATTCGGTGAGCTTGAGCTGATCTTCGGGGCCTTCGAAGCACAACTTTGAGATGGAGAAGCCGAGGGCGTCATCGGCTTCGTCGAAGGTGCGGCGGGCGCCGGGAAATTTTTCGGCTAAGTCCCGGCCCATGCCTGCGTACTGGGAATTTTGTCCTGGAAAAAGAAAGGCGAAATTGGTCATGACTCAGGGAAGGTTAGCAGGCGCAGGTTCCTTGCGTCAGCGATGGATTGGGAACGCGACGGGTGCGATCCCGGTCAGAGTCCATTTTGAAAAGTGGGGTTTAACTTTCCGGGGGTCTGGTGCGTCTATAAACCAGAGGCGCGCGGGGCGCCGCACTAACATGCTCACGCCCCTTGCTGCCCTCCATGAAAGCCCCGGTGGTTCGTGGGTCCGCCGGGGCTTTTCTTCTGGAAACAGACCTTGTAAAGCTAGGCAGAGGCAGCCAGGTGAGCCGGAGTCCGCGCCGCACTGCTCGCCACAGCGGGCGAAGTGTGATGCGTGAGCCGGTGCACGAAGTGGTACGGCGGCCAGGGACCGGATAGCTGCATCTGGCAATCCTTCATGAGGACGCTGGCGCTGGAGTATTTGTTTTGGTAGCGCTCTACGCCGGCGGAGTCGATGAGGTGGGCAATGTCGAGCAACATCTTGCCGGATTCGATGCGACGGCAGCTGACCTCTTCGGCCAACGGCAGGAACATGCGATGCATCTGGACGGTGACGGCGCGGGCTTTGGTCTGACGCTCGCGCTGCAGGGCCGCATTTTCGCGCAGGTTGGTGAGATACGCCCTGCCCACGGTGGGAACAGGTTCCGCGGAGTAGCGGCGGATCTGTTCGCGGCAGCCATCGTTGAGCATGACCTTGAGGTGCATTTCGGCCTTGCCGCGGAGGCGTTCGATGTTGGTGATGAACTGACGCTGGTTGGAGCGAATCGACCGGCGGAGGGCTTCATCGTCGGCGAAAACAGTTCCAAAACGGAACGGCAAAACGGTGGAGGTTTTGAAGCAGTCGGAGATGACGCGGGCGTGTTCGACGCCGGCTTGCTGGGTGAGGTTTTCCGCGGGAGAGTATTCGCTGACGATGACGGCTAAATCACTGGCTGGGTAGAGGAAGATTTGATTGCCCTGGATTCCCGTAACTGCTTCCATTGGAATTGGCTTACGGTGACGAAGCAGTTCGGGAAAGGCCTGTCTTTCGGTTATGCAGTAGGCATACCACGCCATATTGGGTCGCTCCGCATGCTGGATTGGCAAAAAGGTGGGAACATCAGCGTTGTGGGGATGGACATGGCAGTATTTCTTTGGGAACTAACTGAACTGCAACGTATGCTAGCCCCGCGAGTAAACGACTGGCAACAGGCGTACGGCGCAAGATGACGCGGGTTAGCTGTGCGATCCAAAGTAACTTTCACATTATGAAAAAAGTGTTTACCGTGCAAATATCGCGATTCAAATGCTCACTTTTGCAGTTCGAAAGACTAAAATTACGGCTCAATTGCGGTGAGGTCCTCGGGAAGGTCGAGGTCCAGCTCCCCAGCGGGCCAAGGAATTCCCTGGACTTCGGCGGCGTGGGCGCGGATGAGGTTTCTTGCACCGCGATCGCCGGAGCTGGCGAGGAGCGCGGAAAAGAGCTTCGCGGCGAAGATGGCGGGGACGCCTGCTCGTCGCGCATAGACCGAGGCGGTGATGGCGATGCGGCGGGCGGACTGATGGTGGGCCAGGAGGGTCCGCAGGTGGTCTGCAGCTAGTCGGGGTTGATCGCAGACGAGAACCAAAACTGCGTTGGGTTGCGGGTCCGTCTTGCGGAGCGCCTCCATACCGGAGCGCAGCGAGGCGCCCATTCCTTCCTGCCATTCGTGGTTGACGACGACGTCGACGTTCAGGCCGTGCAGCTCGGCGCGCAGGGTTTCGGCTTCGAATCCAAGGACAACCAAGACGGGTGAGCAGCCAGCCTCGAGAGCGAGGCGGGCGGTGCGGTGGAGCAGCGATTCGCCCTCGAGACGGACGAGCTGTTTGGGTTGACCGAGGCGTGTGGAAGCGCCGGCGGCCAGGATGACCGCGGCACAGCGGAAGTCAGGCATGAATGGAGGGCGTCGACGAGAGCTTGCGCGCCTCGCGTCCTGCAAAGACGGCCTGTAGTTCCGCCGCAATGGCGAGGGCAATGGCGGCTGGCGAGTGACCGCCGAGGTCGAGGCCGATGGGCGTGTGCAGGTGGGCCATGCATTCGGCGACGGTGAGGCCCAGTTCGGGGGCGATTTCGCCGAGAAGGCGCTCGGTGCGGCGGCGCGGTCCGAGGAGGCCGATATATTTAAGGTTCCGCGGAAGCAGGGCGCGCAAAGTCTCGCGGTCCTGCTCGTAGCTGTGGGTCATGATGACGGCGGCGTCGGCGGGATTGATGTAGGTGAGGGCGGCATCGAGGCTGCTGACGCGCGCGACGCGGGGAAAGCGCTCCGGGCGCGCGAGATTGGAGCGGTTGTCGGCGACCGTGACACGCCAGCCGAGGGACCAGGCGAAGTCAGCGAGAGGCTGGGTGTCGTCGCCGGCACCGAAGATGAATACGGCGGGGGGCGGGGCGATCAGCTCGACGAAGTATTAGGAACTATGCGATGAACTGCCGGTTTGGAGCGCCTCGCGGGCGAGGTCGAGGAGATCCGGGTCGGGGTGGTGCGCGTAGAGAGCCTCGCCTTCAGCATTGAGGATGAGCGCGGTGCCGGGAGAAACTGTGCCTGTATTGGTTACGATTACGGATCCGGTGCGGTCTTCGACGCTGCGACGGAGGGCGTCGAGAGCCTGAGCCGCAGGCTCGCCGCGTTCGAGGAGAACGAGGACGGTACCGCCGCAGCCGAGGCCGTAGGGCATGTCGCCGTCGTCATCGAAGAAGCTGGAGTAGCGCTGGAGGGAGGGTCCCTGGGCGGTAAGCCACCAGGCTTTTCTGGCGACTTCGGCTTCGAGACAGCCGCCGCTGATGGTTCCGGCGCGCTGGCCGGATGAGGTGAGGAGCATGCGGGCGCCGGGGCGGCGATAAGCCGAGCCTTCGATGGCGACGACGGTGGCGAGGCAAAAGTCTTCCCCGGCGGTGCTGGCGGGCTTCCACAGGTCGAGAATTTGCCGAAGTTCGGACGCCATACTGGTTAGGTGAAGATCAGAATACCCCCAGGAATGCAGTCGAGATGGGGAATTTCGGGGTTACGGTTGAGTCGGGGTTGGTGCTGCCGCCGTGGTGTTGTTTTTCTTTTTGCGGCGGCTGAGAACCATCTTGTTTTCGCGGATGCGCTGGGTCTCGGCGGCTTTATCGATCCTGCGCCAGAAGGCTACGAAGTAGTCGATCGCCGAGACGATGGAGACGGCAGCGGTGTAGTAGATGCCGACTACGGCGAAGAGGTCGACGGGCATGACGAACCAGCCGATGTGCCAGGAGTACCAGGCGTGATCGAGGGTGGCAGCGACGACGGAGACGATCTGGATGACGGTTTTGAGCTTGCCGACGTCGCTGGCCTCGATGGTGAATCCTTCAGTGGAGGCGATGGAGCGGAGGCCGCTGACGAGGAACTCGCGGCCGATGACGACCACGACGATCCAGGCTTTGACGACATGCGGATTGAACTCGACGAGGGCGACGTAGGCGGAGGTGATGAGCAACTTGTCGGCGAGGGGGTCGAGGAGCATGCCCATCGTGGTGATCTGGCCGCGGCGGCGGGCGAGGTAGCCGTCAACGCCGTCGGAAATGGAAAGGAGGATGAAGAAGAGGGAGGCGATGACTTCCTGTTCACCGTGGAAGCTGCCGTGTGGAAACCGGGGCGAGAGCATCCAGATGAGCACAGGAATGCAAAAGATGCGGCCCATCGTAATGGAATTGGGGAGGTTCACGCGGGATGCGCCCCTGTTGTCATTATGCACCAGGGAACGAGGGAGTTGCCGGGGCAGGATGCTCGCTGATGACCAGCAGTACCGCGGCCAAGGCGCCTGGGGGAGCGGTGGCAGGAGGGGTTTTTTGGGGGTCTGGATTACCCCGGTACTCCCGGTCGACTCCTGAAAAAAGAACTTTGGAATGTGCGCGATCCTTTGACTATATTGATGCAAGGACTCGCCCATGAATCGGAATGCAAGCGAATCGCCGGTCGACAGGCTGATCGCGCTGGCGCAGCAAAAGCCAGCGAGGCCGGGCGGCGGAGCCAGCGACGAACCGACCGAGCTGGAGACGGTGCCGCTCGGGCTGCCGTCGGCGAGAGAGCTGGAGCACAATCCTATGTGGAAAGCGCTGCTGCAGTTTCGGGCGTTCTTGCCGTATATCGCGCGACTGCTGGAGATGAGCAGCCCGCCGCAGCAGTCGACGGCGGTGTCGACCGAATTGCGGAACGAAGTGCGGCAGAGCGTGGGGGCGCTGGAGGCTTCGCATCGGGATCTTCGACTGGCGGTGCAGGACCAAACAGTCGAGATCAAGCGGATCGAAGAGTCGATAACGCGGACACGCGAGGCGTCAGAGCGGAACGCGGTGGAAGTGACGGAGCTGGCGGAAGACGTGCGGTCGATGCGATCGCTGGTGAAGGTGGCGCTGGGCATCCTGGTGATGCTGTTCGTGACGCTGATCGGGGTGCTGCTGTTCCTGCTGGTTCGGATCAGGCCGATGCTGCACTGATTCTTAGCGAGAGGCTATTAGCGAAAGACGATTAGCGAGAAACGTTCAGCGAAAAAGCGATTAGCCAGGAACGAGCGAAGGGCGAGCGAAAAGCGAGCCTAAGACGAGCAAAAGCCTGTTAACGAAAAACGTTCCAGTGAAAGACGAGCTGAGAAGCGGTCAGTGAGTGCGCCTTGCATTTGCCGGGTTTTCCTGCGGCGAGAGAGCTATACTGCGCGGAGAAACGTCGAGGTGATCGGAAATGTCAACGCTGAGCGTGCAGGAAGCAGAATTGCCCCTGGCGGCGGACGACTTCAGCGCGCTGGAAGAGCGGATTGTGCGCGCGGTGGAGCTGGTGAAACGTGAGCGCGCGGCGCGTACGGAAGCCGAAAAGGGTGCGGCGCGGCTGCAGAGCCTGATGGACGCGCAGGCAGCCCTCCTGGAACAGGCCAAAGAGCAGCTGCGGACGCTGGAACGGGAGCGCGAGCAGGTTCGGCAGCGGGTGGAACGGCTGCTGAAGCAGATCGACGAGATTGCGTGACCATGCCAGAAAACGACAACGCCATTACGGTGGAGATTTACGACCAGACGTACCGGCTGCACGGCAACGACCGCGAGTACGTGGAGCGGCTGGCGGCGACGGTGGATGCGAAGATGCGAGCGGTTGCGACGCAGGGGCGGACGGTCGACTCACTGCGGGTGGCAGTGCTGGCGGCGCTGAACCTCGCCGATGAGCTGGCGCGGCTCGAGGAGCGATCGGCGGTGGCGGTGAGTTCCGGAGACAGCGTGGCTTCGATACGCAGCCGCGCGCATTCGCTGAGCGGACTGCTGGACGAGGTGTTGGGCGAAGAGCGCAAGGCGGGATAAAACAGCCGGTAGCCAGGAGCCTGGAGCGGGCGGGTCGTGACTGGCGCTTGGTGGGTGAGGAGCGCGCGGGCATTTCGTGTCGTAGTTCACGGTTTCTTTTAGGCTCAGAATTCATGGCGAGAAGAGGGTCGAGTGACTCGCGCGAACGCGCTGGAGCTGCGGCGCCCGTATCTGATTCATGGGCTGGTGCTGCTCATCGGGTGGGGTATGTACCTGCTGGACCGGGACGACGTTCTTTGGCGTTTCATTCGGCATTCCTCTCACTCGCGGCTGCTGGAGCACCTCGGCTTCGGGTGCGCGGCGGCGGCGATCGGGCTCGGCATCCTGCTGGGTTGCTGGAGAACGGATCGGGACTACCGCGCGGAGGGGTGGACGCCGGGGGTGATCCGAAGAAGGTGCGCGGGGGAGATTCTGCACGGGATCGGGCTGGCTTCGCTGGTGCCGGTGGCCGGCTTTGTGCTGATCGTTTGCGGAGAAGCGATCCGCAGCGTGCGCTATGCCAAGCTGAAACTGCGGATTGCGCGGGAACATGGCGGCGGAGTGTCTGTTGCGGTTCCGCCAGGCCCGGCGTGGAAATGGCTGGTGCTGAGCCAGGCGGGCATGTGGTGCGCTTTTGTCTCGATGGTCATCTTCAGCATCGTGCTCATCGATCACGCGGCTGATCGAATGTTTGGGATCACGATGCTGGTTTCAATAGCGACGCGCGCAGCGCTGCCTCTCGACAACTTCACGCACGAAAACCACGTGGACTGAGGCATCGGCGCTGTATTTGTGACGAGCGGCTATGGGAGCCGGTCGCGGCGGCGTGATATATTTTGCGGACCTTCGCTCCAAAAGGATACGCACCATGAAGAGAATTGTATTTCTGCTGTGTCTGAGTCTTTCGGCCGGCGTGTTTGCGCAGAGCAAGCAACCACCGACAACACTGCGCGGCGTTCTGCTGGAGCAGCTGCATACCACGCACGATGAAGAAGACTGGTTTGTCCCGGCGAAGATCGCGGTGGCGGGACTGACGGCAGAGCAGGCGAAATGGATGCCACCGGGCGGCGGGCACTCCGTAGGGCAGCTGGCGTATCACATCTGGTACTGGGACAACCGGTCGCTGCAGCAGTTCAAGGGGGAGAAGCCGGCGCCGTTCGACGGAAACAACAACGAAACTTTCACCGACTTCAACGCAGCCCAGTGGGAAGACCTGCAAAAGAAGCTGGACCAGGTGCTGACGGACTGGGAGAAAGCGGTGGACGCGGCCGACGACCAGAAGCTGGCGGCGAATGCGTCGCTGATCGCGCATGTGGGAGCGCACAACGCTTACCATCTTGGGCAGATCCTTTACGTGCGCAAGCTGGAGGGTGTGTGGGACCCGAGCAAGGGTGTGAAGTAACAAGCTGTTTTCGGGCGCTGCGCAATCCGATCGTGTGGGTGTGGTCGTATATCTGACAGACATGCGACCGCGCTCGATCCTTTTCGCCGTGCTGCTCACGTTGCTGCTGGCCGGGCTGGCTCTGGCTGAGACGCCGGAACCACAGCTATCGTGGCAACCGTGGTCCGATGGAGTGTTCGCGCAGGCGCGGGCGGAGCACAAGTTCGTGCTGCTGGATCTGGAGGCGGTTTGGTGCCACTGGTGTCACGTGATGGACGACGTGACGTACAAGGATCCCATCGTGGTGCGGCTGCTGCGCGAACGTTATTTGCTGGTGAAGGTCGATCAGGATTCGCGGCCGGATATTTCGAATCGCTACCAGGATTATGGCTGGCCGGCGACGGTGGTGTTTGCGGGGGATGGGTCGGAGATCGTCAAGCGGCAGGGATATATTCCGCCGCGGCCGATGTCGTCGATGCTGCAGGCGATCATCGACGATCCATCGCCGGGGCCCAGCGTGGTGAAGGAAGCGGCGTTTCACGCGGCGACGACTTCGGCGATCCCGGCGGCGCTGCTGGAACGCGTGCGCGGCGGATACGAGAAGCAATATGACAAGGCCGCCGCGGGGTGGGGGTTTGGGCACAAGTATCTCGATGGCGACTCCGTGGAGTACGCGATGCGGTTGGGCGCGCGCGGGAATGCTGTCCTGGACAAGCGCG
>Ga0187863_10003006_pt1 | contig 12629 bp, 11 predicted proteins | sample June2016WEW_11_1_FD_132975 | JGI IMG/M metagenome (GOLD analysis project Ga0187863, IMG submission 132975) | Peatland microbial communities from SPRUCE experiment site at the Marcell Experimental Forest, Minnesota, USA - June2016WEW_11_10 | ecosystem: Environmental > Terrestrial > Soil >...
AAGGAACGACCGCCGGGCCATCAAGGATTGCAGCCATTTTCGACTCATGAGACCTCCATCTTACCTGCCAATTGGAGCGATATCTTTGTACACCCACCGGAACCGCAGATCGTGATCCGAGAAGCGGCAGGTGAAACGCAAGATGAAGAGGCCGCTCTCGCTTGCTTCCCGTTTATGCCGTTCTTGCGGGGTTCCATGGGAACGCAGAATGAATCACTTACGTACTTGCAACGGGCTTGATGGTTCGATTCCACCCTTTGCTCAGGGCCCTCTCAGACCGGACAAGTTATCCCAATTTTGGAGGTTGCATTCAAGCGAAAAGGCGAGTTACCATCTGCGCGATATTGGCTTGTCGCTCTGAAAGTATGCCGCTTTCGAAAGTTGCAGGGCTCAAATCGCTTTCGTTAGCCGCGGGACTCTTCGTCCTTTGCTGGTGTGAGAAAAAAGATGGCGATATGAAACGAGGCAGAAATGAAGACAACGATGCGAAGTTTCTTCTTGGGTTTCCTGGCAATCCCGCTCCTAGCCGTGAGCCTGTTCGGGGCTGACGCAACACTCCGAGGCGTGGTCACCGACACCTCAGGGAAACCCGTGCGGGGAGCAATCGTCAAAGCGACCCTCGGACCCAAAAGCATCAGCCGCTTCACGCAGACGGACGGCCGGTACGAAATTCCAGTCACAGCGGGCAGCTATCAGATGTCGGTGGATGCATACGGATACGGCGTGAAGTTTCAGACGAAAGACACTGCCCAGGCTGGCGACACAAACTTCACTCTGACACCGAAATGGGACGTAACGCGCCTAACAGGAGCCGACATCACGCCCCTGATCCCGAGCGATGTACAAGGGAATCTTCTCAGAGCCGTGTGTCTGGAGTGCCACGATTTCAGCGTCGTGATCCATCGGCGCGGAATGACCTCCGCCGAATGGCAGAGCTTCCTTCCGGATATGCCCGCCGGCAGGCGTGCCCGGCGCAACTACAGTCCAGAGGAATTAGCGGCTCTCGGCGCGGCCCTCGAAAAATATTTTGGGCCGGAAGCCAAGTATTTTGGACCCGAAGCGGAGCCGCCAACGCAGGAGCAGATCAACCACCCTGCGGTTGCGCCAGCCGTATTGAAGGCCACCTACCGCGAGTACCAGATCCCGACGGGCGTGCAGGCCGTCCCGCACACGGTCTTCCTCGACCACGACTCAAAGACCGTGTGGTTTAGCGAAATTGGACTTCGCGCGAATAAGGTCGCGCGATTCGATGTCGCCACCGAAACCTTCCAGGAATTTCCTTCTCCAGTGGAAAAATCCGATCCTCACAGCGGCGTCGTAGGTAAAGATGGACGCGCTTGGTTCACCTTGACGACGCCGGGGCTTAAGATTGTTTCGGTTGATCCCGAGACAAACAAAATCGCACTGTACACAAATCCGGAAGATAAAGGCTCAGCCCACACGATGATCATGGACAAGGAGGGCAACCTCTGGATCTCCGGTCACGGCACGGATTCCGCTGTCGCCCAGGTGTGGTGCTTCAACGTGCAGACCGAGCAGTTCAAAGCCTACAAGATTCCCAGCCCGGCCCAATATCCTGAGAATTCAAAAGGCACCTGGGAAAAATTTGAGGAGAACAAATTTGTAAAGTACGGGACCTATCATCTGGGGTTTGATTCGAAAGGCATCCTCTGGACGAGCACCCTGGAGGCCGGCATAATTTCTCGGCTCGATCCCGCTACAGGTGAAACGAAACAGTATTTCCCGCCGGGCGTTTCGGGAATGCGCGGAATGGCCGTTGATGCGCACGATAACATCTGGTTCTCGGATTTTTACAACCATCACCTGGGCATGCTGGATCAGAAAACGGGAACTTTCAAGATGTATCAGCCGCCCACCCGTGGCGCTGGTGCCTACGGCATCGTTGCTGATCCGAAGACCGGTTACATATGGTATGGGGACCAGATCGGAAACTACATCACCCGATTTGATCCGAGCACCCAGCAGTTTGCCGAGTATCCGATTCCCACGCGCGGCGCGATCCCTCGTTTCATCGATCTCGACAAGGATGGTCGCATCTGGTTTGGCGAATGGTGGACGGGCAAAATTGGCGTGCTCGACCCTGAAGGCGGCACCAGGTCGCTCGCTTCACGCTAGGGAGTTCATCGAGATTACCGGTTGCGGAGGCCGTACTGGTTTGTTTGTCTTAAACTGCACCTGATGCAACCGCATGAGGTTGTAGGCCGAGCGCCATCAGTAAGAATTGTTTTCTAGCGGGCCGTCCGCGATGATAGAACCTTCGCACCCCACGATTTGCCAAGTGAATGATCAAACCGAGAGCGCGAAATGATACTCCCGAGGGGGTTTCGAACCATTCTGGCTGGCCTGGTGCTGTTTTTTCTTGGACCGATGAGTCAGCGTGCGTCGGCTCAATTGGACTTGGCCGGGCAATGGGCTACGCTACAGCATGAGGATCAACCGGAACGAGCACAGGGTCCAGAGATCGGTGACTATACGGGAATGCCGATCAATGATGCGGATCGCTTGAGGGCAGACTCGTGGGACGCACAGATGTCGGATGTCATTGAGCATCAGTGCGAACAGCACCCAGCGGACTACGGCGCAACCAATCTGCAGATATTTTCGGATGTGGATCCTCTTACCCAGTCAATCACGGCTTGGCACACGGTAATGCAGCACAATAGCGCACGGCGAACAATTTACATGGATGGCCGACCGCATCCGCCCGAGTACGCGGCCTTTAGGAGGCAGGGTTTTTCCACCGGCGAGTGGGTAGCGGACATGCTGAAGGTGACGGTGACCCATCTCAAAGAAGGGTACCTGCGGAAGAATGGTCTCGCGCGCAGTGATAAAGCTATCGTGACCGAGTACTATGCGCGGCACCACCAGTACCTGACGGTGGCCAGGATCGTAGATGACCCGGTCTACTTGACGGAGCCGTTCATTCGAAGTTTCAACTGGGTGTTAAACGAGAACATTCACCTCGCGCCGAACTATTGCATCCCGAGTGAGCTGGTAGCTCGCCCGAAGGGTTGGGTGCCGCATCATTTGCCAGGCACCAATCAATATCTTACGGAATTTGCATCCAGGTGGAGAGTGCCGGTAGAAGCGACGCGAGGCGGGATGGAGACGATGTACCCCGAGTATCAACGAAAATTGGCGACCATGCCCGAGCCACCCACGTATGCGGAGTATAAACAAAGATTGGAAAACAACTCCCCTTCGCGCGGCCTTTCGGACACGAAATAAATAATGACAACGAATAAGGTAAGAGCTTCCCTCTCCAGGGCATTGCGCTTATTCATCTTGTTAATCGGAGCGGCGAGCCCTCTTTCGGCGCAGGAGGGGAATCGCATCCAGCAATCTCAGAACGGTGCTCCGCAAGATACCAACGACAGCGGGAGAGTCCATGTACTCCCTGTGCAGGGTAGGGTGTACATGCTGGTCGGTGCGGGCGGGAACATCACGGTCCAAGTGGGTGATGAAAATTTGTTCGTGGTAGACACAGGGTACCCGCAGAAGAGCGACGAGGTGCTCGCGTCGATCCGGAAAATCTCGAACAAGCCAATCCTTTTCATCGCCAATACAAGCGGGGATGATGACCACGTCGGGGGGAATGCGAGTATCTCGAAAGTGGGCTGGGCGCTCCCTGACGAGAACTCGGTGGTAAGCGACCTTGGACTCTCCCTTCCACCGGGAGCGTCGATCGTCGCCCATCTCAATGTGCTTAACAGAATGAGTGCTCCAACCGGCGAAGAAATCCCCACGCCGTCAGCCGCCTGGCCTGGCATCACCTACGAGACGGTGGATTTAAAGCTCTACAACAGCGAGCCGGTCATTATTCACCACATGCCCGACGCGCACACCGACGGAGACAGCATCGTCTTTTTCCGCGGCTCGGACGTTGTAAGTACCGGCGATCTCTTCACGCCCACGCATTACCCGGTGATCGAGGTGGGGAAAGGCGGCAGCCTTGAGGGTCTTATCAGCGCATTGAACGACATCATCGACCTCCTGGTTCCCAAGGAATACGAGGAGGGAGGAACGTATGTCATTCCAGGACACGGGCGGCTGTGCGACCGAAGCGATGTCTCGGACTACCGCGACATGGTGACGATTATTCGCGACCGGATTCAGGTCATGTTAAAAAAAGGGATGACGCTCGATCAGGTGAAAGCGGCGAGGCCCACGCTCGATTACGATGGAATCTATGGCGTCGATGCTGGCCCGTGGACAACGACCAATTTTATCGAGACAGTTTATCGGCAACTGAGTAAGGACAGCAGCCCACAAGCGCCAAGAGCAGGCAGCGGCCGATGATGCGTGACCACATTTTTCAGAGATGCTTACTGCGACACCTTGCGATCGCGGGCCTGGTGTTACTCGCCATCGGCGCGTCGGGCAAAACCGGGGCTGCGCAAGGACACCAGGGCCAAACGCCGCCGACCCCGAAAGACGGAGCCTTGATCGATCTCACGGGCTATTGGGTCTCAATCGTTGACGAAGACTGGCGCTGGCGAATGCTGACGCCGAACAAGGGCGACTACGCGAGCGTCCCGCTTAACGCGGAGGGGCAGCGCGTGGCGGACACTTGGGATTCCGTGAAGGACGAGCGCGAAGGCAATCAGTGCCGGGCCTATGGCGCCGCCGGTATTATGCGCATACCCGCGCGTTTGCATATCACATGGGCTAATGACAATACCTTGCGGATGGACACCGATGCCGGGATGCAGGCACGGCTCTTCCACTTCGATGGTTCGAAATGGCGGGGTGGTGTTCCTCAGTGGCAGGGAGATTCTGTTTCGAGCTGGGAAAAGATGTCTCAAAGAAAATACACTGTGACTTTAGGAGGAGCGGTCCCGGGCAAAGGTGGGACGCTAAAAGTCGTCACCACGCACATGCGCCCTGGATACTTGCGCAAGAATGGTGTGCCGTACAGTGGGAATACAGTTCTGACCGAATACTACGATCGCTTCGACTATAAGGACAATGCGTATCTATTAGTGACGTCAGTGGTTGACGATCCCGAATATCTTACGACCGCCTTCGTCACAAGCGGGCAATTCAAACGTGAGCCGGATGCATCGAAGTGGGATCCCTCCCCATGCCGCCCTCTATGGCCGCAGCCGCGGGTTGGAGTCTTTTAGTCCTTGAGCCGAGATGGGTCATCTGCAAAGACTGCTGAAGCTGGCAGAATGGCGGGATCGGCCATCGCGACGCAGCGCGCATCGGCCTCAAAAATCTCCCCGAGAAAGGGCCAGATCTCTTCGAACAATTGGGGCTCACGGACGAGCGCGTTATTATCGATTGCTTGCGTCCAGGGATCTATGCCACGAAGACTGAACTCGCGACTTACGAAGGGAGGTTTAGTGACAGCCGAGAGTGGGAGAGGATCACCCCACTAGGCACAAGTACCTGGACACCTATTTCACCCTCAGAGGCCACATCAACCAGTACGCCCCGTAACTCCGCTGATGGGCGGACGGCTCATGATGCCGGTGAGGCGATTACCATCGACCTGGGGCGCGTTAGGCCCGATCTGGCGCGAACCCTACTGGCCGGTGCTGAAGCCAATCGCAGCCCTGATGAATTGGCTGGCGAGAATGACCCAGATCCAGAATGAGCAGTACGCAAATGGAAGCGATGTCGAAGATTGGCCGGTTGCTGGCGAGAAGCAGCGGTGATCATCGCGATCGTTTCCGCGTCCTTCTCCTGCTTAGCCAGGCGGATTCTACTATTATAGAGGACAGCGGGGCGCGAAGGTTGCCTCTGATTGCCGCAGTGCTGGCGCTGATCGATGGGCCGTTGAGAATAGCGCTCGGCCATTTGCGCAGCTCAGCCGCGCCCGGGAAAACACCAACGAGATGAGAGCGCGCGTAGGGTTGCGGTTGTCGCGACTGGCGAAATTAGAAGTTCCTAGGGCATCGGCTGCGCGTTTATGCAGGTTGGAGAATTTGAAGTAGATCGGATAGAGTCTGCCTAGAGGAGGGATATTATGAGTTCTACCGCACGCGATCAGGTTTCGCCTGAACGCATTTATCAATTTGCGTGGGGATATTCCGCGCCACTGATTCTGGAGGCCGCGATTCGCAACCGCGTCTTTGATGTTTTGGATGAAGGGCCCAAGGCCGTTGCGCAGGTGGCCGCCGCTACGGGCGCATCCAAGCGAGGTCTCACGATTCTGATGAATGCCCTGGTCGGATTCGAATTTCTGAGCAAGGATGCAGAACAGCGTTACGCTCTGACGCCGGAGAGCGCGACTTTTCTGGTAAGCACCAAGCCCAGCTTCCAGGGCGGCATCATTAAGCACTGCAGCGAGCAACTCATTCCTCAGTGGTTGCACCTGAATCGAATCGTCGCCACCGGCACCCCCGCACAGGCGGTCAACTCGCAGCAAGGCGCGGAGTTCTTCGAAAGCTTTGTGGCCGATATCTTTCCCATGAGCTACCAAGCGGCACAGGTAGCCGCTGGCGCGCTCGGGATCGAGAACTCCACGGATCCGGTGAAGGTGCTCGATATCGGCACGGGTTCGGGCGTCTGGGGCATCGCGATGGCGCAGAAGTCGCCCAAGGTGACCGTGATCGCGGTGGATTGGCCGAACGTTTTCAACGTCACTCGCAAAATGACACAGAAGTTCGGCGTAGCAGACCGTTTCCAATACGTGGCCGGCGACCTGGCAGAGGCCGACTTCGGCAGTGGCTACAGCGTCGCCACCATCGGCCATATCTTGCACAGCGAAGGTCGGGAGCGCAGTCAGCACTTGTTACAGAAGGTATCCAATGCTCTAACGCCGGGCGGCACGGTAGTGATCGCGGAGTTCCTGGTGAACCAGGAGCGCACGAGTCCCTTGAATGGCCTGATCTTCGCGGTGAACATGCTCGTCAACACCGAGGAGGGCGATACCTTCAGCTTCGATGAGATTCGCGGCTGGCTGGAAGCGGCAGGCTTCACGGACGTGCGATCGCTGGAAGCGCCTTCGCCCTCGCCGCTTATTCTCGCAACCAAGAAGTGACGCTTGCCTTAGGATCGCTTTCGCCTGCCTCAGGCAGCAGCTTCTTTCCCTCGAAATACAAAATTGAGATCACCGGACTTAGCCCCTTAGCTCATTCCTGTTGGTAATACTTTCGGGATTGGCGACAATCCTTCCACATTTCCCAAAGAGAACTGCACTTTCACTCGAAAATAGCGTAGCCATCTGAATTGCAAACATATATCGCCTTGAAAAAACTGAGCGGCAGCAGACCATCCACTCCCGGCTCGGACCGGTTCGGAATCGCAACAGCGTTTCCACGCCAGATCGTCCGGCCTCCAATGACGAGGGATTTGTTGGATAACATTCCGACCGGCTGCGAACCCGCGACTGTCCGCCATTCGCGCTTACCACCGAGACCGATGTCTGGTTCGACACCGAATAGAACTAACTGGGCTGAGCCCGAATCCACGATCAGATCGCCGAGGCTGGTGGCAACAGCCAATCGGCCGTTGATCATCCTGAGCGGAACGCCCCTTCGGTCGGGACCCTGCTGCTTGCCGAACACGAGCCGCTTGCCCCTCAAGTCGAGGGTGTAATCGAATTGGGAAAGAAACGACTGGCCCAGCACACCCTGAACGTCCGGCCAGAAATTGTGGATGGCCTCCAGTTCCGAATACAGGAACTTCTGCCTGTCCACTTTGACTGCGTCGAGCACAACTTCGTTCCCGTCGCTTTCCGGAACCGGGAGCTTGCCGGTCGCTGTAGTGAGGTCTACCTGGAACGCAGCAGTCAGTCCAATCGCTTGAGCTAAATTCGTGTCGATGAGGTTTACGTTCGTCCCAGTATCCACAAGAAATCGGTACGGCCCATGCCCATTCACATAAACTCCGTCAGCAATGGGCCGGCCTTCCCGAACCCGTAAGTTCACGGCATTGACTGCCGGGCTCGATGCTAGAATCAACGCGCCAATCAGGATTGTGTGCCTCATGCGGGCACGCTATGTCTAGGCACCTCCTTGAGTCGTGATCGGGTTCGGAAGATGTTCTGATCGCGGGGTGAAGAAATCATGATGGAGCCGGCAAAGGGGCGTTACCGGTTCGATGACTTCGAGCTAGACGTTGAGAACCTGCGGCTGACCGCTCTCGGAGAGAGCCTCCCGCTGGAGCCTAAGTCTTTCCGGCTGTTGCAATTCCTCATTGAAAGCCGTGGCAGGGTGGTGTCTAAGGAGCAAATTGTCGCGATCGTCTGGCCCGGCACTTTCGTGTCCGATAACTCCATTACTCGCGCTGTTACGCAGATACGGAAGGCGCTGCAGGACGATGCCAGGGAACCGAAGTACATTGAAACGGTTCCCACCGTCGGCTATCGCTTTATCGGAGATTGTAAACAGGAACAGGACCCGACCGCCGCGCCTGATGCCCCAGGGGGACGACGAAAGCCGGCGAACCTGCTACTGTTTGCCGTTGGCGCATGCTTGGCACTAGCAATAGCGGCTGGGCTCTGGTGGACTATGGCAAGCCCTACCTCCTTGGTTCCCTATCCGTTGCATGTGATCCGCGTCTCGAAGCTCACCAGCTATCCCGGGGACGAGAGAGAGCCCGCTATCTCCCCAGACGGATCTTACGTTGCGTTTTCGTGGTCCGGACCAGCGGGAGACAATTACGACATTTACGTCGTGCACTCAGGAGGTCAGCAACCCCTCCGGCTAACCCAGGACCCGGCGCCCGATTCTTTCCCGGCTTGGTCTCCTGACGGGAGTCAGATCGCCTTCGTCAGGCGGAATGGTAGCATGGCCGACATCATCGTCGTCCCTCCCCTCGGTGGATCGGAGCGAACTCTCCACCGGTTTTTCAAGATCGGCCCCGACCTTGATTTCAGCCAGCATCCGGTGTTGGCTTGGAGCCGAGACGGCAAATCGATCATCTACAGCGGCCCATCCCGGGCGGGAGAAGAGTACCAATTGTTTCTGTTGTCGGTTCAAACCGGTGACGTGCGCGCAGTTTCCTCGCCCGATTCGGACTTGCCCGGCGATTCCTCGCCGGCACTGTCAGCGGACGGAAGGTCTCTCGCATTTGTGCGCTATCTGGCGCCCCGGAACGGCCGCCTTCTGATTCAACCGCTGGGTATCGGGACGGTTCCGAGCGGGAATCTTATCGAAGTAATGACATCCGGTCTCGGGCTGCGCTCCCCGGCTTGGTTGGAGGATGGAAAGCAGCTCCTGTTTGCGGATGCCACTCAGATTTTCGAGTGGGACCGGGACCAAGGGGCGGTACAAATTTACGCCGCCGCCGGCTTTCTGGGAGGACTCTCACTGGGGCCAAAGAGACCCGACAACACCTGGCGCGTCGTGGTCGCTAGCGAAAAAGAAGATCCCGATATTTGGGAGATCCCCCTCAATGCGGGAGGCAGGAAGTCTACCGGGCCCCCTAAATTGCTCATCCGGTCCACTGAGGACGATAGCCACCCCGAGTACTCACCCGACGGCCGTCAGATAGCATTCAACAGCGGTAGGAGCGGATCAGATGAGCTATGGATCTCGGATGCGGACGGTGGAAACCCGCGGCAGCTATCGCACCTAGGCGCGCACGTCTTGAGCTATCCCAAATGGTCCCCTGATGGTAAGCAGATTGTATTTCACGCCCGAGTACCGGACATTGCAGAGGTCTACGTCGTTGACGTGAACGCTGGAGTCCCCAAGCAGATCACTCACGAAAATCCCGGGTTGGCAGTAGCCACTTGGTCCAGGGATGGGCGATTCATTTACGCCTCCACTCTGGTGGGCAAAGCCGTGTCCTACCGTATCCCCGCCGGTGGAGGGGCGATGCAGCGCCTGTGGGAGGGCGACGAAGTTTTGGAGAGCGCCGACGGCAAATATATTCTCTACTCCAAGACGAATTCGTCGGGACTTTTTCGCCGGTCTGTTGAGGGTGACCCGGTCAAGAATCGGGAAGAGGTGATTGTGCCGGATTATTGGCGCGTTGCCCAACTTGGCGGATATGTTCCGGTGGCCGGTGGGATTTACTATGTCAGCGGAGATGCGCAAGGCAGGCCCAGCCCATTCCGGTATTTCGACTATGCTTCGCGCACGTCGATAGATGTAGCGCCCGCCGTTCCGGGCCTCGGAAGAGGATTCACTGTCTCTCCGGACCGGCGGACCATGGCGTTTGCCGCGACCTCGGAAGCCGGTGGCGATCTACTGTCTCTCGAACTGCGGTAGTCGGCCCGTTCCTGGGAAATCTCTACAGGAGATCCTATGCGCCAGCCGCCCGCGCCCTCGAAGTTTTCCTCCGTGGCTCTCCGTCAAAAGGTTGCACATCGTTGATCGCGTATATGCCTTCAGACTCGCACAGCGTGCAACGTAGCGCGAACGCACGGGCCGATCGCGGCGAAGGTCCGATCGAGATTCTCCACAGCTTGACTAAATGCGTTCAAGCGATTGTTGGTAGATGTCGGTGGGGGTGTCGCCGAGACGAGGCGCATGCGCCTTGCCCGGCGGCGGGAACTCACCTCTGACGTGGCGACCTTGATTCCATCCCTGCATGCTTCGGAGCACCATTCGCCGGACTCGCCGCTTCTCGTCCAACGAACCGCGCCGAGTAATCGCCCACACTTGTCGCAGGCCTCGGTAATCCAAATGCCGTGCGCCCGCAAAAGCGTGTGGTTTTGCCCCTCGGTAAGTTTCATGGGGGTACACCCATTTCTGAATCGCCAGCGTACTTCCCGGCGCGAGCTGTAAATTCCGACAGTGCTGGTGAAAAAAGTTGGGGCCAACTTGGGGCCAACTTGGGGCCAAAACTAGGGCCAGACCGAAGGCAGGCGTACTGAAGAGTAAGGTCGGCAGATTCAACGGTGACCGACCCGAGACATAGGTGACAAATCGTTCCGGACACATGGGTTACACTTTCCCCCTTTTTTTCAAAGGGGGAGAGCGGGGATGCCATGGAAGGGCCGGACGGTTATGGACGAGCGCATTCGCTTTGTTGCCCAATTGCTGGAGGGAGAGTCGATGACCCTCCTGTGCCGAGAATTCAATATTTCCCGTAAGACCGGTTACAAGATCTTTGACCGTTACAAGGAGTGTGGCCTGGAGGGAATCTCCGACCGCACACGGCGGCCTCACCGCTACGGTAATCAGCTGCCGGTGCAGGTGGAGACGGCTATCCTGACTCTGAAGCAGGATAAGCCTCATTGGGGAGCGCGGAAGATCCGGGAAAAATTACTCCGTCGCTTTGCGAGCGAGGTCAAAGTTCCCGCGCAAAGTACCATCCATGCAGTGCTCGACCGCCATGGTCTGGTCAAACGCATGGGGCGCCGACGCGGACGTGCGGAAGGCACAGCCCTATCGCTGGGACAGAAGCCCAATGAACTCTGGTGCACCGATTACAAAGGTGAGTTCCTACTAGGCAATCAGAAATATTGCTATCCGCTGACCGTCACCGATCACGCATCGCGGTATCTACTTCTCTGTGAAGCTCTGGAGTCCACACGAGAAACGCTGGCGATTACGGCCTTTGAGCGTCTGTTTAAGGAACGTGGTCTGCCGAACTCGATTCGTTCCGATAATGGCACACCCTTCGCCTCCGGTAATTCGCTCTTTAATCTCAGCCGCCTTTCGGTCTGGTGGCTTCGGCTGGGCATTCAAATCGAAAGGATCAGGCCTGGTCATCCCCAGCAGAAAGACTACGCTTCACACTGCACCTCCTCGATACGTTGCGATACGACCCTGGTTACGGATCGCTGGGATAGTTTGACGCCTTGTGCTTTCCGTGGCGGGTTGGCGCCCGGGTGCTCGTGCAGACGATCGTTCTTGTCGTTGTAGGCGTGACCGTGAATCAATCCATGTCGGTCCCATATTTTGACTTGTTGTGGGCAGATTCCAAGCAGCGCGGCCATTTCCTTGAGAGTCAGCATGCCTGCTTTTCGTAACCGATCATAGCGCGGCATGAGGGCATAACTCCGCTGGATACGAGCGATGATTCGAGAGGTGAACGCTTTGCTCTCGCCAGAACGCATGCCGCGCTCGTTCAGTATGTCGGCAATCTGTGGATAGGTGTGCTGATCGAGCAGTTGGTCGATCTCCTTAACCACGTCGGGGCTCGTTTGTCGCTGCTGCCATGAGTTGAGAGGTAGCGGCAAAGTAAGAGTTCTTGTAGCCCCGCCCTTAAAACGAACGTGCAGCGTAATTTGTTCTTCGCGAAGTACGGTGATGTCTTCCAGCAAGAGACGGGTCATCCGTTTGCGCTCGCGGTCCGGCGTGCTGGGGTCACGCCAGAGCGCAGGAAAGTTTGTGGATAGGGCGAGAATCGCAGCCCGCTGTGGTTCGCTCAAGATCTTTCGATCTTGCTCGCGCTGACGCTCGCGTTCTTGCTGTGTCTCGCTCAGTGTGCGGAGTTTGCCGTTCCACTCGGCTTCGAGTGAGTCCGCAACTAATCGGTTGTCGGGATCGACTCGCATGTAACGCCGACGCGCCAGGTCCACTTCATATTGCGCCCGCTCCACCTGTTTTTGACGGAGCCGGTCTGCCTCCTCGATCCGACACTGCAGTTCTTGCTGGACGCTGAGTGCGACCTCGAGCGCCACGGGACTCACCGCGTCCACCAACAGTTCGCCCATGGCTCGATCGATGCCCGCCCCGGGGATCCGCTGACACTTGGGC
>Ga0187863_10003008_pt1 | contig 12625 bp, 17 predicted proteins | sample June2016WEW_11_1_FD_132975 | JGI IMG/M metagenome (GOLD analysis project Ga0187863, IMG submission 132975) | Peatland microbial communities from SPRUCE experiment site at the Marcell Experimental Forest, Minnesota, USA - June2016WEW_11_10 | ecosystem: Environmental > Terrestrial > Soil >...
ACCAAGTGTATCTACACTAGAACTGTATGTGTGGATTCTTGGTGCAACCTCATTGGCACTATATGTACTTAGATTCAACCCTTGTGCAGCAAATGACATTTTCTTACATCCTTATGTTCGGTTTATTTACCTTCAATGTTTCTGGAAAAACTAGACAATATCAGATTCATTGCAGAATATCTTGAAGAAACCACGATTATCTACAACCGTTGCTCCTGCGAAGAATAATCCGTTAACGAACCAGGTAGTTTCTCTTGGTAAATAGCTAACCTCGGTACGCATGTCTTGTCCGATCGCCATACCAACCGCCATTTTGTGCCAAGCAAAACAAGTGCGAACACTTTGATTTGGGTGAGCAACAGTAGCTGTATCGTTCACTGGTAGGATATTCACTGGTAAACCGCCCTCAGTCATTGATGGCAATGTGCGAACATTCATACCTAACAATTCTTTGTAGTTTAGCGAACCATCAACTACAGCATCATTTGATGTGTAGAATCTGCTGATGATACGTTGATCGTTTAGCAAATTACGTAAATTATTGCCAGACATTGCTACAAATCTTTCACCAACAGGTACTGCATCTTGATCAAAGTACTGCACAATATTGCGCAACTTTGAGTAAGTCATGTTGGTTGTTCCATCGTTAGTTAATGCACCAGCCTGAGTCAATGTCAACGATCCGGTTGCCACATCAGGTGTAGGAGACGTAGGATCAACATTTGTGTTTGTGGTAGCAGCTGTCATAGCATCAAGGATAATTTGATCGCTTCTGCGGCCAATTGCCATAGCAACAACCAACGCCAATTCTCTTTTGGTATCGAAGTTTACTGTAAGATCTTCAATACTGTCCACGCCTGTACCAGCGGCATATTTGAGTAATGTGGCGATATATCCAGTGAAAGTAGCATCTTGAATACTGATAGTATTTTGGTATGCAACCTGGTTAGCAATTACTTGTCCAACCTTCCTGAATTGACAAGTGTTACCGATGATGTCGGTACGTAGTCTCACTGCGTCACGTAATAGAAATCCACGTGATCTATATTCTACCTTGACGAGCGCATCGAATTCTGTTTGTTGAACATTGGTTAAACTAATACTCATGTGATGTTGGCCTCCATGCCAAAAAATAAATAAAACATTTCCCGTACTAGATTTTCTCTAATACATGTTTGTTTCACTATCTACCCTTCCATGGGTCATCGAATTCAGAGTATCTTCAAGGGCTACATTTTTCTGGCAGTAGGGTTTCCATTCCTGGGCCTATTTGCCATACTAGATACAGATGGTCCTTTCGGGTCTGCTCGTACATGAGTATCCACATCATTGTTTGATGCGTGATAATCTAGTATAGCAGTTTTCAGGAATTCAACATCCTTACTGAACTATTTATTCGCAACTGCAAGGAAATGCGTAAGGCTTTCTTTCAGTATACTCAGCTCGCTTGCCTTTGTTGAATTCAGTTATTGGCCGAATATATCCCATGACGCGAGTGTATACTTCGCATGGCTGACGTTCAGCATCACACAAACCAACACTAGCAGCTTCTTGCAGTTGCTTATTCATACTTATTCTTTTCCTGAGCTCATCAATTGCGAGAACTTTGCTGATATTTGTGCTCTATATGCAGGGTCATTTTGGTACCTTGGATAATTCGCATACATCTCAGCTTCAATCTCAGCCTTTGATATTGGACTAAATGCTGGACCCTTCTGTGTGTCAGCAGGTATTTTTGCTAGCGTGTTCATGTGCAATTGACGAACCTCATCAAGCATCAACACTACCTCAGCACGCACTGGCAACTTCTCCAATGCTTTAGCAGATTCAGGTGTCAGATTGTTCTTGATCCAGTTCTGCAACGTATTTATTTTTTGCACGCCATCTGTGCCAAGTTTTGCAATTTCATCAGATGTGTTTGGCTGTTTGGATTTATCGTAGTCAATCAATGTATTGATCACTTTGCCAAATGTTTCTTGCTGGATCTTGTTTTCTTTTGCATAGATAACGAAATCTTTGATGTGGTGATTTTCTTTATCTATGTATTCTTGGTTTTCACCAAAATCATATTCCTCTGGTGCTGGCCTCAATGTGCCTAGCAATTTTTGTGCATCCTTGTACGCCTTAGCTTGCTTAGCCATCACATACCCATATTTTTCTTCCAAGTATTCGGGGCGGGCACCTACTCCTGGCACACCTTCATCTACATACCACTGTGGTGCTATAGCTTCTGGCACTATCGTAGTCATTTCAGTCGGTACGTTGCCTTCTGCAACACCAATATTGGCTAAGTTATCTTCCATGAATTATCTCTCCTTATTTGTCCACTTTAGGTTTACATTTTCTTCGGTGCATTGAGTCTGCACGTTTGTCTTTGCTCTACTTATCTTGTCGTTGTAGTTCCGCTAATGCGCCTCATATGCGCTAATCCGTTATCTTTCATTCCGCGAATTGCATCCTTGTAGCCTTCCCAGTACATTGCTAATTTGTCAGCAGCAGCATCTGTAGGTAGGAATTTTGCAGGAATAACAAATCTATCCATGTAGATTTCCATCAGTTTTTTTCCAGCTGGTGAAACAATAAATACTTCCCAACACAGTGATTGCAATTGTTCAGCTTCTTTGTGTCCATCTCTGGATTTTTCGCGGTAAAGTTTGTATGCCTCTGGTTCTTCTGGCATGATCAATGGATTGAAATATTCGCCACTATTGTGAGCCACCGCCACCTCCTTGCTGTTGCTGTGCTTGAGCTTGCTGTTGCTCCATCATCATCATTTCTTGCTCTTGCTGTTTCTCTGATTGTTCACCAAAGAATCTAGCTAATTCTTTTTCAGGAATAATTGGATCGGAATCCACACCCATCTTGTTTGCGCTCCAATGAGCAAATCTTTCTGGCCTCAGGTTCACTATCGCATTTTCAGCACCTTGCACACCTTGCATCAACTGGAACCACTGAATAAATGACTGCACATCTTGGCTTCCCTGTGCGACAACCAATGGTGACTTGTAGCTAAGCTTGATTGCTCGATTGTCTACCATGATTTTCTCAATCAACCCACGAGCTTCTAGTATGTACGCAACACGCTTCAACACTTTGCTAAGGAACTCATTTTGCAGACGTGTAAATGCACTGCCAATTTCCTCAGCTAAATTCTTTTGTCGGAACATTAACTCAGTCGCGGTACGACTTGGACTGTCTTGCACCTGCCCTATCGGGTTGGCGAACAACAATGTATTTATCTGTTGACGCAGGTCTAGCGCTAATGTTTGTGTGAATTGAGGGGGGGATGTGTCAGGAAAAGGCTGCAACGGCCATTGACCATTAGCATTTGGAGCAACTGGTATTACCGAGTTAGCTTCCAATCTCATGGTGAATGGATTGAACACTCCATCCGAGTACGCCATGATGGGTCTAGCCACATTGAAGTTAGCTGACGCAAATTCGAGTCTCATCAATTCATTGAGTGTCATGATAGCAGGAAGTGCGTCAACGACTGGACCTCTACCGTGAGTTTCATTGTTTATCTTGCTCCAACGGAACATTATCCATGGAGATGATTCTAGCCATTCATCAACTATGAATTCGCTGCTATCGTTCTCAGAGAAAACTATATATCGATATTTTTTCTTTGGAGGATTGTTGGGAAAATATATTGTGCCTTCAACTAAGGTTTTCACCACTGCATTTGGGTCTTCTTCGTACTGGGCTAACATCGTGGATGTGAACTTTGCAGTCGGCCATAGCTCGAACACATCTTCCATCCGAACTTCATCCCACCAACGGAAATTTGTTTCCAAAGTATTGGTGATGGTTTCTTCAATGGCAACACGAGCTAATGGTACACTGTAGAATTCCAGCGGGTCATCATCATCTTTTCCAGGATTGCAAATCAAGCAACCTGTGCCTATACCAAGATCAAAGAATGATTCTGCAACACACACATCGAAATTGCTTTTGCGTAAGTAGTAGTAGATAGTTTCAGAGTATTTTTGCAGTGCTTTGTTTAATTCTTCTTTGGATTCTTCGGGAACTGTTTCTCCAGACTCAAACAAGAACCAACGAGACTGTGTTGGACACAAACCTGCTTGCATCTTTGATACGAAATTTCGCAACCCTGAGATACCAGTGGTGTCGTACACCTTTGCGTTCTTGATCGCTCCCTGGTATTGCGAAGACCAATAATACATATTTCTGGATGGAACAGTATAGTGGTAGCACGCCTCAAATAATGGTGCCCACATGTCCGCTTTGGTGCGAGCTTTTTTGTACCTACGTTTGAGTTGTTCTAGTTCTTGCAGCATTAGCATCCTTGCTATTGTTATTCGATATCGAAGTCATTATTTTCAAATAATTACATTTGCATTATCTGATGATCAATGTCCTAGTCTACCGTCGTTTTCATCACCAAATATTGCTCCACTTCTGGCACGATTAGCTCTTGCTAGCCCACGATTATGTCGACCTTGTTGCTGTGCATGTTCGTGAGCTATTCTTGCTTGCTCACTATTAATTCGTGATGATTGTTCGTTGTACATGTTTTCAGCATTTTTGTGATATGCTTTCATGGCTTTTTTCCCAGCATGTTGTTGATCATATGAATTGCCAGCAAACAACCCCATAGCAGCACCATTTGCCGCACCAGCAACAGCACCAGCAGGGCCTCCCGTGATGAAACCAATAGCTCCACCAATTAATCCACCAGTTATTTTTCCCACAGATTGTCCCATGATATTTATCCTTCTCTATTGCTTAATATGTATCCCATAAATTATTACTTTTACTTCTGAACGCGGCACCACCCTTAGCTCTTACTGGTTGAGACATCAATGAAGATGTGCGCTGCTTTCCACGTCCCATACCACCTTGCTGTGCTTGACGTTGCATAGGTTGGTTATCTTGAATTCCTGAAAATCTTTTAGTGTCCAGCAATCCTGTTTTCTCTCCTAGCATCTTCATTCCTATCAATCCAGCACCAATTGTGCCCATGATTGGATCATCTCTATTGAGAAATGTTGATGCAATGAAACTGCTATCTGCACTCCAAATATTTTGCATGTGTTTGTTCTTGTTGCGATCAACTGAGTATTCTTGTGCTTCTTTACCATATGCGTTGTCATGTGCTTTAGCTGCACGGTCCAATGAATTGATTGGGGTGGCATCTTCTAGTTGATTGCGTAAATGTAATTCAGTTCCAGGGCCCACGAAACTATATCCCTGAAATAGATGCATTGGATCTAGTGAGCGAGCATGACGTTCTTGGCCATACTTGCTAGCTATAAAAGGCTTCATGAGCGTATCAAATGCACCACGAGAGTTGCCGCTGCTTTCGGGAGATGGAGTAGTGCTAGCACTATCCCCTCCACCCAATGAATTTGCTGTGCGTGAACGCTTAGATGATGTGCTAGTGCCAGCATCAGCTTTGTTGCCAGATGCAGCATTGGTGTTTGCTTGTGTATTTCCACGCATAAAGTAACGCATCCTTGCGTAATCGATTATCTGTGTTCCTTGATATATTCAGTATAGCGGATAATATTTATTTTGCTGCTATTTTTGTGGCTTATTTTGCTGCTTGTAGACGATGTATATTGCGCCCTCGATAGGCTTTACTTCACTCATAGAGTACACGAAGCGCACAGATGTTTTTGGTTTGATTTGTTTTTGCAGAGCTAGAATATCAGCCTTCATTCCCATGGTGCTTGCCTAAGCTACATTTCATACCTAAAGTATGGTCTAGGGTGAGACGGCCCTTCGTACCCAATGTAGTGATGCACGGGATACTGCTGTGGTGCATAATGCTGAGGCGCATAATGCTGAGACGCATAATGTACAGTAGCATAATGAGGCACTATTGGTGGTTGCTGTGGTGCAACGTGATGAACTAAGTAATGGTAGGCGTTGCTAGCGACTGACGAATATCCAGGTGTGTACCAATTGCTAGGCGCAGCATACTCAGTACTTGAAGAATACCCAGAAGAAAGATGTCCGGTGCTCATTGGTGCTTCTTCAACAACCGCTGTAGGTACTTCATGTGCAAGCTCTGGGCTAGCATCTTCCCAACTGATCACCGATTGCTGAGTAAATCCAAAGTCAGATAATCTTTTGTTGATGTTGTCCTGAATAAATTTCAGGTCTTGTACATTGTGGCTAAATATCATAGGAAAAAATTTGTGCAAGCCACCAATATCTTTCACAGTTTCCCAAAATGATTTAGTGCAAGCACCATTTGTTCCTGTGTCTGCTGATGTTCTGCTTTCTTCGCATCCACTAATTACTCGCAGTTCGCCACCAGAATTACTGTTGGGAACTCGCATCTTTAATGTTCTTTTCATCTGCATGCTGGGATCAAAGTGTAAGTGTGTGCCAGCATCTTTGTCGTACACGCTTCTGCTGCCAACTAATGGATCGTAGTGTGTGAAATCATTTCGCAAATCGCCAACAGTACCTGAATGGCAAGAATCAGATAACATCAGGAATCTAGCACCTTTCGGTACATTCTCTATAATTTCGTGGATCTCATCATCTATGATTTGGCTATCTACGCGATGCTCCACACCATCAATTGTGATCACTCTGCGTTCAGCAAAATCAATTGGACAAATAGTTTCGTCCATACCGTCTTCTTCATCACCATTTAGATCTTCCACTTGACCACCATGCCCGCTGTAATGGAATATCAATATATCGCCAGCACGAGCATTGCTAACCAATTGTTTCAGTGAATCTAGGATGTTGTTTCGTGTTGGTTGAAGCGAAAGATTATCGGTAAGCAATCTGATCGTTGCATGGGGATATTCAGCAAGTATATTTTTTTTTGTTTGCAATGCATCATTTATGCAACCGCCAAGTTGATTGGGAGTACCAATATAATTGATCCCAACAATTACCGCCTTTACAGATGCACTGTCAATAGAACGATCATCAACAGAAGAACTAAACACCAATTCTCTAGCACTACATTTTTTCGCATTATCTTTTCTGGGCATGTTAGTTCTTCCATCTATAGCTATCGGGTGAAGTTAACGCATTTAGTCGGTAACTAATTCGCCAACTTTCACATCAGCATCAGGTGCGTCAGATCCAGGTGAAGGTGCTGCCTGTGGAGTAACGCTAATTGGGCCTGTTTGCTGTGATATGCGAGTAAATTTAGTTGGAATGAAAGTAACCTTGAACCCTTCTTTAGCTAGCAACTGATCGGTGGTGACTTTGAATGTAACTATTCCATCGTCTCCATTGTCGTACGATTCGCTTAGATAAACTGCAAACACTCTTTCATTGTCGGCAAGTATTTCAGTTCCAAATGTTGGAGATATCTCGATAATCCCTTTTTGTGTCATATGCATACGCTCCTTGTAGTTGATTTTCCAATTCTTCCATCCGTGCTTCTTGCTCTGCTAGATTTTCCATCCAGCCTTCGCAAACTTTAGTTCTAGTTCTGTCAATATAGTGTTTTTTCTGCGAAACTTCAAGCTGTAGATAGCTCAATTCTCGCTTCAATCTATGGTGTTCAGCGGATGTTGTGTATGGTGCAGAAATAGGTGTGTCTAGTATTGTGCGTTTCTCATTCATACAGCATATCCAATGTGATGTTTTTTTCTTCTAGCAATGGCTTCAATTTGTTCAATGCCTTTTTCTGTAGCTGACGAACTCTTTCGCGGCTCAGCCCATCTTGGGATGCTACATCTTCCAATGTGCTAGCATCTTCATCAAAGAAACCATACCTTCTTGCCAAAATCGAACGCTCTTTTTCTGTCAGCATAGCTAAACATTCGTACACTAATTCTTTCGTCTTCATTTGCTGTACTAGGTACGATGGGTTGCTGATTTTTTCATCAACAAGCATATCCACAAACGTGAGGTCAGTTATTTCCTCATCCATGGTAAGCCCTGTGATATTGCTATCCAAAGATAATGTATCTCCACTATAGTATAATATCTTTCTCACACGGTCAGGTTTGATTGTCTTTGATCGCTTGCGAATAGCCTTAGAGATGCCTTCGACCGCCTTCGGCCACCTTCGACCGCCCTCGAAAATGATCTTAGACATCTCAGCGGGTAATCTTTCTTCTTTAGGTAAACTATCCTGCTTAGGTAAACCGTCCCGCTTCGACAAGTTCTCTATCCTCAACAAATTCTCCTTGTTGATGGAGTCAGCAAGCTGAGTAGCAGTCACATAGCTGGCAAGTTCGCTGGTTAGTTCACTCATTTTCTTTAGGTATAGGTTTAGTTCATGTATCACATGTACTGGAACTCTGATGCTTTTGCTTTGATTCATTAGTGCTCGACCCATGGCTTGTTTGATCCACCATGTAGAATATGTAGAGAACCTGAAACCTTTAGTTGGATCGAATTTCTCTACAGCTCGAATTAATCCAAGATTACCTTCCTCGATCAAATCCAACAAATCCAATCCGCCACCAACATATCTTTTAGCTATGTTGACAACTAATCTGAGGTTGCTTTTGATGAGATGATTTTTTGCGCTGACATCACCTGCGATCATGCGTTCTGCGTAGTGCTTTTCTTCAGCGGCGGTTAGCAAGGTATACCGACTGACATCTTGCAAGTATAGTGCAATCACGTTCACAGTATCAAGTTTGCTTAGCCGTTCCTCCAACTGAACAAATCCATCAGATGTTAGTTTGGTGTCTAGTTCTGCGTCCAGTTCTGCGTCACCACCGATGATGGAATAGTTATCCGATGAACTGCCAACTGAATAATCTGTTGAACAGTCTGCTGGCACATCCATTGTAGTGTCGGCTAAACCATCTACTTGGTCGTCTTGTTGATTGTCTTCTTGGTTATCTGTCTGATTGTCTTCTTGATTGTCTTCTGTGAGATTCATCCTATGAATTGTTTGCATAAACTGTTCCATGTTTATTGAGTAAGTGTAGATACCTATACACCTATACGTCCCAAAATGCAAGCGGACAACAATGTATAGGTGTGTAGGTATCTAGATGTCTGTACGCGACAAACCCGCAGCCATGATAAGTAATGACGGATTTGTCGCACAAGCAGAATACACAGTTGCTGCAAGAAAAAATGTAGGACAATCTACCGCATTTGTAGGGATAACTCTACATATAGCTTGGCAGTTGGATAACATATGTTCCACGTGGAAGTGGAACTGTTTTGCTGGCACGCATTCCTTGTTTCCGAGGCTGCTCTGGGGTATTCTTGTTGAGGTATGCTGTGGTTGTTTATCGAAATGTCATTATTTCATGTTTCTCCCACAGCATACCTTTCATGGGGCCATTAACTCAATGATAGAGAGGGGACTTCGCGCGCCCTTGGTCGCAGGTTTGATTCCTGCATGGCCCCGCCTTCTTGTTGCATTAGCATTTTTCTTTGTGTAGGATAATTCTATGAAAGACTTACATGACGCATGGCGCGAGATGAACCAAAACCTACGCAACTGGCGCACCAAACAAATAGATCTTGTCGAGTACAGTAGACGAAACAAAGAAATTGAAGAATTCATTATCGAGTACGACCGCAAGAACCAAAAAGATCCACGCTACGTAGACAATATGACTCGTGGTGAGGGGTTAGTTCGGCGTTGGATACCCTTCTGGGAACAACCAAAATGGCTGATGAAATCTTCCAAAGAGGATATGAAAAGACTTCTCAGCAAAGTATTCAAGAAGAAAAAAAGAGTTGCTGGGCTGTGGAAGAATCAAATATCCACCAGCCATGACTTTGATGAGCCGCTATATTTAGCCAAAGAAGAAGAATTAACCAAAGAAGCATTGGTGTTGCGGAAAAATCTATTCAAAGACCTTGCAGCTGAAATAAAGGACATGAAAAACTGGAAAGAAAACAAGAAGTAGTTGGAAAAAATTGCCCCGATGAGGAACCAGGGCTAAGAACCAATCAAATTGGTTGGAGATTGACAGCGGCTATAGTATCAGAATCAGGATCAATTTCATGTCAGACATTCACTGACAGACTAATCCCTACAAAATCAGCGTATGTACACAGTGAGTTGCGTTTGTTTATTTGCTTTTGTACTCTATCTGGCAATGTAGATTCTGGCTGGAACTGAACAAGGGAGAAATGCTATGACTAACTCATTGACGAATTCATATGCCCAAACATCTGAGCTACATTTGGTAGCAAAATCGCCGCGGGAAAAAGCAACAAAAGCATCGTTCGCTGGATGCCCAACTAGCGACAGAAAAATATTTCATCTATCAAAGTGTATTGTTCCGATAAGTTTAGGTGGTAGCAAAGAACATGAGGGCAACAAATTCGCTGCCACAGTGAAATTAATCAACTCCCACTTCAAGTCATGCTCTTTGCTGATAGTTGATAGTATCTATAGGTACACATTGAAGATCAATTATCCCCATGAAACCGACACTATGCTTCTGCAACGCTCGATTGATGCTGGAGATCAATGGTTGGAAAGAAATGAAACTGCATGCAAGTCGCTGACCATACCTCACCGAATAATCAGGTGGGACGAATATCTGAAACACAAAAACTTCAACAAACACTACAACATAGTGTCAGAGCTATACAAAAAAGACGCTTCGTACAAGAAAGCATTGGATGATAGCACCGAAGAATACCTGACACGACATTTCCACGCAAATCCTGAACCGCGGTTTATCTCATACGAGGATGCTTTCCAATGCTGCATCAATTATCTGAAAGAAGAATGTGCTTGTGTTTGCGTATTTGGTGGCGATTCGTTTGAGGAGTATGAATTTCAAGTATATCCAACAATGTTGACAACAGCTTTGATAGCTAACTACGAAAGGTTCATCAAACCAAATTATCCAAATTTGCTAAGACCGGTATCGCTACGGTTCCACAAAAAATGATGAGCAACACATGAAGAATCTTTCAGCAAACACTATGTTCTACAACGCCACAGGCCATGTGTATTGGAAAAACAAGTATGGGGTATATCTAGGGTGCAACAGTAATCAAGCACACACATTGGGACTAGAGAGCCCAGCAGAAATAATTGGAAAAAGTGATTTCGATTTGTTGTGGAAAAACGATGCTGTGATTTGCAGAAAAAACGATCTATATGTTGTTGATTCTGGCAAACCGGAAATTGTCGAAGAAAAAACAACCATCAACGATCAATGCGTTACCTATCAAAGCCACAAAATACCACTGATCAACAAACACAATGTCATCATAGGCGTATTTGGTATCTCAACCGATATTTCAGATTGCGTGCGGTTGCCCCCAAAAAACAACGTCACCCCAGAAGAACATGAACAATCTAGAAACATAGCTTTCAATAATCTATCACCACAAGAACTGATAGTGCTGAAAATGCTGGCTGCTGGGAAACCAAGAAAGGTAATCTCCAAGGAAATGGGGTTATCGATCAAGACTGTTGACACCTATCGTTCACGTATATTTGGAAAGCTAAATATCAAGAACAACATTGAGCTAATGCACTTCATCATTAGGAATAATTTGCGACATTTGATTCCGTGGGTGTAGATCGATAGCAGATAGTCGGCCAAAATACGATCTATTGGGTCACTTTTGGCTGAGTATACGCTATACTGTGCCAAAACATACTATCTCATGCCACTTTTGGCGCAGTATAGCCAAGTGGGCTGGCGGCAGGGATTTCACCTGCACCTCCCGAATACAGTCCAGGGCTCTATTGCCAGCAGACGAGTCACCAAAGGGGATCGAACCCCGCCAACTGCAAGCAGTTATCCTACCATTGGAATATGGCAACGACATCCACCAGCAACGCTAAGCTACACCAGCCACAGATAGCATATCATTTATTGCAGTATTCTTCGATAGCTTGACGAACTATATCTGCCATACATACCTTTTCTTTGTTAGCTACATTGTTAGCTGCAATCTTAGCAATGAACAACAGATGAAACTCCTCTGGCAAATTAATGTTTAGCTGATTTCGTTTAGGTTTATTGCCTATCCATTTGTCGCCACTACATGGCTGCTGTGTTTTCTTAGCGGTTGGATTAATCGTGAATTTTTTCATGTTTACCTCGTATAGATATGTAGATTGATAGATATCTAGGCGTATAGGACTCTATACATTACTCATTATTTTCTCATAGAGCACCAAGATTTCTTTGCTGGCAAGTCCTTCTTTGTCATTTTCTTGAACCGCTAATCCCATAGCTGCCGCCTCTGAAAAAATTACCCTATGAGAAATTTTGCAATCTAATACAGGTATCTTGAGATCTATTTTTTGCTCTATCTCAACTATAGCTTCTTGGATATCTCGACCAATTACCGAGTTACTTTTCTTCATGTTGATCATCAAGAAGAACTTGAGATTAGGCTTGTACATCATTGCCTCTTTGAGCGTAATGAAAGTTCCTTCACTTGCCCAGATGTCAAATGGGGAAGGGGTGCAGGGAACGATGATAATGTCAGACGCAAGAACAGCAGATTTAGCTATATCGGTTGTGCGCGGTGGAGAATCAATTATCACCATATCGTAGCCTTTAGCGTTTGCTGGCAAATCTCTATGTAAGGTCATTTTGGGCATAGCCATCAATGCAAGATTGGCTGGCAGCTCTTGGTGACGATGGTCTGACCATTCCATGATCGATAATTGAGGGTCAGCATCCACAATTAATGTTTTTTTGCCTAATTTTGCGCTTTGATG
>Ga0187863_10003010_pt1 | contig 12618 bp, 11 predicted proteins | sample June2016WEW_11_1_FD_132975 | JGI IMG/M metagenome (GOLD analysis project Ga0187863, IMG submission 132975) | Peatland microbial communities from SPRUCE experiment site at the Marcell Experimental Forest, Minnesota, USA - June2016WEW_11_10 | ecosystem: Environmental > Terrestrial > Soil >...
AGCGCGCCAGTCGGCGGCATCAGCAGCGAGATCGCGGCCATCATAAACCAGCCGCCGATGTACAGAGGGTTGCGCACATAGCGGTAGGGCCCGGCAGCCATTACCGCGCCGGCTTGCATGTCGGCATGGTGTACGACGTCATATCCCAGGTAAGCTGCGCCCCACACGCGGAACACCACGCCCGCGGCGGCTGCAAGTGCCCCGGCGACAATGACGATCGGCGTGGCGTAGGTGAAGCGAACCAGACCCAAGCGGCTGATCTCAAGAGCAAGCCATTCCAAAGTGGAGATGCGCCGGCCGAAATCGAACGCGTCAAAACCAGGAATGTCTAGCCAGGGAGACCAAAAGCCAAGGAAAACGATGACAATCTGGATCAACATCCGCAGACGAAATTCGATGGAACTTGCACGCATCTATTTTCTCCGTCAGCGCGATCGTTCTTTGAGACTGTTGACTCCGGAACCAGCCTTCGGATCACTTCAACGTCTGAATCTTGGCCCCCTCGGGTATCTTCACGTCAAATTGGCCAGCGGGAAGATCGACGTTCTCTTCCACACGCACCACAGAGAGCACCAGCTGGATCCCCTCCTGGGGGCGCTTGATGGTGACCTTCGAAGGGTACCTGGCGGCGCCGAAGGTCTGGTAATTGCTGTAGAAGATCTGCGTCTCGAGCGCACCGTTCTTGTCATAGACGTATTGATCGTAGGGAAGCATATCGTCGCGATGGAACGTCACCGTACGCACCGGCAGGTTCTCCTGGCCTTGTTTGCGGCGCATGACGTTGAGAGTGTATTCCGGCTCGCTATACAAGTGTTTATTTGCGGCATCGGTCACGGTCTCTGTATCGGAAGTGACCATGTATTCATTGTCGGGATCGAGGCCGCGCACGGCAACGGCGTCGAGGAAGAAGTCGGGACGCAGGTTTTCCAGTGGATTGTCTGACTTCTCCGTCACCGTATCGGAGCCTTCGATTACAGTACTTCTGCTTGGGATCAGCAGCGTGAAGCGGTCTCCGTCGCTGGCCATGTCGAAGATCTTCACCCCGAAGTACGTGCCCAGGACCCGCAACATCCTCGGTTTGCGCATCAGGATGTATCCCCGGCAGCTGGGAAAGTCCTTCTCCAAACCCTCAGCGCTTTTGAGTTGGGTGGCCTGAATCTCTACGGTGGCAGTCAGGGTGTTCAGCGCATTCCAACGCGTGTTGATTTGCTTCACCAGGTCTTCAGCCGAGACCGTCTGAATGACTGCCGGCGCCTTGGGGACGGGCAGGTGCCGCTTGGTGGGAATGAAGTAAGAGCAACCCGCCAAAAGGATAGGTGCGACAAATGCCGCGGCGCGGCTGAGGCAATAGAGAGGTCTCATCGCGCACCCGCCTTCTTCTGCGCGGCGCGATACTCGGCAACATTACGGTTATGCTCATCGAGCGTGCTCGAGAAAAGCGAGTGACCCTGCGCGTTGACACCGGCCGCCACAAAGTAAAGATAGTGCGTTTGGGCCGGGTTCATGGCAGCACGCAACGAAGCGATGCCGGGATTGGCTACCGGGCCAGGCGGAAGTCCCGGATGCAGGTACGTGTTGTATCGCGTGTCGCGCGCAAGGTCGCTCGCGTAGATCGCGCCGCGCCATTGGCCAGCGAGTTCCAGCCCGTAAATCACCGCGGGATCGGTGTTGAGCGGCATCTGTTTTTCGAGCCTGTTCTCGAAGACACTGGCCACCAGGGGCCGCTCGGCATCGACCGCGGTTTCACGTTCCACCAGCGAAGCGATGGTGACCACCCGGTGCACGTTCTGATCCAGTCCCAACTGTGAGGCCGCGCGGCGAAAGCGCTTGACCATTGTGGTCGCGATCTGCGGCGCGGTCATGGTGGGCGGAAGCCGATAAGTGTCCGGAAACAGGTAACCCTCGAGGCTGGCGGCCGTGGGATCGAGATCGGCGATCAGTTCGGTATGCTTTTGCGCCGCGATCAGAAAATCCTGGCGAGTGGCCAGGCCCGCCTGCTCCACGCGCGCGGCGATGTCGAAGATGTTCGCGCCTTCGGGCACCGTGAGGGTCAAGGTGAAAACATCGCCGTGGGCGATGTGCGAATATACCTCCGTAACCGGCATCGGATGATCGAAGCTGTAAGTGCCGGCCTGTAAAGTTCCGCGATGCCAGGTGCGGACCAGATCGAAACCGTAACGCGAGCGGACAATGCCCGCCGCCTCGAGCTTGCGGGCAATGGCAGTTGCCGAAGATCCGGGCGCGATGGTCAAGAATGTCTGAATCGAGGGCCCATAAGGTGTGAGAATGAGCCAGGCGCCGCCTGCCAGGATCGCAGCGACCAGCAGCAGAAAAAGGAGGAAGACGGCTATGCCCGAGCCACCCCGTTTGCCGCTTCTCGTTTTGCGCCTCGCCATTCCGCCGCTGTCTACCCTTCGATGCCGAAAGAATGAGTACGATGAGAACCCGGCTGCGGATTACCCATCCTTCGATTGTATCGGGCGAGAATCCTCCTGGGAGGCGCGGCGCGACGTAAACTGAATCACAAGAATAACTTGATGGAATCGGGCAACAAGCCGCGCTACCTCGGCCTCGATGTGGGCAACCGCCGCATCGGCGTGGCGATGTCGGACGAATTGGGTTTGACCGCGCAGCCGGTGCTAACCCTGGTGAGAAAGAGCAGCCGCCGCGACGATCTGCGATCGCTGGCGCGGCTTTGCCGGCGGTTCGGGGTGGCGGGGATTGTGGTGGGGAATCCGCTGCACCTGGAGGGAGGCATAAGCCCGCAGGCCCAGAAGACACAAGCCTTCGCCGCAGAACTCGGCGAGCTGACGGGTCTGCCGATTCACCTGTGGGATGAGCGGCTGACCACTCGGATGGCGCACGAAATCCTGTATGAGGCCGGCCGCAAGCGGCAGGAACATCGCCATGTCGTCGATCAAGTGGCAGCCGTAATCATCCTGCAGGAATTCCTGGACAAGGGGAGGGAGCAAGGAACGGAGGGATCTAGGGAACAATAACCCGCAACATGATAGTCGCGCTCTCCTCTGCCCGCAAAGCTTTTGCTCCCTGCCTGCCTTGCTCCCATCCTGCGATGGTCCCTGCTTTATAATCGACTTTTAGGAACGTTGAACGTTTTCGCGGCTGGAGTGCCCTGCCTGCTGCCGGACTGTGAATGCCCGAACAGATCAAAAAAAAGCTAGAGGATGAGATCAAACAGCTCGAGTATGAGCTGACGACCGAGCTTCCAGCCGAGATCAAGAAGGCTCGGGCGCTGGGCGATCTGTCTGAGAACGCTGAGTACCACATGGCCAAGCAGCGCCAGGAATTTGTCAACGCCCGGCTCGGCCAGCTCAAGCGGCGCATGGGTGAACTTTCGCTCGTCAACCTGGCGAATATTCCGCGTGACAAGGCGGGTTTCGGATCGACTGTCGTAGTCTACGACGCGACCAAGGACGAAGAGCTGGTCTATCGCCTGGTGACGAGCGAGGAAGCGGACGTTTCCAAGGGCCTGATTTCGACCACATCGCCTATCGGCCGGGGAATTGTGGGAAGGAAAGTAGGCGACACGGCCACGATCGTGACGCCCAACGGCAAACGCGAGCTGGAAATTCTCAAACTCACGACGATCCACGACGAAGCCGGCGAAAAATCGCAGGAAGCCGCAGCGGGTTAAGCGGATAGCGAAGGACTAGCCGCTAGCTTTTAGCCTCTAGCTTCTAGCTCTTCAACGGGAAGGCAACTGAGTGGGTTCTGGCGCAGAAAAGGCTGGAAGCTAGGAGCTAGAAGCTAACATGACCTGGACAAGCGCTTTCGGCCGTGCCTGCGGGTGGCTTTTGGACCGCATCGTTCATGGCCTGGCGCTGACACACATCTCGCCCAATGTCCTCACCTTTATCGGCCTCGTGATCAACATCGCCGCGGCATTCCTGTTTGGCCACGCCAACGCCACTAATGGCGACCGCATGTTTTTCTTCGCCGGTGTGGTTATCTTCGGGGCCGGCATCTTTGACATGGTCGACGGCCGCGTCGCCCGCCGCATCAACAAGGTGACGGTATTCGGCTCGTTCTTCGACTCGGTGATCGATCGCTATTCCGACGTCGTTCTGTTCTTCGGGCTCCTGGTCTACTACGGTCGCATCAACCGCTTCCGGTACGTGGTACTGGTGGCGTTCGTGATGGTGACCTCGCTGATGGTGAGCTACACGCGTGCCCGCGCCGAGGCGCTGATTGATAAGTGCAAAGTTGGATTTATGGAGCGGCCGGAGCGGATTGTGCTCATTCTGCTGGGCGCGCTCTTCAACCATTGGGGTGTGATGGCGCCGGTCTTGTGGGTCTTGGCGGTTTTCTCCACCATCACCGTCGCGCATCGCATCGTCTACACCTACCAGTACACGAAACATCTGGCGCCGCTGAGCCAGTAAGGCAGCTTTCGCCGTCAGCCATCAGCTGTTAGCTATCGGCTTTCAGCTTCGTCGCGCGAAGGCATGCCGCTTCGGAATGGGCGAGGAGCAATCGGCGGGTCGGATCTACTCGGTCCAGCGCAGAATCTTTGCAGACATCGGGCCGTGGTTTCTACACAGTGGACCTGAAAGCCGGGAGCTGAGAACTGCATCAAAAAGAATATGAGCACTGAAAAAGCAACATTCGGAGCGGGATGCTTCTGGGGCGTGGAGGCTGCGCTTGCCGCCATACCCGGCGTAACAGCGACCGCGGTCGGCTATGAGGGTGGAAGACTTGACCGCCCTACCTACCAGGACGTGTGCACCGATCAGACCGGCCATGCCGAGGTGGTCGAACTGGATTTCGATCCTGAGAAAGTAACCTACGGAGCATTGCTCGACGCGTTCTTCGATCTCCACGATCCCACGACGCTCAACCGCCAGGGACCGGACTGGGGCAAGCAGTATCGTTCAGTCATCTTCTTCCATTCGCCGCAGCAGGAAGCCGAGGCACGCGCGAAAATCGCCCAACTGACTGCCGAGGGGCGCTTCAAGCCCCGGCCGATTGTGACCAAAGTGGAACCCGCGCAAACCTTCTGGCGCGCCGAGGACTACCACCAGCGCTATCTCGAGAAGCGCGGCATGGCGAAGTGCCATATTTAGGTTTCAGGTGGCAGATTTCAGTTCGCAGTTCTTAGTTCTCAGTTGCCTTAGGCGGCTCGACTGCAGACTCCGGCACGGGTGGTGTTTCGCTGGTTTGCGCGGCAGATTCTTGATTCTCTGTGGGTATTTCCGCCGCCGGAACGGCTGTTGCTGCGCCGCCCGGTTCGTCGACCCACAACCACGCAATCCACCAGATCAGTACAGCCAGATAGACAGCGTTGTTGGTGTCGTAGAACTTGGTCTGCAGGTCCATGATATGGGTGTACTCGGCCTGCGAGTGGATGGTGGCGTGCATGGCGATGTGCTGCCAGATAAGGCGAACGGAGAGCTGTGCGATGGAAGCAGTCGACAGGCCGATGGCGATTTGCTGAGTGTGGCTGCGGAAGCCGGCCTGAAAGCGGCGTCCAAAGAGCACCACCAGAAGTCCAAGCCCGATGTTGAGCATGTCGGCAAGCAGGTCGGTCTTCTGAGCGAAGAGTTGCATCACGCGCAACACCGAAAGTTGAGAACCCGCGGTGAGCGTCTTCCATGCAGGCCAGGGTCCCCATTTGGCCAGGATCACTCCGCCCACGCAGAGCAAGATCACTGTCCAAACAATCCATGCGGCGCGGCTTGCGCCCTTGAAGGCCCGGCGCGCGATCTCTACCACCACGCCAAGAGCAACGATCGATGCCAGATCGGAAAGCGTCAGGAAGGTCTCATTAAAGAGCATCGGGGGCAGGCGATCCGATAGCAGGCGCCCAGAGACCATTCGCAGGGCCATCAGGACGATGGAGGCCGTAAACCAGGGAAAGCGGCGCGCGCGGTCGCGGCCAAGAAGCACGACCAGCAGCACCAGCAGACCCGCGAAAGTGAGGGTCCAAAGTATCTGGCCCGCGGAAAAATCGAAGTGAAAATGCATGGATCCGTTTCCAGGGATAAGCCAACGCTGCGCTCGCCCCTGTTTCAGTGTAAAGGGGTCAGGGTCTGTAACCCTATCCGGGCGAAAGTGAAGGAGTGAAAGAGTGAATTAGCGAAGAAAAGAAGGAACTTCATCTCGCGAGGCGCCTGCCATAATTTCTCTATGCTCGTTCTTGCCTCGGCCTCGCCGCGACGCCGCGAATTGCTCGCGCAGGTCGGCTATCAATTCGAAGTGCAGCCGGCGAATGTCCCGGAGGATCCATTGCCGGAGGAGGATGCGATCGTCTATGTCACGCGGCTGGCGCGTGAAAAAGCAGAAGCCGTCTTCCGCGAGCTTTGCACTCGGAACCGGGAAGGAGAACGCCAGCACGGCCAGCGCCTCGCCGTGCTGGGTGCCGACACCACGGTCACGCTCGATAACGAAATACTAGGCAAGCCTGAGAACGCCGCCGACGCAACGCGCATGTTGCGCCTGCTCAGCGGGCGCTCACATCGCGTGATCACCGGCGTGGCGGTTGTTACCGAGACCGGCGTAGAAGTCGCCGCAGAAGTGACGGCGGTCCGCTTTCTCACTCTTTCCGACGAGGAGATTGCCGCCTATGTGGCGACCGGCGAGCCCATGGACAAGGCCGGCGCCTACGGCATCCAGGGGCATGCCGCGCGCTGGATTCCGCGCATCGAAGGCTGCTATTTCAACGTGATGGGCCTGCCTCTGGCGTTGGTCTGCTCGATGCTGGAATCGCGGAACATTGCCTGACGAGAAAGCCTGCCCGGTGACGCGGCGCACGTTGGGCAAATGTCTCGAAGATCGTGATCGTGTGTTAGCCGCTTTGGGATTAGAATGTTGCCACTTTCGAATCACGGAGACTCCACGATGCGAAACTCTGCTTTCCTGCGCGGAATCGCGCTGCTTTTTGCCTTGGCCTCTTCCGTTCTGGTTCGCGCGCAGTTTCAGGAGCCCACGCCAGATGAGCTGAAGATGACCGCCGACCCGAAAGCGCCGGGAGCGGACGCGGTCTACCTCAATATCAGCGATATCGCGAATGATCCGATCCACTTCCAGACTTACTACGCCCGGGTCAAGATCCTGGCTGAGAAAGGCAAAGAGCTGGCGACCGTCGAGATTCCGTACATGAAGGGCAACTTCAAGGTGACCGACATCAAGGGCCGCACCATTCACGCGGACGGAACGGTGATTCCGCTCAACGTTAAGCCGGAGGATCTGTTAAGCGAGAAGAGCGGAGAACGGCAATTCGGACGCGTGGTTTTCACCCTGCCCAGCGTCGAAGTGGGAAGCATCCTGGAATACCGTTACCAGCTCCAGTACGACGACGAACACTTTTCTTCCCCGCAATGGGAGATTCAGAAGCACTACTTTGTGCACTCGGCGCATTATCAATTCGCTCCATTCCCGGCTTTCATGCCGAATGGTTCTCCCGGCACGGGCACTTCCAGATACCTGGTGGACGAGCGCGGCCGAGTGATCAATACCCTAATGTGGTGGACGCGCCTGCCCCAGGGAGTTGCCGTGAAGACAAGTATCAATGGCTCCTACACAGTTGACGTGACCGACGTGCCGCCCATCCCCGACGAAGAATGGATGCCGCCCATCCAGAGCTTGCTTTACAAAGTGGATTTCTATTACATGCCAGCCAGCAACGTCGGCGAATTCTGGATGAATGAAGCCAAATTCTGGTCAAAAGATGTGGACAAGTTCGCGGAGCCGTCCAAAGCGATCAAGGCTGCAGTTGACGGCCTGATCCTTCCCTCCGATAGCGAACTCGACAAGGCCAGGAAGCTTTATGCCGCCGTGCAGGCGCTGGATAACACCGATTATTCGCGCAGAAAAAGCGAATCGGAGATGAAGCTGCTCAGAATCAAAGTGGCCAAGCGAGCGGAGGATACATGGGCGCAGAAGAGCGGCGACAGCGAAGACATCGCCATGCTCTATCTGGCCATGCTGCGTGCGGCGGGATTGACCGCTTATGCGAAGAAAGTAGTGGATCGCGATCGAGGAGTCTTCGATCCGTCCAATATGAGACTGAGCCAGCTCGATACCACGCTCGTGGACCTCAGCACGGGAGGAAAAGAGATCGTTCTCGATCCCGGCGAGAAGATGTGCCCGTTCCAGACGGTGAACTGGCGCCACTCGGGCGCGATAGGCCTTGGGCAAAGTGCTCAGGGCCTCATCATCACATCAACCCCTGTGCAGCAGTACAAAGACAACACGACAAACCGCACCGGCGATGTGACCCTGGACGCTCATGGCGGTGTGACGGGAAACATCACCATCGTGATGACCGGCCAGGAGGCGCTGCACTGGAGGCAGCAAGCCTTACGCATCGACGAGGCCGAACTAAAGAAAAATTTTGACCGGGACCTGGAGAGAATGGCGCCCGAAGGAGCGGAGGCGCACATCGATCATTTTCTGGGATTGGACCAGCCGGATGAGAATCTGCTCGCCCTCGTCAAGGTGACCGGATCGCTGGGCACGGCGACTGCCAAACGGCTGATCTTGCCGGGATTCTTCTTCCAAACACACGAGCACCAGCCCTTCGTGAATGAAGAAAAGCGGCTGGAGCCGGTCGACATGCATTATGGCAGCCGCGTGGCAGATCAGATCACCTATCATCTGCCGGCTGGGGTGACCGTCGAGGGTGCGCCGCAGGATGCGAATATCTCGTGGCCGGCGCATTCCATTTTTGTGGCCAAGAGCAAGTCCGTCCCGGGTCAGCTCGTCGTTGCCGATGCGCTCTCCGTGGGATTTACCCAGGCGAAGCCTGAGGAGTACCAGGACCTGCGCGGTTTCTACCAGAAAGTGGCCGCGGCCGCGCAACAGCAGGTCGTGCTGACAAACGCGACAGCTACGGCTACAGCAGAGAAGGGGAACTGATGGCGATGCGGCTCCGGTGCACGTCAGCTCTCGCCACAGTTGTATGCTGTGCAGCTCTACTGTGCGTGACCCCGGCGGTCGCCAAAGAAAGACAGGAGCCGGCGCCGCAGTGGGCTCTCGATGCCGCAAAGGTGCCGACTCCCGCCGATATCGGCGATGCTTCTGCGGTGGTTCTATTCGATGAGTACCTGATCACAGTCGACAATGAGCAGCACGCGGTCGAGAGGGAGCGCTTCGCGGTGCGCATCCTCAAGCCACAGGGCCGAAAATACTCCCACTGCGAACAGGAATACGATGTTGATGAGAAACTCGATTATTTCCACTCCTGGACCATCGCCGCCGATGGCCGGCAGCTTCAAGCCATGGACACTGACTTCAAGGACATAGGGGCCTATGGTGACGCCGACCTGCAGGCCGCAGAACGCTTCCGCACGTTAGATCCTCCCGGCGGAGATCCCGGTGCGGTAGTCACATGCGAGACTCAGGTGCATCTACGGCCATACATGAATTCCGAGGATTGGGAAATCCAGTCGTCGATTCCCATCGTTGAAGAGGCATTGGAGCTGGCGCTGTCACCGGGTGGCCACTACGCCGAGTCCTGGAGCCGGTACACACCGATCAAGCCGACCGAAACAGCAGATAATCATCTCCGCTGGGAAATCAAAGATATGCCGGGGCTCGATTTGGAAAACATACACGCTACCCCCGCATGGGGAGCGCTGGCTGCGCGCATGTGCGTGATGTGGGGAGATGCGGCGGTCAAGGGCGCCGAAAATCAATGGCGGGCCATCGGTCTTTGGATGGAGCAACTTGAAGCTCACCGGCCCGATCCAACACCGGACATCACGGCCAAGGCTCAGGAACTCGTTGCCGGAGCTCCCGATCTCTACACAAAGCTGAGCCGTATCACCGCCTACATTCAGAAAAATATCCGCTACTTCATCATCGTCAAGGGCATCGGAGGCTGGCAGGCGCACTACGCGGCCGATATCTATCGCAATCGCTACGGCGACTGCAAAGACAAGACGACTCTGCTGATCTCGATGCTCCAGGCAGTCGGCATCCATGCCTATTATCTGCACGTCGACAGCGAGCGCGGTGTCATCAATTCTGAGGCTCCGTCGTTGCTCGGCAATCACATGATTACCGCTATCGAGCTGCCAGATGGAGCAAACGATTCTCGCCTGATGGCGCGCATTAAGGCCGCGAATGGCAAGACTCTGCTGATCTTCGACCCTACCGATGAGGAGACGCCGGTGGGACTGATCCGTGGCGAGCTGCAAGGTGCTTATGGCAATATTGCGGACGGGAGCGACAGCCAGGTGCTGCGCATGCCGGTTCTTCCCCCGGAGTCGGCCGGCCTGAAACGGAGCGGCTCGTTCGTTCTGGCAAGCGATGGCTCACTCACAGGTGACGTCAGTGACACATTCAACGGTGTCGATGCTGCGCGTGAACGCGCCCTTGTGAATGAGAGCGACAAGAAGAAGTTCCATGACAGGCTCGAGCAGGGTCTCAATTCAGATCTTCCTGGCCTCGAATTCAAAGACTACGAGTTGCACCAAATCGACGACCTGGATAAGCCGGTGCAGCTCGATCTCAAGGTGGGTTCGACAAACTATGCTCACGCTGCCGGTCCATTGCTGTTGTTGCGGCCGCGCATCGTAGGCACTCACGCCCGCGCATTTCCCGACCTGATGGAAGGCATGGAAAGGAAATACCCTATCGAGATCGGTCATCCGGGCAAGTGGAGCGACGATTTCGACATCAAGTTGCCTGCCGGCTACGTCGTCGACGAAACGCCCGATCCGGTGGATCTGGATATGGATTTTGCCAGCTATCACTCCGCGGTGACGGCTAAGAACAACGTGCTGCACTACGAACGCGAGTACGTGGTGCGCGACGTGGAGATCCCCGCGGACCGGGCGGCGGATTTCCGCAAGCTCGAGTCGGCCATTCTATTCGACGAGAAGGGCACCGCGGTGCTGAAGAAACAGTAGGCGCTGTGTACAGGCTCATGCCGCCCCTTCGGGCTGTTCGCTCCGCGGGTAGCCGTGGGACTCTCTGCCTGGCGAACGATCGCTGGAACGTGATCTCGGCCCCTACTTCGGTACTTCCCAGTCGTCGGTGCCAGTCTTGCCGCCGTCTGTCCAGGTCACCTGGACTGTGGGGTACTCGATTGTGATGGTCTCGGTGCGCCCGGAGATTTGGACTGCAGTGATTACGGCATCTTTCAGACTGATGGTCTGTACGGCCTTCCCCGCACCCGTGGCTGGGAACACGATGGTCACATCGTCGAGGGGTTCATGCGTGTTCATGGCCTGCATCAATTTGGGCGAGGCCGCATCCACCTCTTTTCTAATCGTGATCGAACTGTGCTGCCGCTTACCTGAGGCGATCCCCGTCGCCATCGCCGAATCATGGCTCACGCTGGTCAGGGCGATCTTCTCCGACATCGCTTCCCCTTTCAGCTGCCCTTGCTTCGATCCGTTGATGGTCATGTAGGCGTTGACTGCAGCTATTGCCGGAATGGCCGGCAACAAAGCACTGGCCAAGACACACCCCACTACGTGGCGCTTGACATTTCCTAAACGCATGAAAGTACCCTCCTGACTGATTGAATGGTTCGATGGGAAGCCCAGCCGTATCCTACTACCACGATTCAAGGACCGGCGAAGGAATAAAACCGGGGAATCAAGAGAGAAATCGAGCGAAACCGGGTGTGTTGAACCGGGCCGACGGTCGGTATCATCGAATCGGTCATGACTATTCCGGTCTTTTCTCCATTTCGTTTGCGTTCGGTCGAATTCTCCAATCGCATCGGCGTTTCGCCGATGTGCCAGTATTCGTCGCAAGACGGCTTCGCCACCGACTGGCATCTTGTGCACCTGGGCAGCCGCGCCCAGGGCGGAGCCGGCCTGGTGATGACCGAAGCGAGCGCAGTTCTCTCCGAAGGCCGCATCTCTCCCGACGACCTCGGTATCTGGAAGGATGAGCACATTCCCGCTCTGCGGCGCGTTGCGAGCTTTCTCCACAGCCAGGGCTCGCGCGCGGGAATGCAGTTGGCGCACGCCGGTCGCAAGGGAAGCACGAAGAGCCCGTTTGCCGGAGAAGGGGCAGTCCTTCCCGAGGAGGGCGGCTGGACGCCCGTGGCGCCGAGCGCCATCCCGTTCGCGCCGAACTATCCGATGCCCGCCGCGCTCGACCAGGCCGGCATCGATGCAGTTGTCGACGGATTCCGCAAAGCGGCGCTCAGGGCCTTGTCCGCCGGATTCGACTACGTCGAGATTCATGCGGCGCACGGCTATCTACTGCACGAGTTTCTTTCCCCGCTGTCGAATCACCGTACGGATGCCTACGGCAGCAGCTTTGAAAACCGCACCCGGCTGCTGTTGGAGGTGGCCGCGGCTGTGCGCTCCGCATGGCCTGAGCGATTGCCGCTGTTTGTCCGCATCTCGGCCACCGACTGGGCCGAAGGCGGATGGAACGTCGATGAGTCTGTTCGGCTCGCCGGCCTGCTGCGCGAGCGCGGCGTGGATCTGATTGATTGCTCGTCAGGAGGGCTGGTTCCCGGCGTGAAGATCCCGCTCGCTCCTGGCTATCAAGTCGGCTTTGCCCGCAGAATCCGGCGCGAGGCGGGCATCGCAACGGCAGCCGTCGGGATGATCACCGAACCCGCGCAGGCCAACGCGATTGTTGCGAACGGCGACGCCGACCTGGTGCTGCTGGCCCGCGCCATGCTGC
>Ga0187863_10003012_pt1 | contig 12605 bp, 10 predicted proteins | sample June2016WEW_11_1_FD_132975 | JGI IMG/M metagenome (GOLD analysis project Ga0187863, IMG submission 132975) | Peatland microbial communities from SPRUCE experiment site at the Marcell Experimental Forest, Minnesota, USA - June2016WEW_11_10 | ecosystem: Environmental > Terrestrial > Soil >...
ACTCAAACCCATCAAATCGCCTGGCCCAGCAATTTTGAGAATCATCGTCTTACCGTCGCGCGAAGTAGAAGAGATTTTTACCTGGCCGAAGCAGATGACAAAGACGTTACGCGCCGGATCACCCTCAGAAAAGAGCTTTGCACCCCGCGCGTGGCTCATCATGATCCCTATGCTGTCGTAATCCTGAAGCGCCTCTGGGGTGAGATTGCAAAACATCCGAAGATGGCGGTGCTCGCAGTTTAGACAGTCTTCCGGTGGGTGATGAGAATGGAGTGCAGCCATACTTTTTCCGACGTCTAGATTGTAGGTCTAAATGAAGTATAACGCACTTTTCATGGGCCGAAAGGTATGAAATGACCCTGCTTTTTCACCCAGTTACTCAAAAGACGGACGTTCTGAATATGTACTTACAATTGCCTAGCCCTCCATCGCTGACATTTTCGCGGCGCGCCGACGAATTCCGGCTGTTCGCGTGGTACAGCCCGATAGATAGGCACGCGAGACTTCACGCGCCAATTCTGCCAGCAACTGCATCCGAAGAGGCGGATGCGTTTCGAACGCCTGTCCCAGCGCATCCACCGGCAGCATCATGAGCGAGCCGGGAGTCTGGGCGACTAGCGTGTAGGTATGGCGGCGATCCCCAAGGGCGGCGGCGAGTTCAACCAGTTCCCCGGCATGAACCGAACCTAGAACCAGCCGGGTTTGCAGGCGTTCTGCCCTTCGCTGAAGTTGCCCCGAAGCAATCACGTAGAGTCCCTGGCACGTATCCCCTTGGCGAAAGATCGTCTCGCCAAAGGCAAACTCGATATATTGGGCCGACCGATTCAGCAAATCCGCCGTTGCGGGCGGGCAAGCGAGCAATTCTGCCAACGGTCGAGAAGCGGCTTCGCCACCCGGTAATCTTGCCTCGGACTGCATGGTTCCATCTCCCTTGCCTCCACCCGACTTCCGCTCCGCGACTCGTTCTCTCTCAACCCGCGTGGCAGGAGGTCCACGGTGGGTGCTTCAGTTGCAGACTAGCGATGAACCAGACTCAGCACTCGCCGAAGAAATCAAAATAACGTGCTCCATGTCATTTACTCAAAATACCAAGGGAGGCGTATGCAGAATCTCGCCTCCCTGGCAACCATTCTTATTCGTAATCTCGGTGCGCATTGAACGCGGTTCTGGGACTTGATGCCCTCCGTCTTTGCTTCAAATTGCCTCGGCACGCATCGTTGCCACCGGCTCGCGAATCACAGGAACTGTTTCAGCCGGCACACAGAGAACGGGTACACGGGAGCTTGCCAGCAATGAAAACGCCGTGCCGTGCGGGCCGTGCGATTCGCTCGTGCGCTTGACGCCTACGACTAAAATGCTGGGTTGATAAAGCTTGATAGCGTTCGTGACAGCGTCTGCAGGTTTGCCATCCTTGACAATGCACGAAACAGGAAACGCGCCGTTACTCCGGATACCGAACTGCTCCGGCGTGGTCGCGGCGGGATTCAGAAATCCGAATGCCTCTGCGGCCCTGCGCGCGTGCAACACCAGCAATGTGCGGTGGAACGTCTGCGCGAGCGAGCAAGCCACATCGGCGGCTGCCTTCGTCGTCTCGTTCCTCTCCATCGCAAGCAGAATCGGACCACCCGGAGTTGGCCGGTATGGCCCCGCATTCCAATCGGCCGCCACCGCCAGAACCGGGCACGAAGCCATTCGAACCAATTGCTCGGCAACTGCCCCCACCACGACCGGCCCAGCGCCCTGACGGCCTTCTGTGCCGACAACGATAAGTCCCGCGTCGTATTGACGGGCAACATCGATCAGCATCTGCGCCACGGCTCCCTGGCGAATTTCTGAATGGCTGTGGATGCCCTCCCTGGAGAGGTCTTCGGTCATCTTGTCCAGCACCGCGCGCGCTGCTTCCGGCATTCCCTTCAGGATGCGTCCAGGAACTGTGTCCACCGCTGCGTAATCCAATGGATCGAGGCCATACGTCAGCACGATGCGCGCTCCGTAAGCTGGGGCGAGTTTACGGGCGTACTCAAGTGCGGCTTCCGACCTGCCGTCCAGATCGGTCGCAACAACAATCGTTTTCAGTCCGGATACAAAGCCCATGACGCCCCCATCCAACAGATCAGGCCCTGGAGATATAGCTCGCTCTCCCCTTCACCGCGATAAGAGACTGGAGCCTTTTGCGGCCGCTTGTGGGAAAACCTATCTCAAAGGCGGAAAGTCGACCTTAAGTGCCGCCCGCTTTCTGCCCGTTGGATACCGAGTCTGCGCTTGCACTCAAACACAGGCAGTGACACCATTCACTCGGTGCTGTGACTAATGTCACATTGCAGACTTCGCGCTCCTGTGGAATGGCGTGCGGCCTGCCAATTAGTGGTTGCTCTCAGCCGTATACATCCCGAAGGCGAATCATGTAGCCTTCGGGCGTCATGAATATCAAAACGAAGGTCATCGCTCAGTCGATTTGCGCTTTTCGCCGCGCAATTCTGCTCTGGCTGTTATCGGCTGGAATCGCATTCTCTCCATCGGTCTGCGCCGCACAGGCCCCTCTATCCAACTCCCCGGGCCCCGACTCTCCCGCAATTGAGGCACAGGCCCACGCCATGCTCGCTAAGCTCACTCTCGAACAAAAAATCGAGCTCATCGGCGGCGTGGACGAGATGTTTACCCATGCGGAACCGGCCATCAACCTGCCTCGCTTGAAGATGTCCGACGCTTCAGTCGGTGTGCGCACGTGGGGACCCACGACAGCCTATGCGGGCGGCGTTGCGTTGGCTGCCACTTGGGACCGGGATTTCGCACGCAAGCTCGGCGAAAGCCTTGGCAAAGACGCGCGCGCCCGGGGAGTCAACTTCCTGCTCGGTCCCGGCGTGAATATCGCTCGCTCTCCGGTGAGCGGCCGCAATTTTGAGTACTTGTCGGAAGATCCGGTTCTGAATGCGGCTCTTGTCGTTCCCTATATTGAGGGAGTGCAGTCCCACGGCGTTAGCGCCACCGTAAAGCACTACGCCCTCAACGACGAGGAATACAACCGTCACAACGTCGACGTTGAAGCCGACGAGCGCACCATGCGCGAGATTTATCTGCCCGCTTTCGAGGCTGCCGTCACCAGGGGCCATGTGGGCGCGGTGATGGACTCCTACAACCTCATCAACGGATCGCATGCCACGCAGAACGATTTCCTGAACCTGAAGGTGCTGAAAGGCGATTGGGATTTCAAAGGGGTCCTCATGTCGGACTGGGACGCCACCTACGATGGCGTGGCGGCAGCCAACAACGGCCTCGATCTCGAAATGCCTTCGCCGCGATTCATGAACGCGAAGGTGCTGTTGCCCGCCGTACAGAGTGGAGAGGTGAAGGAGTCCACAATTGATGACAAGGTAACCCGCATCCTTCGTCTTGCTCTGCGCTTTAATTGGCTCGATCGCCCTCAACTCGATCTTGCCGATCCGACCTATTCGATTGCCGACAAGCCCGTTGCTCTTGAAGGCGCATTAGAGAGCCTCACGCTTCTCAAGAATGTGGGACACATCCTGCCGCTGGATGCAGCGAAAATCGGGATCATCGCCGTCATCGGTCCCGATGCGTGGCCGGCGGTTCCCGGGGGCGGAGGTTCTTCTGAAGCCACTGCTTTCGATCCCGTCAGCATCGTCACCGGTATCGCGAACCTGGTCGGACCCAACGTCCGCGTCCTCTACACGCGCGGCCTGCCGGAGATGAACGATGTCTTCTGGCACACCCACTGGGAAGGCGCCGTCCAGCAGTCCACCTATCCCAGCAAGGACTTCAGCGGCAACCCCGAGAGTTCCAGCACGCCGACAGTCGCGAACTACAAAGAGGAGTGGTGGGGTCCTGAAGACAAAACCCCGCGGAGCATTCGTTATACCGCATCGTTCAAAGCCGCCAAGGCCGGCAAGTATCTTGTCCTCGCCGCTGCGTCCGGTAGCGATCACTACAAAGTCAGCGTCGACGGCAAGCCGATCATCGAGCAGGTGCAGGTCGAAGGCCAGCATCCTGAATCGGCCACGGTGGATCTTGGAGACGGTCAAACCGTCACTGTAGTCGCCGACTATCTGCCTGGCTTCGCCGGCAATCGTTTCGGCCTCGGCATCGTCAATGAGTCCGACATGATCTCAGAGGACGCGAAGAAATTCGCGTCGACAGCAGACGCTGTCGTTGTCTCTGTCGGCTTCAATCCATCCACCGAAAGTGAAGGCCTCGACCGCACTTTCTCGCTGCCTTGGGGTCAGGACGCCCTCGTCGAAACAGTCGCCACGGCCAATCCGCACACCATCGTGACACTCACCGGTGGCGGCGGCATGGACACCCGGCGCTGGCTCGACAAAGTGCCCGCAGTGCTCCACACGTGGTATCCCGGCCAGGAAGGCGGAACTGCGATAGCCGATGTTCTCTTCGGCAAACACGATCCGGAAGGCAAGCTGCCTGTCAGCTTCGACCGCGGTTGGGAAGACAATCCGTCGTTCAAGGACTACTATCCGATCCCCGGCGCCAACACCTCGCTGCATGTCACCGAGGTCGGTCATCCCCCGGTCGATTACGTGATCCCGCATGTGAAGTACAACGACAAGTTGATGGTCGGCTATCGCTACTGGACCACCACCGGCAAGCACCCCCTCTTTCCGTTTGGATTCGGCCTGAGCTACACGACATTCAGCTTCTCCAAACTGGAAGTTCCCTCCAGCGCCTCAGCGGGCTCAACAGTCGCAGTTGGCTTCGACGTCACAAATACCGGCAATGTGCCCGGCGGTGAAGTCGCCCAGCTTTACGTCTCCGATCCGTCCGCAAAAGCGCAGCGTCCGGAGCGGGAATTAAAGGGCTTTCAGAAGGTCCACCTCGCTCCAGGCGAAAGCAAGCACGTCACGCTGTCGCTCGATGCCCGCGCCTTCAGCTACTGGGACGAAGCAGCGCACAAATGGACCATCGACCCAGGCAAATTCGTGATCCGTGTCGGCGACTCCAGCGAAAACACCCCGCTGCAAGCCGATCTGACGCTGAACTGAAGCGGACATGACGAACATCGCCGGCCCGTCGCGCACAGCGGCTGGCCGGCATGTTTCTGCGGCCACATCTCGCCATGTACGATAGCCCAATGAAGCGCGTTCTCATGTCCTGGAGCAGCGGCAAAGACAGCGCGTGGGCCCTCCATCGACTCCGCCACGACCCTGCCATAGAAATCGTCGGACTGCTGACAACCCTCAACAGCGAGTTTCAGCGCGTCGCCATGCATGGCACGCGCCGCTCCGTACTGGAGGCGCAGGCCGAGGCCGCTCAATTGCCGCTGTGGATCGTGCCTCTGCCCTGGCCCTGCTCCAACGAGATCTACGAGCAGCGCATGGCCGAGATCTGCGATCGTGCCGTCCGTGAGCACGTCGATGCGATCGCCTTTGGCGACCTGTTCCTGCGCGACGTGCGCGCCTATCGCGAGAAACACCTCGGGCCCACCGGGCTCGAACCGCTCTTTCCGCTTTGGGAGATTCCAACCGATCGGCTCGCGCGCGACATGATTGCCGGCGGTCTGCGCGCCCGATTGGCCTGCATCGACACGAAACAATTGCCGCCCACGTTTGCCGGCCGCGCATTCGATGCCGCATTGCTTCGCGATCTGCCGCCCTCAGCCGATCCGTGCGGCGAGCGCGGTGAATTTCACACCTGCGTCTACGACGGGCCCATGTTCAATGCCCCTTTGCCACTGGAAGAGGGCGAAGTCGTCAATCGCGATGGTTTCGTCTACGCCGACTTTCTCTGTCACAAGGAAGTCCCCGCGCTTCAGAATCTCTCTTAGAGTCTTACTTCGCCAACGCTTCCGGCAATCCCACCTCTGCCGCCGGAGCCAATGTGTGTGTCGCATCCCAGCGATCGATCACAAGCTGCCACTGTTCCGCGCGGCCTACCCACATCTGCGTGGCGCGATCGTAGCGCGCCGTGTTGTTGGCAAGCCAATACGGCCGGTTGTCGCGCAGCCACGCTTGCTCGTAGAGTTGGCCAAGCAGCGCATAGCCATCGCGCATGTCCTCAAAACGCCCGTTGTTGGAGCCGATAGTTTCGAGCATCTCGGAAACTTCGTTCCATCGACTCCTGTCGCCGGCAATCGCCTGCGCCCGGCTGTAAAGAGTCGCGCATTCGCCAGCAGCCTGAAATTTGTAGCCGATGAAGTCGATCCGTCTTGCTCCCAGTTCCATCGCATCGAGCGCTTCTTCATTCTCCAGGGCCCGGCCCTCGAGCTTCGCTGCGGCGCGTGCCTCCGCCAGCAGTGTGATGGCACGCTCCGCGTCGAGCCGCAATTCGCCGGCCACAGGCAGTAGCTTGGCTGAGATCTGCTGCCCCTGCGGTGAAAACGGATCGAGCCAGAAATAGGAATCCCGCGCGTCCTCGATATCGGCCTTTCGCAACACCGCATGCGCCGCCATCAACGCGTGTTGCGCTTCACTAATCTTGCCTGTTTCGTCGCCGTGGAATGCCTGGCCAAAACTCGCGATGAAGTCGGCCTCGGAGCTCTCGCCCTGCTGCCAGCCGGCCGCTGCGCCAAATAGCACGCCGAACCAATTCTCGTCGAAGATGCCTTCGCCATCGTCATTCCATACCGTGTTCAACATCCCGGTCGCGCCCAGCTTCTGCCCATCGCGCACAAACGCGCGAATGTTGCTCAAGGCCACGTTGTTGTTGGGATAGACGCGGTTCCAATTGCTCACCCCGGGAGCAACCCACGTCTCAAGCCCAGCCTTCGTAAACGGCACAATCTCGGGCGTGAAGTCGGGCCGCGCATCATAAACCCACGGCACCGCAATCATGTCCTTCGGCAGAGTACCCACCAGCTCCGGCGAGTTGACCGCAATGTCGCCCCAGAACAGGAGGCGCTTGTGCAGCGGAGCGAGCGTCTCGTGAATCTGCGAAAGAAAATCTAGATAAACCGTGGCGAGCCCTTGCTGCTTCACCTGGTCACGTGTCCGGCCTAACCCAAGCTCGAATGTCTCATCGGCGCCAACATGCGCGTACGGAGCCGGAAACACTTTCGCAAGCTCGCCGAACCAACTACTGATCAACGGCAGTGTGCCCGCATCGCCTGGCGCAAGCACGGCCCCATGCGGCGTCTCACCCAACGGCGAATACTGTTCGAACTTCAGCACGTGGTGCAGGTGTCCGAAAGACTCCTGCTCCGGGATCACCGTGATGTGGTACTTCGCCGCATACGCAACCAGTTCGCGCGCTTCATCCGGCGTCATCGCACCACCCGGAAAAGCAGCAACAGGCGTGGAACCGTAAGCAAAAGTGTGCTCGAAATACGGCGAAAAAATGTTGTATTTGTAAGCCGCCAGCGTACGGATCTCCCGCTTGAGGAAATCCATGCTGGGCAGTGGCCCACGTGACCAGTCGTCACTCAATCCTCGGTGCGCCATCGCAGGCCAGTCACGAATCGTGGGAACAAGCAACACCGCATCTTTACCAGAGCCGCGAATCAACTGCTTGACGGTCTGGGCGCCGTAGAAAGCGCCAGCCGGAGTCTCGGCGATAACCGCAAGAGAATTCTCCCCCATGCGCGCTATCACGTAGCCCTCATCGTGCATCGCAGGGCTGAAGACGAGATCGTGTGCTTTGAGAAAACTCCGGATGGCAGGGGCGTCGGCGCGAAGGAGATCGATCCGGGCTCCGCGAGGGATTTGCAGGTGCACGCCACGGCTCTTGATCGTTTCTTCGAGATCTTTCGCGGCAAACTCATCGTCTGGATTTTTGGCCGCGGTTATCACAACGCCCAGCCGTCCAACGGGAACGCTGGCAACGGCTGTGCATTCGCGCGGCGCAGGAACCAGATGCAAGTCCGCACAGGCAGGGGGTGCGGGAATTTGTGCCTGGGCGGCAAAGCATAGGGCGGTGCTAATCAACAATAAGGAAGCCACAGCAGAAAGTCGACGCATAAACCTCTCACGGCAAAACAAGTTGCCTGCAAGGCTAATGCATGGGGATGCCTCGTGTACAGGTGAAAGTAATCGTTTGGATACCAAATGATCACAAACACGACCCATTCTGCCCCTAATGCTCGTACTGCCTCTGTTCGGCGTGCACCGTTCCTGTAGCCCGATCGGAGCGTAGCCGAAGGCAGTTGGCCCCACCGCAGGTGGCCGCAGGTGGTGGCTAGCGCAGGCTCTTTAACGCCGGGTAAAGCTTCCGCCATTGCGTATAGCCGGATTTATAAGCGACAAGGTCGCCGGGATCGGGCGCGATCCGCTGCGCTACTTCGATCGCCTGCGCGCACGCCGCATCCAGATTGGCCCAGTGTCCCGCTCCCACGCCGGCAAGCAACGCCGAACCAAACGCGCCGCCCTCTTCAGCGGTGAGCACTTCCACCGCCTGCCCATAAACACCAGCCTGAATCCTGCGCCACAACGGGCCGCGCGCCCCACCGCCGCCCAGCCGGACGGCACTGACCGGAATTCCCAACTCCGCGAACAGAGTGAATGTGTCCTGCAGCGAATACGCAACGCCTTCGAGCACTGCCCGAACGAAATGAGCCGCCGTATGGTGCGTCCCGATCTTCGCGAACGCGGCGCGCACCTCCGGATCAAGGTGCGGAGTGCGCTCGCCCAGCAGATACGGAGCCCATTCAAGCCCCTCGCTTCCCGCTGGCACTTTCGCCGCCGCCGTAGTCAGCCCGTCATACTCCTGACCCGCAAAGAATGTCTCCTTCAGCCAGCTGAAACTCAACCCCGCTGACTGCGTCACGCCCATGACATGCCAGACGCCCGGAACCGCATGGCAAAACGTATGCAGCCGTCCCTTCGGATCCTTCGTCGGCTGTGCCGTCGCTGCAAACACCACCCCCGAAGTGCCGATGGTGGCCGACACCGACCCCGGCTGCAGAATGCCCATACCCACGGCGCCTGCCCCCTGATCGCCGGCACCCGCAACCACAGGCGTGCCTGCGGGTAATCCAGTCAGCCCCGCTGCGCCTTCACTGATGCGCGCGCAAACCTCGGGCGACTCATAGACCCGTGGCAGCCAGCTCTCCGGAATCCCCGCCGCCTCCGCCACTTCCTTCGACCACCGCCGATGCGTCACATCCAGCAGCAGCGTTCCTGAAGCCTCCTGCACGTCGATCGCGAACACGCCGGTGAGACGGTAACGCACGTAGTCCTTCGGGCACATAATGTGTCGGATTTTCGCGAAAATCTCCGGCTCGTGCTTTTTCACCCACAGCAGCTTGGTCAGCGTGAAATTCGGAAGCGCCGGATTGCAGGTGAGCTCGATCAGCTTCTCGTACCCGATTTTTTCATGCAGCCAATCGCACTCCGGCTGCGTGCGCGTGTCACACCAGATCAGCGAGGGTCGCAGCACCGCGCCATTTTCATCCAGCATCACCGCGCCGTGCATCTGGCCCGTCAGTCCGATCGCCGCAATCGGCTGCTTCGGCTCAGGCGCGGCTGCCATCGCTTCGCGAATGGCAGCCTGCGCCGCGCGCCACCAGTCCTCTGGATCTTGCTCTGCCCAGCCTGGGTGCGGAGTGCGAAACGGCGCATGTTCGCTGGATGCCCCGCTGATCAACCTGCCCGCCGCGTCAACAACCACGGCGCGCGTACCGCCCGTGCCCACATCCATTCCGAGGAACCACATCGCTGTCCACTCCTGGCGTAAATCGCTTTTTTGAGCGCTTGCAGCATACCAGCTTTGCCGCTCACCGGAAAGGTCGCCCAGCTCATCGAAAGACGGTGCACAAAAACACCCTCGTCTTGTACACTCCTTGCACTCGCTCCTGAACTGTTTCCCCTCAAAGCGAAAATCCAACCTTCACCGCAAAGAAAGACAAGATGACTGTGTCTGCACCGAACCCCGATCACATCCTTCAAACCGGTATGGCCTTCTGGGCCTCGAAGACCCTCCTCAGCGCCGTCGAAATGGAAGTCTTCACCGAACTCGCCAAGGGACCTGAGACCCTGGACGCACTTACCGGCCGCCTCGGCTTGCATCCCCGCTCTTCGCGCGATTTTCTCGACGCCCTGGTCGCACTCGGCTTTCTTGCGCGCACCAATGGAACCTATGCCAACACGCCTTCAACCGACCTTTTCCTCGACAAGCACAAGCCGTCCTACATCGGCGGCATTCTCGAGATGGCCAACAAGCGCTTGTTTCATCACTGGGGAAAGCTGACAACCGCCCTACGCACCGGCGAACGGCAGAGCGAAGCCGCGGGAAGCGATGAAACCTTTGCCGCGCTCTACGCCGATCCCGCGCGCCTCAAGGGGTTTCTCCGCGCCATGACCGGCATCAGCCGCGGCGCCAACATAACCATCGCTTCCAAATTTCCCTGGGCACAATACAGGACCGCCGCCGATTGCGGAACAGCCCAAGGCGACCTCATCGTCCAGGTGGCGTTGAAGAATCCCCATCTCTCCGGAATCGGTTTTGACCTGCCCGAGGTGGCGCCCATCTTCGAGGAATACGTGGAAGCGAACGGCGTCCAATCCCGCGTTCGCTTCCAGGGAGGAAGCTTCTTCCGCGAACCGCTGCCGAAGGTGGACGTCATCCTGATGGGCCACATCCTTCATGACTGGAATCTCGACGAAAAGAAGATGCTCATCCGCAAAGCCTATGAAGCACTTCCTGAAGGGGGCGCATTCATCGCCTACGACGCCGTCATCGACGACGACCGCTCGAAAAACGCCTTCGGCTTGCTGGCGAGCCTGAACATGCTGATTGAGACGCCCGGCGGCTTCGACTACACCGGCGCCGACTGCGTGGGATGGATGAAGGAAGCCGGATTTAGCGAGGTGCGCGTCGAGCAACTAGTTGGACCCGACTCCATGGTCGTCGGCATCAAGTGACGCGAGACCATTCGAAGCCGTTACGAAACTCGCCGTAGATGGATTCAATCGGATTCAAGGAGACTCAATCGCTTCTATAAGTCTGGTTGCGCCGCGTGCATCGGATCGCCTGCGAACACACGATGAGGATCCAAAGCATGTAGGTGAAAAACGCAAACCGGGGAGGCCATCCAATGTTGACCCCTGGCCCGTAAGCTTGCGGGCCCATAGGCGCAACAAACAGCGCCGTGTAGACCGCAAAGCAGGCGAAGCCGAATAAAGGCAACCAGGCCGCCCAAAGTAGGAATCTGCGCGCGTTTGCCCAAACCTGACTCGCGCGGGGAAGACTGAGGCTCATGAGCAAGGCAGCAAATGGAAACAGCATCAACTGGCTGGTTCCGCAGACGACGTGAAGGATGCCTCTCGTCGATAGAGGGGCATGGAAAGGCATGGGGTCCGTCGTAAAAATGCCGACACCGGCCGCGCTGATCGCACAGATCAGCAGTATTCCAATGCCGATCCGCCCCATCGGTTTGCGAAGCTGGCTCTTCAGCAGCACGAAAAGGGACGCGTAGCTCAGCGACGAAACCAGGAATGCCGCTGACATGATCCAACCATGAGGACCAAGAGCCCATTCGCTGATCGTGTGCCACGAAGGATCCAAGTCCGGTCTGATAAAGATCGACGCGCCGAGCAACACCTGGTACGCGAGAATTGCGCCCATTGCCAACCATGCCGCAGGGATCGAAATCGCCGCCGGTGTCTTTGCGATTGCTGAGTTCGTCACTGAGTCTTCTCCTCGGGCCGCACTTCTGCCCCTTGAACTCCGGCCCGGCCTCGCGCTCCACTTGCTTTGGCCAGTCCGGGGAAGCGCACTAAAGCAATCCTTCCAACCGCGCGTAGCTCGCTTCCATTCCGTGCTCCATGCCCGACGCAAGCATGCTTGCGCGCGTCTGCTCGTCGGGGAGTGTCATCCGAATTGTCATCAACGTTCCTTCGCCGGCTGGCTCGAATGTGGTCTCGGCGTGATTGTCCGGCGTCGGATCGGGCAGAAACATCCGCTCGACGTGCACGATCCGGTGGTAAGGGTTCAGTTCGAGATACTCCCCGGTCAAGTAAAATCCGTGGCCTTTGCCGTTCGTCCATTCGTAGCGGATTTTGCCCCCAGGCCGAGCTTCGTTGATGCAAACAGGCATGCTCCACCCATCGGGACCAAGAAGCCATTTCTTGATCAACTCTGGATCGGTATGGGCCCGATACACCGCCTCGGGTGAAGCAGCAAAACGCCTCATCACCACCAGGCACGAATCGCCCTCCGTCTGTAGCGTCATCTTGCTCATCGCATTTCTCCCTTCTTGTTCTGCTTGCTTTGCTTGTGCTCATTCATACCGGCGAGAACCTCGTCCAACCGGTCGTAATTCTTCTCCATGGTCGCGCCCAGCATTGCGAGCCATTCATTCATCGCCTCGATGCCTGTCCCTGCGAGCCGCCGGGGACGCTTCGTCCCCTCCACTCGGCGGATGATCAATCCCGCGTCTTCGAGCACCTTGAGATGCTGCGAAATCGCTGGTTGCGACATCTCGAATGGATCCGCCAACTCATTGACAGTGGCCTCGCCCTGCGAGAGACGTGCAAGGATTGCCCGACGCGTCGGATCGGCCAAGGCAGCAAATTTTGCATCGAGCATATCCATAGGCGCTAGCTTATATAATAATTTACTTAGTCGATCCTGAAAAGCCAATAGAACATGCATGAATCCTGATGAATCTCGTTGTTTTTCGGTCTAGAATTTCCCTGAAGTCG
>Ga0187863_10003015_pt1 | contig 12601 bp, 6 predicted proteins | sample June2016WEW_11_1_FD_132975 | JGI IMG/M metagenome (GOLD analysis project Ga0187863, IMG submission 132975) | Peatland microbial communities from SPRUCE experiment site at the Marcell Experimental Forest, Minnesota, USA - June2016WEW_11_10 | ecosystem: Environmental > Terrestrial > Soil >...
AGCCGTGTCCCCACTGCTTGGTCCAGTCCACGTACTCGAAGTCGGTAGGAACGTGATAGGTGTAGAACTTGTAGTTGAGCGGATAGAAGCAATCAGACGGGTTGATGCAGGCTCCCGCGCTGTTTAACTCGCCGGCATTGAAATCATTGGTCAGCAGGAAGGTATCCCCGTAGTTCGTGATCTGGCCGCGAGTCGGGCTGCTGTTCGGGGTATTGCTGTCGAGCCAAACCACGCCACTGTAGCCGGTGAGGACGTTATTTTCTGAAAACCTGTGCACGAACTTGAGCGAACCCGCGTCACGGATCTGGTAGTTTTGTGTCTCGTAACCGTCTGAAGTCATCCGCTGCACATCGACCAGAAGATTCGATTTCTTCCCCGAGCCGAACCCTCCGGAATCATAGCTGCCGTCGATGAAAATCGTGTTGAAGGAGCCGTAGGAGACCCCCGCCTGAATCAAAGGATCGGTTTGCATGTCCGGTGAGAGTAGGTGAATCGAGCCGCCGAAAGGAGTAGGACCGATGGTGGAAGCCGATCCGGGGCTGCGATCAAAGTCGACGCCGCCAACCCAGGGGGGAGGGAAAAACGCCCAGGTGTGGTGAGTGGGAGTGTTGGTGTCGTAGAAGGGCACTCCGTCGAAATCGATATCGTAATCGCCGTCCGGGAAGCCACGAAAATACGTCTTGTCCTGGCCCAGGCCGATTCCGTTGGGGCTTACGCTAAAAGTTCCGGGCGCCATCTCCACCAATTCGCCGAAATCGGCCTCCGGCGAGGTGAAGTTCTGAATAAATACCGGCTTGATCTCGGTGCGCGCGGAATGCTCATCCAGCAGGGCGTCCATCGGTGCCAGATGCGCCGCCACCGAGTCGGAATCATTGGCCTCGACGGTGACGACCTCGCTCACGCTCCCGATCTTCAGCGAGATGGAGAGCTCTTCGGCGCGGTCCGGAGTCACCTGGATGCCTTTGTGGGTGTCCGCCGCAAAACCGGAGGCCGATACCTCGACGGTGTACCGCCCAGGCACCAGGCCCGTCACGGAAAAATGGCCCTGCGGGTCGCTGGTTCCCTTGCTCACCTGATTTGTGGATTCATTGGTGACCACGACCGTGGCGTTGCGGACGGCGCTGCCGCTCGCGTCGAGGACGTTGCCATTGAGCGCGGCGGTTCCGCTCTGTTGCGCCATAGCCCCTGTGGACAGCATGGCCAGGATGGCGATGCTCATGCAAAGTTCGACGAAGACACGGAAACGGGCAATGGCGTGCGGTTTCATGGTTCCTCTGCGTGGAGTCGAATTTAGATGTCCGGCGACAGGAGGCTAAATGCGGAATGTTATCGCTCTGTTAAAGGAGGGTTGAATTCCGTTGACACAGCTGCGGATGCCGCTTTACCGGCGCGCGGTGATGACGAAGCTGTCTCTTGCCTGCCATTCCGGCGTCTGGGCTGACGGATCAGCGAGCCGGTACATGGTCGCCTGGAGCCGTTTGCCGTTGAGACGAAAGAGGATGTAATGGAAATTAATTTCGTCGTCGGTCTGGTACTGGTCCGCCGGGCCCCTTTCGACTTGATAGGGATGCGCTCCCCCGCCGCCCGACACGAGGTAGGTGACGCCGTCTACGATGAGGCGCTCGTAGTTGTGGATATGGCCCGCGGCGACGATGAATTGCGCATGGGATTGCGGCGCAACCCGAGAGAGGTAGTTTCGCAGGGCGATCTCGTTGGGCCGGGGATTGTGATCCACTTCAGTCAAGGTCTGCTTGTCGGCAACAGGCGGGTGATGCAGTCCGATGAAGACGAACTGGACTGACTTGGGCAGATGGGCGATCTGATCCTGCAGCCATAGCATCTGCTGGCTATCTTCAAGCAGATCGGAATTGCTGTCCAGATTGATGAGGTAGAGATGGTTTCCGAACTGAACCGAATACCACCGCCGGTTGTTCAACTCAGGAAATGCAGCCCACCAATTCTTCAGCGAGTCAGGGCCGCCGACCAGTTCGTGATTTCCCAGAATCGGATAGACCCTCAGGTGGGCAGTTCTCCACGAGGCCGTCTCGGCTCGAAACTCGTCGTAATCCGCCGGGTTTTTCCCGGCGTAGGCAACATCGCCTGTCAACTCCAAGGCGTCGGGATGCTCGGAGGCGACTTTATCGACCAGCAGGCGGCGCGCCTGGGGATTGGCCACCTTTGTGTTCGACGGATCGGTGAAGCGCATGTCGCCGTAGACGATCATGGAAAGGTTCTTGGGAAGCTGCGAGTCCGGGACCGAAAAGGTTGCACCCGGCTCGCTCCATACGCCTGCGTCCGGCGCGGCCCGTTTGTCTTGGGCGGGCACAGACCGTCTGGCCAGGATGAACGGCAGACAAATGAGAACAACGCGCGCGGCCCACCGACAGTTGGAGGGTTTCATGGGAAGCTAAGGTAGGGAGCCAATGTTACAAAACAATGAACGACCGATCTGCGATCGGGCAGCATGAGCGATCAAATCGAAGATCGTGCCCCTTGCGTAAAATAGAATTCTATCGCGGGAGTGATGATCAGCGATAGGACCATGGAAATGAGGATACCGCCAATCACCGCGATGGCCAGGGGCTGCAGCATTTGCGAACCCGCTCCCCAGGCGAGCGAGAGAGGCAGCATGCCCGCGATGGCGGCCATGGCCGTCATGGCAATGGGGCGAAGCCGCCGGCGCCCGGCCTGAATCAGGGCTTCGCCGGCGGAAAATCCAATCGACCGGAGCTTCTGGTTTGCGTCGAGCAACAGAATGCCGTTTTTGGCAACGATGCCGATGACCATAATCAGTCCCATGAAAGACGATACGTTAAATGTGGTCCGCGTAATCAAGAGCGCGAAGAAGACGCCCGAGGTGGAAAGCACCGCCGATGAAAGAATCGCCACAGGCGCTGAGAAAGAACGAAATTCAAAAAGCAGCACCAGGAAAATGAGAACCATGGCCAGCAGGAGAACGACCACAAGGTCGTGAAAGGACTTCTGCTGTTCCTGATACGTGCCGCCGTATTCCACGCGAATCTGCCGCGGAATCTCCAGATCTTTCACCGCCTTCTGCACCGCCGCGACACCGCTTCCCAGGTCCAGACCTTCCAGACGTGCGGTGACTTCCACGTCGCGCTGCAAATTCTCGCGCAGGATTTCGGTTTCTCCGGGGATCAGGGTGACTGCCGCCATCGAGCCCAGCGTTGCCGTGCCCCCGGCCGGACTCACAAGCAATGTATCACTCACGGTTTCAAGCGAAGCGCGGTTTGCCTCCGGGTAGCGAACACGCAAAGTGTAGGGGCGGTCATTCACGATGACGGGCGCCGCAGTGGGTTCGCCATCGATGATAGCGGAGGCGGCCACGGCGATTTGATCCGTTGTAAAACCCGCTTTGGCTGCCGTGGCCGGGTTCACGTTAAAGACAACCGCAGGCCCGCTCGTGGTGTTGTCAATGCCGTTTTGGATGTCAACGACCGGCTGCGTGCCGTTGACAGAGATCTTTGCCAGCGCATCGGCGACGCGCGGGGCCCATGCAGCCAGCTGGTCCGCGTCGGAGGAGAAAAGCTTTACCACCACGGGCTGAGGAGCGCCGGTGAGATCGCCGATCATGTCCTGCAGTACCTGGGTGAAGTCCACGTCAAGGGCGGGTTCCTCTCTGGCCACCCCGGCGCGGACCTGGCTGATAATGTCTTCGATGCCTCGGCTGCGCTTGTACTTCAGCTTGACGGAAATATCTCCCGTGTTGGGCTCAGTCACCGCCGCAAGGCCCAACTGCAAGCCCGTGCGGCGGGAGGTGCTCTCTACTTCGGGAACGGCGCGGATCAGTGACTCGACATGCGAAATCACGCGATCTGTTTCCTGAAGGGAGCTGCCGGGCGGCATGACGTAGTCGAGGACGAAACCACCTTCATCCATGGCGGGTAGTAGATCGCTGCCCAGGTGTTTGTAGCTGGCGTAAGAAACGGCCACCAGAACGGCGCAGAATCCCGCGAGCCATGCGGGATGTTCCAGGGCGCGACCGACCCAGCGCTCGTAGGACTGGACAATGCGCTCGAACAATCCTCCTTTTAGCGAAGCTTCCTCGGCTGCCATCATGCGGCGGATTTCTGGCTGCTCGGGATACTCGCTGGAGGCGCGGGGCAACCCCTCGGCACCCCCTGGTGAGCCGTCGTCCTCTCGGTTCTCGCCGATGGCGCGAGCAACGTGGTGGCGCCTGATCATGTAGGTTCCCAAAGTGGCGGTCCAACTTAGGGCAAGAACGAGCGATGTCAGCAAGGAAACGCTCATGGCGACCGCCAGAGCGCGAAAGAAAGTTCCTGTAACGCCGGTGATCGAGATAAGCGGCAAGAACACCACGATGGGAGTGAGCGTCGAACCAATCAGAGGAACGGTCAGTTCCTTGAGCGCCTGGGAGGTGGCTTCGAGCGGGCCTTCGCCGGCGTCGCGATGCAGAATGATGTTCTCGACGACGACGATCGCGTCATCGATTACCAGGCCGCCGGCCGCCGCCAGCCCTCCCAGGGTCATCATATTGAAGCTTTGACCCACGATTTTCAGGACGACAAAGGTGACACAGATCGTCAGCGGAACAACCACACCCGCCAACAGCGCTGTGCCCAAATCGCGCAGGAAAAGCCAGATGATGAAGCCCGTCAGGAAAAGTCCGATGAGGATGGCGTCCCGCACGCTGCCGATCGATTCTCTGACAATATTGGACTGGTCATAGAAGACCCTGAGTTGAACCCCCTCGGGCAGCACCCTACCAAGGCGTTTGACCTCCTCACGGACCTCGTTGGCGACTTCCACGGTGTTGCTGTCCGGCTGGCGGTTGACGCTCAGCAGCACCGCAGGCCTTCCATTTGCGGTGACCATCGTGTAATGGGGAGCCGTGGAGGGGCCAACGGCAGCGACGTCTCGAATTTCTACCGGCACGCCATTGGCATTTTTGATGACGATTTCACCAATCTGTCCGGGGCTTTGCACCTGCCCGTTGATCACACCGAGGAAAAGTTCGTGGTTGCGAGTGAGAAGCCCGGGGGAATCGATTAGGTTGGAGTGGTTGACCGCATCGATGATCTCCTGAAGGCCTACGCGTGCGCGAAGCATTTGGGAGGAATCGGGCGTTATCTGGAATTCGGGAATCTGGCCGCCCTGAACCAGTACGCTGGCAACCCCGTTGAGACGGTTGAGACGCGGTTTTAGATCGTAGGTTGCGACTTCCCACAATTGCGTCTGCGGGACTGTGTTCGAGGTGAGGCTGTATCCCAAAATAGGGAAGCTCGCAAAATCGAGCCGATGAGCCTCAATTTTCGCAGTCGGCGGAAGCGTGCTCTGAATCCTCGAAGTGGCCGCATTCACCAGGAGCAGCGTTTGCTGCATGTCCACACCCCATTTGAAGAACAAATCAACCTCGGCGGAGCCACGGCTGGTCACCGAGCGCACGTCCTCAAGACCCGGCACGCCGTTTACCGCCTCTTCCAGGGGACGGGTTATCGTCACCTCCATTTGATTGATCGGCATTACGCCGTTATCCACGGCGATGATAATGCGCGGGAAGTTCGTCAGCGGGAATACCGCGATGGGAATGGAAAAGGCTTCGTAGATTCCCGCGGCCGCCAGAATAATTACGAGGAAGATGATCGACTTCGAGTCGCGGGCAAACCAATAGCGTGATCTGTCTTCGGCCGGCGCCGGCCCGCGGGCCCCAGGAAGTGGCGTTGCGCTCGATGTCTTATGGTGCATCGACTTTATGGGTGGAATCGAAACAAACGCGGGGAATTTCACCGGGGAGCGGCGGGCAGCCCCATCGCAAAAGACCAATCGCATAAATCCAGCCGCTTCCGCCTGGCTTGATCATGGTCGCTGGTCCCCCCCTGCTGTGGGCGTCTCCACCTGGATCCTGGTTTTCTCGAGCACATCGGGGTCTTCGCTTGCGAGTTCAAAGGCTCCCACGGTGACAACCTGCTCTCCCGCCTGGAGGCCTTGCGTCACCTGCACGTCGTTGCCGTTGCGAATGCCTATCGTGACGCTCTGCTGATGCGATTTGTTCGCTGAATCCAACACAATCACGGAGGCCGCGCCATCCGGGTTGGTGACGAGCGCCTCTGCGGGAATCACCAGAGCATGGGGAACGGTCTGCGCCACGATGGCGACCCGCGCGTTCGCACCGGGCCTGAGCTGTTCCCCGGGATTTGCCGCCCGCACCCAAACTTCCACGGTGGTGCTGTTAGGGTCCAAGGCAGGGCTCACAAGACTCACCTTGCCGGGCACGGCGATGTGATCGGGCACAGAGATCGTCGCTTGATCCCCCACCTTGAGCTGCGCCGCGTCCTGCTGCGAAAGATGGGCGCGCGCAATGACTTGCGATAAATCCATCACGGTAAGTATCGGAGAGCCACTGGGAGCCATTTCTCCCGGATAAATTGGCCGCTCGGTAACGACTCCGCTAATCGGGCTGACGATCGTGGTGTAGCTCAACTGCGTCTGGGCGCCCTCCGCCTTCGCCTTTGCCGATGCCAGCTGTCCTTGGGACGCTTTCAGATCATATTGCTTTTGTGCGATTTCATACTGATTCTGAGCCTGGGTGAAAGCAATTCTGGCGTCTTCAACGTCCCTGGCCGAGGCCGCCCCTTGCTGAAGAAGAAATTCGCGATTGTGAAACAGCTTCTCGGCGGCGTCCAACTGCTCCTTGGCAAGCCTCACGTCTTGCTGTGCCTTTTGCGCGGCGCTCTGATAGGTCGCTTCGGCTTGTTCGTAGACGCCCTGGTTGTCCACTGCGGCGCTGGCCAGGTCGCGATTTTCAAGCTCGGCTAGCAATTGACCGGCGTGGACCCGGCTGCCGCGATCGACGTAAAACTTACTCACCGGCGCGTTGATTCTGGGAGTTATGGCCGCCTGATTCCGCGGGTACAGGACTGCGTCGGAGGCGATCTCGCGCTGGATCGTCTCGATTTTCGACACAGCGATCTGCACCGCGACGCGGGGCGCTTGGTCGGCTGCTTGCTTGGCGGAACATCCTGACAGGATCACGCCGCCCAAACACACCACAGCGAGGCCCACCTGGACCAGATCCCTGCCGCCGCCATAGCAATGCGCTGGGCGCATGGCTGTGTTTGTCCATCCTCGCATGTATCAGAAATTCCCCGTAAGCGTCTGAAGGCTGGCCCACGCAACCCGATAGCGAAGCTCGGAGTCGGCGTACGCATTTCGCGCGGCCGCCAGCGTGTTTTGGGCATCCACGACTTCGAGCGCCGTCGATTCCCCCGCCTGATAACGCAGGCTTAGAAGACGCAGACTCTCGGCGGCGAGGTCAGCCGTGTGTCGCGACGATTCCACCGCATCCCGGGCCACGGAAACTTCATTGTATGACGCATACAACTGGCTCAGAAGCTGCCGCTGCGTCTGGCTGAGACTGGTGCGCGCCTGCTCCTGCTTCAACTCGGTCTGGTGGACCTTGCTGCGTAGCGTTCCCCAGTCCCAAACGGGGAACGTCATACTGGCGGTGAGAAAATAGCCAAGCGTCGGTACCGGACCCGCTTGAGGATGGGCGGCCCACACCGAATCGAGCGCAAAGTGATTTGCCTCGATCCCGTAGTCGGCGTCGATGGTGAACGATGGCAGAAAAGCGCCTTTCGCGGCCGAAACATCCAGATTCGCCTGCCGAACGGTTTCGCCGGCGACGCGCAGGTCCGGGTTTTCGCGCCCTGCCATGGTTTGCACTTCGGAGAACGACGGCAATGCCTCGGGTGAATCCATATCGTCGACCACGGCAAAGTTTTCGAGCAAGGTTGGAAACAGCAGCACGGCCAAGTCTAGGCGCGCATTTTCCATTGCCAGCCGGGCCTCTTCAAAGGCCTGCCCTTGCTGCGTATATTGAATTTCAGCTTTCACAACATCGCTATGAGCAGCCTGGCCGGCGCGCTCTTGGTCCTGGGCAAGATTAAAAAATCGCTTGGCCTGGTCGGAAATTTGTTGCGCCGTCGCGTATTTCCGCTGGGCCACGGCCAGCGCATAGTATGTTTTGGTGACTGTAACCGTCAATCCCCGCCGGGCGATTTCGGCTTTGGCTTTGGCGATTGCTTCGGCGGCCGCTGCGCGATGAAGGCCGGTCATCCGATACGTGTTCGGCGAGAGATCCTCGTGCAGGGCGGCCCACTGGCGATAAACGTGGACGCCATCGTTGGTCACAAACCGTCCCTCGGCGACACCCTCGGTCCCGGTTCCTTGCGTGTTCAGGAACGCGGTGAGGTCGCTGACGGAGGGAAGCATTGCGGCACGGGCCTGGAGACGGTCTTCGCGCGCACTTTTGGCGTCTCCCACTGCGGACAGATACGGCGCGTCGTTGTTCCGGGCGCGCTCCAGGGCATCTTCGAGAGTAACGGTAATCGGGGGAGCCGATTGACCAGGTGCCCCTGGCTGAAGCAGCTGGACGGACCGTCCCGATTCCGCTGGGGGCGCCGTCTCCTGCGCGTTTGCTCCCATCAACGGAATGCCAATCGCCAGCATCAGAAAGATAAGAAAAATAGAACCGTCATTGGCGCGGGCGAGCCCCATGGCCCCACACCCACAAGGAAGGCAGAAATACCGCAGGGATCGATGCTGGAAACGTGAGATGTTCATTTCAGTCCTCTCTCACAAATCGCCTTTGTTCTGCTACCGCGAATTAACTTATCCCTTTGAATAGCGCACGTCATCAACGATTTTAGAGCACGATGTTGGCGATGGATCCCTATCTATCCGGTGAGGCAAGGGTTTGCTTTTCTGCGCGCGTTAGCTTTCCCCGGGGCGTATTCCGATTAGACGGCGATGCGGACGGCAATGGGTATTTCCGAGAGAAAGACGGTACCGCAGAAGGTGGACTCAATTTACCCCCTACCGGGTAAAGCCCGGCAGCGCGGACACACGAGTGCCGCGACCAGGGAAGTCGTCTGATTCAGGGTGTAACCGACTTCGCTAGGGAGGCGTTCAATAGCCGGGCGAATCGACGTTCGGGAGGGATCCGCCTGATGGAGTGCGCGCCGGGACTTGGTGGCCTTCTGAATTCACATCCGGGACCGAAAGCTTGCAGGGGCGACTGAAACGGACGGGAATTCCTACGGCCTGCCAATTTTGTGTAAGATCAGGCGCGACTGCTGGATGGTGGGAGGAGAGACGAGTGATGCTCCAGAGACTTTGTTGTGCGATTCTTTTCATGATCGGCGCTGCTCGAGCGCAGCAGCCAGCTGCGCCCGTCCGGACCTTCGCGAACCGCTGCATAATCTGTCACGGCAGTGATGGTAACGGGAGCGACCGCGCGCCAGCCCTCCTGGGCTTCGTGGCTTCGCACTCCGATGCGGAAGTCGCCACCCTTGTGCGCACGGGCCGTCTCGAAAAAGGAATGCCCCCTTTCGATTTCTCCGACGATGAGATGAAAGCGCTGATTACTCAACTGCGCGGTTTGGTGTCGGGCGCTGTCCTGGCTGCGCCCGGAAGGAGCCCCGGCGGCGGCGGAGCTTTTCAGCCTCACCAGGTCAGCCTGACGCTGCAAGACGGGCGCAAATTGGAAGGCATGCTGATGAGCGAGACCGCCTTCAGCGCGACTCTGTCAACAGCCGACGGCAAGTTGCACTTGTTGACCCGCGACGGCAGCGCTTATCGCGAGCGCCCGATTGAACCGAAGCGGGATTGGACGAGCTACGATGGAAGTTTCACGGGCAACCGTTATAGCTTGCTCGAACAGATCAATGTCCAGAACGTGCAGCGGCTTTCTCCGGCCTGGGTGTTTCCGAACCCCAGTCCGCGTCAGTTGGAGGTGACGCCCGCGGTAATGGACGGCGTCATGTACATCACGGCCCCCAACGAAGCCTATGCTCTTGACGCGACGACGGGCCGGCAGATCTGGTCGTTCAAAACGCCCCGGACTCCCGGGCTGTTGAGCTCGGCAGGCGACGGCGCCAATCGCGGCGTGGCGATCTCAGGAGACCGCGTTTTCATGGTTACCGACAGCGCGCATCTGTTGGCGCTCGATCGCAGGACGGGCCAGAAACTCTGGGACGTCATGATGGGAGACACCAAGGAAGGCTATAGCGCGACCGGGGCTCCGCTGGTGATCGGGGACCTGGTGCTTTCCGGTGTGGCCGGCGGCGAGGAAGGCGCCCGCGGTTTTGTGGATGCCTACAAAGCTGCCTCGGGCGAACCCGCTTGGCGGTTCTACACCATTCCGGTACGGGGCGAGAAGGGCTCAGAAACCTGGATTGGAAATGCGCTGGAGCACGGCTGCGGGGCGACGTGGGTGACGGGCTCCTACGATCCGAAACTGGAAACGGTCTATTGGGCCGTCGGCAATCCCTGCCCCGATTTCAATGGGGACGAGCGCAAGGGCGATAACCTATACACCGCCAGCGTTGTGGCCCTGGATGTGAAGACCGGACGACTGAAGTGGTACTTCCAGTTCACGCCTCACGACGTCTACGACTGGGATTCGGTTGGGCCCATGCTTCTGGTGGACGAGCCGTGGCAGGGCAAGCCCCGCAAACTACTGCTGCATGGCGACCCCAATGGGTTTTTCTTCGCCCTCGACCGGACGAACGGGGAATTGCTCATGGCCAAGCCGCTTACCAAGGTGAATTGGGCAACAGGATATGGCAAGGATGGCCGTCCGATTCTTACCGACCGCTACGATTCCACTCTCGAGGTTTGCCGGGGAGGCGCGAACAAGTGGTACTCGGCGTCCTACGACCCAACGTCTCGATTCTATTTTGCGCGCATCCGCGACGGTTGCGCCACCTACAAAAAGGATCCTGCACCCATCGAAATGGGGGAACGGTATTTTGGCGGCGGGCAAGACGGTCCAGGCACCGGCGAAAGTTTCATCCTGGCCTTCGACACCCAGGCCGGCCAGAAGGCTTGGGCGTATCCGGTGGCCAATGGGCGCGGCTCGGGCACCCTTGCGACGGCCGGAGGGCTGCTGTTTTTTGGCGAGGACACGGGTACTTTCACCGCCGTGGAATCGAAAACCGGAAAGGCTGTCTGGCATTTCGAGACCAGCCAATCATGGAACGCTTCGCCGATGACCTATATGGTCGGGGGCAAACAGTATGTCGTGCTTGCCGGTTCCGGCGGTATCTTCAGTTTCGCGCTGGTGCAGTGATCAGCAGGCAGCTCGGCTTTCGGTTCTGCCAAAGGAGACTTTTCGTGCGTGCATCATTGGCGTTTCTTTTGACTCTTGCGTTTTCTGCATTGCCGGCTCCGGCGCAGGCCCCGGCGGGGAAGACCTTCGATATCTACGTAATTGACATGGAAGGTGGGAACGCCACTCTGTTGGTGGCGCCCTCTGGCGATTCCACGTTGATCGATACCGGAACGGGCGGCCCCAATTTCAGGGACGCCGATCGCATCATGGACGCCGCGAAGGATGCGGGACTCGACCATATCGACAATCTGATCACCACGCACTGGCACGGCGATCATTTTGCGGGCATGGCCGGCGTCGCTGCGCGCATTCCGATCCGTAATTTCATCGACCACGGTCCCAACATTCAGGCCCGAAACGGACGCGCCGACGAGTTCATAACCAAGACTTATCCGTCGCTCTATGCCGAAGCCAAGCACACGGTCGTGAAGCCCGGCGACAAGATCCCGATGGCCGGCCTCGATTGGCGCATCGTGAGTGCGGCGGGAGAAGTGATCAAAACGCCGCTTCCGGCCGCCGGCAGCCCGAATCCTGAGTGTGCGAGCTTTACCCCCCAACCGATACACGATGACGACGAAAACCCCCAGTCGGTGGGAAGCGTCATCACTTTTGGAAAATTTCGAATGGCGCATCTGGGCGACCTGACCTGGAACAAAGAATTCGCCCTGATGTGCCCGATCAACCGGATTGGAGTCTTGGATCTGTGGATCGTCTCTCATCACGGGCTGGACCTGTCGAGCTCGCCTCAACTGGTGCACGCGATCCGGCCGCGGGTTGCCATTATGAACGATGGACCTAGCAAGGGTGGTCCCCCTTCCACGATGAAGACTCTGTTTACATCTCCCGGGCTGGAGAACCTTTGGGAGATTCATTTCTCGATCCTGAGCGGCCAGGAATACACCGTGCCGGGGCTGTTCATCGCGAACACCCTCGATGAGCCAATCACAGCAATGCCGATCGAGCCTGGGGCAGAGCCGCCGAGAAACATCGGGATGCCCGTGCACGATGGCAAAGCCTATTACATTAAAGTTTCCGCGCAGGCCGACGGAACGTTCACGGTCACCAATCAGCGCAACATGTTCAGCAAGACCTACGGCGCGCGATCCCAACCGGCAGGGAATTAGGACTGCGGAAAACGTCTGATGGATGATTCCGACGCGCCTGCCGGAATGCCTCAAAAGCGATAGAGTCGTGCCGGGTTCTCCACCAGGATGAGTTTTCGCTGAGCGGCGTCTGAAGTCCAGCTGGCGAATCTGTTGAAGTCGAGGCCATCATCGACCGGAAGCCCCGGCGTGATTTCAGTTACCTTTCTACCCGCGAGCCGCGAGACGTGCGGCCAATTGGTACCCCAGGTAATTCTCTGCGGATTGGCTGCAATGAGCGCCTTCACGGTGGGCGCGACATCGGGATATTCCGGCTCTTGCTTGGCGACGCCATACGGCCCAG
>Ga0187863_10003018_pt1 | contig 12592 bp, 10 predicted proteins | sample June2016WEW_11_1_FD_132975 | JGI IMG/M metagenome (GOLD analysis project Ga0187863, IMG submission 132975) | Peatland microbial communities from SPRUCE experiment site at the Marcell Experimental Forest, Minnesota, USA - June2016WEW_11_10 | ecosystem: Environmental > Terrestrial > Soil >...
AATCGAGTTGGCGCGAAGGCTCGGATGCTCGCCGAGCCAGGTGGACCGTTTGCTGGACATCCAGCACAAGTCGAAGCTGGATCAACTGGAGGCGGCGTTCACGGCTTTGGGCAAGCGACTGTCGGTTAGAGTCACGGATCTGGCAGCGTAAGATGCTGTGTACCGTGCTCTCTCACGGAGGAAGCAACAACTAGTCATGGCTGTGCCCGCGAAGGTTGTGGGAACTGTTGAGCTTCAGACCCAGCACTGGCCGAGCCGGACACGCCACACCATCAATGGAGTGCCTTGCGCACCGTTTACCCGACTCGAAATCGCGACGTACGCGGAGCAAGTCGGCTTCTACTTGCTCCATATCTGCTCCGACGGCCAAGGTACTGATGCCTGGCATGAGACTCTGGACGACGCCCTCGATCAAGCGGAATTCGAGTTCGGCGTGAAGAGGCGCGAATGGGACATGCCGATTGGCCAAGGTGAGTGACGGGTCTCGTTTCAGTGAAGCGCTGCCCGACAACCTGCCCCACGGAGCACCTCAGATCGCCTCCAGCTCCTCTTCCAGCAACTGCTTCTGGTACAGGTCCGCGTAGTAGCCGCCGGTGCCGATGAGTTCGGCGTGGGTGCCTTGCTCCACCAGTTCGCCGTGCTCGAGGACGAAGATGCGGTCGGCATGGCGAACGGTGGAAACGCGGTGCGAAATCAGGATAGTCGTGCGGCCGTGCATGATCCGCACCAGCCCCTCGAGGATGCGCTCCTCGGTGATGGTATCCACGCTCGACAGCGCGTCATCGAGGATCAGGATGCGGGGATCGCGCAGCAGCGCGCGGGCGATTGCGGTGCGCTGCTTCTGCCCGCCAGAGAGAGTGAGCCCACGTTCGCCCACCATTGTGTCGAGGCCCGCGGGAAATGTCGCGATATCCGGCGCGAGTCCCGCCAGCTCAGCCGCGCGTTCGATAGACGCGCGATCGGCCCCCGCGACGCCCCATGCGATATTCTCCGCCAGGGTCGCACTGAACAGAAATGTCTCCTGCGGCACGAAGCCGATCTGCCGGCGCAGTTCTTCCGGATCGAGCGCGCGCACATCGAGGCCGTCCACGAGGACGCTGCCCGACGTGGTATCCAGCATTCGTGGGATCAGCGAAACCAGCGTGCTCTTGCCGCTGCCGGTGTGCCCAACAATCGCCACAGTGGCGCCGCCCGGAATCTCCAGGTCCACGCGCTTCAGCGCCGCGCCGGCGGGATAACTCACTCCCACACCATCGAACCGAATCTCGCCACGCAGGTTCTCCGGTAACGGCACAGGTTGAGGAGGAGCGGCAATGGCCGGCTGCTCATCCATAATCTCCATGATTCGTCCGAGCGACGCCTTGCCACGCTGCATCAGATTCACCACCCAGCCAAGCGCGATCATCGGCCAGATCAGCAGCCCCATGAACGTGTTGAACATCACGAACTGGCCGAGCGTGATGTGATGCGTCATCATACGGTAACCGCCCGCCCAGAGCACGATGAGGAACATCGCGCCCACCAGCGCCTGCAGCAGCGGATTGAACAGCGCGGATAAGCGCGCCAGCCGGATGTTCTGATCGACGTAGAGCAGGTTGAGCGATTCGAATTTCTCCAGCTCGGCTTTCTCCTGAACGTAAGCGCGCACCACGCGCACGCCCGAAAGGTTCTCCTGAACGCGACTGCTGATATCGGAGAACAGGGCCTGGATCTTCTCAAAACGGTCATGAATGCGGCGTCCGAAATACACCACAACGAAGCTGACCACAGGCGCCGGGATCAGCACCGTGACAGCGAGCACCCAATCCACCTTGACCATGATGGCGACGGAGAAGATCAGCGTGAAAACAGTTTCGGTCCAATACATAACGCCGGGGCCGAGCGCCATCCGCACAGCATTCAGGTCGTTGGTGGCGCGCGCCATGATATCGCCCACGCGGTAGCGCGAGAAGAAATTGGACGAGAGGCGAATGAGGTGCGCAAACAGATCGTTGCGCAGGTCATACTCGACGTCGCGCGACATGCCCACCAGGATCACGCGCATCCAGTACATGAAAATCCCTTTGGCGAGCGACACACCGACAAGCAGGGCAGCCAGCCGCATCAGGAGGGACAACTGGAAGCCCTTCACCAGCGAATCCACGCCCGCGCCGATTACCAACGGCAGCGCCGCTCCCATGAGGTCCTTCATGATGAGCGAGCCGAGGCCGAGAAACAGCGCGCGGCGGTATCGCCACATGTACGGCAGGACGCGGCGGTAGATCTTCGGCATCGATCGCGTTTACGCGGCAGGCCGAGGTGTGGCCGGTACGACTTCCAGTGTGGCGGCGGCACTTTCCAGACCGGGCGACGAGGCAGTGATCTTCAGCGCGCCATCCTGCTTCGCAGCCTGCACGATAGCCATGCAGAGACCATTAAACGCCTTTCGCCGGGCGCCTTTGTCGGATTCGTGGCTGCTCGGATCGCCGTTGCCCACGCCGATGAGTCTGCCGTTGCCTTCGATGTTGAAAGCTATCTCATTGTCCGCTGTGGACACGATGCGGCCCTGTCCGTCCACAACCTCCGCGGCGACCAAAGACACGTCTTCGCCATCGGCCGCGATGCGGGCACGGTCCGGCCGCAGGAGGATGCGCGCGGGAGCGCCGGTAGTCTCGCGTTTCTTCGTGAGCACCTGCTGGCCTCCCTGATACCCGCGGGCTTCAATCACTCCGGGTTCAAACTTCACCTTCCATTCGACGTGCAGGTTCTTAACGACGTCGCGCGCGCCGAGGCTACGCCCATTCAGGAACAGCTCCACGCGATCCAGATTGGTGTGGCACCACACCGCAACCTCGTCCCCTTCCTTCCAGTTCCAGTGCGGGAAGAGGTGCAGAACCGGCTTCGTGCCCCACCAAGCCTGGTAATAGTAGAAATTGTCCTTGGCGAAGCCGCAGGTGTCGAGAATGCCAAAGTGCGAGTTGATGCAGGGCCATCCGTAAGGAGTTGGCTCGCCGCGATAATCGAAGCCGGTCCACACAAACCCGCCGGCGAGAAACGGCCGCTCAGCGTAGATGGGCCACCAGCTTTCGGCCGGAAGCGCCCAGTGCGGAGCATTCACGTCGTAGGCGCTGACGTAGCCTTTCTCTTTGTCGTTGGCGTAAATGCCGCGCGTGGAAACGGTGCTGCCCACCTCCGAACCGATCATCGGCTGATCCGGGACATGCTTGTGATACGGATCGATGCCATTCTCGCTGTAGTTGAAGCCACGCACATCCATCAGGAGGGCGGCTTTCGTCCAGCCACTGAAATTCATGGCCGCGGTAACCGGGCGTGTCGGGTCCAATTGGCGCGTCAGCCGCTTCATCGTGGTTAGGATGCGTGCTCCACGCTCAGTCTCTTGCTGCGCCTCTTCGTTGCCCATGGACCAGAGCACGATGCTGGGGTGATTCCGATCGCGCCGAATCATGCGTTCCAGTTCGTTCAGGCCTTCCAGGCTCGACGACATCATCCGCGTTTCGTCCATCACCAGCATGCCCAGACGGTCGCAGGCGTCGAGCAGTTCCGGCGTCGGGGGGTTGTGGGATGTACGGTAGGCGTTCGACCCCATCTCCTTCAAGCGCTCGATGCGGTAATACTGGATGCGGTCCGGCAAGGCCGCACCCACACCCGCGTGATCCTGGTGATTGCAGGTTCCCTTCACTTCCACGTGCTGACCGTTCAGGAAGAAGCCCTGGTTGACATCGAAGTGAAGGGTGCGGATACCGAACGGAGTCTCGTAGCGGTCCAGTACGGCGCTGTCGCTTTCCACGGCGGTCAGCACTCGATACAGGTTCGGCGTATCCGGCGACCATAGCGCCGGGTTGTCCACGACGATCTGCTGATCGAATTCGAACCGGCCCCAAGGCATCACAGCGGCGGGCGTGGACCGCGCCGTTCCCACCTCTTTGCCGTTGCCATCCACGACTTGAGACACCACCTGGCAGGTGCGCGGAGCATCGCCGTCGTTGTTCACTTCAGTCGAGATTCGAACCGTGGCGGCTGCACCCTGAACCTCCGCGCGAGCGTAAGTGCCCCAATGCGCCACGTGCACCGGGTTCGTTTTCGTCAGCCAGACGTGGCGGTATATGCCGGCGCCCTCGTAGAACCATCCTTCGTTGATTGTTGCGTCGGCCCGGACCACCAGCACATTCTTGTCGCCATAGTTGAGGAAATCGGTGACGTCGAGATGGAAGGGAGCATAGCCGCTGAGGCTCCGGCCCAGGTAATATCCGTTGAGAGCGACGACGCAATCACGGAAGACACCGTCGAACTCGATGGCGATGCGCCGTCCGGCGTCCTCGGCCGGGATGTCAAAAATGCGCCGGTACCAGCCGACACTCGTCGCCGGATACTTACGTCCCAGCGGCTTGCAGCCGTGTGAGTAGAGGTCCTGATCATCCACGAAAGGCAGGTCGACGGCCCAGTCGTGCGGGAGATCGACTTTTTTCCAGGCGCTGTCGTCATACTTGATATTGGCTGGCGGAAACAGGAAGCCGGACTTGGCGAAGGTCTCGCCCTTGCCGCCGCCGTACCCGAAATCGCGGGCGGGGTCCTCGGCATGGCCGAGGCTGAAGCGCCAGCCGGAATCGAGGAGCAGTCGTTCCCGGGGCGAGGAGCCCGGGCCGGCATCCGGTGTGGCGGGGGCGGCGGAGGCAACTCCGGCGGACAGTGCGGTGCTCGCGGATACCGCAACGCCGCTCTTGAGCAGATCTCGTCGTGTCATGGTGATGTCCGAAACCACGATGGTATCGCAACGGAAGTAGAATGACAGGGTCCATCCCATGCACGTGATCGCTGACGTTTGCATCATCCCGATTGGCATCGGCGTTTCGGTATCGCGCGAGGTCGCCGCCTGCGAGCGGGTATTCGCCGAAGCCGGCCTCACCACGAAGCTGCACGCGTATGGCACCAACGTGGAAGGCGAGTGGGACGCCGTCTTCGCGGCAGTGAAGCGCTGTCATGAAGTGCTGCATGAAGCGGGCGTGCCGCGCATCTCCACCAGCATGCGCTTCGGCACCCGGACCGACCGCGCCCAATCCATGGACGACAAGGTCCGCAGCGTGGAAACGAAACTGAGCCACGAATGAACTCCGCCCCCAATCGCCGATAATGGGACTCATACCGCCTCTCGTCCAGACTCAAGCGACCGAAAGCCGCGCCGGAAAACTGCTGCGGGAGATTTTCGAATCCGGCCGCCCGCTCACCTACGTCCGATCCACCGAGGAAGAGCGCGTAGCGCGGGTGCTGCGCGAAGTGAGCCTGCGCATGGACGCGTCCGCGCCTCCGCCGGTTTGGACCTGGAGCCTTACCGAGGGACTGCGGCGCGACGACGGCGACGCAATGGCCGGCGCGCACGATCCCCGCGTCGCCCTGGACTTCATCGACGAATACGCGCAACCGGCAATCTTCCACCTCAAGGATTTTCACGAGCCGTTGCGCGATTCATCGGAGATTCGCCGCCGCCTTCGCGACCTGTACACGAACTGTCTGGATAGGCGGAAGTTCATCGTGGTCAGCTCGGCGGTGCGCGCCATCCCGGAGGAACTGGACCGCAGCTTCCTGTATGTCGAGCTGCGCACGCCCGATGTGATCGAGCTCGCGGAGTTTCTGCGCGACGAAGGTGTCGACGCCGATGAAGGCATGCGGCAGCAGTTCGCGCGGGCGCTGCAGGGCCTTACTCTCGACGAAGCCCGCTATGCGCTCCGCCGGGCACAGGTGGGCAGCCCGCGTTTGGGACCGGACTCCGTTCCGTTCCTGCTTGAGGAAAAGCGCGCCCTGGTCAGCCGCGGCGGCGTCATCGAATACATCACCGGCGGCACCACCATCGGCGAGGTGGGTGGCCTCGACAATCTCAAGAAGTGGCTGCTGGAACGGCGCAAGCTTTTCCAGATGCGCGACACGCTGAGCGCGGAGATCGTGCCCAAGGGATTGCTCATGATGGGCATCCCCGGCTGCGGCAAGAGCCTCTGCGTGAAAGCTATCGCTTCGCATTTCGATCTGCCTCTTTACCGTCTGGACATGATCGAGATCTTCTCCGGGCGGCACGGCAAGCCCGAGGGCGTCTTCGTGGCGTCCTGCAAGATGATGGAGGACATGGCGCCCGCCGTGCTCTGGTTCGACGAGATCGAGATGGGCATCACCTCCACCGAATCGAGCGGCGAACAGGGACGCATCTTCGCGTTCTTCCTCACCTGGATGCAGGAGAAGACGCGCGGGCTGTTCGTCGCGGCTACCGCCAACCGACTTGACCTGCTGCCCGCCGAGATGATCCGCAAAGGCCGCTTCGACGAGGTCTTCTTCGTGGACCTGCCGGTGGAAGAGGAACGGCTCGAAATCTTCCGCATCCACCTCAACCGCCGGGGTGAGGATGCATCGCACTTCAACATCGATCAGTTGCTGGAATTCACGGTGGGCTGGACCGGCGCGGAAATCGAGCAGTGCGTCGTCTCGGCGATTACCCGTGCGCGCCTGGCCGACCGCGAGCTCACCGATCAGGACCTGGTAAGCACCGCCGTGAGCATCGTGCCTCTGTCACGCACCATGAAGGAGCAGATCAACCACATTCGCGGATGGGCCTTCGAGCGCGCGGTGCGAGCTACACCGCGGCAACCGGGACGATAGGAGCGGTGTGGGAAAGACTCGCGGCGGCAACCGCGCAATCAAGACTGGCAGGCAATAAAAAAGGCCCCGATCTCTCGGGGCCTGTTGTTGCATGAACCCTTGGCTGTCGCGCCTTTCGGCGCAGAGGCTACTTTTTCTTCTTTGCCGGAGCTTTCTTGGCAGCCTTCTTGGCAGCTTTCTTAGCAGCGTTCTTCATCGATTGATTCTCCCTAACATCAGAATTTGCGCGACCCCGAAGGATCGCACTGTGACTCATATATAAAGTGGATCGGGAGGAAAGTCAAGAAAAAAATGAGAGTTAGGACCTTCGCATGCCCTCGCCGAACCCCTCCGAACCACCAAAACATCGACGTGATGAATTGTTCCGGGCGCTTTCAGAGCGTTTTGCACGCTCTTTGTTCTTGCCTGCGGGCGCGAGGCGCGTTAGCATCCGTGTAGATGCGAAGTTGCCGCGATGAGGCCGCGCGAGTGAACCCGCGGGCCCGGTTTTGCGCGGTGATCGGTGCGATCTGCGTTTTCGCGCTTACCGGATGCGCGAAGAAACATGCTGCTGTCGCGCCACTGACGCAGCCACCTTATTCCGCGTCAGGTCCTGGTGCACGGCAAAGTGCGCCCGCGCCGCGAGGCGCTGAAACGGGCCTCGCAAGCTGGTACGGCCATCCTTACGACGGACGGCAGGCGGCGGACGGCGAGATCTACGACATGGAAACGCTCGTCGCCGCGCATCGCACGCTGCCGTTCGGCACGTGGGTGCGGGTCACCAACCTCGGCAACGCGAAGACCGTGGATGTGCGCATCATCGACCGCGGCCCATTCGTCGACGGACGGATCATAGATCTCTCGCACGCCGCCGCGCAGAAGATCGATTTGACCGGTCCCGGCGTCGCGCACGTTCGTCTCGACATTCTCTCCGTTCCTCCGCCCGCGGTGAAAGCGGCATCGGCGTTTTATGCCGTGCAGGTGGGCGCCTTCGCCGATCGCGCTCGCGCCGAGCAGGTGCGCTCCACCATGCAACAGCGTTACGGAACGGCAAAGCTCGTGCTGCGCGAGGGCAATCCGCCGCTATGGCGCGTGCTGGTGGGACGTGAGACCAGCGAGAACCAGGCGCAACAACTGGAAGAGCATCTGGGTGGCGAGTTGGATCATTGCTTCATCGTCCGGCTGGACAACACACCGGCGGGAGCGGCCGATTGAACCTGCACCCCCCGCCCTTTTGTGGGGCGTACACCGCATTTGCGGGCTATGTCGCACGCTCACTTCGGGATAGAGTTTTTGTTAGTTCCCGCACTATAGATAAGGAAGGCAGAGGCCACTCTTGCCATCAGCGATGATCGATCAGGCACAGCCACACGCCATTATCGGGCAGTCGCCCAGGATTCGGCACATCCTGCGGCTTGTGGAGAAGCTCGGGAAGGGCCGCTGGCCGGTGTTGTTGCTGGGCGAGACGGGCACGGGAAAGGAAGTGATTGCCCGCGCCATCCATGACGTCGAGGGCGCCGGCGCCTTCGTTCCAATCGACTGCTCGTCGCTGGTAGGCCCGTTGATGGAAAGCGAGCTTTTCGGTCACGCCAGAGGCGCGTTCACCGGCGCAGTTGGTCAGAAGACCGGGCTCATTGAGATGGCGCACGGAGGCACGGCGTTCTTCGATGAGATTGGCGAGGTGCCGCTCGATCTGCAATCGAAGCTGTTGCGCGTTCTGCAGGAGAAAGAATTCCGGCCGGTGGGCTCGCTGGTGCAGCGCCGTTCTGATTTCAGGATCATTGCGGCCACCAATCGCGATCTGGCAAAAGAAGTGGAAAAGGGCACGTTCCGGCGCGACTTGTACTACCGCCTGAACGTGGTGAACCTCCGGCTTGCGCCGCTGCGCGACCGCCGCGAGGACATTCCGGCGCTAATCGGCCACTTCCTGGCGCGGTACGGGAGAACGCATTCATTGAGCCAGGAGACGCTGGAGACGATGCTCGGCTACGACTGGCCGGGCAACGTGCGTGAGTTGGAGAACTGCATCCAGCACATGGTAGCCATCAACTCGGGTCCGCTGCTGCACGTGCTCGATCTGCCGTCGAACCTGCAGAACCACGTGGCCATCAACCGCTCGCAATCGATGGTGCGAGCCGCGGCGGCCACGATGAACGGCTCGATGTCGATCGATTCGCCGGAGCGGCCGGTGAGCGCCGGTCAGGCGCAGCCCGCGGTTGCGGCTCCGATTGCGGTTCCTGCCTCCAGTCCGGTTGTTCCGCTCGCCGAGATAGAGAAGCGGGCGATACTCGGCGCGCTCGAATACACCCGAGGCGATCGCGCGGTGGCCGCGCATTTACTCGGCATCGGACGTACGACGCTGTATCGCAAGCTGAAGGAATACCGGCCGGAAGAAGATTAGCCGAGAAGAGCGCCTGTCTCGCGCCACTATGCCGGGCAGGTGGCACACAACAAGACACTACGGCTGCTGGTGGTGGAAGACTCCTTCGAAGACGAGCGATTCCTGCGCGAGTTGTTGGAGGAAGCCGCGGAGACAAGAGTCTGGCCGCGCTCAATTGAGTGGGAAACGGTGTTTGCCGCGACCGCCGAAGAGGCATGCAATCTGGCGATCGACGGCGGCTTCGATGCCATTCTGCTGAACCTCAGCCTGCCCGACAGCCACGTGTTGCACGAAACATTCATGTCCGTCTTCGGCGTGGCTCGGTCGACGCCGATTCTGGTGATTGCCGATGAGCCGGATAGTTCTCTTGAAACATTGCTGCTGCGAGAGGGAGCGCAGGATTTCCTGCTGAAGTCCGAACTGGACGCGGAACCGCTGGCTCGCCGGATGAAGCATGCGGTGGAACGGCAGCGCTACGTCAATTCGTTTTCGATGGCGAGGTTGGCGGATGCAGTTGCAGCCCCGCGGCAAATTGCCCTTGATACCGTACCGCTCGATCTGATCGTGGTTGCGGAGGCAACGTTGGTGGAATAGCGCGGCTTGCGCGGGATCGGTTTAGCGCTCGGCTTCTTCGTCGATGGAGATTTTGAGGGCTTTGAGGAACTTCTCGTCCTGAGAGGTCAGGCGGATCTTGCCTGCTTCGAACCTGCGTTTGGTTGGCGCTGACTCTGTTTCCTCGGCTTCCGATTCAGAAGACTCTTCGTCGCCTTCTTCGCGTTTGTTGAATCCGATGGTGGCCTCAAGGACAAGGAACACGTCATAGCCGGCGCGCTTGATTTCACCGATCGCGCCCGCAATGCGGTCGGAGTCGGAAAGCGACTCATTAATCGCGTTTCCCAGCTCCTGCATCAACTCCTTGAGTCGGTCGTCCAAATGGGCACCTCTGTTATTGTCGGCTCCTCAACGGGCTGGCCTCACCCCTGTATACGAGATGAGTAGACGTTAGAGTAAGTTTCGTTTTCCCTTCCTCAACCATCATATCGTCCTGAAAGCAGCGTTTCAGTAGATGGTACACCCACCGTCCACCCCGGCGCCAGGGCTTCGTTACACTGACAGCAGAGCATGTTTGCATTGGCCGTCAAGTTTCTCCATCATATCCTGCCGGCAATCGTCCGCCCGATGCGCGTTCTTTGGAATCAACTCATTGGATTCATCTTTTTGGTGTTAGCGGCGCTTATAGGAATGGAAACCTGGAGGCGGCGCAGCGGAGACGGCCCGGCCCCGCTGATACTGTTGGCCGGTTTCGGCTTCGCCGTCTTCCTGGCCTGCTTCGGAATCGCTTCGTTCTGGCGGGCCCGGCGGATTTCGCGGTCGTAGCTTCGCTATCCTCATCACAGTGGTTCCCGTTCATGTCATTGGCGGCGGCCTGGCTGGCTCAGAGGCTGCGCTTCAGCTCGCGCATGCCGGGGTGCCCTCGATCCTGTATGAGATGCGGCCGATTCGGCAAACGCCCGCGCATCAGACCGACCGCTTCGCCGAGCTGGTGTGCAGCAACTCGCTCAAGAGCGAACAGGAGAACACTGCGCCGTGGTTGCTGAAGCAGGAACTGCGCCACCTTGGCTCGTTCCTGATCGACGCCGCGTGGCGGGCGCGCGTTCCGGCCGGACATGCGCTGACAGTCGATCGCGTGGTGTTCGCCGAAGAGGTATCGCGCGAGGTGAAGGCGAATCCGCTGATCGAGATTCGGCGCGAAGAGGTCGAGCGAGTTCCGGACGAAGGCATCGTGATTGTCGCCACCGGTCCGCTCACCAGCGACGCTCTCGCCGCCGACATCGCGCGCATCACCGGGTCCGAGCGGCTTTTCTTCTATGACGCGATCAGCCCGATTGTTGAAGCCGAATCCATCGACATGTCCATCGCGTTCCGCGCATCGCGCTACGGCAAGTCGATGGACAACTCGGACGATTACATCAACTGCCCGTTCGATAAGGATCAGTACGAGCGCTTTCTGGACGCCTTGATCGGGGCCACCAGTGTTCCATCGCACATCTCCGAGGACAGCGCCTGCTATTTCGAGTCGTGCCTGCCCATTGAGGAACTGGCGCGTCGCGGCCGGGAGACGTTGCGCTTCGGTCCGATGAAACCGATGGGTCTGGCCGATCCGCGGGATGGCAGACGGCCCTGGGCAGTGGTGCAGCTCCGCCAGGAGAATCTGCGGGCGGACAGTTACAACCTGGTGGGGTTTCAGAATCACATGCGCTTTCCGGAGCAAGCGCGCGTGTTCCGCATGATACCGGGCCTCGAGAGAGCCGAGTTCGTTCGCTACGGCCAGATCCATCGCAACACATACATCAACGCTCCCGCGCTTTTGGAGCCGACGTTACAGCTCCGCTCGCGGCCAACCGTTCTATTCGCTGGGCAGATCTCGGGGGTGGAGGGATACGTCGAATCGATTGCCACCGGCCTGTTGGCCGGCCGTCACGCGGCTGGTCTGGCTTCCGGGTGCGCACCCGTGGCACCCCCACGCGAAACGGCGCTGGGATCGTTGTCCGCTTACATCTCCGGCGCCAGCGCCTCTGATTACCAGCCCGCCAACATCACCTTCGATCTGCTGCCGAAGCTGGACGACGAGTTGCGACGTCGTCTGCGGCACGACAAGCAGGCGCGTCACGCCGAGGTGTGCCGCCGTGCCCTGGCGGCGCTGGAAGGCTACAGGTTCGCGGATGCAACTTGCTGAGGCCATCGACAAGTTCCTGGACGAGCTGCGGCGGCAGAATGCGTCCGAGCACACGGTGCGGAACTACGGCGCCGACCTTCACGAGTTCCTCACCTACCTGACGCCGCCCGAAGGCGATCTGCCCACCCCCGCCGGGTTCGACGCCCTGCTGATCCGCGAGTGGATGGCCCATCTGTACGATCTCAACCTGACCACGGTGAGCATTCGGCGCAAGCTGGCGGCTGTGCGCTCTCTGCTGAAGTTCCTTCTGCGAGAGGGAGTGGTGGAGAAGAATGTAGCGAAGCTGGTGCGAACGCCGAAAGCCCCGAAGCTGCTTCCGCGCGTTCCCACCGAAGAACAAACCAACGCGCTGCTGGATGGCGTCGCTGCCGGGAAGATGGAGCGCCCATTCCCCAAACGCGATCTGGCTATCTTCGAGATGCTCTACGGCTGCGGGTTGCGCATCAGCGAGCTGTGCGGCCTGAACCTGGATGATTTCGATTTCTCCTCACGCTGGGTGCGAGTGCGCGGCAAAGGGAAGAAGGAGCGGCAGACGCCCTACGGCGGAAAGGCGGCCGTGGCGCTGGAGCAGTACTTCGGCGAAAGGCAGGCCGCGCCCGGCGAGAACGCCCTGTTCGTGAATTGCAACGGCCGCCGGCTGACGGATCGCGGCGCGCGCGGCATTGTGGCTTTTTATGCGCGGTTTTTGGCGGGCGATGCATCGCTTCATCCGCACAGTTTCCGCCACGCGTTCGCTACACACCTGCTTAGCGCGGGCGCGGACCTGCGGTCCATCCTGGAGCTGCTGGGACACGCACGGCTCTCCACCACACAGAAATACACTCAGGTGTCCCTGGCGGATCTGATGGCCGTCTACG
>Ga0187863_10003023_pt1 | contig 12586 bp, 9 predicted proteins | sample June2016WEW_11_1_FD_132975 | JGI IMG/M metagenome (GOLD analysis project Ga0187863, IMG submission 132975) | Peatland microbial communities from SPRUCE experiment site at the Marcell Experimental Forest, Minnesota, USA - June2016WEW_11_10 | ecosystem: Environmental > Terrestrial > Soil >...
AAGAACTAGCGGCAGGGTTTGCCCGGCATAACGGGGATCTCTCTGTGCTGGATGTTATCGTGTAATCGAGCGCCCGGGCGATCCCGAAATCTGCAAAGGCAGGCGCACCCAAAGCACCCAAAGCTTCAAGTGTTTGACAAATCAAATCTCGGGCGATTAGGATCAAGATGCGCGGTCGTGGCGGAACTGGCAGACGCACCAGCTTGAGGGGCTGGCGGTAGCAATACCGTGGTGGTTCGAATCCACTCGACCGCATTACTTTTCTGAGAGCCCCCAATGAACATTGGGGTTCTTTTTATTTTTAGCAGGATAGCCCCATTTACCAAGACCGCGCTAGGGAGCGCCGGGCAGTGGCCGTCCCAGGGAGCTGAAAGCGGGTAGTATGGGCAACAATTGGCAACAGAATCGAGCTCGATATTCTTCAGCCGACCCATACCTCTAGGCTGCCAAAACGGAAGTAACGGAAGTCGCGGAAGTATCAAGAGTTGGCGGTCAGGCGCGTCCCGTGTTAGTCAGTATAGACAGGCAGAAATCGTCATAGGCAGAGATCTCCTCCATCCTCCAATCTTGCGTTATCTTGCATCCTCAATCTCCTAAACAAAACCCTGACGGTATAGAATGGCCGCTTTCTCCAGTCTGATTGAGCAATGAGAGGAATCGTGATAGAGCCAAAGAGTTCAGCGCTACGCGGGAAGGTTGCCGTGATTACCGGTGGCAGCAGCGGAATCGGCGCGGCCGCAGCGCGGCTTCTGGCGGACAAGGGCGCAAAGGTGATCGTCGGTTACCACAAGGGAGCGGATCGAGCCGAGCGCCTGCTGAAAGAGCTGCCTGGAAGCGGCCATCGCGCTCTCTCCATCGTTCTGGAGGATTCCACAACGATTCGTGCGGCCGCCGATACAGTGCGCGAAAGCTACGGCCGTGCGGACATTCTGGTGAACTCGGCAGGATTCACCCGCGTGGTGCCCCATGCTGACCTGGAAGCTCTGACGGACGAAATCATGGACGCGATCTTGATCGCGAACGTACGCGGAACCTTCTCCGTAATTCGCTCGCTAGCGCCACTGCTGCGGGAGAGCGGCGAGGGCGTGATCATAAATGTGTCATCGATCGCCGCGTTTACAGGAGCTGGCAGCAGCATCGCCTATTGCGCCGCAAAGGCCGCGCTAGACACGGTAGCCATATCGTTAGCGCGTTCTCTCGGCCCCGCGATTCGCGTCTTGAGTGTTTCGCCGGGTCCTGTTGCCACAGACTTCGTGCCGGGACGGGATCGTGCCGCACAGGAGACTCTCGCCCACAAAACACCGCTCGAGCGAGTGGTCGAGCCAGACGATATCGCCGCCGCGATTCTGGCGTGCGTGACTCACCTGAAAATGGCGACCGGCACAACAATCGTAGTCGATGGCGGCGCACATCTGTAGAAAGAGATCCACAACTGTGCGGCCAGAATTAGAGACCCTTCCAAGCGACGTATGCCGCGCCCAACAAAGGGCATTCTTCGTTCAGCACGACGTAAATAGGGACGGCCGCGAGAAAGTCTTTCATTTTTTCCTTGTCTCGGGCCGCCGCCACGAATCGGCCATCCTTCAGCTTTGGCAGTACCTTGACGGCAATTCCCCCAGCCACGTACACGCCGCCGCGCGCGAGCGTCCGAACTGCGAAGTTGCCGGCTTCTGATCCGTAAATTTCGGTCCACAAATCGAGCGTCGCGACGCAAACCGGGCATTGCCCTGAGAGCCCCTGCTGCGTGATCAGCGGCGCCGGATCTTTTGTCGGATCGTCAAAACCGGGATGCTTCACAGTTGGATCGAGAAATTCGTGCACGTTCTGGAATCCCCGGCCTGACAAAAGGATCTCCGCGCTCACATAGGCGTTGCGCCCCCGGAGATACTTCCATAAATCTGCTTGCTGCGGCGTATGCGGCGCGAAATCGGCGTGCCCGCCTTCGGTTCCCATGGCGAGATGCTGTGTCCCATCCCAAAACAAGTCCGCTTCTCCAAGGCCCGTTCCAGCAGCAATCACCACGCAGGTCGCTTGCTGCGTGGGAACGCCCTCGTAGAGCACTGCAAGGTCATCTGGTGGCAGCACGCCAACGCCGAACGCGGTCGCCTCCAGGTCGTTGAGAATTCTCACCCGGCTGAGACCCAGGAACGCCGCCATCGTCGTGCCGTCGACGATCCAGGGCATGTTCGTGCCGTGAACCCGGTTGTTTACCACCGGCCCCGCAACTCCAAAGGAAGCCGCCGTTATGGTGGCGGGATTCTCTTGCAGGAAATCCTTCGCGATTTCCTGCAAGCCGGCGTGTTCGTGGCTGGAATAGCGCTTGTGCGCGATGGGTACCAAGTGTCGGTCCCGCACATCGAACAACCCAATATTCGATTTGGTTCCCCCGACATCGCCCGCAAGGATCATCGGACTCTCCACACCACAGCCGAAAGCGCGCTCAAGGGTAAGATCGGGCGATCGGAAGCAAGCGGCGTTACAGCGGACGCCATCGCCGGCCCTCTGGGGCGATCAAATCGTCGGCGGCTCGGGGGCCCGGGCTCCCGGCTGCATAGCTGGAAATGGGCGGTGCTGAGCTGCTCTTCCACGCTTCGAGAATCGGGTCGACCAGCGCCCATGCGGCCTCCACGCTGTCTGCCCGGTCGAACAAGGTTGCATCGCCGCGGATGCAATCGTTGATGAGCGTCGCGTAAGCGTCGCGAGAAGCTTCCCCGAAGGCCGCACCGTAGCGGAAGTCCATCATGACCGGACTGATGTGCATCTGCCCGCCCGGAGCTTTGGCTCCGAAGGACAAGGAAATCCCCTCGTCCGGCTGAATATTCAAAATCAGAGAGTTGGGCTGGAGATTCTCACCCCGGAAGACCATGTGCGGCGCGTCCTTGAATCGGATGGCGACTTCGGTGCGCGAATTCGGCAACCGCTTCCCGGTCCGCAGGTAGAAGGGAACACCGCTCCATCGCCAGTTATCGACAAAAAGCTTCACGGCTACGTATGTTTCAGTGGTGGAATCGGGCTTGACGCCTTTTTCCTGGCGATATCCGGGTACCGATGCCCCTTTCACCGTCCCCGGGCCGTATTGGCCACGAACCACATATTTCGAGACTGTCTCCTCGGTGAAGGGCCGGATCGATTGCAGCACTTTTATCTTTTCGTTTCGCACTGCGTTCGCATCGAAATTAGCCGGAGCTTCCAGCGATACCAGGGAGGTGAGCTGCAGCATGTGGCTTTGCACCATGTCGCGCAAGGCTCCCGTGGATTCGTAGAACGAAGCGCGCTGTTCTACTCCCAGTGGCTCCGCGGCGGTAATTTGCACGTGGTCGATATAATTGCGGTTCCAGAGCGGCTCGAAAATTCCGTTGCCGAAGCGGAACACTAAAAGGTTCTGCACCGTTTGTTTACCCAGGTAATGGTCGATGCGGTAGGTCTGCGATTCGTCGAATACGCTGAGCACGGTTTCGTTTAGCTCTTTTGCCGAAGCAAGATTGTGCCCGAAGGGCTTTTCGATGATGACGCGCGTCCAGGATTTGTCCGTTGTCGGCTTGGCTAGCCCGGCTTCGCCTAGGCGCTTGATGATGTGGGGATACACGTCCGGGGGGGTGGCCAGATAAAACAGCCGGTTACCACCCAAATGGCCCTCGCCGTCGATTTCGCCGAGGCGAATTGCCAGCTGGCGGAACGACTCCGGGTCGTCATAATTTCCGCTGAAGTACTGCAGCTGCCTCAAGAACTCCTGGAGTTTGTCCGTGTGTTTCCCACCGTCCGTCTTGACGAGGGCTCCTTCTGCCTCGTGGCGGAAATCCTCGTCGCTCATTTTGGTCCGTGCGAACCCAAGCAAGCGGAAGCGCGGGGCCAGGCAGTCGTGCCACGCAAGGTCGAACAGGGCGGGAAGCAACTTGCGGCGCGACAGGTCACCAGAAGCGCCAAATAACACGATGACGCACGGATCGTTTGGAACCTCGCAATAATAAGCATCCCTTTGAAGGGAAGCAACAGCCTCGATTGTTGGCGTATCCATCGCGTCTCCCGTGATCAGTGAAATAGAACAGTTGAATGCGAAAGTTGAAAATGATGCAGCCTACCGGTATGGATGGCTTCTTCGGAAATACCGGCGCTCTGCTCCCCTACCTTACGCATGCGCTGCCAATCGCCTCGCTAAGGCAAACAGCAGGCTAGCATAAACCATGTGGATGATTTGTTACACAATCTAGGTTCAGGGATTTTTAACAGTGGGGAGTTGGACTGTCTCCTGTCTGTCTTGTGGCCTAGGTGTCATGACTGGAAATTACCGGATGCTTGAAGTATCTTAAACCGACAGACATCTCCAGACATTTTTACCGGGAGGCATTCAGATGGTCGACGACAAAGGACGGGAAACCACCGGTGCAGCCGTTTCGCCGCAGCAGGGACAGGATGTGCGCATGGTGAAATGCGTGAAGTTCGGCCGCGAAATGCCTGGACTGGACCGTGTCCCGTGGAGGGGCGAGATTGGCCAGCGAGTCTACGATAATGTCTCCAAAGAAGCGTGGCGCATGTGGGTGGAGCATTCCAAGATGCTGATGAATGAATACCGGTTAAATCCGCTCGATCCGAACTCTCTCAAGATCATGGAAGATCAGATGCGGGAATTTTTCTTCGGCGAGGGAGCCAAGCTCCCCGACAGTTACGTCCCTCCGACGCACTGACAAGGCCCAGGCGCGCGACACGCGCGCCTGTGTTCCCGGTGGATCCCGCAAGCTACCACCCATAGGCTGCTTCTTGTCCGAACACTTCCTCGGTCACCACGGTGAATTTCTTCAGGTTTGCCGTTCCAAATGATGTGGTGATGGCGACATCCGCGGCATCGCGGCCCACGGCCATCAGCACCCGGCCGATCCGGGGCATATTGTGCCGCGCGTCGAAAGTCCACCAGCGATCGTCCAGGTAGGCTTCAAACCACGCGCTAAAATCCATGGGCGAAGGAGACACCGGCACCCCGATGTCTCCCAGATACCCGGTTGCGTAGCGGGCGGGAATATGCAGGGCCCGGCAGATCGTGACCGCCAGATGCTGAAAATCCCGGCACACGCCGCGACGCTCGGTGAACACGTCCAGGGCCGTCTTCGTTGAGTTTGCAAACTCATATCCGAAGTGCACTCTTTGGTGAACCCAGTTGCACACGGCCTGCACTCGTCCCCAACCCGGCATCAATCCCCCGAACAATTCGGTGGCTATATTGGAAAGCCGGTCCACTTCGCAGTAACGGCTGTTGAGCAGGTAGCGCAGCATTTCGTGGGGCAATTCGTGCACGGGAACTTCTCGCGCATCAGGCTTGATCAGATCCGGCTGGCCGGAATCATGGATGAGTGTCGAGCCGCTCAGACGCACATCGCCGGAGGGCGCAAGAAACCGGCAACAGCGGTTTCCAAAGCTATCGATATAGCATTCCACGGGGGTCTGCGGATCGATGAACAATTCGTCCGGGCTGCGCAGATCACCTGCCCGCGAGGGATGCACGTTGAGAAGCGCCACCATCGGCACCGGAAAGTTCGTCTCGAAAACGATGTCGTAACCTAAGCGGATGAGCACAGCCGGTTCTTTCCTCCAATCCCGCCCTGTCACGCAAACAGAAAGGTGCACGGGGCGTCGCGAGGGCTGGGGGGGAGCCGGTTCCTACACTGCCACAGTGGGAGGGCTAGGGAGGCACCAATTTTGTGATGAGCTCCATAGTCCCAGCGCATGCGGCCGGCAGGAGACCGGCGTCGAGCAGTAAATCGCAGGTGCTTATGAATTACATATGGCACTAATCATTTTAAAAATCTATGTTTTCCAGAACGAGATTGGATTTGCCTTCTTCTTCTCGGGCCCGCTACCCTGGAGCATGAGTGAGACCTTTGGGCCCGGCGGAACTCTGGCCACACCCGCAGTCAGGCCAGATCCTCACGCACGCAATTTTCACTCTGTTCCCCAGGATTCCTGCAACCGTGGTTCGTTCCATATAGCCCCCTATCCACATCCGTTTTGGAAAGGCCTGCTTTGGAAGAGTAGCCATTGGGCCAGTTTTTCTTCGGGAGAGCGCCGGGCCCGGGGAAAGGACCAATCAAACTATGCTCCAGGAAAACTCCGCCCGCAAAGAAGATCTGCCGTCGACCGCTGCTCCATTCTTTGATTCTTCATCCACAACTGTTGTATCCGGAGATCTTGGGACCTTCTCTCGCGCGATTGTCGTTGAGGCTCCGGGATACGTCCTGGGGCGAGCCGTCCATTCCGCGTTTTCGTTTGCCGCCCACTTCGCGGCGGTCATAGCGATCGTATGGTTCTGGCCCCTCACATTCCCCCAGAAACCCTTCCTTTTCGCGATGAGCCAGCAGTTTGTCACCGTGCCCTTCGCGCCGCCGGCACGTTCACCTCGCGCGAAATTTTCGTTTTCCTCTCGATCGTTTGCGGATCCATTTCTATCGCTGAAGCTGGCTGGGCCGGTCAGGAAATTTGCCAAGCCCAGGCCTACTCTGGCGGCACCCGAAGAAATCCCCCCCTTGTCGCCGCCGCAGGCCACAGGGGGATGGGGTGCCGTCCTCGGAGGTATTGTGAACGACGCGTCGCGACCCGCGGCCGTGTCTGTGCTGCCGCTTGATATTTCCCCCGATGCTCAGATTTTGCGCGCCGGTGGCGAAATCAAGGTGTCGCGGCTGATCGAAAGAGTTTCGTTCGACTACCCCGAGATTGCCAAGATGGCGCATATTTTCGGAAGAGTCGTAATTGCAGCCGTCATCGACGAAACCGGGAAGGTCACGCAGGCGCACTTGGTCAGCGGACCCGGACTGCTGGCCTCCTCCGCAATCGAAGCTCTGTCCCGAGAGCGATTTCAACCGACACTGCTCGATGGGCAGCCTATCAAATGCGACCTGGTGGTGCGCGTTAGGTTTCGTTTGGCGGGATGGGATGACGACGGCCCGTGGTGAGTCTTGGTTTGCGTGGAACGGGCAAGCGGCCGGCCTCGGAGAAAAAGAACTGAACCGGCCCGAGTCTAGACACAGATTGTTACGAATACACACACTGCACTAGTTGTCTGATCGTTTCTTCAGCACCGGCTTGTTGTCGGAGCTCGAATCGGCGGTCGCCGTGGCCGATTTTGCGGGCGCGGGCACTTGGTTGGATGCGGCCAGCGGGGTGATGCTGCCGTCGAAAGGCTTCTGCAAGTAGCGGCCTGCTTCCTGCTGCGCGCCGGCGGTGTCGTCGTTGGTGTGCTGGGCGAGGCTATATTCGTTGACGGCGCGCTCGCGTTGGCCTAGCAGATCGTAAATCTTCCCGATATAAATATGGCCCCAGACTTCGGTCCACCTCGGGTCGCCGTCTCCTCCGAGCGCGGCCCGGAAAGCGTTCGCGGCCGCCTGATAATTCTTCTGATAAAACATCGCCTCGCCCATCCGGAAATGCGGGAGGGCGTATGTCGGCTGCACATCGAGCGCTTTCTGATACTCCTGAATTGCTTCGTAGTATTTCCCCACCTGCGCGAAGGACTCACCACGCGCTACAGACGCGCGCACTCTCAAGCGAGGGCTCGACTTCAGGAGATTGTTATTGGGATCGACCGTGATCCCATTTGGTTTGGGGCGCCCGAAGGTGTCGATCAGAAACGAAGACGTCGTGCCGGTCACCAGAATGTTCTTTGTTTCCGGATTGCCTTCGGTCTCCACCTTCACTTCCACCGGCATCCGGAAAGTATCGAGTTCCTGATGGACCTTGCCCACCACTTTGAATCCCTTCGGCGTTCGGTAGACGATGTAGTCGATCGTAAATTCCGGCACGCCCGTCGAATTCAGCCATTGGGCGTAAAAAGACAGAAGGTTGAACGCGGGCTGGTCCGGGGAGGCAGGCGGGATTTTCGTGGCCGTCAATTTCTCGAACTCATCGATGGCGGCCGTCTTGCCGTCGTGCTGTCTGTAGAAATCTCGCAGGAGCGAGGTAAACGCTTCCTCACCGATTTCGGTGCGAAGCATGTGAAAGACCATCGCGCCCTTGTCCCCTACGATGGATTCGTAGGAGTCCGAGTATGGGCCTAGCCGCTGAGCTTGCGCAATCGGCGTTCCCGCTTCGTACATCAGCGCGCCCACGGCATAGTCCTCGAGCGCCTTGTGCAGGCCGGCGAGTCCGTCTGACTGCTCCGCGTACATTGCCTCGGCGTAGCGCGACAGCCCTTCGGTGAGCCACGCGTCGGCAAACGTGGCTGGCAAAACGTGATCCCCCCACCACTGGCCGGCGGCTAGTTGCGAGAGCAGACGGTCGTTTGGCTTCGTGCTCCATTGGCGCTCACTGATGAGCAGCAGGCCGGGGGCGGAGAATCCGTTCAGAGAACCGTTGGGCAATTGCGCGATGGTCATGGTCGTGCCGTTTTCGAGCTGTCCGAACGTCTCGGAAAAATAGCTCAGAATGTGCGAGAGCGAGGTTGCGTACGGCGTGGCGGTGGACGCCTGCGCCTGCGCCGTATAGACCGAAATCTGGTAGCCCTCGGTTTGCACGGGCGATAATTGCAGACTGCCCGCCACAAACGATCCATTCGCCGCAGGGCGGTCGCAGTGGAACACGTAGGCTGCTTGGCCGAGCATGCCCTTGCTGATCGCAGGCATCATGTTCGGCGGGTCCGCTTTGCCCGTACCGGTCACGGCAAGTGAGTCGGGAACGATAATTTTGAACGTTCCGGTGTAACGGTTCGACGGGTAATTCGTAAGCGGGAACCATCGCGCCGGCAAAAGGAGATACGCGGAGGTCTTATCCACCGAGGCAAAGCGAACGCCCCGCGTCGGGCTGTCTTCGTCGCTGGAAATCGGCCCGCTATAATCGAATGTGAGCGTTACCTTGGTGCCGGGGACTGACGCTCCGGAAAGCCCCACGCTTAGAAACAATGGCGAATTGTTGTCGCGTTCGAAGCTCAGGGTTTGGTTCCCGGACTTTACCGAGTTCACACGAAGGTCCGGGTGCAGTTCTACCAGGAGGGTTTTCGCCACTTCGTTGGCAACAAAGTCCACTCTTGCCTGTGCCGAGATGGTCTGATTCTCGGGATGAAGAATCACCTCAATATCGTAATTGGTCGCCCGGAAGGGAAACCGGTGTCCGGTCTGCGCCAGCGCGCAGGATGCCGCGATCAGCAGGAACGTGAGGGTCGCACAGAACCGGTAGACCGTGAGCAAGAGGAAACCTCTCTCGAAGAAGGACGTTGGCTTAGCCTATTAGGATACCAGACAAGCCTTCTCAGTTGCCCAGACTAGAAAATTGCCGAGAAGATTACAACATCCGCGCGAAAACGTCGGCAGCGCGTTCGATCGCGCCTCCCGGTCCCATCTTAGCGCGTACTTCGGCCAGTCCGGCTGTCACCTCGGCGCGCGTACTCTTGGATTCAAGCAGGCGCCGAACCTCCGCTTCCACTGCCGCCGGAGTGAAGGCATCCTGGATGAGCTCCGGGACCACGCACTTGCCCGCAATAAGGTTCACCATTCCGATAAAGGGAGCGCGGATCATCCGCCGCAAAATAGCTGCCGTGATCCGGTTTACCCGGTAGACGATAACCATCGGCGTTCCCAGCAGCGCAGCCTCGACCGTTGCCGTCCCGCTTGCGACGATTGCGCAATCGGCAGCCGCCAGCGCGTCGTAGGTGGCTCCTTCCACCCGCTTCAATTCGAGCCCCGGCAGCCAATATGGTGCAAACAGCTCTGACTTAAGATTCGGCGCCACGGCGTGAACGAATTGGACCCCGGCGGCCGCGCCGCCGCGGCTTTGCAACCGCAGGCATGCTTTGACGACAAGCGGGTAGTTCTGCGCGATTTCGTTCCGGCGGCTACCCGGCAGCAGAGCGACGATGGGCCGTGCAGCGTCCAGACCATACCGCGTCGCAAATTCCGCCGGCGTCATCGTTGGCCGTACAACATCCACCAACGGGTGCCCCACGAAATCCACAGAAACTCCCGCATCCCGGTAGATTTTTTCCTCGAACGGGAAGATCACGACCATCCGCTTGACCAGCCGCTTTATGACGCGCACACGCCCGGCGCGCCACGCCCACACTTGCGGCCCGATGAAATAGCCCACGGGAATGCCGTGCGCCTTCAGGCGTCTCGCAACCCCCAAGTGAGTTCCCGGCGAATCCACGAGAATTGCCAGCGAGGCACCTCGCTTGGCCGCCTCGCTCGCCAGGCGATTCTGCACCCGCACGACCGTTGGAATCTTGTGAACCACTTCCGCGATTCCCACGACGGCCACCTCGTGGTAGTCCGCGATCAGCTCGACACCGGCTTCCGCCATGCGCGGCCCGCCCATCCCGAAAAGCTGTGCCCCCGTGCGCTCGCGCAACGCGACTGCGAGCCGGGCCGCGTACATGTCGCTGGATGCTTCGCCGGCGGAAATCAGGATTGTGGGTGCGCTCATCAGAGGGATTGCAGCTCAGCAGGGAAGGGCTGAGCGGGAAACATTGGCTGAGACGCGATCCGGCGCGTCTGGGCCGGCCGATCAGTCATCGGCGCGCAAGGGCTGCGAGTATCCGCTCAGGCTGCCATCCGCCACAGGCAAGGCGAACTCCTGTTCCTTGTACTGAAGCTGGTACAACCGGTAGTAAATCCCGCGCAAGGCAAGAAGCTCCTGATGCGATCCTTGCTCGCGCAAGCGCCCTTTGTGGAACACGAGAATGCGATGCGCGTGCTGGATCGTGCTTAGCCGATGCGCGATCACAACCGCCGTGCGGCCCTCGATAAGCCGGTCGAGCGCCTCGCGGATCATCAATTCCGTCTTGGTGTCGACGCTCGAGGTGGCCTCGTCGAGGATCAGAAACTTTGGACCGTGCGCCAGCGCCCGAGCGAAGCTTACCAATTGCCGCTGGCCGACCGAAAGCGTTGCTCCGCGTTCGGTCACGGGGGTTGCGACTCCCTGAGGCAGTGACGTAACGAATGGCCCGAGTCCTACCTCCCGGAGGGCCTTCTCGGTCGCGGCGCGGTCGATCGTTTCCGTTCCCAACCTTACATTCGATTCGAGCGTTCCCGTGAATAGGAACGGGTCCTGCAGCACGATTCCGAAAAGCCGCCGCAAATCCTCCAACTCCATCTCGCGGATGTCTACTCCATCAAGCAGGATCTGTCCGCGTTGAATATCGTAGAAGCGCAACAGCAGCTGAATGATGGTCGTCTTGCCGGCGCCGGTATGTCCCACGATCGCGAGGGTTTGGCCCGGTTCCACGCGAAAGGAAACATCGCGCAGCACCCAGTCGTCTTCGTGGGGCGTGAGGCCCCCGCGATAGGCGAACCAAACGTTGCGGAACTCGATCTCGCCTCGCGGATTGGGCAAAGCACGCGTGTTCGCAGTCGAGAAGATCGTCACCGGCTCATCGAGCAGACGGAAGATCCGCTCAGAAGCCGCCATGGCCGTCTGCAGAATGTTGAATTTTTCGCTGAGGTCCTGGATCGGACGGAAGAAGCGCTGCGCATACACCATAAATGAGAACAGAAAGCCGATTTCCACCGTTCCCCCGATCACGCGCACGCCGCCCACCCAATAGAGTAGGGCGATTCCGCCCATGCTTAGGACTTCAACGGCGGGGAAGAAAAACGAAAACGCGTCGATCGCGTCCTTATACGCCTCCATGTGGATGCGGTTGAGTTCCGCAAACTGCTTGCGCGACTTTTCCTCGCGATTGAAGAGCTGCACGACCGCCATGCCGCTGATGTGCTCCTGCAAGAACGCATTGATTCTCGCGATGGCCGTCCGAATGCGGCGATTCGCGTCGCGCACGAAAGTGCGGAAGAAATAGGTGAGAACGATCATGAACGGGAGCGGGGAAAGCGCTGCCAGCGCGAGCCTGTGATTGAGGTAAAAAAGCCATCCGGCCAGCCCGAATAGCATTACAAAATCGTTGAGCATCGCCGCGACGCCGGATGCGAACAGGTCGTTCAACGCGTCGACGTCGGTGGTTGCTCTCGTGACCAGCCGCCCGACCGGGCTGCGGTCGAAGAAGCTCATTGGCAAGCGCTGCAAGTGCTCGAAGATTTCCTTCCGCAAGTCGTACATCGTCTCCTGACCCACCCACTGCATGATGCGCACCTGCGCGTACTGCAGCCCGAAGCTAGCCACAATGGATCCCAGAAACACCACAACGACCCATAACAGCCCGGCGGCCGCCTGTTGCCTGGCAATGCCGTGGGAGAACCCAGGAACGATGTACCAGTCAATTCCAACGTGGAAAAGGTAGGGGCCTATGAGCTCGGTCGCGGCGACGCCCAGAGCCATCGAAACGGCGAGCGTCACCCACCAGCGATATGGGCGCATATACTTGAGCAATCGCCGCGTGAGCTGCGCGTCGTAGACTTTTCCTAATTTCTCTTCTTCGCGAAAGTCGCTCATTCGCGTGCCGCGAGTTCCTCTTCGAGCAACTGCTTCCGATGCAGATCGGCGTAATAACCGCCTTGCGCCAGCAACTGGTCGTGGGTTCCGCGCTCGACGATCCGTCCATCGCGCATAACTACGATCTGGTCGGCCCCTTTCACCGTGGAGATGCGATGCGATACCAGAATTGTCGTTCGCTGCTTCATCACATCGCGCAGCCTCCGAAGGATGCGCTCTTCGGTGTCGG
>Ga0187863_10003030_pt1 | contig 12564 bp, 8 predicted proteins | sample June2016WEW_11_1_FD_132975 | JGI IMG/M metagenome (GOLD analysis project Ga0187863, IMG submission 132975) | Peatland microbial communities from SPRUCE experiment site at the Marcell Experimental Forest, Minnesota, USA - June2016WEW_11_10 | ecosystem: Environmental > Terrestrial > Soil >...
CGGTCACCGGGGCGCTCTTCGATTCGCGCAGGGTGCTCTCCGCGATTTGAACCTACGACCCTCATGCTCGCGACCAGCGCGCCGTCGACACGCGGGGGTAGGCTCCGCGGCCGACAGCGGTCGCGAAGCGGTACGACCTGGTTGAACGGGGCGCGGGTACTGGCCTGAGCGTACGGCCGGCCCTCATGCCGCATTGCGCGCGCCGGTAACGCCGACGTCGCTGCAGATGTTGCACGACTGTCCGGCGGGCAGCGTCGCTCTGCGCACCGTGCCCGCCGAGAACGAGAACGACAGACGGTCGGGCGCCTCTGCGGCGCCCGCGAACGCGGTGACCATCCGCAGGAACTCTGTTACGGCTGCACCGCCGACCGTCGTGTTGAACGAGATGACCGACGGCTGCGATACCTCGGCTCCGATCACGTACCCCTCGGCGCGCCCACGCTCGCGGTCCTCGTCCGAAAGCTGCTCGATGCGCAGGCGCTCCGGGTCCAGCAGCCCCCAGCACGCCATGCAAGGCCGCCCTGGCCCGACGAGCACCACGCGCCCTCCATCGCCGGTGACAGCACCATGTGGGTCGACGCGGAACACCGTTCCGACGTCGACGACCGGCACGCATGCCTCGTAGGAGAAGCGGTTGAGGACCGCGCGCGGAACGTGCCGATCGACGCATGAGAAGACGACGTCGCAGTCGTACAGCCTTGAGGCCTCGTCGAGGCGATTGAGGGCGATGGCGCTCGTGCGAACGCCAACGTCGAGGCCCCGGGCATACCGCCCAGCGACGTCGACCTTGGGTCGCCCGATGTCCGCGAGCGTCGCGCCGACGATGCGGGAGATGTTCGAACGCTCGACGTTGTCGGCGTCAACGAGAACCATGCCGCCCACCCCAAGGTGAGCGAGTTGAGCAGCGACCACCGAGCCCGTGCCGCCGAGACCGACCACGCCGACTCGCAGCTCCCCGACGATCGCTTGCCCTTGCTCGCCGAGCGCCATGCGCTGCCGCTCGTGGGTCTCGGAGGCGAGGTTCGTCTCGCTCGCCGGCCAGGTCGTTAGGGTGCGCCCGACCACGACCAAGCGACTCGGTTCGCTGCCCCCGCCGCCGAACAAGCGCAGCGTCGCAGCCCCGTCCCCGGCGAGCACCATGGAGCCGTGCGGAACCCCCGGGACCTGCACGGCGAACGATGGCATCAGACGCGCGTCGCCGGCGTCGTCCGCCCACGAGAACCACGGCGACGTGGTTCCGGGGTGCGAATGAACGGTCACGATGCTCCAACGTCGATCGCGTGCGCGCCGTACGAGGCGGTTTAGGGCGACCGGATCGATTCGGATGCGATCGACCCGGCGTTCGACGTAGGCCTCGTCGGGAACGGGCTCGACGTGTCGAACTACGAGGACGTCCTCGCCGTCGGCTCCGTGAAGAAGCTCTCCGAACAAGAGGGCGGCCGTCTCGACGTCCTCGCGCGCGAGAACGTGCCGAGCGAGCGTATGCCAGTGCGCGTGGCTGATTCGCGTACGCATGACCGGCCTCAGTTCCCGCGCTCGAAGCGTGCGCGCACGCATCGCATGAAGTCGCGCAGCGTACTCACGCCCGGCTTCCACGCGCCGTCCTTCAGGTGCCAAGAGAAGCGCTGCCACACGACGCCGAGCACCGGCTCGTCGCTCGTGCCCGCGGGCATGCCGCCCGCCGCCGTGCGGACGCCGGGGCTGACCCAGAACATGTCGGGCCGTGCGTCGGGGAACGCCGGAGGCAGCTTGATCAGGAGCCGCACGGAGGCGGGCGCGTACGCGCTCCCCAACGTGAAGTCGTTGATGATGAGGAAGGTCCAGCCGTCGGGCTGGCTCAACACCTCGAAGGAGCAGGTCATGCCGAGATCCTCGGCGCTGAACGCCGCCGGCCGACCGTAGTCGCAGGGGGGCTGGGAATGCAGGTGGGCGCCGTTGTGCAGCGTGATGCTCGTGTCGTTCCCGACGACCTCGTCGTCGCCATGCTTCTGCAGGAAGAGCGTGTCGGTGAGGGGGATTGCCGCCAGCGTCTTGAGCGAGGCCCCCGTCTGGGTCGCGCGCTCGAGCACGAAGCGCTTGCCGTTGATCAACACTGCGATGTGGTGCGGGGGCCGCGAGTGCAGGTCCGCGTCATTGTGGAGCGTGACCATTTCGTCGTTCGCGACGACCTTCTCGATGCCGTGGTGGTCGAGCAAGAGGACGTCGGAGAGCGCGATGGATGCGAGCTCCTTGATCGCCGCGCCCGTACTGGTCGGGTTCGGAATCTCGTATCGCTTGGCGTTGATCGTGACGTGGATGGGCGTGTGCATGTTGGTCCTCGAGTGCCGCGGGGTTCTCGTGTCCGCGACACGTGGAACCTGCGGCCTCGACGCCGGCCATGCATTCAACTCCCGATCAACTCTCGCGCGGCCCGCTCGCGAGAGGCGGTGATCGCGGGATGATCACTCCCCGACGAAGGCGTGGCCGACGTAGATGTATCCGCCCCCCTTCGACCCGAAGACCGCGGAAGGTACCGCCACACCGGCCGCCGCGAGCGCCTCCTTCATCAACCGCTCGGCTTTCGACTTCGCGTTGGCCGCCGTGTTCGTCGCAGCGCCCTTGCCGGCGAGCTTCGTGTTCAGGTCATCTCTGGAAGCGGGGAGGCCGGCCCGCGTCGCCTTCGCGACAAGTAGCGTGAACAGGTAGGGTGCCCCGCTCACCTCGATCTTCACGCCGTGAAGCCAGACGGAGCCTCGTGGCTCGTCGACGATGAGCGTGTCCTGCGCGCGGGCGCGATCGCGCGCATCGACTTCCGACTCAAGATGCAGCTCTCGCACGACAGCGCGGCGAACAGCAAGACAGTCCGGCATCATCGATTCCACGACGGTGCTCGGCATGGCCCACCTCACCGCGGCTCGCGAACGCGGGGCGAGGATGATGCCCGGAGTTGGAAAGGTCGGCGCGAAACGTAGCAGGTCCGATGCCGGCTCTCGAAGGCCGAGCAGGATGTGGACTCGCTTGCTGCCGAATGCGCACTCGCCGAGATCGTAGAGCCCGTTCACCGCGAGCTCCCGGACCTCGCCAATGCAGAGCATCGCGGCCGCCCAATAGGCAGCGAGTCGCCGCGCGTCGAGCTCGAGCCCCTCTACCTCGGACGAAGTGAGCCGGCGTCCGGCAAGGTCCGCGTCGACGCTTACCCCGAAGAACGGGGGGTCATCGTCTGCCTCGACGACATCGAGCACGGGCCCGGCGGCGGTCGCACCTGCGTGAGACACGGAGCTGAGCTTGCGGACCACGAGGACCTTCTCGTTGATGAGGGCGTCGAGACCGGCGGCCGAAAGGAGACCGCGCCATGCGCCGTGCGTGTGCGGTCCGATTGCGAGGTCCCACAGAAACGGCCCGATCGGATCGCCCTCAACGCGGCAGATTCCGATCTGCTGGAGGGCCGCGAGAATGATCGGCTGCCGGCTATTGTCGGCGGCCTTCACCGTTGGCGGCTTGACCTCGATCGTCATCGGACGTCGTCCGCTGCCGAAGAAGCCGAACTGAAAGCGTGCGGCAACGAAGTTGCCCTCCGAAAGCTGCACGCCCATGCGCTCCATGAGCCCGAAGACGTCGCCGCCGGAGTACTCGCATGTGCCGCCGTCGTGGGGCCGGAACTTCGCGTACGTGAGCGCGATAGCGCGAACATCGAGGCTGCTCTGCCGCGTGAGGATCACCCGTCCTTCCTTGAGGCGAATAGGAAGCGGAAAGCGCGTCGGGCGACGAAGAGACGCGGAGACAGCTGCGGTGACATATAATGCCTTTGGGGCGTTCGTTGCCACGGAAAGCGCCGTCCCAATTGAGCAGACTCAGTGGATGACGGCCACGCGCGCTTCGATCACCCGCTGGACGTCCACGGACACGGACGAAAGGAAGTCGTAGCCGCTCTGCTTCTCGACCTCATCGACGGACGTCGCGTACGCGGCCCAGGGCCTTTCCTTCACGGAGGGGTCGTTGGGCATCACGACGGGGATCACCTCCGTGCTCGTCGTGACGCTCTCGACGCTCTGCCCCTCACCGAGCACGACGATGATCTTGTAGTCGGCCTTCGGGACGGCGACGCCGTGGCCGATCGTCGGCGGGTTCGCGTCGAATATCCCGCCCGCGACGATGTACAGCTCGTGGTGTTCCTTCGCGAGCGAGCGTTCATGTTCCTCCAGCGCCTTCCACGTCACGCGGTTCAGCTCCGGTCGTTGGGGGTGCATGTTCGTCATCTTGAACGTGAGCGAATTGTCCTCCGCCGTGTCCGTGCGATCGGCTGAGGGGCAGAGGTGGCCAAATCGGTTCGCCGTCGCCGTGCCCACGCAGGCTCCAAAGGCCTTATATGTCACCGCGGCGGTTTCCGCGTCTCTTGGTCGGCCGGCGCGCTTTGGACCGGCTACTGTGCCTGTGTCTCGCGTGCGGCGACGAGTTCCAAAAAGGCGATGCGGTGCTTCAGCAAGCACAAGTCGGCTTCACTCACGCGAGGTGCGGTGAGTGGTGGCGCGATTATGACCTTACCGGCGTCCAGCTGCCACAGGACGACGACATCCCGTTCTAGGGCGATACGAGTCACGACATGGCGATAAGGATCGTTTACATTACGTAGAAATCGTGACAGGATAAGTGACTTATTGCCGGGGGCAGAGGTCTCCGATGGGTGGTGTCACATAAACGCTCATTTGTCTGACGCTGACGGCGTCCATCTCAAGCTTCGACGCCGCTGCTCATGCACCCCGTGTAGGCTCGGCGGTGCTTGCAGAAGGAGCGATCACTATTGCAGGCTGGGCAATGGTCCGAACTCCGCTCTTCGTGGCCCAGGATAGTCACGAGGCACTTCTCTCAGTACGTTCCAATCCGCCTGTTGCACGATTAAGGACATCGAGTCATCGGTAAACAGCTCCTTCATCGCCTGTGGGAAGAGTGCGAGCGAGGGGAACCAATTGCCGTTGACCGCGTTGAGCTGAAAGTCTATAAACGAGAAACCTTTTTTTATGTCGTCGGCTACGAGGTACAGATTCATGTCACGAACAATGAGCGTCGCGCCGTAGAAGTCGAGCCAGTCGGCGAACTGACCTGCTATCGGATGAAACAAGGCCTTGCCTTCCATCGTCGACTCAACTTGCTCCGGCATTCCGGGATGATCGTTACTGAAATAGACAACGCAGTTCGTCGCAATAGGCTCGGAAGTAAAACTCTCGACCATGAGGTGAACGGATCGCTCGCCAGAGGTGAATACACCTAACCTTGTATGAAAGAAGAGCGCATCAGGAACACTCTCTGCCTCTCCCGAGGGCTTCAACCCGGTAATGGGTCCCGAACCGGGTCCGATAGCGATGTACTCGCGACCGTCATGGTAGTGGCTATCTGCGTACGGACCTAACCTTTCGCGCGGCAAGTGCGGGCCCGCACCGTGCTTGCTCGACTCGTAAGCGGCGACAAGACGGTCCACCCACGCACGCAATGGTCCAGAATGCTCACGATCGGGGAGTTGCATTGCCGTGGTAACGTACACGTCGGCGCCGCGTATTGCGTGTTGTTCTCGCCAATGTGCGATACTGAGCTGCCGAACTTCAGAAGCGCCGCACGCGTCACCCGAAAAGCAAAAATCGTCTATTATGCGCCCGTAGGCATACGGCACTTGCTCATCGTCTTTGCGATTCTTCGTCTCGTCGCGGACTTCCTTGGCGACCGCCTTCATCGTTACTTCGACAGGTTCGTTCGGCGTCCCCAGGTGTCGGAGCAACGCAGATGTGAAAGCGCCGTGCCCATCGCCATCATACGCGACGTGGCCGCCAGACGTGGCAAACTCGACCAAGAGACCCTCGGTCAGCTCAGGCGCGGCTAGTCCGACGATTTTGGGGCCCCTCGTGAGATCGCGGATGATATTGTCGCCAGACCGGCAAGCATCCAAAAAAGCGATACTGATGCCCTTGCGTCCTTCAAGTTGGTCGACCAATTCCTGCAAATTGTACGTTTCGCTTTTTATCTCGGATTCGCGAATGCCGTCAAAAAATGCTGGAATCAGGTAATTGACACCATGAATCTGGGCGCCGTGGCCTGAGAAGAAGAACACTGCGACATCCTTTTCGCCGAGACTGTCGTTAAATTGTTGTATCGCCTCCTTTATCTCGCCCGCACGAAGGTTTTTGCGCTCCACAACCATAAATCCTAGTGCCTTGAGGCGCTCGCCAATATCATGTGCATCAGCCAAAGCGTTAGGCAGCTCAGGCCAGCGGTCGCCGTAGTTCCGGATTCCTATGACTAAGGCCCGTTTCGCGGTAGCTTGACTTATCGAGGCGGTGTGCGCTTCAGGTGTTGACGGCGAACGCACGTGAAGACCTGAGGTAGCGCACGCGATGGCGAAGATCGCGAATAGATAGACGAATGAGCGTCGGTACATAGGTCTATGACCGGGGCCGAATAACGCTCATGATGCTGTCTCCGTACAGCTGAATGAAATTCCGGAGGCCCTCCCGAAAGCGTTCGATTGCGAGGCCGTCTTTCCAGGCTTCTGGATCGTGAGCAATCCGCGCTCTCCATTGGAGTAGAGCGCGCTTTAGGTCTTCGTCCGAAAATGAGCTGAGGTCGACGAGCACTCCAGGTTCGCCAGAGGCTCCGCTAGTGAAGGGCGCGCGCCACGCCACCAATATTGGCCCTCGAACGCTCCCAGCGGTCACCGATATCGCAATATCGGATGCCATTCTGTAGTTGTACTCGTCGATTAGGTCGCTGCAAGGGATCGTAGACGCACTACGCCGCTCGGCGTGAGCGAGCGGCCAGTAGGTAACCATTAGAGACTCGGGGGATGCCGAAGGGTATTCATCAACCGCCGGAAGGACTTGAACTAGCGCTTCACAAGCCGCTTCGTAACGTCTCTTTTCTACGTCGCTGCCGGGCTTCGATGTGAATACAATGTACGCATAGGCGCCCCGCCCCGATGGCGCATCGTCTCCGGACGTTAGTAATGCCCAGGCAGCGTGATATTGGTCGTAAGGCGGGAGGCCTTTCTCTAGCAGGCTTTCTCCGGGGGGGCAACCGGATAGTGTAAATGGCAAAAGGATTGCAATGAAGCGCTCTCTTACGCTCATTCGTTTGCCCCCGGTGGCGCGATCTTCGGTGCGGGCTTGCGTATCAAGCGAGCCAGCGCAGCGGCGACGCCGATGGCGAGGACAATGACGACCCCAGCGCTCGATGGCGGAAGTTCCAGCCAATAGATTACGGGGAGCGCCGCGAGACATCCCAGCACCGATGCGACCCCCATTGCTTTCACGGCACGAAGCCTACGATGGAGCTTCGGATCCTGGAAGCGTCAAAGGCGGAAGACGGGCCAAAGACGGCGCAGTCTTTCGAGGTACGCCAAAGCCCTACCGCTCGCTCTCCAAGATCGCGGGGACAATCACCGGCACGCCGTGGAACGGGTTCCTGTTCTTCTTCGGCCGCGCGAGCGGGACCAAGAACGGCGCCGAGGAGCGTGCCGAATGAAGAACGGGAAGAACGGCGCGCACAAGGCGATCGAGACGAAGCGCTGCGCCGTCTACACGCGCAAGTCCACGTCGGCGGGGCTCGAGCAGGACTTCAACTCGCTCGACGCCCAGCGCGATTCCTGCGTTGGCTACATCCAGCGACAGCAGGGCTGGACGCTCGTTGACGAGCACTACGACGACGGCGGCTTCACCGGCGCGAACATCGATCGCCCCGCGTTCCAGCGGCTGATCGCGGACGTCGAGGCCGGCAAGGTCGACGTCATCGTCGTCTACAAGGTCGACAGGCTCAGCCGCTCGCTTCTCGACTTCGCCAAGATGATGGAGCGTTTCAACGCGGCGGGCGCCTCGTTCGTGTCCGTCACGCAGAACTTCTCGGCGGCCGACGCGATGGGGCGCCTCACGCTCAACATGCTGATGAGCTTCGCCGAGTTCGAACGAGAAATGATCGCCGAGCGGACGCGCGACAAGATCGCGGGAGCGCGCCGGAAGGGGAAGTGGACCGGGGGCCCGGTGCCCCTCGGCTACACGGTCGTGGAGAAGCGCCTGGTCGTGCACGAGCTTGAGGCCGTGCTTGTCCGCGAAATCTTCGATCTCTACCTCGAGCACCGCTCGGCACTGGGGGTCGCGCGTCTCCTGAAGGAGCGACAGCGCTCGACGAAGCGACATCGCGCCGCGAACGGCAACCTTCGAGAGGCGCGAACGTGGAAGAAAGGCGACGTCCTCCGCGTCATCAAGAACCCCATCTACGCTGGCTTCATGGCCAGCGGCGGCGAGCTGCACAAGGCCGAGCACACTCCGCTGATCGAGACCGAGACGTTCACGCGCGCCCAGGCCCAGCTCGAGGACGCGACGAAGACGAAGACGACGCACGGACGCAACCCCGAGTACATCCTGCGCGGCGTGCTCCGGTGCGCGTGCTGCGGATCCGGCTTCACGCCGGCGTCGACGCGCAGTGGTCGGATCGAGCACCGTTACTACCGATGCGTGAAGCGGGACAAGGAGGGCAAGGAAGCGTGCCCATCGTCTCCGCTGCCCACGGGTGCCATCGAGGGCTACGTCGTTGAGCGTCTGCGCGAGGCGACCGCCGACGGCACGCTTGCCGCCGAGGTCGCCGAAGGCGTAAAGGCGCGCGTGGGCGAACGGCGCAAGGGCCTCGTCACCGCGCGGCAGAAGCTGCCGCCGAAGATCGCCTCGCTGTCCGCCGAGGCCAGGCGCATCGTCGACACGATGGCGAGCCTCACCGGCACGGCACGCAAGCTCGTCGATGAGCGGCTCCAGGGGGTTGGTGACGAGCTCGCACGCTGCGAGGCCCAGCTCACGGCAGCCGAACGCGAGCTCGCGAACCTCGACGCGCTCGAGGTCGAGATCGACTGGGTCGCGCGCTGCCTCACCGACTTCGACGGCATCTGGGACGTGCTCACGCCGGAGAACCGTGGCCGGCTGCTGCGGGCCGTCGTCCAGCGCGTCGAGGTGAACGAGCCCGCGAACCAGGTGAGCGTGTTCCTGGCGGACCTCGGTGCAGAAGTGCCCGCCGAAGTCGCGTCGCAGCCCGCGCAGCAGGAGGTGTCGCCGTGACGAGCCCGACGAGTAGCAGCACCGCAGCCGGCCCGCGGGTGGTCACCGGCCAGTTTCACCGCGTGCAGCGCGGGCATGGGAAGCGCTTCGTCTCGGAACCACCGCCGGGCCCCGTGCGCCGCCCCGCGCGCGTCGCCGTCATGCTCGCGCTCGCCCACAAGATCCAGGACGCCATCGACCGGGGCATCGTGCGCGACCGGGCCGAGATGGCCAGGAGGCTCGGCTTTACGCGGGCGCGCATCACGCACCTGCTCGACCTGACGCTGCTCGCGCCCGATCTCCAAGAGCGGGTGCTCGAATTCGAGGCCGTAGACGGGGTGGAGCCGATCAGCGAGCGGTCGCTGCGGGTGGTGGCGCACGCCGGGAGCTGGAAGGAGCAGCGGAAGGCGCTTGAAGCTCAGGCCACATCGACAGCGCGGGCGAACTCGACGTAGCGGCAGATCGCGTTCGCGAGCTGCATCTGCCTTGGACTCCTGCACTCGGGCTCGAACAGGCGCGGGCTCGCGACGAGAATGCAGGCGCAGCGCGCACGCGAGGTGGCGACGTTCAGGCGGTTGAGGCTGTAGAGGAACTCCATCCCGCGTGGCGCGTCCTCGGGGGTTGAGGTCGCCATCGAGTAGATGACGACGGGCGCCTCCTGGCCCTGAAAGTTGTCGACGGTGCCCACGCGAACCCCGCGCGGGTTGAGACGTTCGGAGAGCAAAGCAACCTGGGAGTTATAAGGCGCGACGATCAGGATGTCGTTGGCCGTCATCGCATGCATCAGTCCGTCGCTATCGATCCACCGCGCGCCGGGACGCAGCATGCCCGCAACGATCCGGTCGATCACGTCCACCTCTTCACTCGACGAGTTCTGGTTCCCTTCGTGCGCGACGGCGGCAACCCAGAGTCCGGCTCCTTCGAACGGTGCCGTTCCAACGATCACTTGCTGCTCGAGCCCAGCCCTCGCATGGAGCCGCCCTTCGTAGAACACCTCCGAGGTGAACGCGCAGATACTCGGCGCAAGCCGCCATGTCTCCGGCAAAAAGATCCCACGATCGGTCGGGATGGTCTTGTGGTCCCGCAGGATGTGTTCCAGCGCCGAGACGTCGGCACCTTCAGGGTGGGTGCCCTGCTGGGGCTGTTCAAGCTGCTGCGGATCACCGAGCAGCACGACACTCCGCGCGGCCTGCGACGCGGCGAGTACATTCGCGAGCGACATCTGACCCGCCTCGTCCACGAAGAGAACGTCGATCGCGGCCAGCGACGCCGGGCGGGCCCATAGCCACTGGGTCCCACCGACCACGTGCGCCCGCCCGTCGCCCAGCCGTGCGATGACCTCGTCGTTGTCGGTGGACTCCTCCATGGTCGATGGCGGGTCGCTCTTGGTTGTGACCTTGTGAACGCATTTGACCTGAACCCGCAGCCTACCGGCAGCTATTGCGACGTCGTCGAGGAGTTTGCGAATGACCTTGTGGCTGACGGCAGTGACCCCGACGCGGGCGCCTTGTCGAACGAGCTCGCAGATCATCTGTGCCCCAGTGAACGTCTTTCCGGCACCCGGAGGCCCCTGGATGGCGAGGACCGTATCGTCGAGATCAGCCGCGATGCGAACCGCGAATTGGACGGCGGTCTCGTCCGTTCCGACTTCAAAGGCCCCGGCTCGAAGTCGAGGGGGCCGGCCAAGGAGGAGCTCGCGCGCAGCTCGGTACTGAGTCCCGCCAGAGACGCCGTGCCGAACCACGTCGTCGGCGATACGCAGGAGCGCCTCGGCAAGCACGTCGGTGTTCACCGCCGAGTGCGCGAACACGGCGGACGGATGCACCTCAGCCTGTGCGCCGCGCTTCTTCACGTCCACCGTGCGAGCCACACGATCGATATCCTCGACGCCCCCGAAGGCCGTTCCGTCGGGTAGATGCAGGTCATCGCCCTTGCGAACGTCGGTCTCCTGGCGTGGGTAGTCGTAGCGATCGATCGGACTCGTCTTCGTTCCTCCGACTCGGGCAACGAAGTGCAGACCGGAGAGCGCCGCCTTCTCGGCGAACAGCTCGTCCTCGGAGAGATCGCGCAGCCGGAAAAACTCCCACCACGGCGCCTTGGCTTCGCGCCGATGCCAGTCGAGAAGGTGCGCGAGCAGCCACCGCCCCTGTTGCTCATCATTCCGCTCGGCGCGATCCGCAGGAACGTCGGCCGTGAGCGCCGCTATGAGCGCTTGCACCCGGCGGGCACGATCGTCGAGCTTCTCTGGCGCCGCGCCATCCTTGGGTGCTGGACGCGGGACCGGCGTCCCTCCTGCTTCGAGAGAAGCACGAAGCTGTTCCAGCCAGTCGCGCAGGCGCAGAGCCGAGACGCAATCGTCACGGTTGTAGCCTTCGACCGCGGCGCGCACCTCGTCGGTGATCGCGTCCGCGGCGCCGAGCTCGAGCGCGCGTTCGATCACGCGCAGGTTCGTTCTCGCATCGGCGAGGGCAACGGTACGAGTGAAACCGTAGAAGGGCTCGAGGTCCTTGATCGAGTACCTCTCCACGCTCGCGCGCAGCGAGTGCTTCACGACGGCGTAAAGGTCCACGAACAACTCTGCGCGGAGCATGCGATCGATCTCGGTCGCGCGGGTCGCATGCCGGCCCATCAACCGCTTGAACGCCGAGGGCTCGTAGGGAGCGTAGTGGTAGACGTGCATCGTGGGGTTCGCCGCCCACAAACCGAGGATCTCGTCCACGACGGCCTCGAACGCCACACGCTCCTCGCTGTCCGAGCAGGCCCAGAACGCGCGCGCCGAGGTGGTGCCATCGGGCGCGACGGTCACCAGGCCGAAGAGGTACTCGCGCCCGCCGTCTCTCGCGAACGGATCGCCTTCGAGGTCGAGGAAGACATCACCGGGCGACGGGGCCGGCAGCCGAGCGAGTCCCTGGTCCGGCGTGATGGGGAGCAACTCGTGAACCGGGCCCCCATGGGTCCGACCCGCGAGCTGAAGCCGAGCTTGCTCTCGCACGCGGACATACGTCTCGACGGCACCCCGTCTAGGCGTGAACTGCAGCGGCAAGGGGAGCGTGCCGAGCTGCGCGAGCGTGGTGACGCCCGCGGCCTGCAGCTCTCGGCTTTGGAGCCGCGCGATGCCGGCGACGAGCGATAGATGATCGTCGGCGCGACGCCGCTTGTCGCAGACACTCCACCACCGGCACACGTCGCAGTGCTCCACGGGCTCGGGGTAGTTCGCGGCCGCGATCGCATCGGGCTCCTGCTGCGCGGTCACCTCGAGGCGGGCGCGGATGAACCGGAAGTAGGCCGAGAAGTCCTGGACCCGGAAGGTTTGGACGGGCGCATCCGGATCCGGCGTGACGACGTGAAAGGTCTCGGGGATGGCGTCCTGAACGAGGCCCAGCATCTCGGAGTAGAGCGCGAGTTGGAGGACGGTGCCGCCTCGGGTCTCCTTGGCGAGCTTCGTGTCGACGACCTGATACGACCACGCGCCGAACCCGCTCGGGGGCTCGACCCGTCGAAGGACGTCGGGCCGGCCGAACCA
>Ga0187863_10003041_pt1 | contig 12543 bp, 10 predicted proteins | sample June2016WEW_11_1_FD_132975 | JGI IMG/M metagenome (GOLD analysis project Ga0187863, IMG submission 132975) | Peatland microbial communities from SPRUCE experiment site at the Marcell Experimental Forest, Minnesota, USA - June2016WEW_11_10 | ecosystem: Environmental > Terrestrial > Soil >...
CCGGCAACCTGGGTGAGTAACTGGAAGGTGCGCTCTGCGGCGCGAAAGTCGGGCAGGCCGAGCGCGACGTCGGCGCCGACCACACCGACCAGCGTTACGCCGTGGATGTCGTGGCCCTTGGCGATCATCTGCGTTCCGACGAGAAGGTCGAGTTGCCCTTCATTCAAGCCGCTCAGTGCGCGCTCAAAGTCTTCGTGGCTCCGGACGGTGTCGCGGTCGAGGCGGGCAATGCGCGCCTGGGGAAACATGCCGTGCAGCAGCTCTTCGAGTTTTTCCGAGCCGGTTCCGAGAAAATATACATACTCACTGCCGCAGTGCACGCAGGCTTTGGGCACGGGCGCGGTGTAGCCGCAATAGTGGCAGACCATCTTGTGCTCGCGTTTGTGATGGGTGAGCGCGATAGCGCAGTTCTGACATTCGAGTTTCTTGCCGCAGGTGCGGCAGAGGACAACGGGAGAATATCCGCGGCGGTTGAGCAGGACCATGACCTGCTCTTTACGGTCGAGGCGCTCTTTGATTTCGGCTGCCAGCGTGCGCGAGACAACCTGTTCTTGGCCGGTTTCCTGAAACTCCAGGCGCATGTCGATGATTTCAACTTCAGGGAGCGGGCGTTGCTCGACGCGATCCGGCAACTCGACCAGCGCGTATTTGCTTTTTTTGGCGTTGAAATAGGATTCCAGCGACGGCGTTGCCGAACCGAGTACGACGACAGCATTCGCCATTCGGGCGCGCACCACGGCAATATCGCGGGCGTGATAGCGCGGCGTTTCTTCCTGCTTGTACGACGAATCGTGTTCCTCATCGACGATGATCAGCGCGAGATCGGCGACCGGAGCGAATACAGCCGAGCGCGTGCCGACCACCATCCGCGCTTCGCCTCGCTTGATGCGGTGCCACTGCTCGGCGCGTTCGCGGTCGGAGAGCGCGGAGTGGAGGATGGCAACTTCATCCCCAAAGATCTGGTGCAAGTCGGCAGCCACGGCCGGAGTGAGACCGATTTCAGGGACGAGCAGGATGGCGGAACGGCCGGCTTCGAGCACGGAACGCATTGCCGCCAAGTACACCGCGGTCTTGCCTGATCCGGTGACGCCGTGCAACAACATGCCGGAATACTTGCACGCCGCAACACTCTCCCGCACGCGCGACAGCGCCAATTTCTGGGCTGAGTTCAAATCGAAATCGAACAGAGAAGGCCGCGGCTTGGAGTGCGAGACGGAAAACCCTGCTGGCTCTTGGTGAACCTCGATGAGCCCGCGCCGAACCAGCGTGGCGAGGGTGGTTCGTGGGACGTCGAGCGTCTGCAAACTTTCCACTGGAGCTTTGCCGCCTGAGGCTGCGAGGGTGTCAATCAGTTTTCTCTGGTTGTCGTTCAGTTTGCCCTCGGCGGATTTCAGCAGCGCGATCTTGACGGTGCGGGTGGCGTCGCGGGCCGCGGAGATGTCTTCGCGCAACAACCATTTCTTGCGGACCATTCCGGAGAGAATGAACTTCGATGTGCGCGTTGCGGAACGGAGCGTCTCTTCGCGTACGAGATTTGATCCATCAGGCGCCGACTCGTATCCGGCGAGATAATCGAGCACGCGGAATTCGTCGGCTTGCTCTTCGGGAGTGCGCTTCGAGCGGGCGGACGATCCGGACATGCCGGCGAGATGCAGCGCCATCTGTCCTTCCTCGGTGAGGCGGTAGCCGATGGCGCGCTTGAATTCGGCGTTCAGCGGCAGCATGGTGCGGAACACTTCGCCGAGCGGGGCGAGATAGTAATCAGCGATCCAGCGGCCCAGTTGCAGCAACTGAGCGTCGAGCACCGGAGTTGTGTCGAGCAGGGCGAGAATGCTCTTGGTCGTGACGGAAGGCTTGCGGTCGTGCAGTTCGACGACGATTCCTGTCATGCGCTGCTGGCGAAATGGAACCAGCACGCGCCCGCCGACCACGGGAGCAACGTCTGCGGGAACACGGTAGGTAAAGACCATGTCCAGCGGAACGGGCACGGCGACGTCGCAGAATTCGGGCATTGATTGCAAGAATAAACCAGACCAGTTGAGAAACTCAGGGCGAGCAGGGCCAGTCAGTAGCCACCAAATGATTCCCCTACGAAAGAGCCGTCCGGTGCCATAATAAAATCGGAAGTAAGGGGCTTGAATGCCCGCCAGCCACCATCATCTCCCGCGACGATAACGCGGATATCCCGCCTTTCTTGCCGTCCCAGAACACTTCGGCCTCGAGTTGATAATTCTTACCATCGCCACCCGTGACCTCCTTTGTCTGCGGATGTCCCATGAAGGAAACCAGGTCATCATACGGGCGCTTTTTAAGTTCCTCTAGCCAGCCGTCGATGAGAGCATAAACAATCTGTTCGTCCACGATGCGTCACTTTGGGGCATTCGTCGGAACTGGTAGCCCCAGGAACTTCATGACCATTTGCAAATCTTTCCAGGCCTCGCCTTTCTGCCGCGGGTCGCGGAGAAGAAATGCGGGATGGTAAGTGACGGCGAGTTTCGTTCCCTGCCAGGATGGATCGCTGCTGCGGGCGCCGGTGGGCAGGAAGTCGTAAAAGCGGCCGCGGAGTTCGGACATAGATGCATTCATGGCGAGCAAATTCTTGGCAGCGACGGCGCCCAGAGCAACCATGACTTTCGGCTTGATCACCGAGATCTGGCGCATTAGGAACGGCGAGCAGGTTTCGCATTCGTCGCGCTCGGGCGTGCGATTGCCCGGCGGACGGCACTTCACGACGTTCGCGATATAGACATCCTCGCGGCGAATGCCCATGGCTTTGATCATGTTGTTGAGCAATTGTCCGGCGCGGCCTACAAAGGGCTCGCCCTGTGCGTCTTCGTCGGCGCCCGGGCCTTCGCCTACGAACATCAGGTCGGCGCGCGGATTGCCCACACCGAAGACGATCTGCTTGCGGCCTTGCTTGTGCAGCTTGCAGCGCGTGCAATCGCCCAGATCTTCGCGAATCAGTTTGAGCGCGGCGACGGGATCGGCGACACCGTGTTCGGGCTTTGGTGTGAGCACTTCGAGAATGTTTTCGGCGTCGACCTTCGCGACTGCGGCGGACTTTTTTGCGGCCATTTCCTCTCGCTGTTCGTGGGATGTGGAAGACGGATCGTCAAATGCGGCAACAGATGATTCGACTGTCGCGGACTCGAAGGTGCGTGCTTCGCGACGATAAAAATCGTAGATGCCCATCTCGTGGCAGTAGCGCACGCGCTCGGCGAGCGCGCGGCGCAGGTCAGGGTCAAGAGTGTGGGGCATCAGTTTTACGATTGTAATGCAGCGGTCGCAGATACGCTCGTGGTAGTGGTGGCGAGAAGCAGGTTCCTCGTCGCTTCGCTCCTCGGAATGACAAGAGAACTAAAAAGTCAGGCTTTCACGGGCGACCTGCGGTGGTGGCGCAGGCGGACGACCTGGTTGAGGACGCGCTGGGCGACTTCCCATTTCGTGGTCTCGGGAACTTCTACAACTTCGTCGCGGCTGATGATGGTCACGGCATTGCGGTCGGAATCGAAGCCTACGCCTTCGCGCGAAACGTCGTTGACGACGATGGCATCGAGATTTTTTGAGACCAGTTTCTGGCGCGCATTCTCCAGAACGTTTTCTGTTTCGGCGGCGAAGCCGATTACGATCTGCGATCCCTTCTGGAGCGAGAGTTCCTTAAGAATGTCAGGAGTGGCTTCGAGTTCCAGGGTCATGGGGCCTTTGCGCTTGATCTTCTGGCGGGCCGCGGCTTTCGGGCGATAGTCGGAGACGGCAGCAGTCTTGATGACGATGGTCGCTTGCGGCAGGAGTTTGAGAACCGCGTCCCGCATTTCTACGGTGGACTCGACTGGCGTGACTTCGGCGGCTCCGGGTGGAGTGAGCGCCGTTGGCCCGCTGACCAGAAATACGCGGGCGCCGCGACGCAACGCGGCCTCAGCGAGGGCATATCCCATGCGCCCGCTGGAGCGATTGGTGAGATAGCGGACGGGATCGATTTTTTCGCGCGTGGGGCCGGCGGTGATCAACACTGTCTCGCCGTTCAGGTCCTGCGATGCGCCGAGCGCTTCCATGACGGCGGCAACAATGGTTTGATTTTCCGCCAGGCGCCCCTCGCCAGTCATGCCGCACGCGAGGTAGCCCGCGCCGGGCTCCACGACTTTCACGCCACGCTGTCGCAGTATCTCCAGATTGGCCTGCGTGGCGGGATGATTCCACATGTTGACGTTCATTGCGGGCGCGACCACCACAGGCGCCGTGGTGGCGAGGTAGAGCGTGGTCAGGAAGTCGCTGGCGATGCCTTGCGCGAAGTGGGCCAGAACGTCGGCCGTGGCCGGCGCAACCAGGAGCGCATCGATGGACTGCGCAACGGCTATGTGCTCGATGGCAGAGTCGAGATTCGGCTCATGCTCTTCGCCGTCAGAGAACATGCCGGTGATGACTTTCTCTCCGGAGAGCGCGGCGAAGGTGAGGGGGCGTACGAACTCCTGGGCGGCACGCGTCATGATTACTTGCACGCGAATGCCGCGGTCTTTCTCCTGGAGCAGGCGGACAATCTCTGCCGCTTTGTAGGCCGCGATTCCGCCGGTGACACCAAGGGCAATTCTCATACATTTTTTTAATTGCTGATTTCTGATTGAAAACCACTGATCCCCGACCTGCGGTTTCGCAATCAACAATCACGAAATCAACAATTCTTTCAGTCCTGACCCAGCGCCTTATCGAGAGCGTCTTCCGCTTGCTCGGCGGCGGTGCGAGTTTCAGGTATCTCCCACTTCACCTTGCCAGCGCGGATTTCATCCTGCGCAATGCGGCAAGGCTTGCGGGAATTCGTGTCGACCACCGGGGGCGCGCCAGACTGGAGTTGCCGCGCGCGCCGCGCCGCCACCAAAATGTACCGGTAGTTGCTGTCAAAGCCTTCGATCAACTTCATTGGGACTCTCCCTCAAGAAATCAAGTTTGAAGTCTATCAGTGCCGAATCTGCATCCGGCGGAACGCAACCAACTCTCAGGCTTATTCCGCTCGTAATTTTCATGAGCGGCTTTCGACACCATTCCGGCGTCCTTAAAATGATACCGCGAAATCTATGAGCGTGCCGAAGACGGAAGGGTACGAAAGGACGCCAGGATCGGCACCACCCGGTCGCGCATATTCGCCAGCCGCTGACGGTCCGCCAGTTCCACGATTTTCTGATCCTCGGCGGACAGGGGGACATTGGATCGCGAAAGGCGCTCTGACAGAACGATGGCCTGCAAGCTGTCGCTCGACTCCTCCAGCTTGTCGTTGATCAAAATGTAGTCGTACTTGTCATAGTTCTCGATCTCGCGGCGGGCCGCATCCAGCCGACGATCGATCACCTCGTCCGAATCCTCACCACGCTTGCGCAGCCGCCAATCCAAAGTCTTGCGGTCGGGGGGCAATACAAAAATGCTGACGGCCTCGGGTAACTTCTGTTTTATTTGTGCGGCTCCTTGTACGTCGATGTCGAGCAGCAGATCGTGCCCTTTCTCCCCGGCCTCGCGCAGAAACCGGCGCGCAGTGCCGTAGTAATCTCTCCCGTAGAGACTGGCATGTTCCAGGAATTCGTCGGCGGCGATCATCTGCTCAAATTCCTGGCGAGAAACGAAATAGTATTGCTTGCCGTTTTGCTCGCTGCCGCGAACCGGCCGAGTCGTGTAGGAGATGGAAAAATCGAGACGCGGAGTCATGGCGAGCAGTACATTGACGAGGGTCGATTTCCCCGATCCGGAGGGTGCCGAGATGATGTAGACGATGGGCTTGCTGTCTCTCATTCCAGGTTCTGCACCTGCTCGCGCGACTTTTCGATTTCCGCCTTCATGGCCAGTCCGGCCTCGGTTATCTTCAGAGCCTCACCAGCGAGGCCAGAAGTTTTTGAGAGCAGCGTGTTGGCCTCGCGGTTCATTTCCTGCAGCAGGAAGTCGAGCTTCTTTCCGATCTCGCCGCCGGCTTCGAGCAGTCCCAGGAAATGTTGCACGTGAGTTTCGAGCCGGACGATTTCTTCCTGAATATCGCTGCGATCGACCAGCAGCGCGGCCTCCTGGAGCACGCGGTCTTTGTCGACGGTCGCGCCCAGCAATTCCTGAAGACGCGATTGCAGCCGTTCACCGTAGTTCTGCAGCACGGCGCGGCGATGCTGCTGCACGATCTTGCCAGCCTCGACGAGGTGGGCCATGCGGTCGCGTAGCTCGCGAGCAATGCCGCGGCCTTCTTCCTCGCGCATCTGGTTCAGGCGATCGAGAGCTTCGCCTACCTTGGCCATGACCGCGGATTCAATTTCGCCGTCGGCACTGTCGTTGGCGGAGTCGAGCGCACCCGGGATGCGGAGGACTGCGTTGAGGTCGGGCTCGGACGCAAGTGAAAACTCGGCAGCGGCCGCGCGGAACGCGGCGATGTAACCGCCGACAATCTCGCGGTTGAGTGAGAACGCTTCGCTGGTCGTGCGCTCCAGGCTCAGCGAAACTTCGACGTGACCACGCCCCATCTTTTCTTTCAAGAGGCGGCGGAGCTGCATCTCGAGCGAATCGGTTCCCGACGGCAGCCGGAAATGCAGATCGAGGAAACGATGGTTCACCGACTTCAGAGAGAGGGCGAAGGCCATTCGGCTATTGGAATTGGCTGAGTCGGCGGGGACGGCGGCGCTGTCCGGGCGCTGGATCTCGCCTCTCACCTGCGCAAAACCTGTCATCGAGCGTATGGGCATAGGGCCGTGTTCTCAAGTTTCAGCGACGGCTCGAGTCGAATCCGCGTTGGCGAATTGCAGCTCATAGAGTCGCCGGTATGTACCTAACTTCGTCATCAACTCTTCGTGGCGGCCGATGTCGGCAATGATTCCGTTTTCGATTACCACAATCCGATCGGCACGGCGCACCGTCGAAAGACGATGCGCGATCACGAAGACGGTGCGGCCGCTCATTAGATTATGCAGCGCGGATTGCACCAGAGCTTCCGATTCGCTGTCGAGCGCCGAAGTGGCCTCATCCAGAATCAGGACGGGCGCGTTCTTCAGCAGCGCGCGCGCGATCGCCAACCGCTGGCGCTCGCCTCCGGAAAGCCGCACCCCGCGCTCTCCAATGACAGTATCGTACCCTGCGGGAAGGCCCACAATAAAATCATGGGCCAGCGCGGCTCGGGCCGCGGCCTCGACTTCTTTCTGCGGAACCTGCGGCTGGCCGTAGGCGATGTTGTTGCGGACGGTATCGTTGAACAGGATCGTGTCCTGGGTGACGATGCCGATCTGAAAACGCAGGGACGCGAGAGTTACGTCGCGCACGTCGTAGCCGTCGATCAGGATGCGTCCGCCGGTCACATCGAAGAAGCGGGGGATGAGATGAACCAGAGTGCTCTTGCCCGCGCCGCTGGAGCCGACGACCGCGAGAATTTCGCCGCGTCGCACTTCAAGGTCGATGCCGTGCAGGATCTCGCGCGACTCGTCGCCATCCTGGCGATAAGAGAAACTCACGTCTTCCAGTCGTATGCTTTGCGAAAACTTTGGAAGGACCCGGGCGCCCGGCTTCTCGAGGACAGCGTCCTCGGCGTCCATGAATTTGAACAGCTGCGACGATGCGCCCAGAGCCTGCTGAAAACTGTTATTGAAAACGGCAAACTTCCGCGCGGGATTGTACATCGTCAGCACGGCCGCGACGAAAGTCACGAATGCGCTTGAGTCGAGCCGGTGATGTACGATTTGTTCTCTGCCCAGAAGAAGTAGAAGAGCGATCGCGATCGACCCCAGAATGTCCATAAGCGGCGAACTGAGGGAGGCCGCGGCCACCGACCGCAGATTCGCGCGGAAAAGGCGCTGCGCCGCCTTGCGAAATCGTGCCACTTCCCATGATTCCATCCCGAACGCCTTCACGATGCGGTTGCCGGTGATGGTCTCATGCAGAATGTTCTGCACTCCTGCCAGATGGTCCTGACCAGTGCGTGTGGTCGAACGCACCCGGCGGCCAATCCGCACGGCCGAGAAGACGATGACTGGGACAAACAGCAGCAGCACCCAGGAAAGCTGGCCGCCGAGCACGATCACCAGACCGGCTGTAAATATAAATGTGAAGAACTGCTGCAGGAACTCCGACAACACGCTCGACATGGCGAACTGTACTCGCTCAATGTCGTTGATGATCGTCGATATAAGAGTGCCAGTCGCGTGCTTCTGAAAAAACGCTGCTGAACGCCGCAGAACCGAGTTATACAGCTCATTGCGCAGGTTGGTGATCATGCCAAAACCTGCGTGGTTCACCAGGTAGGTGCCGCAATAGTCGCAGATTCCCTTGACCACAGTCGAGGCTACCAGAGCGAAGGCCACAATATTCCAGGCGTTGTGCAGATGAGAGGGAACGAAGGATTGAAGATAGATGGGCTGGTTTAATTTCGGGATCGTGAAGAGAAGAATGTTTTCCGATCCCGACGCGGGATTCAGCACCCGCTCCAGCACCGGCCTGAGCAGGATCAGCCGAAAGGCTTCGAGGAAGCCGACCGCCGCTAAGAGCACAATGCCGGGAAGCAGTTGCACAAGAAACGGGAGAACATACCGGACCAGCCGCATCAGTTGCCGCATGGGACTCCCGCCCGGCACAGGCCGGCTGCGCTTGCCGCCGCTCGAATGGGCATGGGGTGCAAGGTTTTATTCTACTTGAGTCGTGCGCCGAAGGAATGCCGTTTCAGTTTCCGGGCGTTCCGGTAAGGTCTATTCCGGCGCCTTAGAATCGCCCCGTCGGCGGGGTTCTGGCGGTTACCCTGGGCTGTCGCGGTGCACGACCTTCACGCGGTATCCAGCGTGGCGAAGGGGTTTGCCGACTTCCTCGGCAATCATGACGGAACGGTGCTGGCCGCCGGTGCATCCGAACGCGATGGTCAGATAACTCTTGCCCTCATGAATGTAATGCGGCAGCAGGTAGACGAGCAGGTCCGAGATGCGCGAGATGAATTCCTTGCTCTGAGGAAACGAGCGAATGTATTTTGCAACTCGCGGGTCGCGTCCGGTCAGCGGACGGAATTCGGGGACAAAATGCGGGTTGGGCAGGAAGCGTACGTCGAAGACCAGGTCTGCGTCCTCGGGAACGCCTTGCCGGAATCCGAAGCTCACAATGGAGACGAGAATACTTTTCTCGGACGACTGTTCCTGGAAACGCTCGGTGATGTGAGCGCGCAACTCGTGCACATTGAACTTCGAGGTGTCGATGACGAGATCGGCAACCTTGCGAATCGCCCCCAGGTGGCGGCGTTCGGCCTTGAGCGCCGACTTTACAGGGGAATCGGTACCGAGAGGGTGCGGCCGGCGCGTCTCGCTGAAGCGCCGCATCAGAACCGAGTCGGAGGCTTCGAGGAAGACGACTTTCGTCGGAATCATCCGTCCGACCGACTTTAGGATTTTAGGAAGCTCTTCGAGCTTGGAACCTTCGCGCACATCCACGACCAGCGCGGTGCGGCGAATCTCACTCGACTGGACGGCCAGGTCGGCAAATTGCGGAATGAGCTGGACCGGCAGGTTGTCGACGCAGTAGTAGCCGAGGTCCTCGAAGGCCTTCAACACCGAGGCTTTCCCCGAACCGCTCATGCCGGTGATGATGACCAGTTCTGGCGAAGGCTGCGCGGGGTGCGCCTGCTTTTTCCCTCGACTTTTTCTTGCTCCGCTCATCGAATGTGTTCCGGTTGTCCGGCGAACCTGCGGGACTTCACGAATTGGATAGTAGCACCCGAGGCCGCGACGTTGCTGCGCGTTGCGGATTGCCGACTGAGGTACGGGTCAATCGTCGAAAATCAGAAATCCGGATTTGTCTCCGGCCACTAAGGGCCTGTAAGCTATGGCGTCATGAAAAAGTTCGAAGAACTGACGGAGCGCGAAGTGCTGGCCCTGGCCATTGCCCTGGAAGAAGAGGACGAACGCGTGTACTCCGACTTCGCGGAAGGGCTGCGGCAGGACTATCCAGCAACGGCCTCGATGTTTGAAGGCATGCGGGAAGAGGAGTCGGGACACCGGCGGCGCCTGCTCGAACTTTTTCAGAAGAAGTTCGGCGAACACATCCCGCTGATCCGGCGGCAGGACGTGCGTGGGTTCGTAGAGCGTCCGGCCTTGTGGCTGGTGCGCCCGCTGCGGATTGAAGCAGTGCGCAAAGAGGCGTCGACGATGGAGGTGGAAACCCGACGGTTCTATGAAAAGGCAGCCGCGCGCACACAGGACGCGAGCATCCGGCAACTGCTGGATGATCTGGCAAACGAAGAACGGGAGCACGAAGAACGCGCCCAGGAACTTGACAAACAGAAGTTGCCGGACAACGTGAAGGCCGACGAAGAGGTCGCGCAGCGACGGCTATTCGTTTTACAGATTGTGCAGCCCGGGCTGGCGGGGCTGATGGATGGTTCGGTCTCGACATTGGCACCCGTATTCGCGGCCGCTTTTGCAACGCAGAAAAGTTGGGACGCCTTTCTGGTAGGTCTGGCGGCTTCGGCGGGCGCCGGCATCAGCATGGGATTCGCAGAAGCGCTCTCCGATGATGGCAGCCTCACGGGCCGCGGACATCCGTGGGTGCGCGGCTTGATTTGCGGCGCGATGACCGCCCTGGGCGGAATCGGGCACACGCTGCCTTTTCTGTTGCACGATTTCAGAATGGCGCTTTGGGCAGCGGGAGTTGTGGTGCTGGCAGAACTGGGCGTGATCACCTGGGTGCGCAAGCGCTATATGGATACTCCCTGGATCTCTGCCGCGCTGCAGGTTGGTTTGGGAGGTGTGCTGGTGTTTATCACCGGCATGCTGATCGGGAAATATGGGGGCTAGTGCGCTGTCTCGCTGCCGAGACGTAGCCAGCTACGTCTCTACGGCTGCGTGTCGAGCGGGTGCGCGCTTTTTTCGTAGAATTCGTTTTGCAGTTTCAGGCTGACGTCGTCGCCCTTCACCGCGCGGATCGCTTTCACCACCGACTCAATCCACCAGTTCATCTGATATTCGCCAAGTTCGTGGGTCGCGGCCGAGCCATCGCCGGAGTAGTGGTTGGGAAAACGCATGTACCACCAGATGCCGGTGTAAACGTCTTCAGGAATTTTCTGGCGGGCCTGATCTGCGCCCGACTCGCTGGCGGCGCGGTCCTGGTGCACGAGATCGGGGCGCGAGATCATCATCTTCGAAGTTTCGCTTTCGCCGGCGTGCATATCGATCTTCGTCTTCTTGGCCGGACCACCATGCTGAGGCGTACGTTCGTCGAAGACGTAAACGACGTAGTCGTGGGGCTTGTCGAGTTGCGTCTGCGCGAAAAACGGCAGCAGGCTGTCGTTGCCGCCGTGGCCGTTGACGATCAGGATTTTCTTGCAGCCGTTGCGGGCCATCTCGTCGGTGGTTTCCTGAAGCAGAGCGAGTTGCAGGTTGCGGCTGTAGGCCATGGTTCCAGGCTCGTGACGCGCTTCGGCAATCTGTCCAAAATAATATTCCGGGAAGACGACGGCATACTCTTGTTCGGCGGCGTGCAACGCGGCGTAACGGACATCCAGCAGATCCGTGCCAAGCGGCAGGTGCGGACCGTGCTTCTCCAGAATTCCGAACGGGAGCAGGCAGGTGCCTTGCGAACGATGAATGCCCTCGCGAAAATCGGAGGCCGTGAGTTCTTCCCAGTGCACCGAAAGCTTCGGCGACGGCGTAGTAGCCTGTGCCCGGAGGAAGCATGGCGACCAGAACGCACTGCACACAATCAGGAATGCCAGGAAGAACGAAGGTTTGCGTAGGCTGCGAGTAAGAGTCGTCCTCGGCGTCGTCATCATGGAAAAACTCCCTCCGCGGCGAATTCTAGCACTTCGAATCGCCAGTATTGAAAGGTATCAATAGACGAGACCTCAGATCTAACGTGTCTCGGGTACAAAGTTGAGCACCTTTGTGCTTGATCTTGTGTTTTATTCTTTGACCGTAGCGTTTCGGCGTTCCTTCGCGTAAAGGGGTGGAATTTGAGAGTGCGCACGTCCATCGTCGGGTTGGCCCTGGCTTCGTTCGCTGTTCTCACAATGGTCGCGTGCGGACAGGAATTGGTTCAAGCGCCGCGAGAGGACGGAGCGAAGACGCCGCTTCGCGTGTATGCGCCCAAGACCACGGGCTGTGCGCCGCTGGCGCTGATTTCGCCGGGCGCCGGCGGCAGCGAAGACGGCTACAGGTATCTGGCGGAGGGTCTGAGGGACGATGGCTGGCGTGCCATCGTGATGGGACACAAAGAAAGCGGCAGCGCAGCCCTGCGGGCGAGTATGCAGCATGCTGGCGGCCTGAAGGGTGGAGTGGAAGAATTGGTGCTAAATCCGGCGGCGTACAATGCGCGCCTGATGGATATTGCCGCGGCACTGCAATGGGCGGCTGGACGTTGCAAGGCGCCGTTTGTGGCGCTGCTCGGGCACTCCATGGGCGCTCGCACCGTGGAAGTGGAGGCCGGCGCCAAGAACAAACTGGGGGTCGCAAGCCTCGATCGATTTGACGCTTACGTCGCGCTTTCCCCAGACGGACCGGGCACGATGTTTCCGGAAAATGCCTGGAGCGGAATCGGCAAGCCAGTACTGTTGCTCACCGGCACGCA
>Ga0187863_10003042_pt1 | contig 12541 bp, 9 predicted proteins | sample June2016WEW_11_1_FD_132975 | JGI IMG/M metagenome (GOLD analysis project Ga0187863, IMG submission 132975) | Peatland microbial communities from SPRUCE experiment site at the Marcell Experimental Forest, Minnesota, USA - June2016WEW_11_10 | ecosystem: Environmental > Terrestrial > Soil >...
CTGCAACTTACGGTGGAGAATCTCGTGCGCGCGCGGACACAAAGTCCCGAGCAGTTTGATGAAGTGTTCCAGGAAAGTTCCAGCACCTTGCTGGCTGAGATTTCGAATCTCAAAACAATCATTGGCCGCTTCAGCGAGTTTTCGAAGATGCCACATCCGCAGTTGCAAGCGGTGCAGCTGAATGAAATCCTGCGAGGGGTGGTGAAGCTTTATCAGGCACAACTGCTGGCGCCGGGGCGACCGGCGATCGATTGCCAACTGGAGTTGGACGAGAATGTCGGTACAATCGCTGCCGATCCCGACTTGGTGCGTCGCGCCCTGTCAAATCTTGTGCTGAATGCGATGGACGCGATGCCGAATGGTGGGACGCTTCGTCTGCGCAGCAGGCGGGACGATGGAAAGGCGAGGATTGAGATAGCCGACACCGGGGCCGGGCTGACGCGCGAGGAGTGCGAACGCATTTTCACTCCCTATTACACCAGCAAGCAGCATGGAACGGGGTTGGGGCTGGCGATTGTGCAGTCGGTGGTGAGCGATCATGGGGGAAGAATCAGCGTGCAGAGCGAACCGGGGCGCGGGACGACATTCGTGGTCGAGTTGCCGGAGAATCTCGAGGCATTGCAGAGAATTCCGGCGATGCAGCAAGCCGACCACGACGCGGGGCAGATTCGCGGGTGAAATAGCGAGGAGGACGGGTGCCACTGAAAGCGCATCTTTTGATCGTCGATGATGAAGCCAATACGCTGGCTTCGCTGTCACGCGCGTTCCGGTTGGCGGGGCACGAAGCCACGGTCTGCGACAACGCGGCGAAGGCCCTGGAGTTGGCCAAGACACAGAATTTCGATCTGATTCTTTCGGACGTGGTCATGCCCGGCAAAGACGGCCTGACGCTGCTCGAGGAATTGAAGCGGCAAGGAGTGACGGCGCCGGTGGTGATGATGTCGGGGCAGGCGCACATTGAAATGGCGGTGCGGGCGACGCGGCTGGGGGCGCTGGATTTTCTGGAGAAGCCGATCACCAGCGACAAGCTGATGCTTACGGTGGAGAACGCGCTCAAGCTACAACGACTGGAGAGCGAGAACCGGCAACTGCGGCAGCGGCTCGGCAAACACGAAATCGTGTGGAAGGGCGAAGCCATGCGGCGCCTGATGGCGCAACTGGAGCGCGTGGCGGCGAGCGAATCGCGGGTGTGCATCTTCGGCGAGACCGGCACTGGCAAGGAACTAGTGGCGCGAACCATTCACGAACGCAGCCCGCGCGCGGCGGGGCCGTTTGTAACGCTGAATTGTGCGGCGGTGCCGGCGGAGTTGATTGAGTCAGAACTTTTTGGACATGAGAAGGGGTCGTTCACCGGGGCGTCGGGACGGCACATTGGCAAGTTCGAGCAGGCTGACCAGGGCACGATTTTTCTCGATGAGATCGGCGACATGCCTTTGAACATGCAGGCGAAATTATTGCGCGTACTGGAAGAAGGCGAAGTGGAGAGGATCGGAGGCGACAAGCCGGTCACGGTGAATGTTCGCGTGGTGGTGGCGACGCATCGCGATTTGGAAGCACGTGTAAGAGAAGAGAAATTCCGGCAGGATCTATTTCACCGCATCCATGTTTTTCCGTTGATGCTGCCGCCGTTGCGCGAGCGGCGTGACGACATTCCTGCTTTGGTGGAACATTTCGCGGCGCAGGTGTGCACGCAGAATGGCTGGAAGCCGGTGCCGTTTACGGCTGACGCGATCGCAGAGATGCAGTCGCATCCCTGGCCGGGGAACGTTCGCGAATTGCGGAACATGGTGGAGCGACTCATGCTGCTGGCGACCGAGGGTCAAGTTGACCTGGCAACGGTGCAGATGGCGCTGCCGAAAACTTTTTCGAGTGCGGGGGCGACGCCGGCCTCCGTCGGATCCGGCGCGCTCGCAGAGCGGGTGCAGTCGTTCGAGCGCGAAGTGATTCTCGCCGAACTGAAGCGCAGCCATCAGAATATGAGCCTCGCCGCAAAAACGCTTGGTCTGGAGCGCAGTCACCTGTATAAGAAAGCGGAGCAACTGGGGATCGATCTGCGCGCCATGCGCCGCGAGCAGGAGTCGCACGATTGACCCCAAGTCAGTTCTAGGGTCACTTCCCCACTTCTCGCAAAGTACGCGAGAAATGGGCACCCGACGACCAGACTTGCATGCAACTTGGGAGACCGCTTTGGCGAAGACTGCTTCTATTTTCTTCTTTTTCTTTTTCTCTCTCTTTATTTCTTCTTCTCTTAACATTTTTGCGAGTGAGCCGCCGTCGCCTGCCGTTTATGGCGTCCGCATGGAGCAGTCGTGGATTCCGATGAAGGATGGGGTGCGGCTAGCTGCGACGCTTTACATGCCGGACGGCGCGAAGCCGGGCGAGAAGTTCCCTGCCCTGCTCGAATATCTGCCTTATCGCAAAGATGATGGCACGGCCGCGGGAGATTATCCCAAGCATGCTTATTTCGCGCGGCGTGGATACGTGGGCGTGCGTGTGGACATTCGCGGGTTTGGCGCGAGTGAGGGTGTTCCGCCCGAGCGGGAATATTCCGAACAGGAACAAATCGACGGCGAACAGATCATTGCATGGCTGGCGCATCAGCCGTGGTCGAACGGCAATGTCGGCATGTTCGGGATTTCGTGGGGAGGGTTCACGGCGCTGCAGTTGGCGATGCGGCATCCACCGGCGTTGAAGGCGATTGTTGCGGTGCATGCGACCGCGGAGTTATTTCATGACGACGTGCATTACGTCGACGGCATGGCGCACGTTGACGAGTTTGAATTGAACATGGACATGGCCGAGGGTTGGGTGGGCGCGCCGGATTATTCGCTCGACGAAAACACTCTGGGGCCGCGCTTCGACTCGCCGCCATGGTCGCTGCTCTACTTGAAGCATCAGCATGATGGGCCGTTTTGGCGCGATCGGGTGCGGCCACTGAGTGAAATCACGACGCCGAGTTTTTTGATTGGCGGACTGCAGGACGGCTATCGCGACAATGTGGTCGATATGCTGATGAAATCGAAGGCTCCGATCAAGGCGATCGTTGGGCCGTGGAACCATTCTTTTCCGAATGACGCTGACTTCGGACCGCGCGTCGAGTGGCGCGACCAGGCCGTGCGCTGGTTCGACTACTGGCTCAAGGGACGTGACACAGGCGTGCAGAACGATCCGCGACTCGTCGTTTACATGCAGCACTGGCATCCGCCGGATCCGAATTTGCAGAGCGTGCCTGGAGAATGGCGGCGGGAAGATGTGTGGCCTCCGAAGGACGCGACCGATACGACACTCTTTTTGCAGGGGAATCACGCGCTCGACAATTCAGTCGGCGCGCAGACGACGCATCAGTTGAAGTATGTTCCGACCGTTGGTGTGGAGGCTGGCTTCTGGTGGGGAGAGTTGCTCAGCGACCCGCGGCCGGTGGACGCATTCAGTCTGGTTTATGATTCGGCGCCGCTTGAACATGAAGTGGCGATTCTTGGCCGGCCCCGCGCGCTGCTGCGGGCTTCGGCGACTGCGCCGCTGGCGGATTGGTTCGTGCGGCTTTCCGATGTGGCTCCGGATGGGATGGTCACGCAGATTACGGGCGCGGGATTGAACGGAGCGCAACGGGAGTCTATGAGCGAGCCGCGCGACTTGGAGCCAGGAAAGGTGTATCCGCTGAATATTGAGCTGCACCTGACTTCGTGGGTGTTTCCGAAACGCCATCGCATTCGGGTTGCGATTTCAAATTCGTTGTGGCCGATGATGCTGCCGACGCCGTATGCGATGACGACGACGCTGGAGTTGGGGGGCAGTGACGGGTCGCGGATCGTCCTTCCAGTTGTTCCGGTGCACGGGACGGCTGCGCCAGAGTTCGCGCCGCCCGAGCCGTCTGAAGAGCGGACTGACATTAAGAGCGAAGGATTCCCCTGGCCGGGCGAGTGGACGGTGGAACGCGACGAAGCGCGGCAGAAGACGACGGTGCACTGGAAGGGCAAGGATGGATACGAATATCCGTGGGGCACGGAAAATGATTTTGAGAATCTCACTTATGACGGCGACGACAATCATCCAGAGACTTGCTCAGTGCGCGGGGAAGCGGAGAGCGTCTTCGCGCTGAAAGGTCGCACGCTCACTTGGCGCGGACATCTTCTGGTGACCACCGATCAAAAGAATTTCTATTACAAGTACACGCGCGAGCTGCTGAAAGACGGGCAGCTGATCAAGTCGAAGACGTGGCAGGAAACGATTCCTCGCGATCACCAGTGATCGCGTTTCACTGTTTGTAGATTTTGCCGTCTTTCATTACGAACTTGACGTCTTCGAGCAGGCGAATGTCCGAAAGCGGATCGCCGGGGACTGCGATGATGTCGGCGTATTTCCCCGGTTTGATTGAGCCGATTTCTTTGGAGTGTCCGAGTAAATCAGCCGCATTCGTGGTCGCGGCTTGAATCGCTTGCATCGGCGTCATTCCATACTGCACCATGTACGCGAACTGCTTCCCGCTGGTGCCGTAGGGACAGACCGGGGCGTCGCTGCCGAAAGACATCTTCGCGCCAACGGCTACAGCCTTGCGGAAATTGTCCCGCACAACCTGGCCAAGATTGCCTTCGTGCTCGACATAATCTTTTGAGATACTTCCTGTTTTCGCGGAAGCCTGAATGCAGTCGTCGTCATAGATATCCATGTCGAGATAGGTGCCGTGTTGCTTGGCCAAGGCGATGCCTTCGTCGTCGATCATGGTGGCATGTTCGACCGAGGCCACTCCGGCACGGATCGCGTTCTTGATTCCCTCGGCTGAGTGAGCGTGGGCCTCGACCCGCAGACCGAAATGCCCGGCCTCATCCACCGCGGCCTGTAGCTCCTCCAGAGTGAACTCCTGCGAGTGGGGATTGCTGCCGTGGGCCTCCACTGCGCCGCTGGACAGCACCTTGATGTGGTCCACTCCGTCATGCGCCAGTTTGCGGATGACCTGCCGCACTTCCCATGGGCTGTTGGCTTCGCCGTAATGCAGATCCCAGGGCAGAGGTATGTCGGGAGCCAGGCCCGTGGCTGCGCCCGCGCCGCCGGTAATCGTCACGTACGCTCCGGCGACGAACATGTGAGGACCGGGGATGTCGCCACGATTGATGGCATCGCGCAAGGCGACATCGACCAGGGCGCGGTATGCTCCGACGTCGCGCACCGTGGTGAAACCAGATTCGAGAGTAATGCGGGCATTGGGCACCGACTCGAGCGCAATCTGCGCGGCGGCCTCCTTGAACCATTCGTCCCCGTCCGCGCCTTCAGCGAGATGGGTGTGACAGTCAATGAGACCAGGCAGGACAGTCATCTTGCTGAGATCGACGATTTTGGCGCTGGATGGAATCTCAGCACCTCTCTCTTTGCCGACTTTTTCGACCTTGCCGTCGCGGATTAGGATCATCTGGTCAGTAAGAACGGTTCCTGAATCCGGGTCGATGAGACGGCCGGCGCGGACCGCCGTGAGCTGAGCTTGTGTGAACGTCGTCAGTGCGCAGATAGCTACGAGGAGTAGTTTCACGGTTCCTCTCGTTGAGCGAGCCGGAAGATAGAATCGGCTGCCGCAATGGACGGTGAATGTTACCCCTTCAGATCGGCGGCGAGCAACTGGTGGAACAACTGCTCCCCGGCTTCGCGGCGTACGGAAAGGCGGCCGGCGCGGTAGGCGCGCGATTTCAGGCCGCGCTGCACGTCTTCACAGATCCCGAGGTCTTCGTCCTGCACGCGGTTGCCGACATTCACTGACTCGTTGTTGTATTCGCGGCGCGCGTCGCTCACGTCGCTGAAATAGAAGTCGAAGATCACTCGGCAATGATCGGCGTCGACGGGGATGACATAGTTGGTGTCCATGTATCCCTCATAACAATTGATCATCAGGTTGGGATATTGCCAGAAATACCAGGCGCGGTCGCCCTTGCGCGTGGCGCCAGTCGCCGCATCTTCGTCGGAGGCGACCATGGGGCTGGACTGCAGGCAATAATGATCCTCGTTCTCGATGGTGTACTGCTTGTAGTCGAGTACGGAACTCAGTCCTTTGTGAAGATGCGGGACGTGATATCCGCCGTCGAGATAGTTATCGACGTAGACCTTCCAGTTGCAGTGAATGTCGTAGGACCTGCGGTCGAAATAGTGCAACTTGCTGATGCCGAGAGGCGCGACGCGCTTGACCAGGCCGCCGAGAAACTGTTGCAGCGGCGCTGCTTGCGGATCGAGGTTGACGAACACGAAGCATTCCCAGGTTTCGACGCGAATGGGAACCAGGCCGTTTTCGGCGCGGTCGAAATTCTGCACTCCATCGAACTCTGGCATCCCTTTAAGCGATCCGTCCAGACCGTATTTCCAGCCGTGGTAGGGGCATTGCAAGATTTCTGCGTGACCACAGGGCTGGGTGACTACGGCCGCGGCGTGGTGACGGCATACGTTGTAGAACGCGCGCAATGTACCGTCGCTTCCGCGCACAACCACGATGGGCTCTCCGGCGAGTCGCGCGCAGACAAACGATCCTGGTTTCTGCAATTGATCGGTGCGGGCAACGAGTTGCCAGGTCTTGCCGAAGACATTGAGGCGCTCTAGTTCGGAGATGCGAGGATCGATATACCAGGGCGCGGGGATGGTGGACGCCTCGGGGAGCGGGGCACGATCGTTATAGCTGGCGAGAATCTGCTCAATCGATGCTTGCATGTTTATGCTTTCGAATGAATACTGCGAAATCTCACGCCGCACACTAATTATGTGCCAGGTGCGACTTATCTGCGATGATTCCCACGCAGCTGCGGACGGGCCCTGGGCGCAGAATCTGCCACGGCACCAATTGCACGCTGCAACACATCCAGAAACTGCTGGATTCTGGCTTCCTTCTTCTCGGCCAACTCTCCCTGACGGCGGAATAATCCGGGATCGAGTTCGGCGGTGAGCAAAGCGTCCTGAAAGCGTTCCATCATCCAGTCGAGAATGGAAACGATCATCTCGATATCCATGTCTTTGCGCAGTTCGTGACGCTCCAGTCCGAAGCGGACGAAGCTCACGGTGCCGTAAGGATCTTCACTAATGAGGAAGCGGTTAATCTCGCGCTTCAGCACGAGATCAGTGCCGTAATTTCCGAGCAGGGAAATTCGATAGGGAATCCAGTCCTCGTGCACCAGGTGCTCGGTGCGCACCAGCCAGTAACGGAGCACCTCGAAGAAACCGGCCAGGCGGATTTCCGCGGGAGCATCGAGGTACTTGGCGAAGGAGCGGACGGAGCGCTTATAGACTTCGAAGAACAGTCCGTCTTTGCTGCCGAAGTGCTGAAAGATTGAGCCTTTGGCGATGCCGAGGGCGATGGCGATGTCGCCGACGCGAGCCGCGTGATAACCGTGCTCGGCAAAATGTTGCGTGGCGGCCTCGATGATGCGGTTACGTTTTGCTTCCGAGCGCGGGCGGGTTGGGGCTTGGCGTTGGTAGTGGGGTGGAGCGGCGCGATTGCTGGCGATTCCTGGCATAGAGAATGACTATAAGTCACGACAGCATATAGCACCGCCCCATCGAATTCAACTTCATTTTTAGCGTCATCTGCGGTAGTGTTATCCGAATTTCAGGTTGCTCCAGTGACTTCGGGTCAAAACACTTCGGGCCAAACCGGCACGACCGGCTCTCGATCAGTTTACGACGCCATCGTAATCGGCGCAGGCCATAACGGACTCACGGCGGCGGCTTACCTTGCGCGAGCGGGACTCTCGACGCTTGTTCTGGAGCGGCGGGAGATTGTTGGCGGCTGTTGCGTGACGGAAGAAATTGCGCCCGGCTGTCGCGTATCCACGACATCTTATATTGCCAGCATGCTGCGCCCGGAAGTCATTTCTGAATTGCAGCTGGCGAGTCACGGCCTGCGTATGATTCCGTGCGATCCGGCGATTCAGGTTCCCTTCCCCGACGGTCATGTGGTGCCGTGGTGGGTCGATCGCGAACGCGCGCGACAGGAATTCTCGAAGATTTCCGCAAAAGATGCCGCGCGGTTTGTGCAAGTCGACGATCAGTTGAAAAGGCTGGCGAGGTATCTGCAGCCGTTTTTTATGGAACCTCCGCTGGAAATCGACACGTCTTCCATGAGGGGATGGACCGATTTGTTCAGGGTTGGCAGACGGTTTCGCCGGATCTCCAGCGCGGAGATCTCGCAACTGGTGTCGTTTCTCACCGGAAGCCTGGGTGAGTTTCTCGATCACAATTACGAGTCCGAGAAAATGAAGACGATGTTTCTGGCGAACAATGTCTACGGGAAGCATGGAGGGCCGTACCAGCCGGGGACCGCGATTGGACTGCTTTTTCATTTGCTGAGCGGCGGGGAGCACGAACTGCAGGGGTTTTACGGACATGTGATGGGCGGCATGGGATCGATAACGCAGGCGCTGGCGGCCGCGGGGAAAGAACTGGGAGTGGAGATTCGCACTTCGGCCTCAGTGGCGCGCGTGGAGGTAAGCAACGGCCGCGCGCACAGCGTTGTACTGGATGACGGCACCGAATTTCGCGGGCGGATGATTCTTTCCAATGCCGATCCGAAGCGGACATTTCTGGGAATGGTGGACGCGAAGGATCTTCCCGAAGATTTTCTGTTCGCCGTGCGCGGCATCAAGATGCAGGGACCGTGCGCGAAAGTGAACATGGTCCTGAGCGAAGAGCCGCGATTTACGGGGACTTCGCCGCAGGCGACTGCGCTTGAGCGAACGTTTTATACCCTGGTGCCGTCGTTGGCATTCGCGGAGCGCTGCTACGACATTGCGAAGTTCGGCGAGATTCCGGAGGAGTTGTGGGTGGATTGCGTGGTTTCGTCGAATGCGGATGATTCGCTGGCGCCGTCGGGCAAACACATTCTCACTTGCTTCGTGCAGTATGTGCCGTACCACTTGCGGGAAGGCTCGTGGGACGAGAAGCGCGATCAGTTGGGCGATCGCGTGGTCAAGAAAATTGCCGAGTACGCACCCAACGTTCCGGGTGCAATTGTGGCGCGGCAAGTGCTGACTCCGCTTGATCTGGAGCGTACTTACGGCTTGACCGAGGGAAATATTTTTCACGGCGATCTGCGGCTGGAGCAGCTGTTCTTTATGCGGCCGGTGCCGGGGTGGTCGCAGTACCGGACTCCGGTTACCGGACTTTATTTGTGCGGAGCAGGAGCGCATCCCGGAGGCGGCGTGACGGGGGCACCGGGGCGCAATGCCGCTCACCAGGCGCTGCGGGACTGGAAGAAGGGACGACTGCGGGGGGCGGCGGCATGAGTTCCGGCAACGGGCACTCCAATTCGCCGCATGGTTCTCTGACCAAGACCGCCGACATCGTGATTCTCGGCGCGGGCGTGATGGGAGCTTCGATTGCGTTTCATCTCGCCAAGCGCGGTGCGGGGAAGGTTGTTGTCGTCGACAAGGATTACGCGGGCCGGGGAGGTAGCGGGCGATCGTCGGCATTGGTGCGGATGCATTACAGCTATCCCCCGGAAGTCGAGCTGGCGTTGATCAGCCTGCGCATGTTTCAGAACTGGCCGGAGGTCGTGGGCCAGCCGGGAGATTTTCGCAAGACTGGTTTCGTGCGCATCGTTCATCCTAATGAAACCGAACGCCTGAAACTGAATGTCGCGATGCAGCGCAAGCTCGGAGTGAACGTCGAGTTGATCGGCAGGAATGATTTGCGCGAGCTCGAACCGGACTGGGATGTTGCCGAGGTTGAGCTTGCTGCCTACGAGCCGGATTCCGGATACGGCGACGGAGCCGGGGTTGCAGGAGATTTTCTCGGCGCGGCTCGCGAGCTGGGCGTGACCTACCACTCGCGCACACAGGCTGCGCCGCTATCGGTTGAGGCCGGGCGCATTCGCGGTGTGGTCACCGACCAGGGAACGATCTCGTCGCCGATTATTATTGCCGCTACCGGGCCGTGGACACGGCCGCTGCTGCAGCATGTGGGTTGTGACCTGCCGATCGAATGTGAGTATCACCAGGTCGCGATTCTTCGTAACGCGGCGGACATGAAAGGTGGGGGCTGCGCCTGCATTGATTCCGTGACGGCAACGTATTTTCGTTCCGACGCTCACGATAAATTTCTGGTGGGAGATTTCTACGGAAGGCGGCCTGTCGATCCGGATGATTTTCCGCAGCGCGCTTCTGACGAATCGCTGGAGGAACTTATTGAGCGGGCTTGCCGGCGAGTTCCGAAACTGGCGGGCGCGGAGGTGATGCGCGGCGTGACTGGAGTCTATGACATGACGCCCGACTCGCGGCCTCTGCTTGGCGAGATTCCGGAAATCGGCGGGCTTTACGTGTGCGCGGGATTTTCCGGCATGGGATTCAAGATTTCTCCCGCGATTGGACTGGTGATGAGTGAACTTGTACTCGACGGAGCGGGCAGAACAGTGGACATCAGCGCGTTCCGGCCGAATCGTTTCGCCGACAACCAGCCGATCAAGCCCGAATACGAATATGTGGATGATTAACAATTCTTGGGAGCGAGTATGAAGAAGAAAGGCATTCTCGAACGCTTGAAGGACGGCCCCGTGCTGGGCGATGGCGGCTATTTACTGGAACTCGAAAAACGCGGATGGGTGCGCGCGGGTCCGTTTACGCCGGAAGTGGCGCTCACCTATCCGGACGCGCTGCGCGAATTGCACATCGAATTTCGCGAAGCCGGATCTGAAGTGCTGCAGGCGCTCACGTTCTATGCCAGCCGAGACAAGCTGGCCACTGTGGGCCTGGAAAATCGCCTGGAAGAATTGAATCGCTCTGCGGTGCGCGTGGCGCGCGAGGTCGCGGGCGATCAATGTCTGGTCGCAGGCAACATAAGCTTGACGTGGATGTACGAACCGGGAAGTCCTTCCGCCGCCGATCGCGTGCGCAAGACATTTGACGAGCAGCTCGCGGTACAGGTCGACGAGGGCGTTGATTTCATTATCGGCGAGACCTTTTCGTGGCTGGGCGAGGCGCTGATTGCAGTGGAGCGCGCCAAGGCCACGGGCTTGCCTGCGATGGTCACCATCTGCTTTGAGAATAAGGATGAGACTGCCGAAGGTACGAATGCGGCGGATGCGGCGAAGACGCTGTTCGACGCAGGGGCCGACATTGTGGGGATGAATTGCCTGCGGCCGCCGCAGCACATCCTGGGGCCGATGGAGCAGATGCGCAAGGCGGTCTCAGGATATCTCGCGTGCCAGCCGGTCGCGTATCGCACGCCGAAAGATAAACCGGATTTCACGAGCCTCCCGGAATTTCCTTACGCGCTGGATCCGCTGCAACTCACGCGCAAGGATATGGCGGATTACGCGGTCGAGGCTCGCGACGTGGGAATCAACTACATCGGCGCGTGTTGCGGAACGGTCGCCATGCACATTCGCGAAATGGCGCGTGTGCTGAACAAGCTGCCGGAAGACTCGCGCATCTGGAAGAAAGGCGGCGAGAAGCCGATGTCGGGGTATGAATACTACGACCACGACAATATGAAGGCCTAACGCCCTTCCAGCCGTCGGATCTGTGGGAAGTTCAACGAGACACGGGCCCTTTCGCGCGAAGGGCCCGCATTTTTTCTTGATCGTTGCAAACGGCGGAAATTGTTACCCAGCTTTTCGCACGTCCGGGTCTTCGGAGAGCACCAGGGGTACGTCGACCAAGTGTTCGCTCAGGAACCATACTTGAAGCTCGTTCGGGCGGAGAACATCGCTCACGACCAGATCGTTGGTGCCTGCGTCTGCCAACTTGGTGGAAAGTTCCGCCAGTTGCCGGCAGTGACCGATGATGATCTGATGCGCATCGAGCAGGCGGGAGATCTGGACCGGCACTTCCTCGCGGCCACGCGGCGGGCGCTCGATGCGCGTGGTCTCGGCAACATCGGCGGCCATAGATAACGAAACTCCGCCGAGCAACTGAATCCGCTCGGCAATCTCGTCGACAATCTCCACTTGTTCGTCATAGTGCTTGTCAAACAGAAGATGCAACTGATAGAAAGTGGGCCCTGCTACCTGCCAATGCGACTTCTTGTAGAGATCGCGTAACGTCATGGTATCGGCGAGCAACAGATTCAGTTGTTCGGTCATCTCCAGGCGAACCGGCTCTTCCAAGTCGAGCGGCAAGGCGTGCGAGACCGTTCCATATGCTTGAATCTCACGCGCACGCTGGTGCAGCCGGGGCTGGGCGTTGATAGTGGTTTGACGGGCGGCGGGAACTTCTTTTTTGGCCATGAGAGACCTCCTGGTTCCACAAGCGAGCTTAGCTCAGGTTGGGCGTTTGAAGGAAAACGCCTTTAGGCACAATCCGAGCAATACCGGTTGGATGCCCCCATTTTCGTCAGGATGCTAGGGTTTTTTGCAAGTCGTGAAATCGCAGCGGATCCGGGGAAAACATTGGCATCGACGACCGATTTCGGTAATAAGCAAGTTTGACGGCACTCCGCCTGGTTGTTATGATCGAACTGCGGGGTGGAGCAGTCTGGTAGCTCGTTGGGCTCATAACCCAAAGGTCGGTGGTTCAAATCCACCCCCCGCAACCATTTACGGATTTGAGGGACTACCGGCGTAGTCCCCAATTCCAAAATC
>Ga0187863_10003043_pt1 | contig 12541 bp, 10 predicted proteins | sample June2016WEW_11_1_FD_132975 | JGI IMG/M metagenome (GOLD analysis project Ga0187863, IMG submission 132975) | Peatland microbial communities from SPRUCE experiment site at the Marcell Experimental Forest, Minnesota, USA - June2016WEW_11_10 | ecosystem: Environmental > Terrestrial > Soil >...
CCAGCCGTTCAGGGAACATCAAGGTTTGGGACCGGTCCAGGCCACTGCGATGTTTCATGCTTGAAACTGACCAACCTCAGGCGTAATTGTTCAATTCATGAACGACTTTTCACACGGCCTCGCGCTGGAGCCAACGGCCACTGCCCCTTCAGTTTTCGGTTGAGATATGAAATATGAGAGTCCAGATTGCATTCGGAGCCTGGCCGCCGGTGGCGGTGGCTCAGCTTTGGATCGTTAGGCATCATGTGCATAAGACAGACACAAATCAATAAAGCATTCGTTAGTTTTACGCTCACTTGCCTAGTTATCGGCGGGACTTTCGGTGATGTGGCCAGCAGATGCAATGCGGCCATCATTTATCCCAAAGCACCGGACGGTGGACGACAGGTTGTATACAAATACCTCGAAGCAGATCTAAAACCAAAAACGGTCTTGGATTTCCTCGGAGTTTCACGCATCGAAGATTTGACGATTGCTGAACCTTACGGAGACTACGGTGTTGATGCGTTGACGAATTTGGCGTCGGGACAATTTCTCTCTAAAGTGAAACTTTACAGCTGGCGGTATCTTCTTATGCACGGAACCGACACCGTTGGAGCGATGGTATTGAACGCCGACGAAAAAAGAGGGAAATTACTGAAATTTAGCTCTCTTGATAAAACTGATTTTTCTAAAGAGACGCTGGAGGCGTTGCGAATGGCAGAACAATTACCACAAGTAAAAAAGCAGGATTATGAAATTCGTCGTTTGGACTGCCCATCCATCCTTTTTGTTGCGGTCTGGCTTCACGGGAAATCGGACGACATTATCATTCCATTGCCTCCCACTTGGGCAAGATGGACCGCCTATCAACCATATTCCGAGAGCCAAATGGCCAAGCTTTTGAAGCCGGAGGCGGAGAAGAAAATGAAAGAACTCCCTGGAATGATTGATTAGGAGATAAGTGGTATGACGATGTTTAGTTTCACAATTGTAGTGCGACAAATCATGCTTCAGACCAGCAACAGTTTACACAAAGAAAGACATTTCTGTTTCGATGCAAGCCCTTAACCCACAGGAAGAAGGGGCTTGCGTCGGAACAGAAATGTCTGGAGTCCAGCCTCTTCCAAGTTGTCGCACTAGCAACTTGAATCCACCATGCCTCGTAAGAAACATGGCTGAAGCAGTACAGTCGTTTTTATAGGGAAATTGGCGGATTTGTTTAGGAAAGAAGCAAGCTGAAGGCAACAGAAATAGGCCGACATGAGGGTGAACATTTTCACGCGGCCGATTCAGGAACCAGAGATGTCTGAACCGGAGGCGGGCCGCACGGTCAAGAAAGCAAATGAGCAATCTCGTAAGCGGGGTCGTCGCCGCGTGCCAGGCATCACGGCGCGCCACCAGTGTCAAGGACGGCGCATGCGGGACCAAGCTAACACACGGGCTCAAAATGGAGCACCATTGGCAGGCCGGTCTATGGCTTCCCTTCCGGTTCGCGACAACAATGTGAAGGGGCGCAGGGCGGCAGACAAGCGCGAATGTTTCTTCGCGCCAAGGTTCGACCAACGGGAGATTGGGGTGCTAACACCGTGCTGGAGCCAACGGCCACCGCCGCTTGAGATTTCGGTTGAGATATGAAATTCGAGAGTACAGATTGCAGTCAAAAGCCCGCCGCCGGTGGCGGTGCTCGGCTTTGGAACGTTAGGCAGCATCGTCATGCACACCACATCGCAAATTGATGGAGTCGACACCACAGCCAAAAGACGGCGGTTGCGCTGCATTCAGCTTGTCCTGATTTCACCGGCACTTGTGGTTCTTGCGTTGGTGCTTTTCCACAATTTAGCAGTCTCCCATTCTCTGTTGGTGGCGCACATCTACGACTTGGCACGAGGCATAGTCTTTTATTCCAGCCCGATTCTTTTCCTCTACAATGTCGTGTTGCTTTTCAGGCTGGCGCGGCAGCTTGATTTAAGGTATCGAGCGGAGCCGATTATGATGGCGATTGTTGTCATGTCGTCGTTTATACTTTTGATTGCCGTTGTCTCTCTCGTGTGGCATTTGATTTGCGTGCATTTCGGTTGGGACGAGATGCCAGTTCCAGCAGGTTGATGCCGCCTAACATGAGGATAGGCTGAACGCAGCTTTACAAATTAGACCAAGGGTGTTTCTAAACTTCTCGCAAACCAAATTCGCGGCCTGGTTGATCGTAAACGAGTGAGACTCTTTCGCGCGAGATTTGTTCTGGTGGTGTCGGATTTGAAACCAGTTCTGCGAAGGGCGACACGGCGCAGTGCTGGGTTAAAAACCGATCACGACCAGTCATTCATGGGTGAGCGTTCTCGCGGTTGGCAACTGGCTTGGCCTTCAATCCAGCAAGCTGGGTGACAATTACGTGAACGCAAACGGGGAAGAATCACAGGACTTTTATATCCGTGCGTCTAGCGGGGTTTCTGTGCTACTTTTTGTGCTACTTTCGGGGTCGGAATCCTGCCTATAATAACCACCTGACAGAATCGACAGAAAGTGAACTTTGCTCAATGAAATCAATGCTTTTGTGTGCATCACGAGAACTCGCAAGCAGTGGCCTGAAAGTGCCAACTTTCAAATTTTAAGTCCTGTGCTTCCGGGGCAGGCAAAACAGCAGGGCTGAGCCCAACCGGGCCGATTTTCCCCTTCGGGCTCATCAAGGGTGTCGTCCTGTGGCGGGCATGCTAAAGGGGCTTCCCGATCCGCTCTCACGGCACCACCACCCGATAGAATTGCACTGGAGTGTTCGAATTCAGGCTGTTGGTCCATGAGTAGTTGCCGTCAATATCGAACGCCTGAGTCGCCACCACGCCCCAGTTTGATGTGGGCAGGTCCAGGCTGGTGGAAGACAGTATGCTGTAAGGGGTGCTGGCATTACCCATGCCGCTGAGGACTAAATTGGTTCCGGCAAGCGAGGCTTGAAGGGTGGGAACCTGGTAGTTCTGGGTGGCAACGCACATGCCCAAGCCGGATAAATAAATGACGTGAGCCGGTCCCGGTCCGACCGCCATTTCTAAAGTCTGTCCGCACAAGGATTCAAAAGTTGGGTCGCCCTGACTCAGTTCATACCAGGTGGTATCGCCTTTGGCCTTAAAGAACAGCTTCGGCTGGTTGTTGGCGTTGATCAGCGTATTGACATAAACGTTGCCGACATCGTCGCATACCACCCAGCCTGGAGTGACCGAACCAGTAGTGCCCGGAAGGGTGACTGAGTTGAAAGTGGGCGACGCGGCGTTGGCGTTGGTCGAAGAGTAGAGGCCGGTCGTTTGGGTAACGTAACAAATGCTGTCGCTCGTCGGGTCCACCGCCACGGAACCGCTTCTTTCCAAGGAACCGCCGGAACCGGCTCCTCCCGGGCCGCTGGGAGAAATAATAAGCGACCAAGTGGCACCGGCGTCAGACGAGCGGAAGACGCCATTTACACGGTCAGTAAAATATACCATTTGCGAGGAGCCTCCGCCCCAGGAGAAGACCGCTCTCTGAGCCGAACTCACATTTTGCATAATGTTGTTGCCCGTGTAGATTGGGGCACCACCCCAGCTCCCCGTATTACCGCCTCCGATCTTTCTCCAGATGCCGCTGCTTTCGACTGCCGCGAGCACCACTGTTCCTATCCCGGAAATATATTTAACCGAGCAACCATACACACTGCCCTGGCTGCCTAGTCCAGAACTGATCCAATTGCTCGTCATTGGATTAGCCAAATAAGCCAGGTCCGTATCGCGCCCGAAATAGACGGGGCTGACGTTGCCCGGGCCTGGAGTGGTCGTCGAGTCCACTGCCAGACAATATCCATTCTCCGTGCCGCCTATGGTGGTGGCCTTTTGGGTAACATGAGAGAAGTTGTCCGTGGAATACTGGAAGGTCCAATCAACATCCGAGCATTCTGCCAGGGTGGGAACATTCGGGTCGGCCGCTACCGCAGTGGATCCCGACGCCTGTAAATGGCGCATGCACGGATACCAGGTCGGACTATTGGTCATTAGCGCGTTATCGCTGCGCCACAAACCGCCATGGCCGCATACATAAATGGTGTTGTGGGTGGGATCGGTGGGGTCCAGCGCGGTCTGGCAGGCCACATATTGCGAACCGCCTATACAATCAGTCACGCCGCCAGAGCTTGCGACCGTAAGCCACCAGATATCGCCGCCCGGGCCACCCATGACCATATTGGTATGAATCTCCGCGGCATTGGTGGTCAGGCAGACCCAATCGGTACCCGAGTTCGTTGACCGGATGAGGCTAAACTGAAGACCGTTGGCCTCCGACAACGCAACGGTAGTAGTGCCGGCGAAAATCACAGCTTGGTCAGTGTTTGTGTCCCAAAAGCCATCAATCGAATAGAATTGGCTGGGTGTGGAGTCATGGTAAAGCTGGGTCCACACTTGGTTGGTCGGGTTATATTCGTAAATGCCATTGGTGTTGGCCGCCACGTACAGGATGCCATTCACAACCACGAGTTCCTCAGCTTTGGGGAATGGAGGTTGAGAAACCAGGGTGGCGCTGCTGGCGCTGGGCGCATTACTGATCACGTAAACCGAATCGTCTCCATTTGATGCGTCATAACAGGCCACGTACACGATGGTGGGATCAAGGTCGTCCATCGCCAGGCCGCGAGTATAAGGCGGCGTCAACCCCGGGATGGTAATGGTTGTCCAATTTGTGCCCCCGGTGGAGGATCGTATCACCCCGTTGCTGTAGGTGCCGACATAAATATATTCGCTACTCCCGGATGTTGGATCTAGGGCAATCATGTTGCCTACCGAACGCGGATGGCCCTGTGTCACCAATGGCGCGGCATCGTTATCGCCGACAAATTTCGCCGGCGTGGAAACTCTCACCCAGGTGCTGCCGGCATTGGTTGATACAAGAAATCCTCCACCGCCCAAGATCTCACCCGTGGCCGAATAGACCAGATTGGTTGTCTTGCGCGAGAACCGCGTCGCTGCCGCACCCATATCATCCGCCGAGTCGAACAGCCCGTCATGGTCGCTGGCGTCCCGGACGCAAATGGGTATCATCAACTGGCCATAGTTCGTGGTGAGGTGGAAGGGCCATGAATCTCCGCCGCAAATGACCCGTCCCGGGGTAAAGGGATCAGGAGCCACGGAAACCATGCACCCGCCGCCATCCTTGCCGCTGGGAGCAAAGGTGTAAGTCGGGGGTGTTACTGCGGAGGTACGTAGTGCCATGCAAACTCCGAGAAGAATGATAGCATGACGGCGCATATGTTTTTGTATTATATTAAGAGGAAGACTGGCGGTGCCATCGGATGAATTTGCGGCATCGGTCTATTGGAACAGGCCAGTTCCGGAATTGTGCGTGATACTAGCCGTGTTCGTGGTCTGGACTTGCGAACCAATGGTGTAGGTCTGCGCCATCACCCTGCCGGCTGACAGCAAGCTCAAACCAGCCATCAAAGTGGACATCAGAAATGGATTTCCTTTCCACAATTTCATGAACCATCCGGGATTCTGATTGTTTTACACAGCCACCCTTAATCCGACTATCGCCCATTCTACACTTCGCCCAGCTTAAACTCAATCAAAAAATGAATCGCAACATGGCGTTGAGCGCGTCCTGCGACTGATCAGGGAATTGCCAGACGGTAAAATTGCTGCGGCCCGGAATTCCAGTTAGTGAAATCAAAATTGGTCACGGAGTTGGCCACCCTGCCCAGGGTAGTCCAGGTGTCCAAAAGATTGGTCGCGCCCTGTACATTGTAAAGCACGTCGGTCAGGCCAGCCCAGGATAAATTCTGGGTCGAATTGAAGACTGTCACGGCCAAGGCGGGATTCGGCACGCTAAACACCGTCCATTCCAGCCGCACCACGCTGTAACCGGGAATGGTGACGGCATTGGTAGCGGTTGTGGATTGGATTTGAACCGGGCTGTTCTGCGGCGAATAATTAGTCGCGCTGGGATCGGAACCGGCAACAAACGTTTCCAGAAATTGATTGGTGAGCGCCACGCCATCCTGGGTGATTTGCACCGGCACGGCATTAGAGCCCTTGTTTGTGAGCACCACGTAACGTTTACCGTTGCCGCCCTGATAAGCCTGTGCGTAAATCGCCGGTATCGTGCCGATGCCGTTGGTGTCTATCGGCACCGTTGGGCCGTTCGTGCCAACGACGGTGGTATACACCGCAATGGATCGGGTCAGCGCCCAGTCCGCCACCGACGAACCACATACCTGCGCACTCAAGAAAAAGCCGAACGACCACCCGGCTGTGTTGGTTGTGTAGCCGCCGTTGTAAGCGGTGGCGACGCGTTGGTCAAAGGTGTTGGTCTGGTTGATCCCAGCCGCGTTCAGCAATTGATAAGGGCCGACGAAACTCATTTGCGGCAGGGTGGAAAGGCGCAACAAATATTCCGCCGCGTAAATCCCTCCATACAACGTCGTCGTGGGCGGATATTGCCCGCCGGCACCGTCACCACGCGCCGGCGCAAATTCCGAAATGAGGAACGTTACGTTGCTGTTGTTGTCCGGTATCAGGTAATTAGTCATGCGGGTGGTGGTGTTGCTTACCAATTGCCAGTTGTCCAGCGCCATCAAATCGGCAAACGTGACCCCGCTCGTGGGCAGCGACGGATAATGATGATACACCACCGCGTCCCAGTATTTGTCGCTGTAATTCTTCAGGTCATTGTCCCAGGTGTTGGGTTCGGGATAACCGGCGTCATTGAAATAAATGGCCACCACCGCGTTGGAATCGGCCGCCTTGATGGCGTCGCGATACGGCTTCATCTGCGCGACATAATCCGTTGCGTCGAGGAAGAAAGTGTCGGCGCCAGTGCCCGCGAGCGTGTAAGGCTCGTTGCACAGTTCCCAGACCGAAACCGAAATATGGTTGCTCAAGGCAAACGCCGCGAATGCGCCGGCGGAAGCCGCCGAGTCCGTGAAACCATTGATGGTGACGACAATCTTCGCCCCACCGACGTTCTGGCACAGGGTCGCGAAGTCGGAAAATCTCAGGCCGCCCTTGCCGTTGCCCAATTTTGCAGCCGGCCAGAGGAGATTGGTTTCCCACGACGGAAAATTGGTGAACCAGTTGGTCAGCGTCAACCCGTTTGTCCAGGCAAAGGCGTCGTCCATCGAGCCGCCCGGATACCGCAGCCAGCCCGGTGAGAGCGTCGCGGTGATCTGCTGAAAATTGGTGTCAAAGTACTCCACCGCGCTGGCCTGCAACTCGGTGCAAAAACCGGCGAAACCGGTGTTGAGCTGCGTCGAATTGGTAGTCGTGAAGGACACCACAACATTGGAGCTGGTTTGCGCGGTTCCCGTCACAGGCATAAATGCCAGCGACAACGGCAATAAAAATAACGCAATGGCAACGGCAGTGCGTAGCATAACCAAAAAAGTCAGCATTATTTACGCCGGAACCATAGCTTTTGTTACACTTTTCTGAACTTCAAATAAATTCGCGCAAAGAGAAATACGGACGTTGCAGGCGTTATTTATTGATCATTTTTCTGTTTGAGAAATTCCTTCAATTGATTTTCAACCTGTTCGATGGCTTTGTGCAACACCTGTACAGGCAGTTCTTTTTGGTCTTCCGGAGTTAAATAAGTAAACACATTTGGATGGCCCTCCAATTGCAGGAGTTTGGCCTTCAATTCCGCCAGGCAGTTTATTAATGAAGTTATTTGCAGGTTATTTTTGCCTGTCGTAATGATGCCCCCACCTTTCAACGCCGCTTTATATTCGTTGAATGATTTAATTCCCCGCTTTCCACGGATAAACGTCTGCACCCCGCACCAGTCGCAAATTAAATACGGTTTTTCCCGCTTGGACATTTTAACCTCCAATCCGTTGCCGCATAAAAAGCAGGGAATTAAAGTGGGATCGGGATTCATGGGATTTTCCAACGTTACGTTACATTATGGAAATCGCGGTTTTTGGGGTTTGGTGGTGCATGGGATTTAGATTTTAATCGTGACTGCGGACGGGGGCTTTATGGGTCTGGGAAAACTCGCCCAGTTGCGCCCGTTCGTAAAATTCGTTGATGCCGTCCTGGGTGAGATAAAGACGACCACAAATGTTGACGGTTTTAAGCCAGCCTTTCTTGCGCCAGCGCCAGACGGTACAGGCGGTGACGCCCACACGCTCGCGCCAGGCATTCAAACTGATGATGGCTTTTTCCATTGGTTTATTGTTCCTTTACAAATAATAGTTATATGATATTATTCGTCAACAAAATAGTTGATAATGTTTATTTGGTTCATATAATCACTGGATATGGCTGATTCTGAAAAATCCATTCCGTTGGCGATTTCACTCCCCGAAGCATTGATTGCTGAACTGGACCGTTTGGCGGCTGACTTGAAAGAAAGCCGCAGCTCCCTCATGCGCCGGGCAATTCGGGAAGGGTTGAAGGCGGTAAAGATGGGGGGCAATGCGGATACGATTGTTTTGGATAGCGCATTTTCCGCCGAAGTGGATCAATTGAGCGGCGAAATCGAAATGCGGCGGGACAAGATTTTATTGGAAGCCATCCGGACGGGACTCCAGGCATTTGGCTCAAGGAAGTTGAGCGAAAAACTGAGTCTGGCTGAAGTGCAAGACCCGAAAAAGAAAGCGCTTTTGCTTCAGGCCATCGAGGACTCTTATAAAAGGCACGACGATCCCATGGTCGTTGAGCACCGGCGGTTGATTGCCGAGCGTGGGAACGCGACCACTCGCCTGATGGATATTTTAGCGCATGTCCCCGAAGCCAAACGACGGCATGACTTGCTTGATCGCCTGGCACAATTGCGTGATATACCCGGCAGTGGTTGCGGCCCGACCTGGGGAAGCGGATTAAGCACCGAAGCAATCGAATATCAGGTTACGATGAGCGAGAAATACGGGGCACATCCCGCCCAGTGGCCCGAGGAGATAAAGCGGACGCACAGGGAATGGGATGCCAGGATGCAGGAGAAATACGGGTTTGATCATGGCAAGTGGCCACGGGGGGAAGTCAAATCGCACTTTGCCGCCCTTGAAGCAACAGTGAAGGGCATACCGGCAAAAATCAAAAAGTGATTTCCCCGAGTGATTCGAGTTTCAATCGTGGCAGACGCAAAAGGGGATGGCCGAATATTACTAGAAGAACGGTTGCAGCAACACAAGAATGCGGCCTTCGTTGAAGTTCACACTATCGAGTCTGATTGTCTAACGGCTGGCGTGGCTCCATCTTGGAATCTTAAACACGCCAGCCCTTCCTTTTCCACAATCTGTTTTACGATCTAGCCGGGCAAAACTACCCATGTTTGGCAGTCAAAATGCTTTAAAACTAATACTATGCCAACCTTGGCATGCCCGCATTACAACACCGCCGGTTAACCCGCCCGGGTTATGCAGTCCGGCGTTTTTTATTGCCCCATATGACTTGGAGAAATGCTTCATCTTAGCGCGCCAATTCCATGTTAAGATGTTTATAGATGCTGATTTGACCATATGCCATTTTTTGACTTCAATTCCAAATTAAGACACTACCTTTTTCAAGTGCAGAGATTGTGCACCGGCAGTTTTGTCCTTAATCCGAGGGTGCGTTGGTTAGTGGCACGGCGCGATAGAAACCACTTGAATTGCCTAGCGCGGCGGGGTCAATGAAATCAATCGAGCCCTGGAAGACTTGGTTGGTGCAGATGGATGACCAATTGATCAAGTCGGGTGAATATTGGCCACAGAACCATGCGCCATCCGGTCCGGGGGCGCTGAAATGGAAGCTGCCGTCAGGCAACAGAAGCGGCAACGGTCGCGGCCAGTACTCCAAGATGAGCGCCTCCGCGCGCGGCGGGAAGCCGACGATGTAATCAGGCGGTGCGTTGGTGTCCGGCGTCAGCGCGAGGATGACCGTCTTGGGACCATAAGGCGCGCCGTTGTCAATGGGCACAATCGGAATGAAAGCGCGGGTATGACCGGCGGGAATGGTCACGAAACCGGGCAGCGCGACGTAGTCCACGCCGTTGCTGGCGGTGCCGCCAATGCTGTAATTGACTGTCAAATTGCTGCTGGCATCGCCAAAACGGTGCACGGTGAATAGGGCGTTCTTGGGTCCCCAATTGGTGAACGTTTGCGCCACCGTTGGCGGCCAGTTGGTCCAGGACGGCACGGCATTGGGCTCGCCCGGCCAGACGCACGAGTTGGTGCCGGCAATTGCAATCGGATCGGTGGCCACAATGTTCACGACATCCGGCAGGCTCGTGTTGGTGGGAGATGCCAAAATGGTGATGTTCACCGGCGCAGAGGTGCTTGAACCAATGGCATCAACCCCGTCACTTGCCACCACGGTCAGAGCGTAAGCGCCGACCGGTGCGTTGGTCCATACCCGGTAAAAAATATGCCCCAAGCGCGGAATGGGTCCGGCTATAACGAAGTCAGGTTGGACTGTTCCGGGCGGAAGAGCGCTCAAACCCAGACCCAAATTGAAACCGCGCCCCAGATCATTGGTGCCAGCATAAAATTCCACATTGGTCCTGATGGCATACGCGAAAATCGGGATGTCCACCGGTGCAAAAAACACGGCGCGGTTTGGCGGACTGATAATTCTTGGCAGGGGGCCAACGATGGGATCAACGATTTGGGCGACACTGAAATAAGGCACCGCCACCAACAGGAAGGCCATGACCGTTCCGAACCTCTTTGCGGTCTGTTGAAAGCGCATCGCACTCATAAAGCGACATCTTTCCAAGTGAAAACTCTCTGCTTGTTTCTAGAGGCTCAGTTTTAACAAATGAGCGGCGAAAGTCAAGTGACACTTTGTTACAAATTGGTGCGGGACATCAAGTTGAATAGCTTGATTTTCTTTGCAACTCGTAAGCGTTTTCTTCCGCGCGATTCAGCATTTCTATTATGTTTGATCTAATATATTCAGAAAAACCTGAACAGTAAAAAACCAGGCAATCATCGATATTCTGAAAGGACAGAGCACTTAACAACGGTGTTACTGAAAGCTTTTGGATTTCGGCGAAGATGGCCGGAGTGAGGCCAGGCCGGACAATCAATGCTGTTCTGCCCGGTCCCGACAATTTTGCGTTAATGCCTACCACCTCCATGCCCAAGATGTTACCACAAAATCAGCAAAGTCAAAACGAGAAATTACCTTACCCGTTGGTGGCAAGATCGACGACTACAGCGCCAAAGTTCACCCGCTGTGCCTGTCGCTGGGCATGTTCATTCGACAAATGACCATAAACCTTGCCGATCAAAATGCCGCCGTCCTGATGGCCCACCCACTTGGCAATCGTCATAAAATCAATCCCCGACATCACGCAATAGCTGATGAAATAATGCCGCAGATCGTGGAAAGCAAACTGGAGCATCCCTGCCGCCCGGCGCGCCAGCAACAAGGTTTCACGGAAGGTCCTGGATGGCCGATCAAGGTTGCCCCGTTGCGGTGAAGGGAAAAGCCATTGAGTGTCGGGAGCGCGCCGGGACTGCATATCCTCCAAATGCGCCTCCAGCTTTGCGTTGAAATCCACCACTCGCGCTTTGCGGTTTTTGCTCAGGCCGTCCGCGCCAATCGTCAGTTGCTTGCGTTCCCGATCCACGTCCGACCATTTCAAACGGAGGGCTTCGGCCATGCGTGCGCCGCTGTAAGCCAGCAGGCGGATATAATCCACAAATTCCCGGCCGTTTTTGGAAATTTCGATGGCCTGGGCGCACAGTTCGTCAATCTGCACCGCGCTGAACAATTCCCGTTTGCGGGGCGTCCACTTGAGCGGGCGCAGATTTTCGGTGGGAAGCCGCTTGAGCCAGCCATCGTCAATCGCCCGCCGCAAAACATTCCGCAGGACCGTGACCCCGAGGTTGACCGTCCGCGCATTAAGCCCCTGCCCTTGCCGCTTCGCAATAAAGGCATTGATCATGGCCGGGGTGATCCGGTCAACGCGCGTTTCGCCCAGATGTTCAACCCACGCCTTCAAATGACCGCGCTCGGTCTGAAGGGTTTTGGGCCGCTTGGCATCCTTCACCGTTTCGTAGTAAGCCAGATACTGTTTGGCGCACTGACCAAACTTTGGCGTTCGCCTTAAAACCGGCAGATCATTCTCTTCGCGCTTGGTCAGCAAGTTGCGCATGGCGCTTTGGGCTTGAGCCACGGTGTGCACCCCCTCCAGCGGCACTCGCCGGACTTGTTTGCGCCCCGTGTTTAAATCCTCGACTGCAATGCGGGCATAAAAACGGGAACCGCGCTGCCACAGTCCCCGGATTGCCCGCTTGCGGCCATCCAAAACCTTGTGATAGGTTGCCCCCGCATGAATCCGATTGGAAACAGGCAGTTTGGGGCGGTTGGCCCGCTGAGTCACCTTGCTGGGCGTTGCATAGGTTTGCACGCCATCAAAGTGGCACAAAAAGTGGCACAACGTCAAATTCCAAATCGGATTTATTTGCAAGTGGCTGGTAATTAACATGCGCGCGTGGCGGAATTGGCAGACGCGCCAGACTTAGGATCTGGTCCCGAAAGGGTTGGAGGTTCAAGTCCTCTCGCGCGCACCATTTTTCGCGGAGCGAAAAATGCCGCGCCGAAGCACAAAGGGCCCAGGCGGGCCA
>Ga0187863_10003045_pt1 | contig 12536 bp, 6 predicted proteins | sample June2016WEW_11_1_FD_132975 | JGI IMG/M metagenome (GOLD analysis project Ga0187863, IMG submission 132975) | Peatland microbial communities from SPRUCE experiment site at the Marcell Experimental Forest, Minnesota, USA - June2016WEW_11_10 | ecosystem: Environmental > Terrestrial > Soil >...
AATGCTTGGTCACGGAATCCTGCAGATAATTGCTGCGATGAGTCAGAAAGTGAAACTCGTTCAACACGGTCGGCGAAAAAATGCGGGTATAGCCAAGGTTGGTGAAGTAGTAACTGGCGGTGGTCTGGCTGGGGAATCCGGGGACGGTGGCGTAGGGAAACGGATTCACGAACAGGGTGCGATTCCAGCCGATGGTGGCCGAGACTTTGTCTTTTGATGTCAGGTTGAAGTCGAATTTACTGGTGATTTCGTCCGCGTTGTTGGTTTGCTCCAGGGAAGTGGAGTACAGGCCAGTGCAGATCTGATTGGAGTTGCAAACTGTCTGGTTGCTCGCGGAAGTGGTGAGCAGGTTCGCGTTGATGTAGTTCTGGGCGACGGGATCGATGGTGGTGGGGTCGATCATCGCGTTGTTGGGGTTGCCCAGCGCGAAGAATGGGTTCTGCGCCAGGAACGAGGAGACGAGAGGATCGGGGCATCCGCTGGCGCTGGCGCAGGTTACACCACCGTTGGTCACGCCTCCATCCGGGACTGCCTGAGAGAAATCTCCCTTCAATTCGTTCGGAGTGTAGACCGGGATGTCGATGTCGGGCACAGCCTGAAGCTGCTTTTGTCCCTGATAGGCGACGAAGAAAAAGGCCTTATCTTTATGGATGGGGCCGCCGAGGGTGCCGCCGTATTGGTTGCGCTTGAGATCGAGGCGCGGAATACCCTGCGGGATGTTGAAGAAATCGTTGGCGTCGAGCACGCGGTTGCGGAAGAAATCAAAGACGCTGCCGTGGATCTGGTTCGAGCCAGACTTGATGACTTCACTGATGATGCCGCCGCCGTTGCGGCCATATTCGGCGGTGTAGTTGCTCGCGAGCAGGCGGAATTCGGCGATGGCGTCGGGGTTGGGATCGAGCAGGTTGCTGTTGTCGAGGAGATCGTTGTTGAGGCCGCCATCGAGCAGGTACGTGATGGAATCGGTGCGTCCGCCGGCGATGCTGTAGTTGCCGGCGCCGCCGTTGTCGTCGTTGCTCTCGGTGACTCCGGGTTGAAGCAGGCCGAGGTCGAGGGTGTCGCGGCCGTTCAGCGGCATATTGGTGAGCACGCGGCCGGTTACGGATTGGCCCAGCGTGGCGGTGACCGTCTCTACGGGCGCGGCTTCGGCGCCGACTTCTACTTTTTCGCTGGCGGTGCCGACTTGCATCTTGAAGTCGACGCGCAATGCCTGATTGATGAGGAGTTTGTATTCCGTGCTCTCGACCGTGCGAAAGCCATCGCGGGTTGCGGTGACCTTGTAAGTCCCGATGGGCAGGGCCAGAACCTGATAGAAGCCGTCGTGGTCGGTGGTGGCTTGGCGGCTGATCTGGGTCGCGGTATTGATGACGGCGACCTGGACTCCGGGAATCACGGCTCCGGTGGAATCGGTGATGGTGCCAGTGATGCGGGCGGTCGCGTCCTGAGCGCGGGTCAGGACGGGGAAGATTATCGCGAGTAAGGTCAGAGTGGCGAGCGAGCGAAGTGAAATGCGCGAGGCAGCTTTATTGGTCGTCATGGGAGCCGTTGAGAGTAGGGCATATGTTAGGCGGAGCGAGCGTGGATCGTCAAACGGGCGGGGTGGGCAGGGAGCGGTGCACGCGGCAACTGCACCAGTACTAGTTTCTAGGGGATGGGGAGACGTCTCATGCGAACGCGTTCCAGGTGAGGTAGGGATGCTTCGACTGCGCCGGGAGGATCGCTTCGCGATTCTCCCGGCTACGCTCAGCATGACAAGGAAATGAGGGCGGCTTAGCGAAGGGCTGGCGTCTTACCGGGCGGTCTGGGCGAGGTCGTTCTTCATGACGCTGACTTCAACGCGGGTGCCGCTCATGCGCTCCGCGGAGGGGTTGCCCAGGCCGAGAACGTAAAGGCGGTAGGCCGGAATCTCCTGATTCTGCACCAGGTAACGGACGACGGCGTCCGCCATTTTGCGGGAGTTGGCGATGGCGACCTGGCCCTTGCCGGAAGAGAATCCCTGCACTTCAAGTATGTAGCCGTGCTGGCCTTTGAGCTGGGCGGCGATCTGGTCGAGCGCGTCCTTGGCCTGCTTGCTCAAGGCGGTCTGGCCGGGACGGAAATGCAGTTCGGTCTGCGCACCGGATTTGTATTGATCGAGGTTGCTGACTTCCGTTTCGTCCCCGGAGACGCGAGTGTTGAGCGTGGCCGCGGTCTGTTGGGCGGCCTGAGCTTTGCTGGCGGCGTCGGTGGCGTGCTGATCGGCGAGGCTGACTTTTTCGGAAGCCAGCTGGAGGCCGTGCTGGGCGCGGGCGTCGATGTCGCGGATCGTTTTCTGGTTCGCGGAAGTGATCTCATCCAGCTCTTCGATGCGGTCGCGGATGGGCTGCACATGGCGCCGGACGTACTCCTTGGTGGCAAACGGATGCAGCAGGAGCGAGGCCAGGCCGGGCTCGTCGCCGTCCCAGAAGTCGGGAGCTTTGGGAGACGATAAGGGCTCCATAACGGGCGTGGTCGCCGGCTGCGAATTAGTTTGCGCGGAAGCCGCGGGCTGTGCGCTGGTCGAGGCTTGTTGCGCAATGGCGGGAAGGGCGAGTGCTGTGGATAAGAACAGGAGGACGAACAGGCGATTCTTCATAACTTCTCCGAAGTCCGGCAAACTTAAGCGGGCACTATTGTAGCGCCGAAAGGTGGATTGTTGGACAAGAAAATCGCGGGGAATCCGCCATTTTTGTGGTGTTTCGAGGGGGTGGGGAAAAACCCCATGTCTCGCAAAACCGGCGAGACATGAGGCAACCAGGCGTACCAAGTCAAGGCTGCTGGTGGGGCTTGAGCAGGGCATAGGCTGCTGCCAGCAGACTCAGGCAGGTGAGTCCACTCCACAGGTTGACGACGGGGGAGAGCCAGGTTTGGATGGTGGCGATGGTTACCAGGGCGAAGCCTAACGGGGATCCCCATTGGCCGAGCGGGGAGCGCAGGGGGAGGGCGGCGATTTGCCGCGGCGATTGGCTGCGGCGGAAGGCGATGTGGGCAGCTAACGAAACCAGCCAGGCGAGAATCATGCCGGTGAAGGCGGCGCCGATCAGATAGCGAAACGCGTTTTGCGGGGCCCAGAGCGCGAGCGCCAGCGCGACGAGGATTCCGAAGGAGGACACTACAACGGCGAACTGGGGCGAGCCGGAGTGATTCACGCGGCCGAGGCTGGCGGGGGCCCATCCGGTGCGGGATAGAGAGAACAACATGCGGGAGCCGACGTAGAGGGCGGCGTTGGCTCCGGAGAGTGCGGCGGACAGGACGACGAAGTTCATCAGGGCGGGGGCGCGGGGGATTCGGGCGATGCGGAAGACGGTGACGAACGGGCTTTCGGTGACTCCGGCGTGGTTCCATGGCATGACGCCGAGCAGAACCACGATGGCGCCGAGATAGACAAACGTCAATATAAGAAATGCGAGCCAGACGGCGCGCGGAGTGTTTTTCGACGAGCGCGATTCTCCGGTGGTGACCGCGACCATTTCGACGCCTCCGAAACTGTAGATGGCGAAAGTCATGGCGATGAGCGGGGAGAGCGGGCCGTTGGGGAGCAATCCGCCGTGGGCGCGGTATTGCGGGGCGACGTGGCCGCTGAACAATAGCAGAGCGCCGATCACGATGAAGGCCACGATGGTGACGACCTTGACCATGGAGAACCAGAACTCGAAGCGTCCGTAAGAAGAGATGCTGCGCAAGTTGACCCCGAGCAGCAAGGCGGAGAAAAGCAGAATCCAGATGTAGGCGGGCACCGAAGGGAACCAGTAGGCCATGTAGGTGGCGGCGGCGATCATTTCTGCGCCGATGTTGAGGGCCATGCCAATCCAGTAGCCGGCGCGGGCGATGAATCCGGCGAAGGGGCCGAGGTAGAGGCTGCCGTAGACGCCGAACGAGCCCGCAGCGGGATGGGCGCAGGCCAGTTCGCCGAGGGCCATGGCGACGGTGAAGCTGATGAAGGCGGCGGCGAGAAAACTGAGGATGGCGGCCGGGCCGGCGATCTCCATGGCCGCGCCGGAGCCGAGCAGCAGGCCGGTGCCGATGGAGCCGCCGACGGCGATCATGGCCATTTGTCCGGAGGTGAGCTGGTGGCGGAGGCCTTCTTCGTGAATTTGTGGGGTGTGGGTTTGTGGCGCTTCTTGAATTTGCGACGAAGCGGGCTCCGAGGGCATGCAGCACCATAGCAAAAAGTGCGGGATCGCCCAAGGTGCGCGGGCGTTTGGGGGAAGGTTCAGCGAAGGATTAGCTTATGGGAAGGACGCTCAGGGTCTGAGTGGTGAGTGTCAGGGCGACATTTCAGAACGCGCCGAAGTAAGGTTTGTTCCATCGACCTGAACGAGCTGACTCGATCAAGTCTTCTATCGTGACGGGAATCATGTTGTCGTTGGTGAGCCTGCGATGGATTAACGCGGCAATTGCAATCAGGGCTAGTCCCCAAGCCCAAGCGGGAAGCATGCCTATAGCATCCCTGACCCAGAATCCAGCGGTTATGCACACACAGATTACGACCATTACTCCAAACGAGGGACTACCCTCCGGAGCGAAGTGCTGATTCCAGTGGACGTCTAGGTCTGCGAGATCGACTCCGAACTCCTGCCTAAATGCATCAAAAAACTCCACCGCGTCATCCCCATCCATTCCGAGATCCTGCGCCAATCGAGTGCCGGTCGTGAGCTTGCGATTTTTCCGGACGGGCCAGTGCTGCGCCGTAAACCGCATTACTCGTTCTTCAATCCGGTCCGTGTCATGCATCGCTGAAATGATCGCATGGTTCTCAGCTCTTGTTAATAGGCCGTTACGCTTCGGAGTGGAGATCCGGGTGCTTCAAGGCGAGTGTGGTGGCGCTGCGGGCAGATAGCAGATTCCTCCCCGTCGCTTCGCTCTGGGTCGGAATGACAAACCTTTCGCTTTACACCAGCTTGCTTTATACCAGCCGCGAGTGGGGACCATCGCCCGCTCACGCGTCGGGTTACTCGCTGCGCAGGATGGCGATGATATCGAGGCTGGCGATGCGGCGGGTGGCGGACCAGATGCTCGCCGACGCTACTAGAGCGAAGAGTAGGAGCAAGCCAGAGGAGGCTGGCAGGCCGATGGGCTTGGCGCCTTCCATCAAACTCTCGAGAAAGCGGCCGGTGAGTTGGGCTCCGGCGATTCCGGGGAGGGCTCCGGCGGCGACCATCAGCAAACCCTGCCGCAACAGCATGCCGCGAAGGCGCACGGGCGTGGTGCCAAGGGCCATGCGCACGCCCATTTCCTGCGTTCTTTGGACGACGGCGTAGGAAACGACGGCGTAGATGCCGATCACGGCCAGCAGCACGGCGAATCCAGCGAAAATCCAAACTGCGGTGCGGTAAAACTTGGGGGCAGCGAAGACTTCATCCAGCCGCTGCTGCATGGTTTTCACGCCGAATACTGGAACTTGCGGGTCTACGGACTGGATGGTGTCGCGGATTTCGGCGAGCCGATCTTCCGCGCGGCCCTCCACGCGCACCACGAATGTGGAGAAGAAGCTGCCGGGAGTTTCCGACGGAAGGAAGACCTGATTACTGTCGGCGAGTGTGGGATCGGTTTCGTAGTTCATTCCCTTGACGACGCCAACAATTCTTCGCGGGTCGTCTCCTTCGATCGTGAGCTGATGATTAAGGGCGTCCTGCGGCGCGCCGAATCCGGCGGCGAATCGCTCGTTCACGACGGCGACTTTGGCCCCGGAGCGGACTTCGGCTTCGGTGAATTCGCGGCCGTAAAGAATCTGCGCGCCCATGGTCTCGAAATATCCCGACAACACCGGGACAAGAGTGGAATTGCGCGCGGCCGGATGGCCATCTAATCCGAACGGTCCGCCGACAAATGCCGAGGCGTAGAGCGGAAGGAAATCCGTGGCGCTGGCGGAACGAACTCCGGGGAGCTTGCGGATTCGGTCGAGCACCTCCTCAAAATACGGGAGCTGCCCCTTATCCATCGCGTGGGTCGTGCCGTCCAGGGAGACGGCTACGGTCACGACTGCTTGCACGTCATAGCCGCGATCGATTCGCATCAAGTGGACGAACGCGCGTCCCAGGCACGCGGATGACGCGAGAAGAATCATGGTCAGCATAACCTGCGCGGCTACCAGGCTTTGACGAACCAGTCGCGAGCCGCGGGTCGCGGTGAAGGTCCGTGAACCGAGAGCGTGGAGGCGGCCTGAACCCAGCGAAGGAAAGACCAGCGAAGGAAAAACGAGCGAGGGCAAGACACCCAGCGCCAAAGTTGTAAGTACGGACACTATCAGGGTGAAGGCGAGAACGCGGCCGTCGAAAATTGAATAGGATTGTGCGCCGAGGGGTGGAGGCTCAATTTTCGCCGCGAAGGACGTGATCCAAAACGCGATCAGCAATCCAGCCAGAGTGGCAACAAAAGAGAGCAGCAGGCACTCGGTGAGCAGTTGGCGCATCAGGCGCGCGCGGCTTGCGCCGAGGGCGGAGCGGATGGAGAGCTCCGCGGCGCGGTCGGTGGTGCGGGCGAGCAGGAGATTCGCAACATTCGTGCATGCGATCAGCAGGACCAACACGACTGCGGCCATGAACATCAGCGAAGCGTTTTTTACCGGGCCGGCAAGGCCGTCCTGCAGTGAGGTGATGCTCGGACGCGCCGGGGAATTATCAATCCCTCCCGGATTCGGCGACAGGCGGTCTGCCTCCACGGCAAACGCGGCACGCGCCTGCGGCCACGTGATGCCCGGTTTCAGCCGTGCAACCGCTCCCCAGCCGTTATTGCCGGGGCTGAACGCGGCGGGCTTCCAGAGAACGGCCTTGCCCGGGTAATCGAATCCCGGCGGAGCGACGCCGACAATCGTCAGCGCGTTGCCGTCGAGTCGAATCGTCGAGCCCAGGACTTTTCTGTCGCCGGCGAAAAGTTGTTGCCAGAGCCCGTAACCGATCACCGCTGCCGCGTTTGGTCCGGGCGATCCCCAGCCGGTTGCGTCGACATCCTCATCAGCGGTGAATCCAGTTCCGAGCACTGGCTGGGCGCCCAGCGCGGAGAAGAAATTCCACGACGTCTGGGCGACGTGTACGCGGCTGCCGACGCGCGTTCCGCCTGAGTTCACGCTGCCCGGGTTCACACTGCCCAGGTTTACACTAGCCAGGTTCGCGTCGAATTCCTCAAAAAGCGCGGCGTCGGCGAGATACGCACTCTGCTGCCGCCAGGCGTGAAACTGCTTCGCGGTATCGTGGGGCGGAATGAACTCATGCAGAAGAGCCAGGCGGTCGGGCTCGCGAAATGGCAGGGAGCGCAGCAGCAATGCATTGACTACGCTGAACACACCCGTGTTCCCGCCGATGCCGATGGCGAGGGCGGCGATGGCGAACGCTGTGTGCCACGGCCGGTTGGCCCAAAGCCGGAGAGTGTATTTGAGGTCCTGAAACACTTTGCGCGGGAACCTTAATTCCGCGGCTGCATTTTACGCCAGCGGGCACCAAGGTCAACGAGTGTTAGTGAGATATTTCGCCAACTGACAAATAGTTCCGGAGTCAAAGTAAGTCACGAGTTGACCGTGCGGTTTAGGTTTCGCCCTGGCTTGAACGGGAGGGATTCGAGATTGGTCGTGGTAAAGTGGGGCTCTTTTTTATCTTCACCGTCAGGGAGAGATTGAAATGGCTCGAATTCTGGTTCCGCGTATCACACCGCAACGGCCTGTGCGCAGAGGCCACTCGCGTTTCAGCTTGTCCCTGATATTCCTGCTTGCTCTATTGAGCGCTGGCGGCTGGTCCCAGTCGATTGTGATCAAGGACGTAACTGTGATCGATGCTACCGGCCGCGCTGCCGCACCGCACAGCACCGTGGTCATTGATGGCGATCACATCATTGCCATAAGCCGGTCGAAGAAGACACATCTTCCACACAACGCCGTAATCGTCGACGGCACCGGCAAGTTTCTTATCCCCGGCTTGTGGGACATGCATGTCCACGGTGCGTCAGACGCCCGCGCTCCCTGGAGTCATCTTCTTTTTGTGGCGAACGGAGTGGTCGGCGTTCGTGAAATGTCTGGCCCGCCCGACGCACATGCGTGGCGCGCGAGGCAGGCGTCCGATCCGGATCCATCGCCCACCATCTACCTGGGCAGTCCGATCGTCGATGGTCCAAACCCAGCCTGGCCCGATTCCATTGTTGTGGCGGATGAAGCGCAGGGGCGCGAGGTGGTGGATAAACTGCAACAGCGTGGTGCGGACTTCATCAAGGTCTACAGCGGGTTGTCGCGCAATGCCTACTTCGCAATCGCCGACGAGGCCAAAAAGCGTGACATTCCATTCGAAGGTCATGTACCCGATGCGGTGACGGCCGCCGAAGCGACCGGCGCCGGCCAGAAAAGCATCGAGCATCTCACCCAGGTGGCTGAGGGTTGTTCAAAAGAAGAGAAGACCATCGCCGCGGAACGGCAGCGGCTGGAAGCCTCGTTCCGGGCGCCGGACGCGACCATGCCCCAAAAAATCGCCGCTGGGCAAAGCATCATTCGACTCAACTTTCATATGGTTGAATCTTTCGACGAAGCCACAGCCCAGTCTCTGTTTGCGCAGTTCGTGAAGAATGGAACCTGGCAAACTCCCACGCTCACCTTGCTTCAAGGCCAAATCGACGATCCCCTGAATACAAATGATCCACGATTGCAATATCTGAGCAAAGAGGTGCGGGCAAAGTGGGAAACCGGCTATTACAGTCACTTTCCTCCCCCGGCTCGGGCCGCAATGGTCCAGTTGGCAAAGGCTGAATTCGACGAATCCAAAAGGATTGTGGCTCTCATGTACCGGTCGGGTGTCCCCATCCTCGCCGGCACCGACACCATGAATCCGCACTGCCTCCCCGGCTTTGGCATCCATGACGAGCTCGCATTCCTGGTCGAAGCCGGTTTACCTCCGCTTGCCGCTCTCCAGGCGGCCACTCGCAATGCGGCTCAATTTATGGGGCAACTTGACCACCGCGGCACGATTGAAGTCGGCAAAACCGCCGATCTCGTTTTACTCGACAAAGACCCGCTCGCCAACATTCATAACACCAGCTTCATTCAAGCGGTCGTGCTTAACGGCAAGCTGTTTCCTCGTGCCGCTCTCGATGCCATGCTAACCAAAGCCCGGACGCTAGCCAGCATCCCAGATGCCGCTGCATCCGGAAAATGAGGAATAGCGTTTCCTGAACACAAGGCGAGTTGAATCCACGTTGTAGAGAAATCAGCCACTCCAAAGCATCCGATTGTCTGTTTCCGCACCACCCCCATGGCGTTCATCGAAATCGATCCCCCTCGATTGGTCCGCCGAGTCCGGCTTAGGTAAGTAATTATTGAGGCCTTTGCCCCGATGCGAGAGCGGTGGTGGTGCCGGCAGACAGCAGATTCCTCCCCTTCGCTTCGCTCTGGGTCGGAATGAGAAAGTCTCGCTAGAGTAGACCGCTCCCGGAGCAGGGGGTGACCTTCGTAATCGCGATGGGGCGTTCCCGCATTGCTGCGGTCTGGGCTGGCTCCTAGAATCGGAGCAGGGTTACTCCGCCCGTTGGCTGTTACCCGTTGGCTTTGCAGGTTGGCGTTTACACGCCTTGCTTTTTCACGTTTGGCTTTTTCACGTTACCCAGTACCCGCACATGGCTGAAACCACCAGACGACCGGACCGAGTTGAGATTGCACGGCGGGTAGAGCGTGCGGAGAAGCTTCTGCAGAAGGGGAAGACCGCCGAGGCGCTGGAAGAGTACCTGCTGGTCCTGAAAGACGATCCGGAAAACGATGTGGTGCGGCAATTGTCGGCCGATCTGTGCCTGTCGCTGAGCCGCAATAAAGAAGCGGTGCAGTTGCTGGGAGACTTGTTTGAGCGGCAGGTTGCCGCCGGCGACGCCACCCGCGCCAGCCTCACCTACAAAAAACTGACCCGGCACGGGAGCCCGACCTGGCAGCAGAAATTTCGTTTTGGCCAGCTGCTGGAAGGGTCGAACCGCAAGCTGGCGGTTGCCACCTACGAGGCGGCCTTTGCCGATCTGATGAAGTTGGAAAACAAGAAAGATGCGGCTACGCTGCTGGAGCGGGTTGTGGCGCTCGAGCAGACCATGGCGAACTTCCAGCGCTTTGCCGAGCTTTCGTCGGAACTGGGAAACCGGAAAGTGGCGGCGGCGGCGTTCCATCGCGTGGCGCAACTGGCGGCGGAAAGCGGAGAAGAGAGTTCGGCGTGGTACGAACGCGCCTATCAGGAAGATTCTTCCGACCAGGGAATCGCGCTGGCTTACGGGAAGAGCCAACTGGCGCAGGGGCAGGCGGGCGCGGCGATATTCATTCTCGAGCCGCAGGTGAACTCAGGGCAGACTACTCCTGAATTGCGGGATGTTTACACTGAAGCGCTGATCGCGGCGGGACGATTCGCCGAGGCTGAGCCAATGGTCTGGCAGATGTTTGAGCAGAATCCGGCGCGGGTGCAGCAGGTGATCGCGCTGATTGGACAATTTCTCGACGTCAATCAGGACGATGCGGCGGTGGCACTGGCGCGGAAGCTGGAGCAGTTCCAGCGGCGGCGGGGCGAGCGGCGGCAGTTCATCGCCATCATGCAGGACATTACGGCCGGTCATCGCGCGTCGTCGCAGATGCTGGAGTTTCTCAGCGAACTTTATAATGCGTCGAACCGCGAAAATGAATATTGCCTGACGCTGCTGAAATTGTTTGATCTCTATTGCAGCACCGGTGAATATGCCAAGGCTGCGGAGTGCCTGGACCGCTCGGCGGAAGTGGATCCGTATGAAGCCGGGCACCTGAAGCGGCTGGACATGCTGAAGGGGAAGATAGACGATGCCCGCTTCAAGCTGATTGCGTCGCGCTTTTCGCCGATGAGCAAAGCGGCCGAGGAACCGTCGCATCAGGAAGCGCCAACCCTGGGAGCGTCCACGCTGCAGGACTTGATGCTGCAGGCGGAAATTCTTGTGCAGTACGGCATGCGCAACAAGGCGGTGGAGCGATTGCAACGTATTCAGGAAATGTTTCCGCGGGAAGAAGAACGCAACGAAGACTTGCAGCGGCTGTACTTGGCCGCAGGGATCACGCCGCGTTATGCGGGGTCGGCGCCGTTGCCACCAGCTCCGGCTCCAGTGCCGGGCATCACGCCTGTGGTTGCACCTGCTGCGCCCGTTGCGGATCCGGCGGCGGACGTTCGCAGCTTTACCCGTGTCGCCGAAATTACGCGCAAGCTCTATCACCAGAGCACAGCAAAGGCTGTGCTTACCACCGCGGTAAAGGAAATTGGCGGTCACTGGGAAACTACGCGGTGCGTCGTCGCAATGGCGAAGCCGGGCCTGCCGCCGACCGCGTTGGAAGAGTTTTGTGCGGAGGGACAGAAGGCCGCAAGCATGTCGACGCTGGCGAAACTGATTGTCTGCGTGCAGGAGTCGGCACCGGGGCCGGAGGCATTGATCGCTCCGGACGCCGCGAAGGCGCCTCAGTTGCAAACTGCGCAGAAGTGGATTACCGAACTTGGCGCGGCTTCGCTGCTGGCGATTCCTTTGACCGACGGCGAAGAGCCAGTCGGCGTGTTGCTGCTGATGCACTCCAGGCCGCGGGTTTGGCAGCCTTCGGATGTGGTGGTGTTAAAAACCGTCGCCGATCAGATGGTGATTGCGCTGAACAACGCCGGTCTGCGGCGGCTAGTGAAAAATCTTTCAGTGACCGATGAGAAATCGGGGCTGTTGAAGCGGGCGTCCTATATTGACCTGTTACTGGCGGAGAGCAAGCGCGCGATTCAAAATTCGGCTCCGCTTTCGCTGCTGCTGTTGCAGTTCGGCCGAAGCGCTGCCATGGTGAAGGAATACGGCGAAGCGGAAATCGAAAGCGTGCTGGGAAAAATTGGGCAGCTGTTTGCGGCAAACATTCGCTCGAACGATCTGGCGTTCCGTTACGACACGACCACGGTGGCCATCATTCTGGGAGACACCGCTACCAAGGAAGCGACGCTGGCGGTTGAGAAGCTGCGCAAGATCATTTCTGAGGTGCGATTCCCGGCCAGGAACGGGGCGGAAAAAGGTCTTCCGGCGCAGTTTTCGGCGGGGCTGGCCGAAGCTGTGGTGAAGCAGGAATACGATCCGGTGGATATCGTCACCGAAGTGATCAACCGTGCGGAACATGCGCTGGCACAGTCCTTGGCGCAGGGGCCCGGGAAAGTGGTGGCTCTCTCGGCGGCGCTGGCCGCGGGCGCGGTAGCGTAGGGGCAAGCGCTTTCTCACCACGGTGACACGGAGTCACGGAGAAAACAAAGGCTTCTTGTCTGCGTGATTTCCTTGACCGAATTTGCAGTTCCCGCAAAGCATTCCGCAAATTAAGAATCATTCATTGCAATTCTTAGGATTTCGGTCCGGTTTTTCTCCGTGTCTCTGTGTCTCCGTGGTGAAATCGCTCTGCAATTCGCCAACTACCTTCGCCCGCTGATAAACTAACGAGTTTGGCTTTGTGACTCTGATCTATTCTGGGTCAGGGATCCGTCAGGAAAATCAATGTTGAAGCCGGGAGACATCGCCATTGTCAGCGGGGCGCGCACGCCCTTTGG
>Ga0187863_10003046_pt1 | contig 12536 bp, 6 predicted proteins | sample June2016WEW_11_1_FD_132975 | JGI IMG/M metagenome (GOLD analysis project Ga0187863, IMG submission 132975) | Peatland microbial communities from SPRUCE experiment site at the Marcell Experimental Forest, Minnesota, USA - June2016WEW_11_10 | ecosystem: Environmental > Terrestrial > Soil >...
CGCGAGCGATCCGAGCTCTTTTTCCACCACAGTACGCAGGCGCTTTGCCGCCGTGGTTCGCAGGCGCGTCAACTCGCCTGCCGCTTCTCGATATTTCTTCTCCAGCCCGGCTCGTTGCTTATCGAGAGCGGCCCGGCGCTCGGTGGCGTGTTCGAGAGCATTGAGCCGGACGCATACGTCTTCGAAAAACGCGATCACTTCATCGAGGCTTTGTCCGTACTTGCGTTTTAAGCGATCAAGCATGGCGAGCCGTGTTTCCACTTCTTCTATGCGGCCGGGATCGACGTCGAGACGGTCCAGATAATCGCGCAGAGCGTTGGACGCCTCATCAACCGCGATGGCCGCTGGCTGCAACGTTTCAAGCACGGGACGCAGGGTGGCGTCGATCTGGCAGAGGTCTTCGATGCGGCGGAGAGCCAGCCGAACCTGTGTGGCCGCGCTTTCGGGTGCGTCATACAAAGCCGACCAGGCTGTGTTCGCGCTCTCCTGCAATTTCGTGATATTGCGCAACACGCGCTTCTCGTTCTCCAGTTCGGCGTCCTCGCCGGGTTTCGGCGAGGCAGCTTCGATCTCGCGGCGCTGGAAGTTCCACAAGTCGGCGAGCCGCAGTTTCTCCTGCTCCGTCTTGTCGAGTTCCTCCAGCTCGGCGGCACAGCGCCGCCACTCGCGATACATCTCGCCGAGAGCGGTCAGCGATTCACTCGCGCCTGCGAATTCGTCAAGCATGGCAAGCTGGACCGATGGCTGGAACAACTGCTGCTGATCGTATTGGCCGTGGATGTCGCCCAGCCACGGTGCGATTTCGCGGAGCAGCGTCGCGGTGACTGGGCGGCTGTTGAGAAACGCGCGCGATTTGCCGTTCACCAGCACTTCGCGCTCAACGAGTAACTCGTCGTCGGCGGTTTCGATGCCGGACTCGCCGAGTAGAGTGCGAAATGCGGGGTCGCCGGGCCAGTCGAAGATGCCCGAGATGCGCGCGCGATCCGCGCCCCCGCGCACCATATCCGCCGAAGCGCGTCCGCCGAAAAGGAGCCCGGCGGCATCCACGACAATCGACTTGCCACTGCCGGTTTCGCCGGTCAGCAGGTTGAGGCCGCCGTGAAAGCGAACATGCGCCCGCTCCACCACCGCGTAGTTTTCAACGATCAGCTCCAGCAGCACTCGCAGCCATTGTAGCGGGGTGGGGCAGCGGAGTCCGCGCTTGCACCTCCGAGCGCCATTAGAGTATGCTTTTGGCAAAACCTACCGCAACATGCCACTAATACGTTGGATTCTACTACTGTGTATATTCGGGAGTGCCTTTGCCGCGGAATGGGCGCCACTTGATTCTGCCGAGTTGGCGCAACAAACGCCCCAGGTTGAGGCTGACGCCGACTCGGAAGTGATCTTCTGGGACGTCCATGTATCGGAGGATAGCCCGGGTACGGGCTACGCGCACACCGTTCTTTCAAACTATCGACGGGTCAAGGTGTTTAATACACGCGGCCGGGATTTTTGGAGCACGATCAGGATTTCATACGAGAAAGACTCAGCCATCTCGGAGATGGCAGCTCGAACCGTCCACCCGGACGGCAGTATCTTCGAAGTGAACCAGGACGCCTTTTCTAAGACCGTCACCAAGTCCGGAAACAAGCAGAGCGCGAGTATCTCGTTCGCGATGCCCAGTGTCGAGGGGGGCTCAATCATCGAATATCGCTGGACAGAAACCCGTATCAAACACGCGGGATTTGCCACAACGATGCGTCTTGATTTTCAACTCGACAACGTCCCCATTCAGGTGGTTCGCTATTGGATCAAGCCGTACACCGCGCCCGGTTTTAACTTCACGATGCACATTTGGGATCTCCATTGTTCGCCAACGCTTGAGCTGGAAGGCGGAGGGAACTATCTGGCAACGCTCCGCAAGGTTCCTGCGCTTCGGCGCGAACCGTGGATGCCCCCCGTGGATCAGGTCCGGGCGTGGGCGCTGATCTACTACGCCCCGAGTAAGCGTCAGGAACCCGGACAATTCTGGGACTATTACCGGAAAGCAACCTACAATCGGATCAAGCAGCGCATAAAGGCCGAAAACGATCTGCGTGCCGTGGCTGAGGGCGCGACGGCGAATGGCAAGTCTCCCGAAGAAAAGCTGAACGCCTTGTCGGATTTCTGCCGTTCACATATTCGCAACATGAATACTGCCGAGGTGTCCGCCCAGGAGCGGGAGGAGGCCGGAAAGAACAAATCGCCCGAGGATACCCTGGCCCGTGGCATTGGAAGCCCGGACGACATCAGATACGTTTTTGCGGCGCTCGCCTCCGCCGAGGGGTTCGACGCGCGATGGGCGCTGGCGGCAGACCGCAATGAGGCGCTCTTCGACGTCAATTTTACCGACGTGTATTTCCTCAGGCGCGCAGCTGTGGCCGTGAAGCTTGGCGACGGATGGAGGTTTTACGACCCGTCGTCCACCTTCGTTCCCCATGGCATGGTTGCAGCAGAGTTGGAAGGCGTCCCCTCCTTGCTTTGCGATCTGCGAGACCCGGCGTTTTTGAACATGCCGGCCTCAACCGCCGACCAGAACGTCGAGCGATTCCGCGGCTCGTTACGCCTCGCGGAAGACGGTTCGATCGAGGGAGATCTGGAAAAGGAGTTCACGGGGCACAGCGCCGCTTCTCGTAAGAACGGCCTTTTGGGTCAGTCCGATGAGCAGCGGAAGGAGGCCGTCAAAGGAGAGATCACGGCAATCCTGAGTACCGCGGTGGTCTCGGATATTCGCATCGAAAATGGCGCCGACCCCGAAAAGCCGTTGATATACCGATGTCACGTGCGAGTGGCTGACTACGCGCAGAAAACAGGCAGACGACTATTCTTCGTTCCGGATGTGTTCCGTCAGAACGTCAAGCCGGTTTTCACGGCGGAAACGCGAACAAACCCCATCTATTTTCCTTATGCTCGCACGGAAGACGATGAAGTTACGATTGAGGTCCCCTCAAGCTTCGAATTTGAGGAGCCGCGAGTACCGCCCGCGATTCGTCTGGGGCCTTTGGGGAGATACGAAGTGCACGCGAACATCCAACACGGTAAGACGCTGGTCTACACCCGCCGATTCGTCATCTCCCAACCGGGAGGCGCGGCCGTACCCGCCGAGAGCTATCGGGTCCTGAAGAGTTTGTTTGATGCTATAGCGAATGCGGACACCCAGACACTCAGCCTCAAACAGTCCAGTGGGCCCGCGGCAGCCCATCAATGAGTATGCGCGGCGCCAGGCAAACATACTTAACCCGGTTCGCCATCGTGTGCTTGATCTTCCGCGTGGTTCTCGCAGGACCCCACGCAGCCGAAGCGCCCCCTGCCTGGCTCGTGGAGGCTGCCAGGCGGCCACTCCCGCAGTATGACGCCAGGGTGCCCGCCGTTGTGCTGTTGAACGAAAGACGAGCAACGGTCAGCGATGCCGGTAAGGTCACCATATCAATCCGCCGGGCGATAAGAATTTTGGCACGAAATGGCGCATCGGAGGCCCGAGCGGCGGAGGTGTACACGTCTGGCGCCAGCACCGTTCGAGTGACGCGCGGATGGATGATTGCACCTTCGGGCGAAGATTTGAAACTGAACAAAGAGAACGAATACGACCGCCCCTATTCTCCCAACAACGATCTTTACAGCGACGTTCGAGTTCATGGCCTTGATGCCAGCCGGAAGGCAGATCCCGGATCGGTGTTCGGCTACGAATCGGTGATCGATGAAACGCCGCTGTTTGCTCAGTTCGAATGGTCCTTCCAATGGCAACTGCCATGCCTTGTGTCGCGATTCGTGCTTACGTTGCCCGCTGGATGGCACGCCGCGGCCTCAATGGTCAATTCGGCCGCCCTGGTTCCAACCGTGGACGGAACGACATCGACATGGGAGCTTCGCAACCTTCCCTACATCGAGTCCGAGCCCGCCAGGCCGGAACTCGATTCACTGGTGCCTCGAATCGCCATCAGTTACTATCCGGCTGCTGGCGCCGGGGCATCATTGCCCGTCGCTTTCAGCGCCTGGTCTGACGTGTCGAAATGGCTGTTCGCGCTGAATGACCCGCCAGCAGCGCCGGACGATGCGATTTCCTCTAAGACACGTGAAGTTGTGGCCGGCGCCCACTCTGACTTTCAGAAGATCCAGGCAATAGGATATTTCGTCAGGAGCATTAAATACATTTCCATCCAGACCGGCGTCGGGCGCGGCGGCGGATATCGGCCCCATACCGCGGGTGAAGTCTTCAGGAACGCATACGGAGATTGCAAAGACAAGGCGGCGTTGATGAGGGCCATGTTGAAGGCTGCCGGGATCGTGTCATATCCGGTGTTCCTGAACGCAACGGACCGCGATTATGTCCGCGAAGAATGGCCGTCTCCGGAACAATTCAATCACGCTATTGTTGCGGTCCGCGTTTCGAGCGAGACTCAGGCGCCGGCAGTGATCGACCACCCCGCTCTCGGCCGCCTCCTGATCGTCGATCCTACTAACCCTCTGATTCCCCCTGGCGAGTTGCCGATGGTCGAACAGGGCGGTCTGGCTCTTGTGGCCGCGGTCGACAAGTCGGCTCTTGTGCGGCTTCCCATGACCTCTTCCGAAGCGAATCTGACGGAAGGTGAGATCCATGCTTCTCTCAGCGCAACTGGAATGTTGACCGCGACAGTTGAGGAGGCATGGCACGGATACGCGGCGGTGGCGCCCAGATGCAATTATTACGGACGGACCCGGCCCGACTTCGATAAATCGATCGAGGAATGGGTGGCTGAAAACGTGACCGGAGCGGCGGTGTCGCGCATTGAGCCGGCAGACTCTTCGTATCCCAGCCGTTTCACCGCCACATTTGGAATGACCGCGACAGCATACGGGCAGATGAAAGGGGGCCGGCTCATGGTTGTCAAACCGTATATCCTCGGGCGGCGCTACTCCATCCTGTTCATCAACCCAACCCGCAGCAATCCTATCGCCCTGAACGCAGAATCGTTTAGAAACAAGGTGCACATAACGCTCCCACCCGGTTTCAAGTTGGACGAACTCCCAGAGCCGCTCCAACTGGACGCCCCGTTTGGACATTACTCGGCAAAGTGCGAATTGTCAGGCGCAGAATTGTTCTGCTCACGGGACCTGGAGTTCCGATTTGCTTCCGTACCAGTTGAACAATACGCCGAAGTTCGCGGGTTCTTTGAGAAGATTCTGAACGAGGAACAATCGCTGGTGGTGCTCGTTCACGAATAAGGTTGGGGCGTTGTCGGATTTCTACACAAATAACCGGTCGAACGTCTCCCGCGTGCGAGCTTTGATCTGCGCCAGTTGTGCGGGGATGGGCTGACGGCACATGTGTTCCGGCGCCCAGCGGTGCACCAGCTCGGTGAGGCATTCCATCTGGGTGGTCGCGCCAGGCAGACTGCCCTCGGCATGGCCGCTGTAGACGCGGAGACCGTGATCCACAGCGCGATAAAACGTCGCGGCGTCACGGAGGAATTCGGCGTCGGCGCGATCCAGATGCCCGGTTTTTTCGATCACGTCGATGCGCTCGGGCGTGTTCAGCACCTTGAAGAACAGGCCAGCGGCCTTCAGCCGAAGGTACATGAGGATGAAATCGATATCGTAATAGCCGCCGAGTCCGGCCTTCAGCGGATTCGACGATCCCTGTTCCTTCTCCACGCGCGCGCGCATGTTCCGCAGCGATTGCCGCGACCGGCCGCTCTGTCCGTAACGCCTCCAATCGACATCCTGCAGCCGGTGCAGGAAAGCGGTGCCGGTGTCGACGTTACCGGCCACGGCGCGCAACTTCATGTACGCGATGCCTTCCCACGCCTCCGCGGCCCGCGCGAAATAGTCGAGACAGGCACGATCTGTTTGCACCAGCGCTCCCGAGTTGCCGTTAGGCCGCAGTCGCGTGTCCACGGTCAACAGGGTTCCCTCGCCGGTATACGCGGTGAGAATGTCGATGATGTTCTCGGCGACGCGGGTCCAGAAAATCAGCTCGGCGCTGTCCTCATCGGGGATCACGAACAAGAGGTCGGCATCGGAGGAAAGATCGAACTCGTACATGCCCAGGCGGCCGAGCGCGATGAGCATCATCTGCCCGTTTGGCTCGTAATCGGCATGAATGGGCGGGTGTGCGGCGAGAGTGTGGCGAACGGCGAGCCGGTAAGCGGCGACGAGGATCGCGTCGGCCAGCGCCGAAGTTCGCTCCAGCGTGGAGAATACCCACACACGGCGGCAGACGCTCTCGGCCTCAATGCGGAACACCTCGCGGCGGAAGAGGCGGCGCAGGCTCACGGTGTCGGCCAGATCGTCCAGGTTGTCGTCGAGGCGTTCGTCGAGATTTACCAGTGCATGCAGCAGGTCCGGCGTACGAATCAGTTCGTCGGCAAAGTGCGGGCTGTTCTCGAAAATATCCAGTACGTCGCGGGCGAGCGCGGGTTCACGGTCCAGCTCACGCAGCCATTCCGAATTCGCGATTGCCGTTTCCAGGAAATGCTCGAATATGTGAGCCCCGCGCTTCATGGGATTCCGCGAGAGCAGACGAGCTAACGATGGCGCGCGCTGATCCAGAAACCGGATGACGTTGCTGGCCGCCGGTTCAACCAGCGAGACGTGCGGTTGCGGATCGAGTTCCGCAGATTCCGTTAACGCGCCGTAGTACATGGGCTGCTGGGCGTGAATGACGCGAACGTAAATCTCTTCCACCGACCGCAAATGGGAGCCGAGCGTTTCGGTGAGGCTATCGGCGGAGGGGTCAACACCAGGTTCGGCGGGCATGCGGCGAGCCAGCGCCTCCAGATCTTCGCGTTCGCCGGGGAGCGTGTGAGTCTGCCGGTCGTCTTCGAACTGCAGGCGATGTTCCAGGTGGCGAAGGAACGTGTAGGCCGCGGCGAGTTGGCCGTACTCGACATCCGAAAGCAGCCCTTTGTCGTTAAGCCGCGAGAGAGCCAGCAGCGTGCCGCCTTGTTGTACCCAGGGCTCGCGTCCGCCATGAAGGCGCTGCAGGCACTGGGCAAGAAACTCGATATCGCGAATGCCCCCGGGCGCCAGCTTGACGTCGGTACCGGACTTGCGCGGGCGCCGCGCGGAGAGTTTCTCGCCGATGCGCAGCCGGGTGACGGACATCGATTCCACGGCCGAAAAATCGAGGCTGGATGCGTAGGTGAGCGGCGCGGTGTGGTCGAGCAGAGCTTCGCCGGTGGCACGGTCGCCAGCCGCTACGCGCGCTTTGATGAGCATCTGTAATTCCCAGTCGCGGGCGCGCTGCTGATAATACGACTTTGCGCCATCGAGCGAAACGCAGATCTCGCCGAGGCTGCCGTCGGGCCGCAGGCGCAGGTCCACGCGATAACACATGCCCTCCACCGTGTAGGTGGACAGCATTTCGGTGTACTGATTGGCGGCCTTCTTGAAGAACTCCTTGTTCGAGATGGGCTCCTTGCCGTCGGTCTCGCCGTTCGCCGTGTACACGAACATGAGATCGATGTCGGAGCTATAGTTCAGCTCGCGTCCGCCTAGTTTGCCCAGCGCGATCACCGCGAATCCGCACTCGCGCAAACGGCCATGTTCGTCGAGGTAGCGAGGCGTTCCGTGGCGGCGGATCAGGGTATCGCGGATGCGCCGGAAGCTCACCTCCAGGATCGCGTCGGCGACATTGGAGAGCTGCTCGGTAGTTTCCGAGAGCGTGGCCAGCCCCAGCACGTCGGCAATCAGTATGCGCAAGAGGGCGCGCCGGCGGAACTGCGCGAACACCAGCATGTCCGGCGGGCCGCCTTCGGCATCCGCGAGCGCCTTTTGCAAATCGACGATGTAATCCTCAATGGAGCGGACCCGTTGCAAATCCGGCAGGTTCTGCAGCCAGTCCGGGTGCTGAATTGCTTCTTCAGTGAGAAAGCGGCTCCACGCGAACACGGCCATCATGCGTTGCGGGCCGGACGGCGCGGAGGCGAGCGTGGCAAACGCCGCGGGCTTCTCGCGCTTCAGCGTGGCCATGCCGTGCACCACCCGGTCCGGATCGGGAGAAACCGTCAGCAGAGATTCGATGTGACGCAGCGTCTCGGGCGAAAGCCCGTCCGCGATAACCTCCAGGTCGCGGCGTGCGCGATCGGGATAGCGGAAGCCGGAGACGTTGGCCAGAACGTCGAGGATGCTCATACACGCGAAAGGCGGGCACACCGGCCCGCCCTGTTCCACAATCTCAGGGTACCGCAGAACGGATTTTGAATTTAAGACAGCCGGCGATTTGGAGCTTGGCTCTTAATCTTCCGACCGTTTCCGCTCGAAAGGCGACTTCAGATACTTCGCGGCTTCTTCCTGCGCGTTTTGCGTGTTGTCTTTCGTGCGCACGGCCTGGTGATATTCGCTCACCGCGCGTTCGCGCTGGCTGGTGATGTCGAAAATCTTGCCCAGGTTGATGTGCGCCCAGACCTCGATCCAGTGCGGGTCCAGATCGCCGTTCAGCGCCTCGCGATATTCGTTCGCCGCCGACTGGTAATTGTTCTGCTGGAAAAACAGATCGCCCACACGGTAATGCGCCAGGGAACTGTTGCGCTGGACATCCAGCGCCTTCTGATATTCTTTCTGCGCCTCGGCGTACTCGCCGATCGCCGCGAACTGTTCACCACGGCGGATGGCGACCGCTACTCGCATCGCGGGCGTGTAGCGCAGCACGATGTCTTTCGGATCGAGCGACACCACCTTGGGCTTGCCGAACGTATCGACGCTGAATTCCGAAGACGTGCCCACCACCTCAATCTGCTTGTCCTCGGGATTTCCCTCGGTTTCGATATGCAGCGTTACCGGCATGTGGAACGTATCCAGATCCTGCGACACCTTGCCCATCACGCGAAAGCCCTTGGCCGTGCGAAACACCGTGTATTCGAGCTTGAATTCGGGAGCGCCGCTCGAATCGATCCACTGCAGGAACAGGTAGTCGAGTTTGTCGCCCGACACCTGCTCCGCGATGTCTTCGAACTGCCGCGTGCTGACGGTCTTCCACGCGAAATGATCCGGCAGCACCTTTAAGAGCTTGAAGAAATTCTGATCGCCCATAGCCAGGCGAAGCATATTCAGGAAGGCCGCACCCTTGCCCGCTGTCACCGCCCAGTATTCCACCGAATAATCTTCCAGCCGCGACGATTGCGCGATGGGCGGATTTTCCACCGACAGCGCATCGACGTAATCTTCATGCAGCGCGGCCTGATAATCCGCGTTGCCCTGCGCGTGCTCCACATACAGCAGTTCGGCGTAGCGGGCGCTGCCGTTGGTCAGCCACAGCGAATTGCGCGTCGATGGCGAAACCAGCTCTCCCCACCACTGCCGCGCCAGTTGATTTGCCAACACACGCTGCGCCACCAGATTGCCAATGGTGCCCGGCGAAAGAAACACCAACCCGGGACCCGAATAGCCGTTCGGCGTGCCATCTTCGGTTTCCACGAACGCGAGATTGGCTTGGGGCGGCAATCCGTAGAGGCTGGTGAAGTAGGACATAATCTTGCCCGCCTCTTCGCCGTAGGCGTTCGCCATGTTCGCACGCGTGCGGAAGTAGAGCGTGCTGACCACGCCTTCGGAGGTCACCTTTTGTGGCTGCCCCTGCACCACGGCGATGTTTCCGGGAAACGATTCATGCGTGTAGTGGAACGAGTACACGGTCTTGTCCGCGCTCGGATGATCCACGTGAGAAATGCCGCTGGCGATGACGTCGAATCCGGTTGGCACGGTAATGCTGGTGTCGGAGGCGAAGCGGTCAGTAGTGTAGCCGGACACCGGGAACCAGCGCGCCGGGTACATCAGATAGGCGTAATCGGCGTGGATGGCGGCGAACCGGATGCCGTAAACGGGCGAGTCCTCGGTGCCGGCGAGGCGGCCGTCGTAGGTGAACGTTAGAGTGGCGGCTTTGCCTTTCGCCAGCGGCTCCGGAAACGTGAGCCGCATCGTGTAGTCCTGCTGTGTCCGCGACGCCGGAATTTGCCTCCCTGCATCGTCCACAACTCGGCTGACGTTTAACGCGTTGTTCAGCTCAAAAGCAACGGTGGCGACGTTGTTTTCGAGGGGGGTGAAGTGCACCTCCACCGTCGCGCTGATTGACTGCGTGCGCGGGTTGATCTCGGCGTCAATCTTATAGTGATCGACATTGATTCGGCCCGCGGCCGGAGGCTTCTCCTGGCCCGGTGTGAGCGTAGCGGAGAGCAGGACAACGAAAGGGAGGAACGGGAGCTTACGGGACATGACCGGTTTCTTTCCTGAGGTACGATTCCACGATATCAGCCGCGGCATCCGGAGGGTCGGCTGGACCGGCCAGCTTGCGCGATACGTCAGCGAGCCCGGCGCGCATTTCATCCACGGCCGCGGGATCGCTGAGTAATGCCAGCGCCTCAGCGGCGAGACGCGGCCCGGTTGCTTCCCCCTGCATGATTTCGGGGACGACTCGGCGTCCGGCTATCAGATTCACCATGGAGTAAAAAGGCACCCGGACCAGAGGTTTCCCCAGCACCCAGCTCAGCCAGGTAACCCGGTAGAACGTGATCATCGGCAAGCCCAACAGGGCCGCTTCCACGGTCACTGTTCCACTGGCTGCAAGCGCCAGGTCCGCGCACGCCAGCACGTCCCAAGTCTGGCCGTCGAGTATCTGGACGGACGCCCGCAAAAAGCGTTCCCGGAAATGTATCAGGTCCACGCGGGATGTGAAACCGGGAGCCAGAGCCAGTAGAAAGTGCGCATCGGGACGGGCTTCGCGGATGCGTTCGGCGGCATCGATGAGGTATGGCAGATGACGCAGGGCCTCACCTGGGCGGCTTCCGGGCAACAGCGCAATAGCAGTGCCTCCGGCTGGAATGCCGAACCGGTCCCTGAGCTCGGGCACCGGCGCGGACGCGCGAACAATTCGAGTGAGCGGATGGCCAATGTACACGGCTGGGATGCCATGCGCCGTGAAGAAGTCGGGCTCGAACGGGAAGATGCACAGGAGCCGGTCGATGGTGCGGCGCATTGCCGGCAACCGGCCTTTTCGCCACGCCCACGCCTGCGGCGCAACCAGATAAATCACCGGAATCCCGAGCTTCTTCAAATGCCGGGCGAGGCGCAGATGGAAATCGGGACTGTCCGTGAGGATCGCCGCTTCCGGCCGGTTTTCCCGCGCCCAGCGGAGCAGCTTGCGATACTCGCGCCAGATGCGCGGGATGTGATGCACCACTTCCACCAGGCCGACCACGTTCAGGCTGGCCTGGTCGACCACCGTTTCCACTCCGGCGGCGCGCATGCGCGGACCGGCGCAACCGGCGAAAGTGAGATCGGGACGCCGCCTGCGAAGCGCGTCGACAACATGCGAAGCGTAGAGATCTCCCGACGCCTCACCGGCGGAAACCAGAATTCTCGCCATCTCTCGTCTCTGCAAAAAGTCTCGCGCTCACCACAGTTTAGCGTAGCGGACGCAGATTTCAGGCCCGTGAGCAATCGGGGTTCTCTGGTAAACTGTAGGCGGTAACCTTCCAGGGATGTCTACCCAGGGTTTTATAGCAAAGTTGAGCGTGGGCCAGTTCGCGGAGCGCTTCCGCGACGAGATGATACCGCTCAGCAACACGTTCTCTTACTTCTGTGCCTCGCTTCCGATGTCCGAGGAGGAGCTGAAGGAATATCTGGAGGAGCCCATCGCTGCTCTGCCCCCGGCCATTTCCTCGGCATTGCCTGGCATTTCCATCATTTTGGTTCCGTATCTGGAGCGAGCCGAGGCCCGCAACGGCGTGGTGAAGGCGGGCGCCGAGCTGGTTTCCATGGAGAAGCCCCCGGATGACCTAGTCTCCTGGGCGTCGCAGGTACGGCTGAACAGCCAGGAAGTGCTGATCTTCGCGCTCAAGGATCAGAACGTCGCCGAGTATCACTACCGTTTCTACCGCCTGATCGCCGCGCTCACCGCCGACCGCTGGTCGGATGAAGTTCAGCTTGAGTATTCGACCCTGCTGCGCGAGGAACTGGGCGCGTCAGTGCACGGTGAAGTAGACGAAGAGAGTTGGACATCGAAGCAGGCTCTGCTCGGACGGCACAAGCACGTGCGGCGCGATTCGCGGCCGTTTCGCGAATATGCCCGGCAGTCTTTCATCGACACGCTGACCCTGTACCTGCACGGCATCTGCTGCGACATCGATGTGGATACCGGCCCTCGCCAGTTGCCCGGCCGCTACCTGCGCAAACGCCTGAAGCTGCTGCAACGGTTGTACGCACAGCCGGTCGGCTACGCGGTTTTCCCGGAAGATCTGAAAGAGCCGGCGTAAGGACCCTATTCGAGTACGCCGGACCCGCGCCTACACCTTTCCCAGGTACCACGCCACCAGCAGATAAACCGTCGGCATCGCGAACAGCGAGCTGTCGACACGGTCGAGCCAGCCGCCGTGCCCCGGCAGAAGATTGCCGCTGTCCTTCAGGCCCGCGCCGCGCTTGAGCGCCGACTCGGCGATGTCGCCGAATTGCCCGGTGCAATTTGCCGCCGCGGCAATGCCCAGCGCCACAACGTATGGCACGCCGCTTTGTGGATACAGCCACCGAAAATACAGCGCCGCATATCC
>Ga0187863_10003053_pt1 | contig 12519 bp, 12 predicted proteins | sample June2016WEW_11_1_FD_132975 | JGI IMG/M metagenome (GOLD analysis project Ga0187863, IMG submission 132975) | Peatland microbial communities from SPRUCE experiment site at the Marcell Experimental Forest, Minnesota, USA - June2016WEW_11_10 | ecosystem: Environmental > Terrestrial > Soil >...
AAACAGATGGCTCGGGGTCTCGAGGGTACCGAGCCAAGGGCGACTGAAAGCAAGAGTACTTCGTTCGGCGGCGGAGACGTCAGTGTTCGGGTTAGCAGGCCGAAAGACGTCGGGGATATTCTCGGAGTTGTGTTCTCCGTTGGCATCCCGTGCGGTGACGACAATATGCTACTTGTGTACGCACTGCGTGACGGCCGTTGGAGTGAAGAGGTCCGTTGGCAAGCTCCGCCTGTGGATCAAATTCCAAACGCGTTTGGGGATTTCTTTCTCTGGGCCGTTATATCGGGCCCTGAAGGCGACCGCGCCGGACTACGGGTTGCCGTAGCGCATGGCACGCCATGGTGCACATCGCGCTTCAGTGCTTTAGCAATTGACGTTCTTTCGTCGGAGGCGACCCCAGAGTCTCCGCGAGTTCTGTGGCATACGGAAAGAAGCTACTCCCGAGGCGACTCAACGCCGTCAAGAATGACTTCCTCAGGCGACACTTTTGAATTCCGCGCAAACGCGGACTGCATGCACATGGACGAGGAGTGTTTCGAGCGGACGGTAATCTACCGCTACCGGGTTGACGATCGAGGCGATGTTCACCGTATCGAGCCAATCGCCACGCATGCTCGTGGCTTCGTTGAGGAGTGGCTGGAAGCGCCATGGTCGGAGTCCTTATTATTTGTGGCGCCCGAAGCTGATCAGACACTACAGGCGGTCCATGATGAGTTCGCGCGCCCGGGTACCGACACGGCGTTTGTCTCGCACAGTTTCGGACCTGTTAGGGCATGCGTTGCTGCTGGAACCTATCAGGTCCAGATCAACTCCCGCCTGGAGAGAAGCGTTGTCGGCAAACCCGGCGGTGAATCCACGCTTCTTCCCAGTCACTACTTTCGGGTGCGAGAGACAGGAAACGGCTATCTGATGGTGTCGGTCCCGACGGAACCCGACCCCGACTGCAAGAGTGGAAACCTCATGCCTTCGAAGAGCGACCAGTAAAGGTCGGCCGTTGCACGCATCGGCGGAAGGCTCGTTATGGCTCCCGCTGCGATCCCGTCAACACCTCATCCAGCCTCACGCTGAACTGCCGCGCCTTGGCCTCCACGCGCTGTTTGAGCTGCTCGATTTCCTTCTCGAGATTGCGCTTCTGATCGGCCAGGTGCAGGCACGTCAGCACGGCCGTGCGCGCGGTGTCCACGTTGCCAGCTTTCACGGCCACCTCGTGCATGAGCTGATCGACAGAATGGGCAAGCTCTTCCACCTGGCCGGGCTCGTCGCTGGCAATGAGAGAATACGACTGGTTGAAGATGGTGACGCGAACCGGTTTGCGTGCCGAACCGTCGTCCATGCAGAGATTATGTCACGTTCAGCAGATCCATCTGCCCGAGCAGCTTCTCAATGCGCGTGCGCACCTGTTTCCGCTCTGACCGAAGATCTTCCAGCTCCTGCGCCACTTTCTGCGCCTGCGCCTGGGCCAGAGCGGCGTCCTTGCGGGCCGCGTCGCGCTCCGCCATCACCGTCTCCAGTTGCTGTGCGATGATATCCTTTTCTTTGCGGAGATAGCTGACCGCTTCAACGGCGCGATTGATCCGCTCCTCCAGACTGGCGAGGGCGTCGATCTCCTGCTCGCGGGGCGCCACTTTACTGGACTCCCGCGCCTGTCTTCGCCTTCTCCACTAACGCGTTGAAAGCGGCTTCGTCGCTGGCGGCGATGTCAGCCAGAACCTTGCGATTCAGCTCCACGCCGGACTTCTTCAGCCCGTCCATGAACCGGCTGTAAGAGATCCCCGCGGCGCGGCAGGCGGCGCCGATGCGCACAATCCACAACGAACGGAAATCGCGCTTCTTGCGGCGGCGGCCTACGAAACCGTATTTGAGCGACTTCTCCACCGCTTCCTGCGCGGAACGATAGAGCTTGCTCTTGGTGAGGAAAAAGCCCTTGGCGAGGGCCAGCGTCTTCCGGCGGCTGTTGCGCCGGTGGGTACCACGTTTTACTCTCGGCACGTTTGCTCCTTATTTGAACTGCGGGCGGATCAGGCACGTGCGGCGCGCTGTCCACTCCAAATCGCCATAACGCCCTAAGGGCGATTAATACGGCAGCATCCGGTGCAGCTTGGCCTGATCGGTGGCGTCGGCGACGACGGAGTGCTTGAGTCTGCGTTTGCGGGAGCGCACCTTCGAGGTCAGAATGTGGCGGGCGCCTGAGTGGTGGCGAACCACCTTGCCCGTGCCCGTCTTCTTGAACCGTTTGGACGCACCCTTATGGGTCTTCAACTTCGGCATAATGGCTTGATCCTGGATGTCCCCGCATAGGGGGAACTAAGGGGTTAGCTCTTAATAGACTAACACATGGGGGAGCGTCCTGATTCACCTGGGCTGGACCTTACGACACTCGCCTTGAGCGCTGTCTTCGCCACTTTCCTGGTCTTCTCTCAAGGGGCCGCCCTTGCGCCCTTGCGCAGTCCATTCCCCCGGCCATCTTCACCGATCCGCTGCCCGGGAAGGCCCACCCGGCAAAGATGACCGTAATGCATGCCGGGGTCGTACTTGGCGCCAGCGTCTCACCAGGAGAAGTTCGCTCACTCGATCCGCCCACCACTCCTCAAGAGCCGTCAGGATCGCGTCCTCGGGATCGTCGATGATCAGCGCTATCGTTGGCGTCGTTGTGCACCCTTGATCTCCTCCACTTGGGACGAGTTGCTCGTACCGCCTCGCATCAAATCGCCGTCGTCGCCCACTAGTAAACAGAAACAATGACCGAAAGACAGCATCATCGAAATTGCCGGGCATGGTGAAGCCGGAACGATAACCGCTAATATCGGTAGTGGTTTCGATTCCGTTTCCAGCGCCACGAATTCAACCTTGGGGTGTTTTGTCGGGTTGAGCGAAACAAAGAATTCTCTGAGCGCACAGCGTCCTGCCAGGTCGGCTCCATCTCACTCGTCCTTCGGCACTCTCAGCTTCTGAGCGCGCTTTCGCCAGAGGTCCTGCCGCGTCCACATCAGCTTGTTTGCCTGCTGCCGCATCTTAAGCGTGGGCGCGCCCCCTTTCTTCAGCAGTTCCACGATCGCGTGGTCGATGCGCTCGCGCTGCGAGCGAAGCTCGTTGATTATCACGTTAGGTCCCATTGATTCTCAATCGGTTTAGTCGGCTTTTCGGGCTCCCAGCGTCTTCGCCGCGATTCGGGGCCCCAGCGGAGAAGAGCAGGCCAAAGGGCCGAAACTCCGAGCAAACGTAGCCGCTACTCAGTGATTTCTCACGCCAAGCGTCGCTGGCCACAGAGTCCCGGCGCTCACGGTAGGTACGGTTGAATGTGAGTAAGTAACCGCGATACCGGCTCGACTATGGGCGCATTGCAAAACATTGTCAAGTTAAATCGTTGCCTTTGAGCAAGAATCGATATAAAGGCCGCAGAGTGGGATAACCGTGCAAGTGACCAAGCGGAGCGAAGGGAATCAAGGCCTGATCTTCCCACCGGTGGAATGGAAGGTAGGTAGGTGGTTGATCGATGATCCGGGACCGGCGAACACCGCAGACCTTTCTATCGAGCGGCTGAGCGTTTCTGCCAGGAGCACTTCCCATTTGAGCGCTTCCGCATCTCGTCTGAGGGCTTGCGATCGGGGAACTTGGCCATTAAGATATCGGAGGCGAAAACATCGGTATGCAGAACACTCGCCTCTGGTAGCCATAAATGCGAACATGGCGGGCTCGATTCTCGCGGCGTTTGAGCAGTGGTGGGCAGCCCTTTAATGGCAGCAGGCAATCGTGCTTTTGTGCGACGACGCAGGGCGTCCGTCTGGAAGGGTCATTCGCGGCTGTCAAATCCATGACCGCCAGGTTGTGAACGGTCTGGCGAAAGCCAGACGTCCGTCACCATTTGAACCAGCTTCCTCGGCACCAAGGGTTTCTGAATATAGGCCCAACCGTAATTGAGAACCGGCAGGTTCCCGTTCGGCTCCTCCCGACATCAACGTCACGTGGAGGTCTGATCTCGCACGTTTCAGCATTTCTCCCAGGTCCGGACCTGAGATTAGGGGCATGTCCACGTCGGAAAGGAGCAGGTCGATCTGGCCTTCGGTTTCCTTCGCCAGTGTAATGGCGTTGGCTCCGCTATTCGCCGATAGCCGTGGAAGTTTACGTCCTTGAGGCTCGCCATTACAACCTTGAGAGCCGGCTCGTCGTCATCGACGACCAGAATGGTCTCGCGCGTCCCCGTGAAACTGCAAGGCATGATTTCACTTTTTCAGGTCATTGGCTAATAGTGCACGCGCGTAGCCGCTCTCATATAGCGACACGCACGCAAGTGTGCCAAGCCGATTTCGGCAAAATATGCACGCAAGCGCACTTCCTGCACAGAGCATTGCGAGGTATGAGAGGGCTGTTCTTGAAGAGCCGGGGGATTCTGAATGAGCAACCTGCCACCTATTCGGCGCCCTTTGGGTAGAAGGTTGCCAGATCGTTTTGAGTAACCTCGGCAAACTACTAGCTGAGGCTCGAAGTTTTCAATCACGATAAACTACGTTAAATGGTTAATGTCGAGATCTCGCGGCGCCGACCGGCCTTCTCCAACTCGGCCAGTGCAGCTGGTGAGGAGCGTCCAGGCCATTCGATGTTCGCCATGCGCTCCGAGCGAACCCGCGATGACGCTCAGAAAGCCACGCTCCCGCCATGTCCATGTGCGGCGGTAATCTTGGCATCTCGCCGTACTTGCAGCAAAGCGAGGCACTCATTCGATATTATCTGCTGCGACAGGGAGAAGCGGCCGTTTGGAGCCAGATGGCGATTGAGCCCGAGGAATTTCGTGCGCTCAAGCCTAATGCTCTGGTGCGACTTGGGCGCAGCGTCTTTCGTGATGTCCGGTGTCCGCTTCCTGTGGCCACCCAATACGAATGCCCGCTCCACAAGTCGTTAGGAATATCTAACCATTCCTTCCCTGCCGGTCCCCGGTAGCGCGCAAAGCCACCAGTTGCTCGCTCAATTCGAGTAGTGCTTTCCCTACGGTGTACCACCGTTATTGGCCGACATCTTTCTCAGGTTGCTGTCCCCGCTGTTTGTTCGCCTCCGTCGTCATTGGGCCCATTCTCCTAACAGCCGGCCACAGACTGGCGTTTCTGTATAAATGCCAGTTTTGGGTGCGTTATATTACAAGGAAACGCCCTGAGTCTTTTCACGCGGGCCTCTCTCTTACGACATGTTCGTTTAAAATGTTTAATACAGGTTTTGGTAAAATGTACTACGGTCCCTTCAAACGGTTCAAAATATGGAGTTTAGCTCGGCAGTGCCCTCGTTTTCTTGAAATGTTAGCTTGCCCCCAAAAGGGGGTAAATGTCCCCCTCATCTGCAGCGATGCACGCGGATTGCTTTCGTGTTATTCCTGTAGAGACATGTACCATATTATCCGAAAGGACCCGGTCGGTTTGTGCCGCCTGGAAAGGGCTTGTTAATCAGATGGTTTCAACTATCGAAAGACGTAGTCCGCTTCACGGGCGTGATGAAGTTGTTGTGGCGCAACTCGGCTGTGTCAGGAGTATTGCTCGCCAGATAGCCAGCAAGCTGCCGGCGCATATAGAGCTGGACGACCTGGTACAGGCTGGCGTATTGGGTCTTATCGCCGCAGCCGAGAAGTTTGACGACACCCGCAACACCACCTTTATCCAGTACGCACGCCACCGGGTTCGAGGGGCTATTCTCGATTACCTCCGAAAGGAAGACTGGCTTTCGCGAGATTCCCGTCGGCGGCAAAAGCGTATCGACGCCGTGAAAGGCGAAATCGCAGCCGAGACATGTTCCGAACCCTCGACCGAAGCCGTCAGTGCACGCCTCGGCCTCAGCCTCAGCGAATTTCACAGGTTCGCTCGCGATGTGAACTCGGGCGTCATTCCGCTATTGCGACAGCCCGGGTTCGGGAACGACGACAAGGTTGAGCGGGAACCCTCTGCACGCTGGACTGACAGACCGGACGCGATGTCCGCTCGCAGCGAATCCCGGAGCCTGCTTGCAAGCATCGTGGCTCGATTGCCGGAGCGCTGCCGAGTAATGCTCACAATGATGTATGACCTGGACATGACGATGAAACAGGTTGGTTTTGCCCTGAACGTAAACGAGACCCGGATATTTCAGTTGCACAAAAAGGCGCTGAAACAACTAACGCAGGCTCTGAACCGACGGGGTGTGTATTCGTGTCGTGACTTCCTTACCGAAAGTATGTGAACTAAGTGCACCCTGACTGCGGCTGACAATAGCGGGCTGAGAACAGGGTGCACGGCCCGGAAGGCTGAGAGTTGCTTGTCAGGTTGTACCGAACACTCGTTTCAGCGACGCCTCGCTGTTCTCCCCGTAACGATGATTATGTAGTCGACACCGCCTTCAGGCAGTGGATGCCCCCAGCCAGCGGACGGCCTCAAGGTATGTCAGGCAGGCTTCAACCGTTGCAAACGCGGAAGCAGAAAGTACGTTAACCTAATTCATCAGCGCGCGGCCCTGCTGGCCCAGCCACCACGTGTCCAGGGCCGTCAGGATGCACCTCTCAGGATCGTCGGCGATCTGTATGACAAGCGGACTCGCCTTCGCCTGGGCGTACTCGCGAACGATTACGCGGAAGCCTTGCGGCTCCATTCCTCGTGATGCCAGGAAGAAGCTCTCGTTCTGATGCATCTCCCAAAACCGCTTCGCTGCGCTGCGGAACGCCTGACGATGTTGACCGGCGCGGGCGTCGTCGATGTAGAGCAAGGGCTTTAAGCGTACGCTCATTCAACCAGCCCGTCATTGTTTTCCTGAAACATTGGCCTGGTGGGTCGGTCCTCGCGGCTCAGTCCCGAACGGATGAGCAGCCCCTGGGGTCAGGACTCCGGCTAAGCGGCAAAGCCGTTCGAGTGGGTTCTCATGCTCCGGCATCTGCCGACTATCAGAGTCCCGGCGCCTTTGGTGCGCTTGGGGAAAAGCGCGTCATCCGGCCCGGAAAAACCGAATCACGCTGTTTATAGGATTTTCCCGGTCGGATCACAAGATCACGTTACACCTGAAACTAGTATAATGTCCAGTAGTATTTCGGAATGTAGCTGCAAATTTATTGGCCTGCTGTAACGTCTCTTACAACGTAGTTCGGGTAACAGTTCTGCATCAATTACATAATCACCTAACCTAATTTCTGTCTCAAGGTCCCATAACCTTCGTGTTGTCAACGCCGGCGTGAGAAATCCACCCCCGATTCCCCGAGGCCAGTGAGGGGATGGTTTCTGTTACTCGCTCATTTACAGACACCATCGCTGATTTCACACGGCTTCCCAGAGCGAATCTGCCTGCGCTATTGAGCACAGACGTAACGTGCGCAGCGACCCGAGCCGATGGCCGCGCCCACAGTTGATCGCCGCATCAGGAAGAATTCCAATCTCCCGGCTGCGGCCCTACGGTCAACGCCGGTTGAAATTTCCCCACTTCGCCGGTCGAAAAGTCCCCACCCCAACGCTAATCCACCTTCACGTCAACAAGCGATTCGCGGGCAAGTGGAGTTGAAGCCCGAATTAGGCTTTCCGCGTTGTCGGTGGAAGGTGGAGGGGCTCATCCGGATCGTACTGGAATTGCTCGGCACTCTCCCTAGCAAGTACGGATCGCGTCTTGAGGGCCGCGATTCTCTGCCGCACCTCATCAATCGGCGGTTCCTTCTTCGCTGGCGCCCTCTCGCCCCGCGCTGTTGGTGCCACAGCTCCGCGGCTGACTTCCGGACCAGCACCCTGCCGACGCTTCGGTAGCTTTCTTGTGCTCCGTGATCGTCTTCGCAAGAAATCATGAACTCCGCTTGCGGTTACCTCGACCTGGCATTTTTCAGCGAGTATGTTGGCGATGTCCCGGTACGTCCGGCCACGACGGCGGAGATCCAGGATGAGTTCGCGGTGTGGCTCCAGTCGCGAGCGCGGCGGTTTATCGGTCAGAGAGTCCAGAATGGCTCGGGTTTTGGCGTCCATGGCCGGCTCCAATACCTGCTATCACTTTGCCTCAAAGGTACTGAACAGTTACTTGACATATACTTGATGAATACTTGGCGGTAACTTGATAGCCACACCGGTCATTGATGGTGCATCAACCTAAGCCGAAGGCTTCTAGTCCTGTTCACCCAGAGTTTGGACGAACGCTTTACCGTACGGATAGAAGAGCTCTTTGCGGCCGTGCTGCCACGCGGCTCTGACTTCGGCCGTTGTGATGTCCCAGTCGGGCCTGCATTTTTTGGTAACGGCGCGCAGGTCTTGGCGAAGATCCTCAAGAGTAGGCCGGCCGAAGAACCAGTAGCCGTTATAGATCTTATGAATGATCAGACCCGGCTCGAGGACAACGACGTGGGGGATCATGGGATTGTGGATAGGATCGGTGTACTCGGCGATATCGAGGTCCCTCTGGACGATCCGTCCCGCGTCGGAGAGAAATGGCCAGTGGGCGCCGACTCCGCTGCGATATTCATTCGTCTCAGTGATATTGTCGGTGCTGATCGTGACCAGGCGGCAATAGGCAACCTCTAGCTCACGGTGGAGTTGGACAAGCCCTTCCGCCTGCCGGCGGTCCTTGGGGCAGAAACCTCCGCGGCTGAGGACGAGAACCATTGGATTTTGTCCTTGCAATTCGGAGAGTTTCCGGCGTTTCGCGCTGTGGTCGGAGAGCTCATAGTCGGGGAAGACCGCCCCCGGAACAATGTCAGATCGCATATGAGAACCACCTCTCTTCTTATTGGAAAATGACCGCCCTCAACGGGGAGAACCGGCAAAGCCTCGGACCAATGCTGCGATCTCATCCGCAGCCGTGTCCAATGCGAAATGGCCGCCGTCGACAACGTGCACCTGGGCGTTCGGCACATCCCGGCGATAGGCTTCCGGCTCCGAGGGATCGAACGACAGCTCATACTTACCCCAGATCACCAGCAGGCGCGGCTGCTTCTCGCGCATCCATGCCTGCCATTTCGGGTAAGCGTCCACGTTGGTTCGATAGTCGTAAAACAGGTCGCTTTGAATATCCGCCTGGCCCGGCTGACTTAGAAACGCGAACTCGTCCGTCCACAGATCAGGATCGTAGCGATCCACGTTCGGATCGTTTCCAACATGGCGGGTACGCGTCGTCGCCAGCGAGAGAAGATTTATGCGCAGCGCGCTGTCGTTGGCCGCACGATCGGCCCAGAAGGCCCGCCGCGTCTTCCAATTCGCGCCCAGACCTTCGTTGTGCGCCACCGCGTCCTGAACGATGAGAGCATCGATTCGGTCCGGATGCGCCAAGGCCATGCGAAAACCAACGGGGCCGCCGTAATCCTGCATGTAAAGCGTGTAGCGCGCGAGCCCGAGAACTTCGGTGAAATGATTCATGATCTCCGCGTAGTGGTCGAACGTATACGCGAATGTTTTCGGATCGGGCCAGTCGCTATGCCCGAAGCCCGGGTAATCGGGCGCGACAAGGTGATAGCGATCGGAAAGCCGGGCAAAGAGCGGCTCGAACATTCGCGACGATGAGGGCAGTCCGTGGAGCAGGAGAATCGTTGGGGCGTCTTTCGGGCCGGCCTCCCTGTAGAAGATGGAGAGCCCATCTATCTGTATCGTGCGATAAAGGGTCGAATGTTGCACGAAGCGTTCCCCTCCCTGGGCCTGGGCCAGAAGCTGAAATGATGCGAGCATCAGACAAATCACGATCATTCACGGCACCTGCGGCTGCGTCACATTGTCAGAACGACGCGGAACTGGGCCTTACCGCTCATCATGCGCGCGTAAGCCTCCGCCGCCTTTTCGAGCGGATAGGTTTCAATCAGGGGACGCACGCCGGTCAATTCGGAGAAGTGCAGCGTGTCCTCGGAATCGGCTGGCGTTCCCGTCGACCAGCCTTGAATCGCTCGACTTCCTGAAATGAGTTGTATCGGTGTGACCTCGATGGGGTCAAATGTCGCGCCGACCACAATCAGCTTACCGTTCGGCGCGAGGCCGTCGATCAGCGTGGACATCGCTTTGGAGCTCGGGGCTGTCGCCAGAATTACCTGCGAGCCGCCCAGCTTCTGCAATTCCTCCGCTGCGTTCGTCCCATTGCTGTCGATGTAGACACTCGCTCCGAGCTTCTGCGCGAGAGCCGCATTCTCGGAGCCGCGCCCGATCGCCGCGACTTTGTAACCGAATTTGTTCGCGTATTGAATTCCAAGGTGCCCCAGGCCGCCGATGCCCTGCACAGCAACAAGATCTCCGGGTAGCGCACCGCTGTGCCGCAGCGAGTTGAAGGTCGTGAGTCCTGCACAGAGCAGGGGTGCCGCTTCAACGTCACTCAGAGTTTCCGGAATCGCCACCAGTGCTTCCACGGGAGCCACCATGTATTGCTGGTATCCGCCGTCATAGCTGATGCCGCAGATTTTCAGATTCCGGCAATTCCGAAAATCTCCGCGCCGGCACTCCAGGCACGTGCCGTCCTGGCCGCCGTGCCAACCGACACCGGCACGCTGCCCTTTCTTCCATTCCGAAACACCGGCGCCCAGCTCATCGATGATGCCCGCGACTTCGTGTCCTGGAACGCGGGGATACTGAATTCCGGGCCAGACGCCTTCTTTCGTGAGTACGTCACTGTGGCAGACGCCACAGGCCTGCACCTTGATGAGCACCTCTCCTGCACCCGGCTTAGGAATCTCACGCTCGACGATCTGGAAATCTGCTCCCGGGCTGGGAACCTGCGCCATCTTCATTGTTCCTGCCGCGACTTTCGTCGTTGCCATAAACCCTCCTATGAATCTCGGCCATCGGCAGAACTTCCGTCATTCACGCCTTGGCAGAGCCGGCGAATCCCCACGGGGAAACCGCCCCAACCGATCTTCAATTGCGCTCGCACGAGGCGCTCGACCACAGCGTCCCGGATGGTATTGCTTGATACGATCTTCGCGGTCCAGGCTTTGAACTGCTTCCATGGCGAGCGCTTCGGCTGGGGTCGCGTCGCCCAACAGAGTTTGGGCCGTTGAATATGATGGCGACCGCGATTCCGAGGCATTGATCGATAGATTCGGGATCGGATTGAGAAGTCACATTTTTCTCCCGCGGAGCGTCCAGCGGGCCATGCGAGACCACCGCCAGGCGCGAGGATCGGCGTCGGTTGCAGGATCAGTTGAAACAGCCGCAGCTCGGTGACCTTAACCGGCGCCAGTTCGCCTCGAATCTCGTCGAGTGTGGCCGGATCCACCGCTCGGCTCCATGGCAAAGGAACAGCGAAAGCAATGCAGGGCCGATCCAACAACTCTTTTGGAATCAGCAGGAGGTTTGGTCGGAGCAGGGCGATTTGAACGCCCGACCCCCTGCGCCCCAGGCGGTTTCATGTTACCGATAACACGAAATAACGCCGTCGTGACGCCCGTCAAGCTCCGTTCCTTGCCGAAGTTGGCGAGAACAGCTCTTCCAACCATCAATCGGTAGGTGGCTGACCCGAAAGGCAAAAACGGCGTAATGTTTAGGAATCCGATTGCTTTTGCGAAATCCCCTTCGCACCACCAAGGCGCCCGGGATGTCCGCTTGTGGGAAGTGTCGATTAAGATCTGCCAATCCGCTTGCGCGAGCATAGCGAAGACGCCGCATTCCAGGTGCCGGGAATCGATTCGTGGCAGATTTGCGCGGCGCTGTGGCCCTGCAGCGCCACCTACCGAATATGATGGGGAGGGAGCTAAGACAGATGGCGAAGGCGAAGGAGCTCACAATCACGATTGAGGACAAGCCGGGTGTGCTGGGGAAGTGCTTCCTCGCGCTGGCGGAGCGCGGGGTGAATATCCTGGCGTTTCAATCGTTCGTTGAAGAGGGCGAGAGCCTGGCGCGCATCGTGGTGGACGATCAGGCCGTCGGAAAAACCGTGCTGGGCACCCTGGGCGTAATCTTCGAAGAGACTGAGGCTGCAGTCGTCAAGGTACCGCATCGTCCGGGCGAGCTGGGGCGCGCGGCCGCACACCTCGGCGAGAAGGGCGTCAACATCGACTACTCCTATTTCGGCGTGGAGCCGGAATCGGCGCAGGCCATGCTGGTTTTCGGCGTGGACAATCTGACCGTGGCGGCCGCAGCTCTGGATGAGCTGTGAGTTTTCGGTAAGGATGGGCGGCAATCTCAGCCGACAGCACCGAACCGAATTCGCAAGGCGCTGGTAGGCGCGAGGAATCCACTCGAATTCAGATGCCCTTGCCTGTTTTGCGACTGTCGGGGTCCCTCGCCCACACGGCGTGGTGGACAACGGTGTCACAACTGAGGAACACCACTCGAAGGCTCGCCATTTCGACGACCAGCATTTAGAAGTGGAGCGGTCCTTGCCACCTTCTGAAAAACTATTCCTCCCACTTCCCATTTTCGACGCCACAACCGACTGAATGCCTCGCCGAGGCATTGGCAGCCAAACGGCCACCACTACATACAGCCACCCAGGATGCGGTCGATCTGGCGAAGATGGTTCAAGTCGTGTGCCGCTTCCAGGCGGACGAACTCCTCGACCGTTTGCCGTCCGCGTACCTCGTGGACCCCATAGCACTCCACCCACCGTGCGCGCGGGACCGACTCCAACAGT
>Ga0187863_10003054_pt1 | contig 12518 bp, 8 predicted proteins | sample June2016WEW_11_1_FD_132975 | JGI IMG/M metagenome (GOLD analysis project Ga0187863, IMG submission 132975) | Peatland microbial communities from SPRUCE experiment site at the Marcell Experimental Forest, Minnesota, USA - June2016WEW_11_10 | ecosystem: Environmental > Terrestrial > Soil >...
CGATTGCCTGGGGATCGTCGCGCAGGTCGGAGACGCGCTCGCGGCCGCGCACGCGGCCGGGATTGTTCACCGCGACGTCAAGCCGTCCAACATCTTCCTGCTCGGCAGCGCACCGGGACAATCCGGCCCGTTTCGGGTCAAGCTCGTCGACTTCGGCGTGGCGTCGGCCGTGGACTCGAAGCTCACGCGCACCGGCGCGATCGTCGGAACTCCCGCATACATGGCGCCCGAGCAGGCGCGCGGTGACGGCGAGGTCGACGCGCGCGCCGATCTTTACGCCCTCGGCGCCACCCTTTTCGAGATGGTCACGGGGCGGCCCCCGCATGTGGGCCCGACCCCCATCGCGATCCTCGCGCGTTTGGTCACGACTCCCGCGCCCCGGCTGGCCGACATCTATCCGGACGTGCCGCGTCGCCTCGACGAGCTCATGGCGCGATTGCTGGCGACCGCCCCTTGCGAGCGTCCGTCCTCGGCCTCCGAGGTCGGCCGCGAGCTGCGCGAAGTAGCCGATGCGCTCGGCTCCGACTCGAACCGGCGACCCCAGCTCGAAGGCGATTACCAGGCGACGGCGGCGAGCTTGGCGACGACGGGCAAAGGCGGTGGCACGCGCCTGGTGACGACGATTGTCGCCACTCAGGTCCCCAAGGGCGCACCGCGCGCTCGCCTCCTGACGCATCTGCGAGCGCGCGGCGCGGACGCCACAGAGCTTGGCGGCGACGCGATCGTCTGTCATTTGGGGGTGCGCAAGGCCCAGGGCGATGAAGCCGGGCGAGCGCTCGATTTGGCGCTGCGCATCGCCCGATTGAGCGCGACGGTAGGCGTTGCTACCGGGCGCACGCGCATCGATCGGACGCGACCTACCGGCGAGGTCGTCGACCGGGCGGCGGCGCTCGCGCGCGACGCGCAACGCGGCCAGGTGCTGGCCGACACGACAACGACGGAGCTGACGAGGGGACGCTTCGAGTTGCAGCTGAACGACGACGGGAGCGCCGTGGTCGGCACGCCCGTGCGCGGCCGGCGCGAGACGGCCGGCGGCGCGCCGTTCGTCGGACGGCAGGCGGAGCTCGCGCAGATCGTCGCGGCATTCGAACGCGGCGTCGACGACGGTACCCCGATCGTCGTTACCATTACCGGGGCGCCCGGGATCGGGAAAACACGCTTGCAGCGCGAAGCGCTCTCGCGCATCGCAAGCCACGCGTCCGCCCCCCGCGTGCTGCTCACCCGAAGCGAATCGTTCGCCCGCAACCACGCCCTCGGAGCCGTCGGCGACGTGGCCCGCGGACTCACCGGAATGGCGCGAGGCGCCCGAATGGATCAGGCGCTCGAAGCGACCGACGCCCTGCTCGCATGGACGCGCGTGCCCTGCTCGGTCGCCTCGCGCGAGCTGCTCGCACGCCTCGTTACGAACGAGGTTCTCCCGCATCTGGACGACGCCCGTGGCTCGAGAGACGCGCTGTGGCTGGTGCTCACCGACATCACCCTCGGCATGGCCAAGCGCACCCCTCTCGTTCTCGTCCTCGAGGACGCGCAATGGGCGGACACCGAAAGCATGGCTTGGATCGATCACCTCCTGGCGCGAGCGAGCGGCCGGGCCCTTTGCGTGATCGCGGCGGCGCGCCCGACTCTCTGGCGCGACGATCCCGCGCGCTTCGAAGGACGCGACCACGTGCGCATCGAGCTGCGGCCTCTGTCGCGAAGGCACGCGAAGGCCATCGCGGTGTCGATCCTCGGCGACCGCGCGAACGGCGACCGCGGCGAGGCCCTCGCTGACTCGATTGCCCAGCAATCCGGGGGACTGCCTCTCTTCGCCGAAGAGCTCGCGCGGCTCGCCGCCGCCGGACGCAATGCGTCCGACGCCCCGACCATCGAGGCCGCGATGCAGGTGCACCTTGACACGCTCGACGATTCCGGACGGGACGCGGCGGCCAAGCTTGCGGTCTTCGGCCACGTGGGCTGGGACGTGGGCCTTCTGGCGATCGGCGTCGACCGCGCGCCCGACGCCGTGCGCGATCTCACCGCCGCCGAGATCCTCGTCGAGCAGGCTCACGCGCGATTCCCAGGGACGCGAGAATTCGCATTCAAACACGCGCTGATGCGCGAGGTCGCTTATGCATCGCTCGGCGAGGATTTACTGCGCGAATGCCACCGGCACGCCGGGCGGTGGCTCGCAACGATGGGCGAGGACGACGCCGTCGTGGCGCGCCACCTCGAACTCGGGGGTGACGGGCTCACCGCGGCAGGCTACCTCGAAAAAGCAGCCCGACGATCTCTCGCAGCGCACGCGCTTCCGGAGGCCGTGGCGTTCGCCGAAAAGGCGCTCGCGTTCGCCGAGGACAAGCCGACCCAGTTTGCGCGCGCGCAGCTCCTCGACGAAGCGTGGAACCGGCTCGATTTGCGTGCGGCAGAGCGTGACACCGCGGTGCGGGCGATGGAGGAGTCCGTCCACGACGCCGCGAGCGAGGTGCGAGCCCGCGGCGCGCGCGTGCGTTACCAGGACGCCGCCGGAGGCGGACCCGACACGAGCGCCCGGCTCGATGAAGTGCGGCGCGCAGCCCGAGATGCGTCCATAACGGATGAAGAAGCGCGGTGCGCCGCAGCCCTGGCTGCCCGTTACGCGTACGCGGGCGAGCTCGATGCCGCCGAGAATGTTGCGGGGCTCTTGCTGACGCTTTCCCGGATTCACGCCATGCCGAGCGCCGAAGTCGACGCGTGGCAGACTCTCGCGGTGGTGCGGCAGGCCAAAGGCGAGGTCGGGGCCGCGCTCGAAGCTCGATGGAGCGCGGCGCGTACCGCCAGTGCCGCGGGGCTCAAGACCCGCGAGGCGATGCTCACGATCAACGTGGGGTTCGCGCTGACGACGGTCGGCGCAAGGGCGGAGGCCCGCGCCGCGATCGAAGGCGGCATCGCGCTCGCGCAGGCCATCGGCTCGCCGGGTGTCGAACGCCACGGCAAAATGATTGCTCTCTGTTGGGCGGCGACCTTCGGCAGTGACGCGGCTCTCGACGCCGCGCTGATGGAGACGCGCGCAACGGCCGACGCGGCAATCGCCGGGAGCTGGGTCCCTCACGACCGCGCCACCTTGGGAATCCTCTTTTATCGGGGCATGGAGATCCTGCGATCGAACGCGTCGGAGGCGGACGCTCGCACGCTACTGCGCACTGCCACGCAAGGGTATCGGGCGACCAAGATGCTCGACGTTCTGCCGGTGGCACTCGGCCTCTGGGCGGAGTCGGAGCGGCGATGCGGCAATTCGGAACAGTCGCGGGCACTCGCGCGCGAGGCGTCCGGGCTGTTCGACGGCGGATCGCCGAGCCTGCTCAACGAGACGCCGGTATTTCTCGCACTTCATGATGCGTGCGTCGACCTCGGTGACCTGGCCGAGGCGCGCCGCGCGATCGCGCGCGGAATGCCCCGGCTCGTGACGCGCCTGCGGGGCCTGCGGGCGACGCCGTACTCCAGGGCATTTCTAACGCAACTCGCGCCGAACGTCGGGCTCATCGCGGCGGCGGAGGCGTATGGCCTGATTCCGGAAGAAGTGAACGAGGCTATGGTCGCGGATGTGACCCGCTCGGAAGGCCCCCGGGGCCGAGCAGACGGCGCTACTATCGTCACCCGATGACCTCGACGAGAGCGATCCCGCTGTTGCTGCTGCTCCCGCTCGCCGCCTGCGACCAACCGGACACCCGCGCGCCGTCGCCCTCGACGACGGCATCGGCCGCGCCCTTGGCGAGCGTGCCTCCGTTGCCGACACCACCGGCGCCCCCTCCCGCACCCATTTGGAAGAAAAAGCTTGCCACCGAGTGCCCGGCGCATCCGGCCACCGTCGACTTCGGCGACGACGCGACGCTGGAGCACGAAGTGCGGCGCAAGCTCGGCAAGGACAAAGGGCCGGTCACCGTTTCGGATTTGGCACTCGTCAAATCGATCAACCTGTCGAGCGCGCAGGGCAGCGTTCAAATTCACCAGATCGACCCGTGCATTTTCCCGATGTTCACGTCGCTCAAAGACCTCTTCTTCGGACCGGGCGAATACGAAGATCTGACGCCGATCCAGAAGCTCACGACACTGGAGTCGCTTCGTGTCGCGAGCAGCCCGGTCAAGGACCTGCGACCGATCGAGGGGCTCAAGCGCCTCGACCGATTGGATCTGGCTCACACGCTCATCGGAGACGAAGAGTTGAAGTCGGTTGGATCGCTCGTCAACCTGACCGAGCTCATGCTGGACGAAGATTCGATCTCGGATTTGACCCCCATCGCGAATCTGAAAAAGCTCGAGCGCCTCAGCATCAAAAAAACACAGGTGAAGAACCTGGCGCCGTTGGTGTCGCTCAAGAAGCTCAAGTTTCTCTACATCGCCGACACGCCGGTGAGCGACATCACGCCCGTGCAACCGCTCATGGCGGGCGGGATGAAGCTCGTGCAAAACTGAACGGCGGGCTCCTACGATCGCGCGAGAGCGCGAAGAGCGGTCGACACCACCCACACGTCGACGGCGCCGAATCGCACCCGGGTCGACGTGCCGCGCTCATCGATCACCTCGACGAGCGCTCCCTCGGGGAGCGAGGTTGCGCCGGCAAGCATGATTCCACGTTCGTCGGTCGGTCGGACTCCGGGCGCAACGACCACCGCTTCCCTTAGCTCCAATCGGTCGTGGCGCGCCGCAAGCGTCATCGCGACCGCGAGCGCGAGCGCCGGCACCGCCACGCCGGCCGTGACCCCACCGCCGACGCGCAGGCGGGGCCCGCCGACCCGAAAACGAATGAGCAGCCCCGCGGCGAGAGCCATGGATGCCACGACGCACAGCACCGCCCACGCCTCCTCGCTCGCGAGCCCCGCGACCGCACGAGCGAGCGACCGGCCGGCATCGACGTCGGCGGGTTGCCCTGCGCGCAGCCGGCGCCGCGCCACTTCGCTGCGAACGGCATCGAGCGCGCGCGAGGCGTCGTCGATGGTCCGTCGATCATGCGACAGCCCTCGCGCTTCCTCGAAACCTTGAGCCGCGCGGCCGAGATCACCGGGCTGCTCGGCGCCGATGTGCACGCGCAGTGCGTACGCCAAGCCCCGATCGTAGCTCGCGGTCGCGTCGACCCCGCCCTGATCCGCAAAGGCCTCGAAGGCGTTGATCGCATCGCCCGCGCGCCCGTTGTGTAACGCCTGGATGCCCTGAGCGAAAAGGCCAGCCGCTTCGTCGTCGGAGTTCTCGGTGGCGTGGGCACTTCCCGGAGCGAAGGCGAGGCCGGCCCCGACAATCAAGACGATCAGTACGGGGCGAGTCATGCGATCCTCTCGAGGTGTCGGATCGCCTGTTGGGCCCTGTCCCAACGTTCGCGCGCCTGGGCCACGTCGACCGCCTCCGGCGCAAACCGGGCCGCTTCGCACTCTCGCAGTAGCTCGGCGACGCGCGACGCGGAGCCGCTGTCGACTCCGGCACTCTCGAGCCGACGGACGACCTGGTCGCCTATGGCGCCGCGGATGCTCACTCCTGCGCTGGCGACGGTCGCTGCCTCGAGTGCTCGCGCGATGGCCGCATCGGCGCCGCGCGCGTCCTCGCCGCGGCAGGCTTGGCGCGCCGCCGCGATGCGCTCGCGCAGCTCCGCCGCGGGTGAGGTCGCACGTCCGCGCAGTGCGAGCGTCAATCGCTTCCCTGCCGCGGTCGCCCCCATCGTGGCTCCGAGGAGCAAAGGCCAGCCGAGAACAGCGGCCAACCAGAAGAGGGGCGAGTCGTCCCAGTGCCTGCGCGCAGCGGGCGTTCCTTCGAGGACGTCGTGCGGCGAGGGCAACCCGGGCAAGAGGTCGGGCGCGGACGCCACCGGCTGGTCCTTGGCCGACGCCGACGGGGAAACGTGCACGACGCCGAGGGCCGCGCGGGCCAGTTCGTACTTTTTCTGCTCCGGATCCCAATACGGCCATGTGAGTTGCCCGAGCTGGATGTCCCCGGCCCGCTTGAGGCGCACGACGAAGTCGAAGGATCGCTTCCCCCCATAGGAATCATGCCCGACGGTTCCCAGTTCGTCGTGGATCTCCGGAGGAAGCCACTCGGCGCCGTCGGTCGCCGGCGGAGTCAACGCGCTCGGCGGGCTGCCTGTACCGGCCAGTTCGACGTGGACTCCAATCGCGCCACCCTGCGGAACGTCTCGGGGATCGACTTGGGCCCGCAGCGAAAATCGGCCCACGTCGCCCAGCGCATAGCCCGGCGGCCGTCGTGCCATCGGGGGCTCGCTCACGCGCACGTGCAAGGCCTCGCTCGTCCGCTTGAAGGCTCCGTTGCCGCGTTGGTGAGCCGGGCTGATGGTCACGCTCATCGGACCGATGACGAGATCCCCCACCTGCAATGGGAACAACGCCCAGCGCCGGGCGAGATTGACGCGCCACGTTCGCCCGCCGATCGACGCATAGCCGACGAGCGGCGCATCCTGATCGTCGCGAATGAGCGAGTGCTTCACGAAATCAGCGACCTGCGGGTCGTGGTCCTCTTCCCGCTCGAAGCTACCGCTGGAGATGTCAAGGTATTCGTAGACGTTGAGCGTGACCTGCTCGCCCACGACCGCCGCCGCCTTGTCGGTGGTGGCGCGCAGAAAGTAGACGGGGTCGCGTGGAGCGTCGAGCGCGAGCTTCGGGTCAACGGCGACGGGCGGTGCCGCAGGCTCGGGGGCATTGCCGAAGTCGGGAAACAGCCCGCGCCAAGGATCGAAGGGCGACAAGCCGAACGGCGACTGTTGCGGAGCGGGCTGCGTTTTGCGCGCCGGGGCCCGGCCCGCAGCTACCACACGCAGCGCGATGGAACGCGAGGCGTAGCGCGCTCCGTGAATGGCAACGGTCGGGGGCCCGATTGAAAACAACCCGATTCGATCGGCCTGGATCAGCCAATCGACGATGAGCGTGTAGCGTTCGGTCGCCGTGCCGCCGATGTTGATTTGCGTTTGCGACGACTGGTTTTGGCCTCGAACGACGAACCCGGGAGTCGCTCCCAGCCGCGGATCGCCCGGCATCGCATCGGAGCTCGTCGCGCTGAGCTGGACGTGGATCGTGTCGCCCACACCCACGACGGATTGGTCGACTTGCACCTGCACCAGCGGCGCGCTGTCGGCCGAGGCGGAGTGCGTCAAGCCGGTGCCGAGGCCGAACGCCAGGAGCACGGGCCACCACTTCATTTGTCGACCATACCTCGCACTCGCTTCTTGCCGGCACGCTTCGCCTCCTCTTGTTGAAGCGTCGGCGCGTTTTCCAGCTGGTCGAGCATTCGCTCGTCCTGGTCGGTGGCGGGCGGAGCCGCGCCCGCTTCGGGGGGGTGGTCTCCTCCGTCGGGACGTGGCGGGGGTGGCTCGGCGGCGTCGCTGCCCCCGTCCGGACCCCCGCCGTCATGGTCGTCCGATCCGCCTTCGTGACCGGCGTCGTTGGGACGATCCTCGCCTCCATCGCGACCGGCGTCGCCCCTTGGCGATGCGTCGCCGGACGCGTCCGGAGTGCCGGAGTCCAGCCGGTCTTCGATGCGGCGCAGGGCGATCGCGCGGTTCCAGGCGGCGTCTCGTCCGACCTGCTCGCCTCCGTCCACCTGACCCGGTGCGACGACGAGGGCTCGGTCGTAGGCCCGGACGGCTTCCTCGTATTCGCCATCGAGGAACGCGAGATTGCCTTCCAGGTAGCGGGCGCGCGCACGCAGTTCCGACCCGTACTCGTCGGCGATCGCTTCGACGAGTCGTCGTGCGCACGTGATCTGGGCATGTCGCTGGGCTCGGGCCGCCTCGCTGACCCCCGCGTCGACCTCCTCGTCGCCGAAGCGACGCCCAAATTGCTCGCCGATCCGGAAGAGCGCGATCCCGAGGTCGAACGTGCCGTCGGGGCGCCGCGCGAGACCGCCCGGCGTGCCGATGCTCCCATCCTTGCACGCTCCGGTCGACAAATACTCCTCGAGCTTCGCGGCCGCCGAAGCGGCGTCGCCCGCGTCGAGGGCGGCGATCGCCTCGACCACGGCCGGCGCCTCGCGTTCGAACGGTCGAACGGGATTGAGCGTGCACGCGCCCGTCATGAACGCCGATGCGGCGAGCGTGGCCCGCGCCAGGCGCCTCATGCGGGTCGCCTCCGCCGAGGGGCCTCCGCGACCAGCGCCTCACACAGGAGAAGCGCGACGGCGAAACCGAGCGGCCACACGTACTCCTCCGCATACACGGTCTGCACTTTTTCGCTCAGCTCTTCGCGCATCATCCTCTGAAGCTCTCGCGCGACTTGGTCAATGCCCGTCTCGCCGTGCTCGGCACGCACGATCGTTCCGCCCGTCACCTGGGCGACGCGCGTCAGCTGAGCTTCGCCGTCCGCGGAGAGCTCAGTCGTCAGCGGTTTGCCGTCGTCGCCGCGGCGAATGCCGCTGACCTTGCCGTCCGCCCCCACGTCGGGAATCACCTCCGGGGTGCGGCCGCCAATCTGAACGACGTCGATCCGGGTCCCTTCCTTGGCGCAGCTCTCGGCAACCGCCGCCGGATCGCCCTCGAGATCCTCGCCGTCGGTGACGAGCACGATCACGCGTACGTGGTCCCGCGACTTCGGATCGCGAGCGAAGACCTCACGCGCCGCTTCGAGCGCCCGGGCGGTCGCGGTTCCTCCGACCGGCATGTCGTTCGGTTCGAGCTGCCGAAAGAACTGAGCGATGGCCGCACCGTCGCTCGTCAACGGGAAACTCATCGGTTCGCCGGCAAACGCCACCGCCCCGAAACGCGCCCCCGGCAAGTCGCGGATCAGCCGGGCCACCTCGGCCTTCGCTCGCGCAATCCGACTCGGCACGATATCGCGCGCATACATGCTCTTCGAGTAATCCAACACCACGATGACATCGAGATTGGTGGCCGGAACGATCTTGGTGCCGCTGCCGAACTTGGGGCGCGACAGCGCGACGAATGCGCACAGCATCGCGAGCACGAGGAGCACCGCCTTGACGGCGCGCCGGCCCGTGGCGTCGTACGTCATCAGTGGAGCGACCACCTTGGGCTCGCCGAACGCCCGCACTGCGCGCCCATGCTGCAGGCTCGCCCACCCGACGGCGCCTGCGTAGGCGACGAACGCAAGCGCGCAAAAGACGGCCACGGCAATGCCCGCCGCGGATCCGAAGTCGTGACCCCACCTCACGGAAACCTCCGCACGAGCGCGAGCCGCACGAGGGCTTCGAAGGCGACCAGGATGACGGCGGGCAGTAACAAGAAGGGAAAGAGGTCTTCCATGGCCGCGGCTTGGGATTCGAACTTCGTCTTTTCGAGGTGGTCCAGGATGGAATGCATGCTGCTTTCCAGCCCGGACTTGTCGGTGGCGATAAACGCCTCGCCGCCGGTCTCGTGCGCCATCGACCGGAGCAGATCGGGATTCACGGGGAAGCGGACCCGCGAGAAGGCAGGTTGTCCGAAGAGATCCGTACCTGTCTCGAGCTCGGCGATGTCCCCGTTGCCGATCTGAACGGTGTAGATGCGCACGCCTTCCTTTTTCGCAAGGTGGGCGGAGTACTCTGGCGAAATGATTCCTTCGTTCGAGTCGCCATCGGTCAAGAGCACGATCGCTTTGCTTCGCGCATCGCTCCGGCGCACACGCGCCACCGCCGTGCCGACGGCGTCGCCGATGGCGGTCTTGCTGCCGTCGATGGCGCCCATCTCGATGCGAGACACGAGCGACGCGATGAGACCGTAGTCCAAAGTCGGCGGGGACAAGACGAACGCTTGCGTCGCGAAGACCACCACCCCGATGCGATCGGTTTTTCTACGCCGGACGAAATCGATGAGCACGTCCTTGGCCACGTCGAGGCGCGTGGGGCGTTTGCGCGCGCCGCCGCCGCCACCACCACCAGGTGGCAGATCCGCCCGAGAGGCGTCCATGATGGCCCTCATCGAACCGGACAAGTCGAGCACCAGAACGATGTCGATGCCCTTCTCCTCTTCGGTCTCGCTGCGAAGCACACTTTGGGGACGCGCCAGCGCCATGACCGCGAGAACCAAGGCCGCGCCCCGCAGCACACCGGGGGCGTCGCGCAAGGGAGTACGGATCCCCCGCGGTCCGAGCGCCATGGGAGCGATCATCGGCATGCTGAGACGGGGCACGCGTGCGTCCGCGCCGAGAGTCATGCGCCAGACGACGTAGGGAACGGCAAGCAACGCCGCACCGAGGACGGCGCACCAGCCGACTCGCGCGAGCCAAGCGAGCGCATCCGCCGTCGAAGGGTGCGGGCCCAAGCCCCCGGGCCACGCGGTCCAGCGCGACGATTGCCACGCTTCGCCGCGCGCGATAGCCGGCCAAGCCAACGCGAGCAGGAGCGTCGCAACCGTCGCGAGCGCGACGACGCCCCCACGCGCCCAGCGCGCAGGCACCCTCATGCGCGAGCCTCCATCGGAACCGTGGACAGGTCGCGCGCCGGCGGCATGGTCGTGCGCACGATGCGCTCGGCTTGGAGCAGCGTTCGCTGACACTCCTCGAGCGCCGGCGTCCAATCGGCGAACTTGACGAGGTCGCACTGTTGCAAGAAGGCCGCAAGCTCCGGAAGCGGTAGCGAGAAATGCGGGATGCGGCGCAGAGCCACGAGGATCTCGTCGGTCGTCGACTCGAGCCCATCAAATCCGAACCGCGCCCCAAGGTACTCGCGCACGGCGTCGTTGACCCGGTCGAAGAAGTCCGAGAACCGATGCGTCTCGAGCAATCCGGCGTGGCGTACCTCGTCCAGCCTCTCGAGCGCGAGCTCCCAGGGAACCCGCGGCGGCGGAGGCGGGGGCACGGGCCGGGGTCGTTTGACCCATCGAACGACGAGCCAAGCCAAGAGCGAGCCGACGGCCACGCCCACGATCCCCCAAAAGAGCGCGCGCTCGAGGACGACCCATTCCTCCCGCTGAGCCCGCGGCGGCGGATTGGGCCTCGGCTGCGCGTTCGGCGTCGATGCGGTCGGATCGTCGACGACGAGAGTATGGGGAGCCGTGCAGAGAGTGACGACGTCTCCGTTGGCGCGGGCAATCGCGACCGGAAGCGGAGGCAGCGTGAGCGTTCGGCGCCCCGGCTCGCTCGGCAGCGCGAGCAGTGGCAGATCGATCGTGGTCCGCCGGCGACCGGTCTTGCCGCCACTGCCTTCGGCGTCGCCGCTCGACAAGCGTGCCCCGGCGCCGGCTTCTTGATCGGGCAAGGCGAAACCCGCGACCCTCAGTGTTCGCGCGGCGTCGCTCTCGCTCTGCAGCTCGAGCCCTCGCGGCAGGACCGTCTCGCCGCGGCCATGCGACACGACGACATGCAACGTGGCCGAGTAGCCGCTCGTACCGCGACTGGGAAACGTATCGGTGAGCTGCGGCCGATCCGACCCGGAAGGCGCCGTTTCGACGCATTCCGCACGAGCGACCTCGGCGGCCCCGAGCAGTGCCGCGCAGGACAGAGCCGCGGCGATGCGCGCACGCCGGTTCATCGTCGGATCCTCCGGGCACGTCGCGCAAAGAGATCGCGAAGCGGGCGCACGAACGAACCACTCGTTTCGATCTGAACCGAATCGAGGCCGAGCTTGTGGAATATCGCTCGCTGCGATTCGGCAATTTTCTTCATGGCCGCCGAGTACCAAGCCCGGACGGCTGGGTCGGCCGTGTCGACGACGACGCTCTCCCCGCTCTCGAGGTCTTCGAAGCTGGCGAGCCCGACGTTCGGAAGCGTCGAGTCGCGGGGGTCGATCAAGACGACCGGAATAACGTCGTGCTTCGCGGAGGCGAGCGCGAGAGCGCGCTCGTACCCCGTGTCGTAGAAATCGCTCACGACGAAGGCGATGCTGCGGCGTCGCGAAACGTGGGCAAGCGACTCGAGCGCGGCTTTGAGGTTGGTACGGGCGCCGATCCGAGGGCGATTCGGAGGGCCGTCGTCGAGCCCCAGGCCGGGATCACCAGCCGGACGCGCGGTGGGCTCGAAGCCCAGAATCTCCCGAACCACGCGCATCACGTGCTTCTCGCCCTTTTTTGGCGCGACGATCCGCTCGACCTTGTCGGTGGACACGATGAGCCCCACGCGGTCGTTGTTTCGGATCGCGCTGAAAGCCAGAAGAGCGGCGACCTCGCTGGCGACTCGAGTCTTGGGCGCGCGCCGCGTGCCGAACCGCTCGCTCGCCGACAAGTCGACGACGAGCATGACGGTCATTTCTCGCTCCTCGACGAACACTTTCACGAATGTGTCGTTCATCCGCGCCGAAACGTTCCAGTCGATCACCCGGACGTCGTCGCCGGGCTGATAGGGGCGCACCTCGCGAAAAGCGAGCCCCTGGCCCTTGAAACTGGAGCTGTAGGTGCCCGACAGCTGCTCGTTGGCGAGGCGCGCGGTGTGGATCTCGATGACGCGGAGAGCCGCGAGGAGCTCCTTCGGAATCACGGTTCCTCTAAGCGCGTGGCCGGGATAGGCAATTCGAGAGCCGAACTCAATGTTTCGAACCACTCGACCCGAGATCGGCGCCGAGAGGCGGCCTCTTCTAGCACGGCGGTCCGACAATCGGGCGAGTCTCGGTATTCCTGGCGCCGGTCGCTTTCGGTGCCCGCG
>Ga0187863_10003056_pt1 | contig 12511 bp, 11 predicted proteins | sample June2016WEW_11_1_FD_132975 | JGI IMG/M metagenome (GOLD analysis project Ga0187863, IMG submission 132975) | Peatland microbial communities from SPRUCE experiment site at the Marcell Experimental Forest, Minnesota, USA - June2016WEW_11_10 | ecosystem: Environmental > Terrestrial > Soil >...
CCCGGGGGGGAGGGGGGGGGGGGCGCGGGGGGGGGGGGGGGGCCCACGGGGGGGGGCGAAGAGCCCTCGGGCGGCGCGGGGGGGAGGGGGGGCGGCGCGAGCGGCGCCGGGGAGCCAGCTGTCGCCTCACCCGCCAAGGGCGGCGTTGGCGCAGGCTCCGCGCTCGGGGCCGTCGGGGGAGAAGGCGTTGCGCCTTCGGCCATGTGCGGGGGCAGCAGCGCCAGGACGATGAACTCCGCGGCAAAGCGGGCACGCCTGCCGCAGTCGCGAGCGGAATCGGTGTAGTCGCGTTCGAGCGTCTCGGCCGCAGTCCTGACCCGTACGCGATAGTGGTCCCCGAAGTCGTCAATTCGGATGTTCGGTTTCGCGGATAGGAGCCTCGGAGCCGCGTCCGGGACGAGCTTCGAGACCGTCGCCCACACATTCTCTCCGTCTGGACACACCGGAGCCGACGCATCGGAGACTTGGACGTCCGCACCCGCTTGCACACCCACGACCGAAAACAACAGTGCGGGTGCCGAGCACACGCAGATTCGGCGACGCGCTCGTTCACTCAGCATGGCCGGCGGGGCCCCGGCAGAGTACTCTTTTTCAAAAGCGACTGCGACGAGCTCTCGATCAAGCATCTACGCGGTAGACTGGAGCGTAAGAGGTTTTGCCCGTAGCACCCCTTTCCAATCGTGTGGAACCGGAGGCGGCCGCCGACGCATGGCAGGAGCCGCGCCCGGCATCCACACAGCAGCCGCCCGTCGCGCCCGGCTTCGAGGACGTTTACCGCAGTTATTTCGAGGATGTTCGGCGTTGGGTGAGGGCCCTCGGAGGCCCGGAGGGCGACCGAGACGACCTCGTACAAGACGTCTTCATCATCGTTCATCGGCGTCTTCGCGACTTCGACGGCGAGAATCTGGCCGGGTGGCTTTATCAAATTACGCGACATCGAGTCCGCGATTTCAGGCGATTGCGTTGGTTCCGATTGTTGCTTCGGGGGGCCGAAATGCACGACGGGTTGGTGAGCCCCTCGGAGACTCCCGAGGCTTCGCTCAATACGAAAGAAAAAGCACGCCTTCTCACGCAGCTGCTGTCGAAGGTCCCGGAAGCGCAGCGCGCGGCCTTCGTCCTCTTCGAGATCGAAGGCTACAACGGAGAGGAGATCGCACGGCTGCAGGGGGTCCCCATCAACACCGTTTGGGCTCGGATCCACAAGGCGCGGGCCAGGCTCGCTTCGAAGGCTGCGCGCTTTCGGAAGGACCGCTGAGGGAGGTGCGACGTGAAACGGCTCGTTGAGGAGGACCTGAGTCCGGAGGCCGGCGCGTATTGGCTCGCAGAGCTCGTGCGAGCCACGCCGCGGCTGCCGCCGACCCCCTTCCAACAACGTCGGATTCTCGCCGACCTCGCGCGTCCGACCGTGTCGACCCGCCTTTGGCTCGGACGGGCCGGTGCCCTCGCGGTGACGCTCGGCGCCACGGCCGCCGCTGCCGCATCGGCCGTGGAGCATGGATGGCCCTGGGACCGCGCTCGAGGGCCCATCGCGACTCTGGGGGCCGCGGCGCCGCCGCTCCCGCACGCGGCCGCCTCGCCCGCGGTCCCCGCGCCCTCGAGCCAGGACAGCGCGCCGCTCTCGGTGCCGCTCAGTGCGGCGGATCGCGGCACCGAACGACCCGTATTGCACTCCCCGCGACGGGAGTCGAAAGCCATCGGCAAGAACGGCGAAGAGCCCACGCTGGTGCTCGAAGCCATTCGGTCACTCCGAAATCGGGGCGACGGCGTGCGCGCTGGGATGCTTTTGACCGAGTACCTCAAGGGCCACCCCCAGGGGGTCCTCGTCGAAGACGCGACGGCCCTCTCGGTCGAAGCGGCCCTCGCTCGCCACGACGACCGCGCTGCGGGCGAGATCGCACGGCGGTACCTGAGCCAGTTCCCGGGCGGCCGCTACCGAAGGTTCGCGCTTCGCGCCCTCGAGTCCAGCGAACCTTAAGCCAGCGAGCCCTAAGGGCGCCCGCCGGGGTCCGGCTCGTCATGGCCATTCGGGGGGTTGCACTCTTGGTCGCCGGGGCCCCGGAACGCGCGGTTGAGGCGCGCTTTCTCTATTATTTCCGCGTTGTTTCGGACAATCGAGTCGGTGGTTGGCGCGAGTTTTTCCGGGCGCCTCGCCAACTTTATCGGCAAGACTTTGTCGGCACCACCCCTTTCCAGTAACGTGGACCAAGAAGACAGCCCCAGCGGATCCGAGAGTGCGCTGGGGGCTAGGCCTTGGGCGTCGGCGGCGCCATTCGGTCCTGTGCCGCGCCTCACGGAGGGCCATTGGGCGCCTGGCTCGGCCGAGGACCGCCTTGCCGACCTGGTGCGAGCCGTCCCGCGCGCTCCCGTTCTTCCGTTCGCGCCGTCGGCGAATCTCGCGCGCATGCGAGGTGGCTTGCGCTCGGGGCGCATCAACCTGGCGCGGGCATGTGGACTTGGCATTTTACTTGCCGGAGCGGTAGCCGCAGCCGCGCAAGGACCCCGCCTCTTGGCAAGGTCGAGCCGCCCAGCGGTTCCGTCAGCTGGGGTCGCGGCCGTGAGCGCCGCGCCCGGACCCGCCAGGGGTCCCGGGTCTGCGAAAGCTCCGGAGGCGGTCAGCGAGAATATGGTGGAAAGTGTCGTGCCCGCGGCGACGCCGCCGGCGCGGGTCGCTACCGCGGGGCGTCATTCGGCCATGAGAGCCCTCGGCCATTCGAGCGGCCGAACAGGCGACGATCCGACTCTTGTGCTCGGAGCGATCGCGGCACTTCGGGGCGGCCGGGATCCCGCTCGCGCCAGCGCGCTTCTTGCGGAGTATCTGCGAACGGAGCCCACGGGCGTGCTGGTCGAAGATGCCTTGGCCCTCTCGGTGGAGGCCGCCGCGGCGAGCCACGACGCGCAGCGGACGACCGATCTGGGCGAGCGGTACATCGAGCGGTTCCCGCAGGGTCGCTATGGGTCATTCGTCGTCCAAGCGATGCACGCGGTGAGCGGCCGCTAGATCTCGGCATTTCGGCGGCTTTCGGCATCGGCGATCACGCGCACGGCGTCGAAGGCGGTCCACCGCCGCTCTTCCCAGGCTCTGCGCATCCGCGGGCCAATCGGCGTCATTGGGGGGAACGCAAACGCGTTCAACGCTGCGAATCAGCAGGCCGCTGCGCATCCGCGGGCCAATCGGCGTCATTGGGGGGGCCATTCAGCCCGCTGAGGTGAGTGCGGACCGGGCGCCACGCCCTTTCCGTTGCCCACCCTCCCCCTCTCGTTCGGGGACAGGGCCATGCGGTGCGAGCTAGGGCGCATCCGTCGATCGGCCGGGAGGTCCCCTTCGGCGAGCCCCTGGGGCAGATGCAGAGATCTGCGGCAGGCCGGCCGGATCGCTGTTCAGCGGTCACGGCCGGAGACCCCATCGGGTTTTGGAGAACTCACGGCATCGCGCCGCCGTTGATCCAGTCCTCGATCATCGTTTGCTGCGCGGCGGTCAAGTAGGGCGGGCCATTTTTCGGCATTTGGACTCCGCACGCCGCGGGGAGCAACGCGCCGCCAGCCACCTTCTGGTAGAGGAGGCTCGTCATGGCGTCACCCTTCGTCACAAGGCTCTCGTTGCAGCCGACCTCGAGGGTCGCGCTCGACATCTCCGTCGTCAGGTTGGTGTAGGCCGTCGCCTCGGTGGCCATGTTGAGGCCGCCCTTGGCGGTGGCCCCGTGGCAGGTGAGGCATTTGCCCGAGATGATGCTCGAATAGACGGTCGCAAAGCTGATCGCGGCCCCTCCCGCTTCCGTCGCGGGCGGCGCCGTCGTACTGGACGACGCACTCGAGGGCACGGAAGACGAGGAAGAGGATGACGGCGGCGGGGTGTTGTTGTTGCCCGCGTCGTCGCCAGCGCCAGCGCCAGCGCCGGCGCCGGCGTCGTCGCCGGCGGGCGGTGCGGCTTGGCCGGCGTCGTCGCTACCAGCCTCGCCGGTTCCCGCAGCCGGTGCTGCGTTGTTGGCAACGTACGTCACCCAATCCAACATGCATTTCTGGAGGGTCGCCGACAGATACTCCTGGGGCTCCATCCAGGGCATCTGAGCGAGAAAAGGCGGCATATTGGTGACCTTCGTGTACATGGCGCTCATCGCCGGGTCCGCCTGGTCGATATAGTATTGGCCAGCGCCAGGGCTTCCCCCCGAAGTCGGCATGTTCAAAAGATGAGGGATCAAGGGTGTCACGCTCAGGTCCAGCATAGAAAACGCCAGGGCCGACGAGACGTGACAATCCGCCACCGCACACGTCGGTGTGATGATCATGCCGGGAGCGTCGCACGATACCCCGCTCCCGCTCGTGGCTGGGCTGCCCGACGTTCCCTCAGCCGTAGTACCCCCACCCTGGGCCGCGGCCACGAACTCGGGCTCATTGGCGAGCGATCCCGGGCACCCCGCGAATGCCGCCACGAGCCACGCCAACGCTCCACCGCGTGCCGCGAATCGCAGCACCCGCACTCGAACCGATTGCATTTGAAACCTATTCATTCGGAAGCGCTCCTAAAAAATGTAGGCCAAGGCGAGACCGCCACCGAAAAACTGATCGACTGCGCCACCGGCGATGTACGTGGACAGCGGCATCAAGATCGGTTTGAAGGAATAAAAGTACCGCTCGTAGTCGGTGTTGATGCGCGCTTCCCATCCCTGCGCGAACCGAAAGGCGAGCCCGAGCTCGGCATCGACCCCATCGACGGACGGATCCTGAAAGCGATCGGCCACGCCTCCAGCGGCGAAGACGGCGCGAAAGCCCGCGCCGCCGAGCAATGCGAAGCTTCCGAACGGCACCCGCACGTCCACCGCCGTTCGATTCGATCGGTAGTCGACGGCCGGGACTTGGGTGTCGATGGCCGTGCCGGTCGCGGCGAACGTGACCGACTGCATGGTGTACGAATCGGACACGCCGATGATCGTCGCCGTATCGCCCCAGGGGTGAATGCGAAACCGCAGCCCGCCGGCCGCGGCTGTCTCGACGGTGGAGATCTTGAGCCCGCCCGCCGCCGAAGAGTCGAGAAAGAGCGAGCGCGAGAAGCTGCCGATCAACCCGATGTCGCGCAAATACCCGCTCTGGTCCGCGAGCGGAAAAAACTCGACGTTGCCGGAAAAGAGTGCCGCCGGAGCGACGCTGTACGACCTCAGCGGCCCCGCCTGGGTCGAGACGCCGTCGTTGAAGTCGAAGGACCGGCCTGCCGCCACTCCGCCGATGTCCACATCGAAGAGCGAGCGGGAAATCAGGCCGCGCGGACGGTGGGCGATCGTGTCCTTGGATTCTTCCGCCGCAGGACTGGCCTCGGCGGCCGCTTTGTCGGCCGGCGCCTCCGCCTCCTCGCCGCTCGCCTCTTTGGTCTCCTTCGTCTCTTTGGACGCCTTCGTCTCTTTGGCCTCGGGGGCGGGCGCGCCCTTGTATTTTTCGAACGCGTCGCCGACGGCACCCGTCAACGCGGAGTCGTGCCGCGGGTCGCTGTCCCCGTCCAAGACGACGTCGTCAAGGCCCTGCTCGCCGCCCGACGCGTCGACGACCAACAGCCGAATGCGTCGCTTGGCCTTGACCTTCGACACACGCGCCACGAGAACGGCGTCGAGCCCGAGCGCGGTAGCGGCGGCGCGAATGCGCTCCACAGCCGCCTCGTGCGGCTTGCCCTTGCCGTCGAGCTTCTTCGCAAACGGCCCTTTTTGGCCCTGCGCCGAAAGCGCCTGCGAAAAGGAATCGGCGTCGGCAACCGACGGACCCTTGGGAACCGCGTCGACGAGGGCCTCGCGCACGTCCGGCGCCCCAGGCCCCTCGACGTACACGGCGACCGACTTGCCCTTGGCCCAAGCGGCCGTCGTCAGCGCCATCAGCGCGACCCACGAGGCCGCGCCGAGCATCCGACGAAAGGGCGCGAACTCCAGGTGTTTGAATCGGTGAAACAACATCATTCGATCGGGCCTTATCCTCAATGTGGGGTCATTCATCGCGACTGCCGGAATAGGGTTTGCCCCGCGGCCAACTTTATGTTGCACAACCGACTAGAGTAGGGTCTCGACGTCGGTTGGCCGTAAGCATTTGACATGAGCTTGGGGCGGGCGCCAATCGACGCAGCCTCAGCGTTGCGGGGTGACCAAATGCGGTACGCGATGGATGGGGGGCCGTCAAGTCGGGACGGCATTTCGGGGCCTCGATCGCCCTTGTAGTTTCGAGTGTGACTGCGTGTCGCCCATGACTCGCGAATGCTCGGTTGAGTGCACAATTCCATTCCCAATGTCTAAGGTCGTCGGCACACCGTACTCGTTTCGAGACACTCGCTTCGAGACGGAAGCACTCGAAGTTGGCCCCCACGAGAAATTGGGCATTCGTCATTTGACGCGAAACCTCGCGTGATGCCGCGCGTACGTTGCAAAGCGTTTGTGTCATGAACCCGCGCTCTTCAGTGGTTCGGCCGTCCTCTTTCGGCTCGCGCCTCCGACTCAAGCGCGACTCCTTGAGCGCCCCCATGGACTCCGTCGTGCGGTAAACCCGTAAAGAGGGACCTCGCAACGAAAATCTTTTCGGCAACCTTCGAGCACATCCACGAGTGCCGTGGGGTCCTAGCGGACCGAGGTTCGTGTGTTAGCCTTGGCGCGTGAATTGCGGCCGGCTGGGCATGAGCGCGGCCACGGTGCTCTTTGGGTGCAGCGCCCCCTCTCTGGATGTGGGCAGCAACATCGTGTGGTCCACGGACTTCGAGAGCGGGGATTTCTCCGCCTGGTCCGCCCCCCCAGGGACAGGGGGGGCCTATGTCGACAACGGAGGCCCGGACACTCCGTCGATCGCGATCACCACCGAACAGGCCCACAGCGGCCGCTACTCTGCGAAGCTGACCAGCACGGCCGCCCCTCCGGAATCCCCCCTGGAGCCGAATGGCGCCGGAATGTACAAGCAGGGCACGTTCCCCCAGGCCGCATACTACAGTGTGTGGTACTATGTCCCACAAGTCTATCCGTCGCCGGCGGCTTGGGACATTCTCCGCCTAAACGTCCCGGAGGCTGCGCCCGACGCTTCGGCCGAGGCGGGGGGGCCATCGGATGCATCCACCGAGGGGGGCACCCTTTCCTTGGATGCATCGGCCGAAGCTGCGCCCGATGTTTCGGGCGAGGCTGGAACCCTCCCTTTGGCCGCGCCGGATGGCTCCGCCGAGGCGGGAGCCGACGCTTCGGCGCAGACCGAGGCCGGGGTGGCGCCATTGCCCGATCCGGGCGCCAACATACCGAACTTTATCGACCTCAGCCTCGAGTGGCTTCCCGACGGGACCATGACGATCCGCCTGGTGGACGGACGCCACCAGTACCTCACGAGCCCCTTGCCGGATCCGGTTCCGGCGATTCCTATCGGCCAATGGTTTCAAATCGAATGCTTTTACGACAGTGCCGCGGATTCCACCGGCCGGCTGACGGTATGGCTGCAAGGGATCCCGATCTACGATCTTCAAAGGCCAATGAGCGGAACGCCGGCGGTGTTCTTTACGGCGTGCAGCTACGCCGACGAAACCCAGCCCACCGTCATCTACATCGATGACGTGGCCATTAGTTCGGTTCGGGTCACACCCGAGGGACGGCTCACGGTGCCGCCTTGATCGGCGCGCTCAGGGCTCGTGCGACCGGATGCTTCGCTTGGCGATGGGCCGTCCTGGCCGGGCCGGGGCTTGTCGCCGGCTGCTCGCCCGAACCGCCAGCGCTCTCTCTGACCGACATCCCCGGACCGTGTGACGCGTCGACTGACGTCCATCGGTCGCTTCATTTCGACGGAGTCACCGACTTCATGACCACGGGAACCGCGGGGTTTCCGACGGCATCGGATCGGCAGACGCTATCGATGTGGGTTCGCCCCTCCGATTTGTCGGGCCAGCAGACCTTCGTGACGCTGCGTCGCGACGTGCGGAGCGGAGTCACTTTCGGCATCCGCAACGGAAACATCGCGGCCTGGGCTGTCTTCGGCGACCATATCCTCGTGCAGGCCGCTTTATCCCCTGCCGCCACCGCGACCACCGATTGGCACCACGTCGCGTACGTCCAAGACATCGCCGATGCGGGCATGCTTTCCAGCACGCTTTATATTGACGGCGTGGCCGTTGCGATGGGGGACGGCAACACGAACAACCTGAACCCGCTGTTTTCGTGGATCGGCTCCTTCGACGGGGAACCCGCCGACGCCGTCTCCTCGGACGGTGCCTTTTTCGGCGGAAATCTCGACGAGATCCGCATCTGGGCCGTGGCGCGTACGCCGGCCGGCATTCTCGAGGACATGCAGGGAACCGTCACCCCCGGCGAGCCGGGGCTTGTGGCCTATTTCAACTGCAGCTTCGTGTGCGGGACGCGGATGCCGGACCTGTCGGGCAACGGCAACGACGCAACCCTGGGCGGCGGCAACCCCTCCTACATGCCCACCTTGGCCGCGGACGTTCCGCCTTTGCGGGATGGGGGCGGCTTTTGAGTCCCGCGCCGATGGCGAGCTACGATCGGAAGTAGCCGCCAATGGTGAAGCCGATCGTGATGGCCGTGATCGGATTGGGGCCCGCGAGAACGGTCGTGAAGCCGGGCCCTACGCCGAAGAAAAAGTGCTCGGCGGGGTGGATGAGGAACGGCGCGAAGATCCCGAGCGACAGATCGCCCTGGGTCGACCCGTGACCGTTCGAGGAGAACGAAGTCGCCGTGACCGAAAGCGATGCGCGCGGCCAGAACGACCACGTGTCGCCCAAGGAGATGTCGTATCCCACCTGCGGCGCGAGGCCGAACGTCGTCGAGTTCGATCCACCGCCGCCCGCGTAGCTCAACGTCACCTGACCGCCGAGAGACAGGTGGGCAATGATGAAATAGTCGAGCGCAGGCGCCAGGGTGAACGACGTGTCCGTCGGATTGTTCAATTTTTGCTGAAATCCCAAATTCGCCTGGTTCGTCACGACGAACGTGCCGGGAACGTCGAGTTCGGCCGCCGTTGCCCCGAACGCAAACGCGGGCGGCGCGACCGCAAGGACCGCGCCGACCGCCAACCCTTCGAGGATCAACCGTGCCATTCGCATCGGGGGCCCTTACCCGAGACCCGCGACGCTGTCACTTCTTGTCTTGGTTCGGGCGCCCACTGTGGCGGCGTTGGGTCCCCTAAGCTCGCGCATCCAACAAGGCAGGCAAAGCCCGCGCATCCAACAAGGGAGTCACCTGCAGGCTGGATCTCTCGACCATGGCCTGAATGCGCGTGTCGAGCGCCATCGACCCGGCCGTCGTGGGCCCTCGCAGTCCATAGCCATCGGGAGAGTGACGCAGAAGGGTCTTCGCGACAAGGCCGCGAAACCGCAAAAGCGCCGCCTCCGCGCCCTCATCGGCGCGTCGCGTAGCCGCCTCACCGAGCCGATTCAAGTCCGGCTCTTCGGCGTGGACCGCACCCAGCACACCCCGAACGGTCTCGACTTCGTCGTCGACGATCTTCAGCAGTTGCGCCGCGTGCTCCGGGGAAAGCTTCCGGTCGGCCAGGAGGGTCGCTTCGACGAGGTAACGATGGAGCAGCAGGTGGAGGTAGACGGATTTTGGTGGCGGCGGCGACGGGTCGAGCGCGTTGAGAATCGAGATCAGCCAGTCGATCAGCAGCTGACCAGCCGGCCCGAGCTCCTGCCAACAGGACTCCTGGATGGCCCGGCCGAGATAGTGCGCGCGCTCGATCGCTTCGCGCCGGTTGACCATGGCAGGAAACGACCCCGTCGGCGTACCGAATCGCTTCGTGAGATCGGCCCCCCGCCGCTCACTCTGCAAGCAAAGAAGTGCCAGGTGCACATACACATGGAATGCGGCAACGGCCCGAAACGTATCCCAATAGTTCGCCCGGTCCGCGGTCTCCAAATTCCAAATCGAGCGGACCGCCGCTTGGGTCGCGCTCGATTCGGGCGAGAGATCTTGCGCCAGCAAGGAATGCGTATGACGAAAATCGTACAGTTTTTGGTGCAGCGATTCGTGGAACAAATGCTCGGCCACCCACCATGGATTGTCGAGCATTTCGCGGTTGAGAAATATGGCGCCGCCCACCCAGAATTCAGAGGCGGAGGCCTTTCGCATCCAACGACCCACGTGAGGGACGAGGACAACCACATGCGCGTGACTGAACGCGCTCCGCGCGGACGATGGCAGAAGGATACCCAGCAGCTCGGCCCCCTTCGCGAGCTTGGCAAGATCGACCGCGCCCGGCGTGCAGAGTGGCTCCCCCTGGAAGTAATCGTGCACCTCCCTTCGAAAGGTGCGGCCGCACGCGTCGTTCGAGTGCTCCTCGCTCCAGATCCACCCCCAGGATGGATCCCTTCCCAAACGACGAGGGTTGCCGAGGCCGGCCTCCAAGGGTCCCCCACGCTTGCCTTCCTTAAGCCGACGAATCGTCTCCCGAAATACGTCCTCGCACTCGGCGAGTGGAAGGCTGTCCGGGGTCTGATTCACGACTTGGGCCAGGGCCTGCTGGACCGCATAGCGTACGGCGGGATCGCCCACCACGCGATACCGAGTATACGGAGCGGCTCGGTCGAGCGCGCGCGATAGTTCTCCTGCAAGAGGCAGCGATGAGGCAAGTCGTGCCAGGCGACCCTGGTAGCGCAACTGCAATTGCGTGTGGATGTAGTCGCTATCGCCAAAGGGCTGATACTGCGCAAGGAGCGCATCGACCAGGTCGAGCGGGTGCTGGTTTTGTACGGTGGCGACTCGTCGGCCAGCGACGGCCCGATTCTTTGCGGGCATCCGTTCTCGCTCCTCGACTACGTAGGTTTGCGGCGCATGGAGAAAAGTCGACCTCGCGCGAATGCTTGAACGTGACCCGGAGCTTGTCAAGGCCATGCGCCTCGATGGCGAGGTTGCCGAGAAACCGCATGAGCCTCCCGCGCCCGACCCGGCCTATCGGCCCTACCCAGCCCGCGGGCCCACCAGGCCTACCGGACGCAGCGAACGTGAGCTTGGCTGGTGACGACAGCCGCCCCCGAGCTGCCGCGCGTGAAGTTCACGCCCCACGCCGTCCCCGCAGGCGCAAGGCTCGGCGAGGACGACCAGAAAAATTCGATCGGGGTATTCGGAAACGCCGAAGAGTCGATGGAGGGCTCGAAGCGCGTGACGTCGACCAGCGTCAAAAGCTCTCGCACGCTCGGCAACCTCCAGCCCCCGCCGTTCGACGTGATTTTCGAGCAGAAGGTCTTCGCGTCCTGCCACACGTAGTTGTCGTGCGCGAAGGCGCGTTGCCAGGTGAGCCCGGTACGGTCGTCGTGCACGGAGTCTTCCGTGACCGAATAGGGGTTCACTTCGGGATCGGTGCAGGACGCGGGGCCGCGTACGCACCGAACCCGCCTGAACCGAGTGACGTCGTCGCCGACGTGCACCCCACCCGTCTTGAAGAAGACGTACCAGCCGAGTCCGGTATTCGTGATATCGGTTTGCGACGACCAAAACGCCAGCGACGACGTATTGGGGAATACGACCGGGTCGGCGGCCGGGTCCGCCCGCGAGGTGTCCGAAATCGATGCCAGCTCAATGATGGCCGGTAGACGCCAATCGTGACGGCCGGCCAGCGTCAGACCGCCGCAGTAGTCGATCGCCTGGCGGTGGTTGTAGACGCTCGTCATCACGACGCGCTGCCACGACAGACCCGTCACCCGGTCGAGCACCACGTCCGGGTCGCTCGTGTCGTAGCTCTGAGGATGGGGCAAACCGGAACCGCTCAGGTTCGGCATCGGCCACGCGGCGTGGCAGCGCAGGGCCTTCGGCACCTCGCTCGATCGACCGGAGACCGTCGCCTCGAGCGCCGCCGCGTCCCTCTTCCCACTCGACGCGGCAGGCGGATCCCCCGGCTGCGCCTTGCCGGCACGGCAGCCGCTCGATAGGGCCACGGCGACAAGCAGGATCGCGGCCAATCTCACGGGTGCGCTTCCGGGCGGAGGCGCTCCGCGCGTCTCACGCGGCGAAGGCGTAGAATACATCGCGCACGAGCGCAACCGAGACCGAACGGGCGGCGCTCGCCGGCACTTCAAGTGCCCCCACTTCAAGGCCCCCACGAGGATACCCTGCGATTGGGGACCGCCGTACCGTCGGAACGGTGGCGCGCCCTCGCCACTTCGGCGAGGCAGCGCACGACGAGCGCGGTCCAGCCGGTCTGATGGCTCGCCCCGACCCCTCGGCCGTCGTCGCCGTGAAAGTATTCGTGGAACAGAACGAGATTCTTCCAGTGAGGGTCCACCGCGTAGCGGGCGTTCGATCCGTGGCACGGCCGCCTGCCCTCGGCGTCCGGCAGGAAGATGGAGCTCAGCCGACGCGCGAGCTCGACGGCAACCTCGCCCAGGGTGAGCCATCGACCCGATCCGGTCGGACACTCGACCCGCAGCTCATCGCCGTAGAAATGGTGATAGCGCTGCAACGACTCCACCAACAGGTAATTCAGTGGAAACCACACGGGACCCCGCCAGTTCGAATTGCCCCCGAACAGGCCCGACGCCGACTCGCCAGGCACGTATTCGACCTGGTACTGC